>Ga0181594_10002020_pt1 | contig 18799 bp, 18 predicted proteins | sample 071ome_18_FD_145603 | JGI IMG/M metagenome (GOLD analysis project Ga0181594, IMG submission 145603) | Coastal salt marsh microbial communities from the Groves Creek Marsh, Skidaway Island, Georgia - 071413BT metaG (spades assembly) | ecosystem: Environmental > Aquatic > Marine > Intertidal zone... | reverse complement strand
GAAAACCCTGTCATCACCGGTTGTTCAATCGGCGGCGATATCACGCTCGACTACGCGGCCCATCACTGGTCGGAGATTGCGGCAGGGATCGCGATGGAAGGACTGGGACGTTCACCGACCTTTCCCCGACCCTCGCACCTGGTACACCCGGCATGGGCTCCGGGCTGGCAGGACATGATGGAGCGCGCGGCTATCGAATCACTGGGGCGGGAGACGCCGGAATCTCTGCGACAGGAGCTGCGCTGGCAGCACCGTAATGCCCAGGTCAGCGCCGTTGGCGATCTGGAAGCCTGGGCCGGGCACGACGTCCTCGCATCCCTGGGCGCTGTCTCAAGACCACTGCTGGTCATCCGCGGCGAGGACGATTTCTGGGTGCCGAGCGAGCTGGTCGAAGAGACCGTCGCCGCCCTGCCACAGGGAGAAGCGCTGCATCTTCCGGGGATCGGGCACTATCCGATGTTCGAGGCGCCGCAGCTGATTGCTGACGCGACCGCAGATTTCTGCCGTCGCCACGGCGTGCTCGCGGACTGACAATCCTGCTCTGCAACACACAACAGGGCGACCATTCCCCCTTGGTAGAGGAGTCTGATGATGGCAGTTTATGAGAAGCGAACTTATTCGGTCATGGTCGGCAAAATGCCTGAAGTGATCCGGCTGTACAGTGAACTGGGATGGCCGGCTCTGGATGCGGGCGGGTTCGGCAGGAACCTCGTCGGCTACTTTGTCAGTGACACCGGTGAGCTGCATCAGCTGATGCACATCTGGCGTTTCGAGGACGATGCGGCACGCAGGGACTTCTGGAAAAGGCTGTTCGCGAATGAGCCGTTCATGGCCTTCGCGGTTCAGATCCGACCCCTGATCCAGAAACAGGACGTCCAGCTTCTGGTGTCAGCACCCTGGGGTCCGCAGCCCTAAGCCATGCGTCCAGCAGCCAGCGGTCGCTGAATCGAGCAACCGCGGCAGGCACGATCACAACGCTGCTCGCGCAGTCGCCCGGGCGAGCTTTGCGAGCATGAGCGAGCCTGCAGCGTTGCAGCGACAGGATCGTCGGCGACGTCACCGTGTCAGCACCGACCGCGTTTTCGTTAGCATGCCAAGGTCGCGATCCAGGATGGCGCCGAGCGAGAGCTGAACGTCAGCGTGGACTGTAAGCACCACCCCGTCCCCGAATGGGTGGACGCCCTGCGCGTCCGCTTCCCGCTCGACCGGGAAATGGACGCGGTGCTGGCACGCAAGCTGCGCCTGCGCCCGGGTCCCGCTTACGAGCCGGTGTCGCAGGCGCGCCTCGTCGAGGGTCTGCGCGCGCTGATCGAGCACGCTGAGGGTAAGCCGGTCACCATCGAACAACCGCACTGGCTCGCGGGCGGCGCGTCAAAGATTCAGCTCGCGTTCCGCCTCGGCGGCAGCGACGGTAGACGCTGCGTGCTGCGCATGGAGCCAGCTGCTTCAGTGGTCGAAACCAGTCGTCGGCAGGAGTTTGAACTGCTTAGCGCGATCGAGGGCGTGGTGCCCGCGCCGCAGGCTCTTTGGCTCGATGCTGACGCGCGTTTCCTGCCCTATCCGGCGCTCGTCTACAGTTTCGTTGAGGGTGTCACCAAACCGCCCGATGTCGCCGCCAACGTCTCCAATCTCGGCATCGACTTCGGGACACGCCATCGACCGGCGCTCGCGCCGCAGTTCATCGAGTGTCTCGCACGCATTCATACCTGGGACTGGCGTGCGGCCGCGCTGCCCTCGTTCGAACGACCCGAATCGCCGGATGCGGCGATCGTCTGGCAGCTCAACAAATGGGAGCGCGTCTGGCACGAGGACTGCTGTGAGGAAATCCCGTTGATACGCTATGCGGCACGCTGGCTGCGCGACCACCGCCCGGTGCCCGACCGGATCTCCATGATTCACGGTGACTACCGCGGGGGTAACTTCCTGTTCGACCCGGAGACGGACCGCATCACGGGCCTGCTCGACTGGGAGCTTGCCCACCTCGGTGACCGGCACGAGGAACTTGCGCTGATCAGTCTCGCGACGCTTGGCCATTACGCCGAAGACGGCCACACCTACCTGGTCGGCGGCATGCTGCCCGAAGTGGAGTTCTTCACGGCCTACGAACGCGCCAGCGGGCTACCGATCAACAGAGCCGTGTTCGACTACTACCGCATTTTCAATGCCTACCGCGTGGCGGTGAATCTGATCGCCTCTGCGTTCCGGGTGGCCAGCGCCGGCAAGACGCACCAGGACGTCCTGCTCGGCTGGATCATGGGTCTGGGTTACGCGGTCCTTGCAGATTTGCAGCAGCTCCTGGAGGAGACCTGAGATGGACCTGCGCGCAGAAATGCAGATCGACACCCTGATCCGGGCCATGGAGCACGTCATCCTGCCGGCCATCGATCCAGCCGATGCCGCGGCGCAGGAGCAGGGCGCTCTGGTCCTGGCGACACTCAGGCTTATCGCGGACCGGCTGCCGATGACTTATCGCTACGACCGCGACGAGCTCGCGCGCTATGTCACCCTCGCCGCTGCACTGCTTGAGGCGCTCGACGTGGAAGACGCTGCGCGCAGAGCGCTAGCTGTCGCCCACGCCGAGGGCGCAGACACGCTCGCCCGGGCCGGCGCCGAACCCGCCGAACTTCTCGAGCGCAGCCGTGTCCTGCGTGCCCATGTCGGCGACCTGGCCGAGCGCGTCGCCGGCGCTGGTGCCGAATGCGATACGTTGAGGCGTCTGATTTTCACGGCCGCACGCGAACAGACGATACGCGAACGCAAATGGCTGGAGCCGACCGGATTTGATGCCGCAGCCGCCGATCTGCCGTCGCTCGAGGCGCAGCTACCCGCACCCCATAACAACCGCACAACCCCAGGAGGACGCCCGTGATTCGCAACGAGGACATCCACTTTCATCGACCCGACGGTCTTGGCTACGACTGGGCCGAAACGGGCTTTTTCAACTTCTACGTGCCGGCGCGCAACCTCCACGGCTGGGTCTACATCGTCCACCGGACAGGTCTCGGGGTCAGTATCTGCGGCATCGAGATCGTCGATGCCCAGGCCGACGATCCGGCGCAGGCCCGCTATGTGGACATGCAGAACCACCTGCCGATACCCGAACGCGCGGAGGCGTTCACCTTGCCCAACGGGCTCAGCTTCACGGCGGGTTCCATCCGCGACTACCGCATCGACTACCAGGGCTTTGACGACACGGAACTGCACCTCGAGATCACCGGCATCATGGAGCCGTACGATATCCACGATCCGAACATGGATCCGATGGCCGTTGCGGATCCCGCCGCGAACAGCGAATCGACCGGTTTCGGCGCCGCATACTCGGCGCATTTCGATATGAGCGTGCGCGTAGCCGGCTCTCTCAGACTGCGCGGCGAGAATATCGACATCGACTGCCTTGCGACCATGGACCACAGCTGGGGACCGCGTCCCGAGTCGGCTTTCAGTGCTATCGCCTGGGTCAACGGGCACTTTGAAGACGGCTCAGTGCTGCATTCGATCTGGTCACTTGACCGTGCCGCGCCACGCGGTGAGCAACACACCTTCCGACACGGCTATGCGCTCGTCGATGGCCGCGTTCGCGGCGTGCGTGAGGGCGACCTCGTACTCACCCGTCGTGGCCACTTCGGCACTGCGGGCGAGCTGCGTCTGGTGGATGTCGACGGCACGGAACATCGCGCACACAGCGCCATTCGCACCAGCCATTACTGGGTGCCCTATGCCAACTGTCCATCGCCGATAAGCATGCATCAGTTCCACATGGCGGATGGCCGCAGCGGTATCGGTACGGTGCTGGAGGGATTCCCGACCAACCGCTGGTGCGGGACGGGCCAGGTGGCGGCCAAGATAGCAGGCGCCTGAGCAAACCCCAGGTCACCACACGCTGTGCCCGTCATCCGATACTGGCGTTCTACCCGATGAGGAGTGGTGCATCGAGCGAGTCGGCTGCCTCGCGCTTTTCGCAGAGGCAGATCATGTTCGATGCCATCAGCGGTCGAACACCCGCGGCAGCGCATGGCCGGGCGAGCGTGCGCCAGCGTGACCACAGCACAGCTACTCCTGTACACCTCGCCAGCCAGCCCGCAGTCCGGCAACCCTCGAAAAGGTCGTCGGAGACAGCTTTATCGGCGCGTAATTGCGCTGGCCCGACTGAGCTTCGCAGAATTAACCGAGGCAGTCCGGCGCAGGACAGCCTGGCGCAACGCTTTCTCAGCCCTCACGCGAAGCGCCGCGTGAGGGCCTCAATCCGGGGCGCCGTCCCAGGCTACGAAATTACGCAGCAGGCTGAGTCCGGCCTGGGAGCTTTTTTCCGGATGAAACTGGGTCGCAAAGACGAAATCGGCCGCCAAAGCTGAAGTGAACGTGCCGATGTAGCTGGTCTGGCCAATCGTTACCGCGTCATCGGCAGGAACTACGTAGTAGCTGTGCACGAAGTAGAACCGGGCACCTGACGTGATCCCGCTGATCAGGGGGTGGGGGCCGGTCCAGGCCACCTCATTCCAGCCCATGTGCGGCACCTTGCGCGGAGTGCCGTCGGCTGCCGGCGGTGGTTCGAGCGGAAAGCGCCTCACGCCTCCCGGAAAAATATCCAGACAGTCGGTACCACCATCTTCATCGCTGTCCGTCATGAGGGACTGCAGCCCGAGGCAGATCCCGAGAAACGGGCGCGACCTTGCCGCCTGGCGAACAACATCGACCAGACCGGCTTCGCGCAGCCGCTGCATACAGGTGCCGATCGCGCCCTGCCCGGGAAATACCACCCGAGCGGCCCGCGCAATCGCGGCAGCATCTTCAGTAACGATGACACGGTCGCGGGCGTCTGCCACGGTTTCCACCGCTTTGGCTACAGAGCGCAGATTGCTGCCTCCGTAATCAATCACGGCAATGGTCGACATACACATAGAACCCGGCGCGGTCGCGGGGCTTCAGAGCATCCCTTTGGTGGAGGGCAGCTCGTCTCCCATACGCGGATCGAGCTCTACCGCCATGCGCAGCGCGCGACCGAAGGCTTTAAACACCGTTTCGATGATGTGGTGAGCGTTACGTCCGCGCAGCGCATCGATGTGCAGCGTGCACTGGGCGTGATTGACGAGGCCCTGGAAAAACTCGAAAAACAGGTCCACATCGAATTCGCCGACCCGAGCACGTGGAAAATCAACCGCGTACTCAAGGCCGGGACGCCCGGAAAGGTCGATAACAACCCTGGACAGCGCTTCGTCTAGTGGCACGTACGCGTGTCCATAGCGCCGGATCGCCCGCTTTTCACCCACCGCCTGCCTCAGGGCCTGGCCCAGCGTGATGCCGATGTCTTCGACCGTATGATGCGCGTCTATCTCCAGATCACCCTGTGCCTTGACCTCCAGATCGATGACGCCATGTCGAGCCACCTGGTCGAGCATGTGGTCGAGAAAAGGCAGGCCTGAGTTGAGTTCACAACGGCCCGTGCCGTCGAGATTGACGGCCACGGTGATCTGGGTCTCTTTAGTGGCCCGTTCGATGCGGGCGCTGCGCGTGCTCATGACGTCTGGGCTCAAAGATCGAGGTCGGCGAGGGCGGGCGTACATTAACAGGTCGATTCCGGTTTGGTAAGTTGCGCCACCCCTGACATGAAAAGGCCGATGTCGGATACATCACAGACGATTGATACCGCTGCCGTTCAGACCTGGCTGCAACACCTGCAGGATCGGATCTGCAGCGCACTGGAGGACTGCGACGGTCGCGGGCGCTTCGTTGAAGACCGCTGGGAAAGAGCTGAGGGCGGTGGAGGCCGCAGCCGGGTTCTCTCGCAGGGAGACACCTTCGAGCAGGCCGGGGTCAATTTTTCGGAAGTTACCGGCACGAATCTCCCTGCGGCAGCGACCGCCAGCCGGCCCGCCCTGGCGGGGCGCAGCTTCCGCGCGATGGGTGTTTCTCTGGTAGTACACCCACGGAATCCGTACGTGCCGACCTCGCACGCGAACGTACGACTGTTCGTTGCAGAAAAGCCGGACGAGGAACCCGTCTGGTGGTTCGGCGGAGGCTTTGATCTCACGCCTTACTACGGCTTTGAAGAAGACGCGGTTGCCTGGCATAAGGCCGCGCGCGACGCTTGCGCGCCCTTCGGCGATACGGTTTACCCCCGCTTCAAACAATGGTGCGATGACTACTTCCACCTCAAGCATCGAGGGGAACAGCGCGGGATCGGTGGATTGTTCTTCGACGACCTGAACGAATGGCCGTTCGAACAATGTTTCGATTTCATCAAACGCGTCGGCCAGGCTTATCTCGACGCGTACCTACCGATCGTTCTCCAGCGCAGAGCCACACCGTTCGGCGAGCGTGAACGCGATTTCCAGCTCTACCGGCGAGGTCGCTACGTAGAATTCAATCTGGTGTACGACCGGGGTACGCTGTTCGGGCTGCAGACGGGTGGCCGCACGGAATCGATCCTGATGTCCCTGCCGCCCGAGGTGCGCTGGCGCTACGGCTGGACACCAGAGCCCGGGTCCGCAGAAGCCCGGCTTTACAGCGATTTCATCCGTCCCCGGAACTGGCTAGCCGACCGCGAGGCGTGACAGCGGGACCGCCTGGACCTGCGGGTCTGAACTCTCCAGAGGGATACCGTTGTCGACCAGTACTCGTCGCAGACTACGGATAGCGGGGAAAATCTCGTGATTGCGATCTGCACCGACCTCATCGAATGCGGCCTGCTCCAGCTCACAGATCCAGCGGTCCTCAGCAAAGATTCCATTGGTGAACCACACGATCGCCGGCCACATCAGATCGAGCAGGAAGCGCATGCCCGGGCGACGGATCATCATCAGTCCGAAGGTGTGATTCTCCCGCTGCTCTCGGTCAACCGGGATATAAACGTTCCATAAATCGAGCGCAGGGTGCTCACTGCCCGCGGTCCAGAAACGCAGAGTCTGGTACGGGTATTCGGTGCGGATGGTCATCAGGTCACGTTCACCGACCGCGGCGGTCGGGCGCTTGCCGAGCATGACCTTCTCTCCCAGTGGCTGCTTGCCGCTGGCGCGCTTGAAGGTGTAGTCGGCCTCCACCCAGTTCGGTCCCTCGCGCGACCCGAGGTAGAGCGTCCTGATCCCGCCCATCAGGCGTCGATGCAGAAACTGATGGTTCATATCCATCAGGTTTTCATGCATGAACGTGTAGTGACAGCCGACGCGCCGATCGAGATAGCGGGTCTTATAGGCCGGATCGGATGCCGACGGGACTTCCGGGAAAGGCACTGTTGACGCGCGCGAGGGCGCGCCCGGAAAAATAAACACCAGCCCGTAGGCTTCTCGCACCGGGTAGCTGCGCACGCAGTTGGGCTTCATACTGCAGCTGTCGAGATAAGGCACGCTGATGCACTGCCCATCCGCGCCATACTCCCAGCCGTGATAACCGCAGCGGATAGAGCGCTCTGTCACCACACCGTGACGCAGCGGCACCTGGCGATGCGCACAGCGGTCCTCTAGCGCGAACAGCTCACCCCCCGAGGTCCGCGCGATGACCACAGGTTCACCAGCAAAGCTCACGGCATGCGGACGGCCGGGTTTGACGTCCCGGGTTCGCGCGACCGGGAACCAGAAGTCCCGGTCTATCCCTGTCCGGCGGATGTCCCGCTGACTGCGCTCGGCAGCCATCACCACAGTCTCTGCCTCCATCAAGCGGCACCCGAGTTCGATAACGGGCGCAAGTTTAGTCTATTCACAGCAGCATTCCGGCATCGGTCAGAACACCCCGCTTTCGAGACCCGCAGAGAATGTCAGCCCCAGCTCACGACAGCGCTCGAGTGCGTCGTTGCCAAGTTCTCCTCGCACGATGATGGGCTCAGCCACTTCCCTCCAGCGCAGGCCGGCGATGATGCGCTGCATGGCCTGCACCGCACCCAGCCCGTCATTGCCGGCTTTGACCACCAGCGCATAGGGCAAGCCCTGCGTGTGCTCGATACAGGGGTAGTAAATGGTGTCGAAGAAATGCTTCATGGCCCCCGCCATGTAGCCGAAATTTTCCGGTGTGGCGAGGATCACGGCATCGGCCCGGCGCACATCTCCCGCACCAGCTTTAAGCGCATCCCACAGGGAACAGACCACCCCGCTGACGGCGGGATCGCGTGCGCCGCTGACCAGCGCCTGTGCCAGCCGGGAGGTGGAGCCGGACTGGGAGTGGTGCACTACCATCAAATGCCGCGTCATCTAGCCAGATTCCGGGATGGTTCAAACGAACAGCTCGTGGTGAGAGGTACACTGGCGCCGCTGCGGACAGGGCGTCCTGTCGTCCCGACGCGCGGCTCTCCGCCACGAATCTGATGGATTGACATGATGCAAGCACAAAAACGTCTCGTTCAAGTTGAGCTGGAGGACGGCCCGCTGAGCGTGGCGCACTGGCCCGGGGATGGTCCCAATCTGCTGCTGGTGCATGGGATAAGTGCTTCCCACATGGCCTGGGCCGAAGTCGTCGCCCATCTGCCCGCCGGATTCAATGTCTACGCGCCGGATCTGCGCGGGCGAGGTGCAAGCAACGGTCTGTCGGGCCCATTCGGTCTTGGCCGTCACGTTGACGACCTCAGTCAACTGATCGACCAGCTCATCGGCGCCCCGGTCGCATTCGCCGGGCATTCCCTTGGGGCTTATATCGGGGTTCAGTTCGGCGCGACCCGGCCAGATAAGCTGACCCGCATCGTACTGGTCGATGGCGGTATCGCGCTGCCTCTGCCTGCGGGACTCGTACCGGAACAGCTCCTGGAAAAAACCCTGGGCCCCGCGCTGGCGCGGCTTGAGCTGGAGTTTCCCGATCGGGCCGCCTATCGCGCCTTCTGGCGCGAGCATCCTGCCTTCAACCGGACAGAGGCCTGGAACTCTTTTGTCGAGGCTTACTTTGATTACGACCTGATCGGCGAGGAACCTCATCTCAGGAGCCGGGTCGCCGAGGCGGCGGTGCGCACCGACGGACTCGACCCGATGCGCCCGGAAATGGTCACCATGATCGACAAGGTCAAGCTGCCCATGCTCCTTCTGACCGCAGAACGCGGATTGCTCGATCAGCCCGAACCGCTCATGCGCCGCAGCGCTGTTCAGGCCAAAGTGACCGCCATAGACCATCTCGATTGGCGTGAACTGGAAGGCACCAACCACTACTCCATCACCCTCGGCAATGGGGCTGCGCGAACCGCTGCCGCTATCGCCAGCTTCGCTCAGACTTAGATAGAAACCTCCGGCGACTGCGGTCGAACTTCGAGCCAGAACGTCACGGGTCCGTCATTGACCAGGGACACCTTCATATCGGCGCCAAAAACGCCGGCTTCCACCGTCTCGTGAAGCCTGCGGGCCTCCTGCACGGCTGCGTTGAACAACCGCTCGCCGATCACAGGCGGCGCGGCGCTTGAGAAGCTTGGCCGCTGACCACGACGTGTATCCGCAGCCAGGGTGAACTGGGGCACCAGCAGCAGGCCACCCGCGAGATCGGAGAGGGAGCGATTCATTCTGCCCGATGCGTCCGGAAAAACGCGGTAGCCGAGGAGCCGGGCAACGATACGCGCCGCCTCGCTTTCTGCATCACCCTGCTGCACACCGAGGAATACCAGGAGACCCCGGTCTATGCGCGCAACAGGCGCGCTATCAACTTCGACAGCGGCCCCATCAACGCGCTGCAGCAGCGCAATCACGCCACCGTAGCCGCCCGCTCAAGGGCTCGCTGAGAGCGTTTGCGGTCAGTCTCGTTCAGCTCCCGCTTGCGCAAGCGGATCGCCTCGGGTGTGACCTCAACCAGCTCATCATCCGCAATGAATTCGATCGCCTGTTCAAGATCGAACCGCAGAGCCGGGGTCAGCAGAATATTTTCGTCGTTGCCGGCGGCACGGATATTGGTCAGCTGTTTGGCTTTCATCGCGTTGACCACCAGATCGTTTTCGCGTGCATGAATGCCGACGATCATCCCCTCGAAGATGTCATCCCCCGGACGCACGAACAAACGGCCACGCTCCTGCAGATTGAACAGCGCGAAGGCCAGTGCCTTGCCATCCGCGTTGCTGATCAGCACCCCGTTTTTGCGCGGCGCGATAGGCCCGCCGTGCTGGGGCCGATAGTTGTCAAAGCTGTGGAAGATCAGACCCGTGCCCGAAGTCGCGGTCAGAAACTCAGTCCTGAAACCGATCAGTCCGCGGGCCGGAATGCTGTAATCAAGGCGCACCCGCCCGTTACCGTCGGGCTGCATGTTGAGCACTGTTCCGCGCCGCGAACCGAGCCGTTCCATTACCGCACCCTGGTAGGTCTCGGGAACGTCTACCAGGAGTTGCTCGTACGGCTCGGAGGCAACGCCATCGATGTGTTTGATAATCACCTTCGGCCGCCCGACACAGAAAGCATAGCCCTCACGCCGCATGTTCTCGATGAGGATAGACAGGTGCAGCTCTCCGCGCCCTGAGACCAGGACGACCTTCGGATCATCGGTCGGCTCCACCCGCAGCGCGACGTTGTGGACCAGCTCGCGCTCAAGCCGTTCGAAGATCTGGCGACTCGTGACAAAGCGCCCCTCGCGCCCCGCAAAAGGAGAATCGGACACCTCGAAGGTCATGCTGACAGTCGGCTCATCGACGGATAAAGCCGGCAGCGCTTCCGGCTGAGCGGGATCGCAGAGCGTGTCCGAGATCCGGAGCTCATCAATTCCCGTTACCGCGACGATGTCGCCAGCCTCTGCACTCTCCCGGGCCTCGCGTCTGAGTCCCTGGAAACCCAGCACCTCGAGCACGCGCCCACGACGCGCCTGTCCATCGCGGTTAATCACAGTCACACCCTGGTTTGCATGCACCGTGCCGCGGGTGATACGCCCGATCCCGATCGCTCCGACATAGCTCGAATAGTCGAGAGAGCTGATCTGCATCTGCAGCGCGCCCTGCGCCACTACCTTCGGTGGCGGCACATGTCGCACGATGGTTTCGAACAGAATATTCATGTCCTGCTCGCCGCCCTCCGGCTCATGTCGAGCGTAGCCCTTGATCGCCGACGCGTAGACGACCGGAAAGTCGAGCTGCTCATCGCTGGCACCGAGGCGGTCAAACAGCTCGAAAGTCTGGTCCAGAACCCAGTGTGGCCGTGCGCCATCACGGTCGCACTTGTTGATGACCACCAGCGGATTGAGACCCTGCGCGAAGGCTTTCTGCGTCACGAACCGCGTCTGCGGCATCGGGCCATCAACGGCGTCGACCAGCAGGAGCACGGAATCGACCATGGACAGGATCCGTTCGACCTCCCCACCGAAATCTGCGTGCCCCGGCGTGTCGACAACGTTGATGCGGTAATCCTGCCAGGTCAGAGCAGTGTTCTTCGCCAGAATTGTGATCCCGCGCTCGCGCTCAAGGTCGTTTGAATCCATCACTCGCTCAGCGCCCTGGCTGCGTCTCGCGTCAAGGGTGCCGGACTGCTTTAAAAGCTCGTCGACCAGCGTGGTTTTACCGTGGTCAACGTGCGCGACGATAGCGATATTGCGTAGCTTGCTGCTGGACATAGGGGATACCGGCGCTTGAAAACGCGAGGAAAGTGGATGGGTGTGAGACTGCGCGCCGACTACCCGTCGACGAAGCGGGGCGGCATTATATGCTGCATTGCAAAATCACCAAGCCATCATGCATCGAGTCTACGCCGGACCCGACTCCCTGCTGAGCGGCTGGCTCGCATCGATCCTCGAGGCCGCCGGCATCGCCTGTCAGCAACGCAATCAGTTCCTCAGCGGAGCTCTGGGAGAGCTGCCCGTCAACGAGTGCTGGCCCGAGCTCTGGGTGGTGAATGGCGATGACCTCGACCATGCGCGTCAGCTGATAGCGGAAGCTCTCGGTTCACACAGTCCACCGCCACCCGACTGGCAATGCACCGCCTGCGGCGAGCTTATTGAAGGGGTTTTCGCACAGTGCTGGCGGTGCGCGACGGCAGAGCCCCCCTGACAGGCTGCCGGGCGGGCAGCCCTCGTGAATTCAACCCTGGTCCCAGGGCAGACCGTGGGCAGCCCAGCCGTTGACACAGCGGCGATGGCCCTCGGCGTCCTTCTCACCCTCGAAGCCCTCTTCGACGTTGTGCAGATTGCTGTAGCCGGCGGCCGCAAGTTTTTGCGCAGCAGCCATGGAACGGGCGCCGCTGCGACACATCAACAGCACAGCGCGCCCCTTGTCATCGCCACCGGATGCGGTCAGGGCGGCTGCCACTTCTGCAACAAAAGCGGGGTTCTCCTGCCAGTCCGGATAGTCTTTCCAAATCACGTTGACCGCGCCGCGAGCGTGTCCGATGTAATCGAATTCCACTTTGGATCTGACGTCGATCATGACGGCCCGCGCATCAGCAGCCAGAATCTCAGCCGCCTCGGGCGGCGTCACACGCTTGATTTCTTCCGCACCCATACTTGCCGGTTCCACTCAGCTGCCAGGAGTGCCGCAGTATAATGCGGCGCCTTTTCCAGGCGAATCGTCGCATGAGTCCGCCTCCCAGCCACGCCGCTCGCGACCTTGCCGCGGTCGACCTCGGATCCAACAGTTTTCACATGATCGTTGCCCGGGCGGGAGACCACCGCTTTCGTGTCCTCGATCGCATGCGCGGCGCAGTCCGACTCGCCGCAGGGCTTGATGCCGATCAATGCATTACCGAAAGCGCGATTGTCCGGGCGCTGGAATGTCTCGAGCGTTTCGGTGAACGCATGCGCGACCTGCCCGCAAGCTCCGTGCGGATTGTGGGCACTAATACCCTGCGCAAGGCGCGCAATGCAGCGACCTTCATTGCCCGGGCTGAAGCAGCGCTCGGTCACACCATCGACGTCATCTCGGGTTACGAGGAAGCACGGCTGATCTATCTCGGCGTTGCCCACGGGCTCGAGGACGACGCCCAGCAAAGACTCGTGATCGACATCGGTGGCGGCAGCACCGAGTGCATTCTGGGCCGGCGCTTCGAGCCCATGCTCATGGAATCGCTGCACATGGGCTGCGTGAGTCACAGTGCAGCCCATTTCGCCAACGGCGTGATCGACTCCAAGCGCCTGGCCGCAGCCGAGCTGACGGCTCGCCAGGAGCTGGAAGCTATCGAGATCGGCTATCGACGTCTGGGATGGGAGTCAGCCATCGGTGCCTCGGGAACGATTCTCGCCATCAGAGCCATCGTGGTCGCGCAGGGATGGAGCGAGGAAGGAATTACCCCGCAGAGCCTTACTGCGCTGAAGGAACATATGCTCAAGGCGGGTCACATCGACCGGCTGGAGCTGGACGGCCTCTCAGATGAACGTCGTCCGGTTCTGCCCGGGGGTGTAGCGATCCTCAGCGCTGTCTTCGAAGCGTTTGGTATCGCGCGCATGCGGGTCTCCGAAAGTGCGCTCCGCGAAGGCCTGCTCTACGACCTCCTGGGTCGCATCCAGCACGAGGACGTCCGTGAACGCACAGTTGCCGAGCTGCAGCGTCGCTACCATATCGATATTGAGCACAGCGCCCGCGTCTCCGCTACTGCCCTGATGTTGCTTGGCCAGGTCACGGCTTCATGGGCTGTCGACGACAGCGATTACCGCCAGCTCCTGCGCTGGGCGGCAGCTGTGCATGAGATCGGCCTTGCCGTGTCCCACAGCCAGTACCAGAAGCACGGTGAATACCTGCTCTCCAGCCTCGACATGCCGGGCTTCGCGAAAGGCGAGCAGCGACGCCTCGCGACTCTGGTCCGGGGCCATCGACGCAAGCTTCCACGGTCCGATATTGAGCGGCTTCCTGCCACCAGCGTCCGCTCCATGCTTCGGGTCTGTGTACTTCTGCGGCTGGCCTGTTTACTGCACCGGCGTCGCAGCGAAGAGACGCTTCCCCCGATCGAGCTGACTGTTTCCGCCAATACCCTGCGACTGAGCTTCCCGACAGGCTGGCTGGCCGCGCACCCCCTGACGCGCGCCGACCTCCAGTCAGAAGCCGACTATCTGCGTGCCGTCGAGCTGAAGCTCAAGTTCAAATAAGGATTATCGACAATCACGCACGCCCGGCCCTGGCTGGCGCTGTCAACTCAGGCTGTCGAGTAGGGTCTGCTGCGCGTCGCGGCTGCGGGCACTTGCTGAACGCGTAACCCGCGTGTAGGTTCCGTCGCTGCGCAGAGTCCAGGCCCGCGCGTTATCGGCGAGATAGTTGTTGAAAGTCTCTTTCAGGATCCGCTGGTGCAGGCGCTTGTCCTCCACCAGGACGGCCGTTTCGATGCGGTTAAAAAAATTCCGCCCCATCCAATCCGCGCTCGATAGGTAGATCTCCGGGTGACCGTCATTGTGAAAGTAGAAAACCCGGGAGTGTTCCAGAAACCGACCGACAATCGAACGCACGCGGATGTTGCTCGAAACCCCTTCGATCCCCGGACGCAGGGCACAGATCCCGCGCACGATGAGGTCCACCCGCGCGCCGGCGCTGGAAGCCCCGTACAGCGCATCAATAGTCTGGACTTCAGACAGGGAGTTCATTTTCGCAATCACCCGAGCAGGCTTGCCGGCAGCAGCGTGCGCCGCTTCACGATTAATGAGCTCTAGCACCGTGCGATGCATGGTGAAGGGTGACTGCAGCAGTTTCTTCAGCTTGCCGACACGACCCGGCGCCGTCAGCTGATGGAAAATCTTCTGTACATCGACGCCTATCGTGTTGTCGCTGGTGAGCAGACCGTAATCGGTATAAAGGCGCGCTGTGCGTGGATGATAGTTTCCCGTGCCGAGGTGTACGTAACGCCGTAACTGTTTACCCTCCCGGCGGACCACCAGAATCATCTTGGCATGCGTCTTATGGCCCACGATGCCGTAGACCACATGCGCGCCGGCTTCCTGCAAACGGGTCGCAAGTTCGATGTTGGCCTGTTCCTCGAAGCGGGCCTTGAGCTCGATGACGACCGTGACTTCCTTGCCGGCCTCGGCGGCCTCCACGAGCGCCTCCACAATGTCCGAATCAGGCCCCGTGCGATAGAGAGTCTGTTTAATCACAAGCACAGCGGGGTCGCGTGCCGCCTGAAACAACAGATCGACGATCGGTTTGAACGACTGGAACGGGTGATGCAGCAGCAGGTCTCCGCGTCGCATGACTTCAAAGAGGTCGGTGTTACGCGTGATCCGGGCGGGACTGCTGGGAACGAATGTTGGAAATTTGAGATCCGGGCGCTCGATAAGATCCGGCACCGCCATCAGCCGGGTCAGGTTAACGGGCCCGTCGCAGCTGTAAATATCCTCCTCCGCCAGATCGAACTCGCGCTTCAACAGATCCACCATGTCGGCCGGACAGTCGCTGGCCACCTCGAGTCTTACCGCATCACCAAAACGGCGCTGGTGGAGCTCCCCCTCCAGCGCATGCAGGAGATCCTCGACCGCCTCGTCGTCCACAAACAGATCGCTGTTCCGGGTCACCCGGAACTGGTAGCAGCCGGTGACCTGCATTCCTGGAAAGATGTCATCGACGTGCGCGTGAATGATTGAGGACAGGAATACGAATTCGAACGGTCCGCGGGCATAGGTCTCCGGAATGTTGATAATCCGGGCCAGCGCCCGAGGCGTCTGCACGATCGCAATCACCCCATTGCGGCCGAACGCATCAGTCCCTTCGAGCGAAACCAGAAAATTGAGGCTTTTGTTGAGAATGCGAGGAAACGGGTGCGACGGATCGAGGCCTATGGGACTCAGAACCGGCAGCAGCTCCCGATTGAAGAACCCGCGGATCCAGGTTTTCTGCCGCGTATTCCACTCGCTCCGCTTGAGAAAACGGATCTCCTCGCCGGCAAGCTCCGGAATGAGTACGTCGTTCAGGATCTGATATTGCTCCGCCACCAGCGCGTGCACTACCTGCCCGATTGAGCGCAGCTGCTCTGCAGGCGACATCTGGTCAGGCCCGTTCGGCGTCGACGTGAAAACCACCTGCTGCTTAAGCCCGGCGACACGAATCTCGAAAAACTCGTCCAGGTTGCTGCTCGCAATACACAGAAAGCGCAGCCGCTCCAGCAGCGGGTTGATGGGATCTTTGGCCTGTTCAAGCACCCGCCGATTGAACTCCAGCAGACTCAGCTCTCGGTTGATGTACAGCCGCGGATCGCCGATCTGCAGGGTCTTGGCGTCCATCAGACAGGCACCCCGCGCTGGGAACAGGCGCCGGTCGCACTGTCAATTAGCCGTGCTGAGACCCGTCCCCTCGGAATTACAACGAGAGTCGGTGAAAAGGCCTGATTTAAAAAGATTTCTGCCACGAACCACGGTGCATTAGCGAGTGTGTCTGGTTAACATTGCCTCCTTTTCAGAACGTTCGCAAGGCGCGACAGAGACGCTTTTCATCATGGGCAGGCAGAAGACTGAGAAGCGCAGCGGGAAGAAATCGCGAGCCGTCCTTGCCGACGCCCATGCGCTTTACGAGGCCGCAGTCCAGTGCGCCGAGACAGAAATCGATTTCATCGACGCTGAGTTCACGCGATTGCGGGACCGCACTGCGCACTACCTGCGGGAGGACTTCTGCGGCACCGCCAACGCAGCCTGCGAATGGGTGCGCCGTCGCCGGAAAAATTACGCAACAGCCATCGATCTCGAACCGAGCGTCCTGGCCTGGGGACAAGAGCATCACGTCCTGGAGCTCGGTGCCGCAGAGCAGGCACGGGTTGCGCTGGTCAACGCCGATGTCATGTCCGTTGACACCCCGCTGCAGGACATCATCATCGCTATGAACTTCAGCTACTGGGTGTTCAAAGAGCGGCGACTGCTCCGGCGCTATTTCAAGCGACTGCGCGATAGTCTGGTGGATGACGGGGTCGCGTTCCTCGACTGTTACGGTGGCTATGATGCGTTCCGCGTTCTCAAGGAGCGCACTCAGCACAAACGCTTCACCTACGTGTGGGACCAGGCCAGCTATAACCCCGTGAACGGCGACCTGACCTGCCACATTCATTTTAATTTCCCCGACGGTTCGCGGATGAAACGCGCGTTTTCCTACGACTGGCGGCTGTGGACCTTGCCGGAGATCCGGGAGGTACTGACGGAGGCGGGCTTCCAGCGCTCCGTGGTGTACTGGCAGGGCTGGGACGACGAAACCGAAAGCGGGAACGGAGAATTTTCCGCCGTTGAGACGGCTGACGCTGATGCCGGTTGGATCTGCTACCTGGCGGCACTGAAGTGATGGGTCGCGACGCCACGGCCGTCATCGTGCTGTAATGAAGCTGCTGTTAACTGAGCTGCTATCCGAGCAGCCCTCTGTGAAACCCCTGACTCGCATACCGCCAGGGCTGATACCGCCGGCCTGTAGCGCTAATTGCTGCCGGGTGCAGCTCGGAAACTGAGCAGCGCCTGGAGATCCTCGGAAACCAACCATGAATGACGGCACTCTGGCGAGTCGCTCAAGTCGCGAACGACTGCGCCTGTTCAAAGACAAGTGTTTTACCGTCACCATGACGATAGGTGGGTTCGCCGTAATCCTGGCGATCCTGCTCATCTTCTTCTATCTGCTGTACGTCGTCGCACCGTTATTCAAAGGCGCGGGAATAACGTCCGACGGTGTTCGTCAACTGAGCCGTAACGGCGTCGGCGTGCTGGTCGCCAGCGACGAATACGCCGAAGTCGGTCAGGAGATCAGTGCAGCGGGACGTTTCCGCTTTTTCGAGCTCGCCACCGGCAGGGACCTCGGGAATGGTGCTGTGCTGCAGGACGAATCCACCGAGGCATCTGTGGTTGCGGCGGGGGCGCCGTCCGCACAGGCGATCCTGGCCGGCACCGCGGACGGACGGGTGCAGCTGGCACAGACCCATTACGACGTCAGCTACCCGGAAGGGAGCCGCGTCATCACCCCGCAGCTCATCTATTCCTACGGCGACCAGCCGCTGCGTCTCACTGAAGACGGTTCCAGCCTGCGCCTGATTACCGGTCAGGTTGGAGAGGATGAAGCATCGGTTGCGGGTGTCAGCGCCAACGGACAACTGACCTTGCTACATCTGGAGCGCCAGACGTCCTTTCTTGATGACGAGATCACGGTTAACGAATCCAGGGCCATTGTTGATATCGAAGGCGAAGATGTCACGCAGCTGGCAATAGACGTTGAACAACAGCGTCTGTTTGTAGTCTCCGACGCCACAGTGCTCTCGATGTACGACATTACGCGCAAGGACGATCCGGTTCTGCTGGACCGCACTGCGGTTGTGGCACCCGGCTCAAGAGTAACCGCCTTAGCCCTGTTGAGCGGCGGTCTGTCTCTCATCATCGGCGATGATCAGGGCCGACTGAAGCAGTGGTTTCCGGTCAGAGATGCCCAGAACAACTACGCCCTGCAGCAGGCCCGCGAGCTCCCCGCTATGGACTCGGCGATCGCTCTGATCGCGCCCGAACACTTCCGCAAAGGCTTCGCCGCGCTCGATATAGGAGGCTCAATTGCGCTCTACCACGCGACCGCCTCGCGCCAGCTGGTCAGCCATGCGGTCAGCCTGAAAGCACCGACCGGGATGAGCTTTGCGCCGCGCGCAGATGCTGTGGTGGTGATCAACGCGGCTGGCGACTACGAAACATTTCGCATCGATAACCCGCACCCGGAAGTCTCATGGCAGGCGCTGTGGGGCAAGGTCTGGTACGAGAGTCGCGAGCAACCGGAGTTCATCTGGCAATCCTCTTCCGCAAGCGCCGCCTTCGAACCCAAATTCAGTCTCACGCCGCTGACCTTCGGCACGCTTAAAGCCAGCTTCTATTCGATGCTGTTCGCCATTCCGATAGCCGTCCTGGGCGCTGTTTACACAGCGTATTTCATGTCCCCGGGCATGCGTGCGGCGGTCAAGCCCTCGATCGAGATCATGGCCGCACTGCCCACGGTCATTCTTGGATTCCTGGCGGG
>Ga0181594_10002017_pt1 | contig 18815 bp, 12 predicted proteins | sample 071ome_18_FD_145603 | JGI IMG/M metagenome (GOLD analysis project Ga0181594, IMG submission 145603) | Coastal salt marsh microbial communities from the Groves Creek Marsh, Skidaway Island, Georgia - 071413BT metaG (spades assembly) | ecosystem: Environmental > Aquatic > Marine > Intertidal zone... | reverse complement strand
CGCCTTCCCTGGATGCCTCCCGCCAACAGGAAATGCGCCAACGGAGGAACAACCGTCAGCGCGAGAAACGCCGCCGCCAGGAGCGACAGGATCGTCGTCCAGGCAAGCGGCTTGAACAGTTTTCCTTCGGCGGCCTCCATGGTGAACACCGGCAGGAAACTGACAATGGTCGTCAGGACCGCCGCCAACGCCGCGCCGCCGACTTCCCTCGACGCGCGAAGAACGACCTGCAACGTCCCCTCTCCCCGCGCGGTAGCGCCGAGCATTGCTCGGCCGGAATCTCCCGTCGGCGCCTCCACCGAGCCATGCCCGGCGCTACGCCGGTCCAGCTTCGCCTCCTCCAGATGCCTGAGAATGTTCTCACACATCACGATGCCCATATCCACCATCGTGCCGATCGCGATCGCAATGCCCGAAAGCGCCACGATGTTGGCGTCGATCCCCAGCAGCTTCATGCCGCTGAAACACATGAGCACGGCCAGGGGCACAAGCCCGGCGATCAGCAGGGAACTACGCAGATGCATGACCATGACCAGCACGACGATCGCAGCGATCAGGATCTCCTCAGTCAACGCGGTGTTCAGGGTCGCCAAGGTCTCGTTGATCAGGCCCGCGCGATCGTAGAACGGCACAATGGTCAACTGGCTGACCGTGCCATCAGGCAGGGTTTTCTTCGGCATGCCCGGCGCGAGTTCAGCGATCTTCGCCTTCACGTTCCGGATCGTCGCCATGGGATTGCCGCCATGCCGGACCACGACCACTCCCCCCACCGCTTCCACCCCCTCCTTGTCCAGCAAGCCGCGGCGCAACGCCGGCCCCATGGCCACGTTGGCGACATTCTTCACGTAGATGGGAACGTTGTCATTGACCTTGATGACGCTGTTCCCGATGTCCTCCAGGTCCTCGATAAACCCAACCCCCCGCACGACATACTCCACCGAATTGATCTCAATCGTCCGCGCGCCCACGTCAACATTCGCCAGCTTCACCGCGGCAAACACCTCGCTCAGGCTCACTCCATACGCGCGCATCGCATCCGGATCCACATCGATCTGATAATCACGCACGAAACCGCCGACCGAAGCCACCTCGCTGACGCCATCCGCCCCGAGCAGGCCGTAACGCACATACCAGTCCTGCGCGCTGCGCAGCTCGTCGAGGTCCCACCCGCCGGTCGGATTCCCCTCCGGGTCTCTCCCTTCGAGCGTATACCAAAAGACCTGTCCCAACGCCGTGGCGTCCGGCCCGAGCGTCGGTTGCACGCCTTCGGGCAGCGTGCCCGAGGGCAGGCTGTTCAACTTCTCAAGTATCCGCGAGCGAGACCAATAGAAGTCCACGTCCTCCTTGAAGATCACGTAGATCGTCGAGAATCCGAACATGGAATAGCAGCGAACCGTCTTCACGCCCGGCGCGCCAAGCAAGGACGACGTCAACGGGTAGGTGATCTGGTCTTCGATATCCTGCGGCGAACGCCCCTTCCATTCCGTGAAGACGATCTGCTGATTCTCGCCGATGTCGGGAATGGCGTCGACCGGCACAGGAAACCGCTCCACGCCGCCGAGCTTCCAGTCAAAGGGCGCGACGAGAGCGCCCCAACAGCCAAGAAAAACAACGCCCAGAGAAACGACGACCTTGTTGCGCAGGCAAAACTCGAGGAGAGAAGAAAGGGGCGTGGGGCGTGGAGCGTGGGGCGTGGGGTCATCCGGTGTGCCGTGAATTGGGGATTCACTCATCGCTGACCTCCCCTTGCCCATCCAACGTCTCCAACAACTTGCCGCAGCGGTACATCCTCGCGCCGAAATAGGGATTCTCCAGTTCGTCATTCGACTGCAGCCAACTCGCGCCCTGGTTGCCGAATGCCATCGGACAGTGAAAGACATTGGCCTTGGCGACCCCGCCGCTTCCGAATTGCCGCACAGTCAGGATCATCTCGTTGGAAACCGTTTCAAAAGCCTTCCTGGCGACCTCGATCTCCGTCGCATCCACGGCGGCCTGCGCCCCCTGCCTCAAGGGTTTCAGCCGTTTCATCCAAGCCGCATGCGCTTCGCCTTCAACCAATGCCATGTCGACCTTGGCCAGCGCCCCGACAAGAAGTCCCGCCGCTGCCCTGGTCGCGGTAGAATCATCCGCGCTCAAACCAGTTCCGAGCTCGAGGTATGCCCGGTAGACCTTGCCCAGTTGGGTTTGAAACGCTTCCGGAGTTTGCAGACGCTTGGCCTGGGGCGCCGCGGCCTTCCCGGATTCGGCATGCGCATCGTGTTCGTGGTGATGATGCCCGGCCGCCGCGCCCCCCCCCTCCGGATTCATCATGCTGGGTCGGGCCTGGATCTGGATGGCGCTGTCGATCTTGAAGGCTCCCCTGGTCACGATCTTTTCGCCTTCCTCCAACCCGTCCTTCACCAGGTAGAAATCGCCCGCGCGACGCCCGAGTTCAATCTCCCGCCCCTCGAACATTCCCGGTGATCGCTCCACATAGACCACCGCGCGCTTGCCCGTCAGCAACGGGGCGGAAACCGGAATAACCAACGGCGCCTCATCCCGTCCCGCATCGGCGCTCACATAACCCAACTCCTCCGCCTTCACCAGCGCCATGCCGCAGATATCGCAGTCGCCCGGCCCCTCCTTGACGATCTCCGGGTGCATCGGACTGATCCACTTGCCGGCCAACCCGGGATCCATCACCTTGCCGCCCACGGCGACCCGGGAATGCACGATGGCGCGCACGAACATCTCCGGCTTCAACCGTCCGGCGCCATTCTCCACATTCACCCGCACCTTGACCGTGCGGGTCCTTGGATTCAATGCCGGGTCAATGAAGGCAATCTTTCCGGAGAATCTCTCCCCCGGAAAAGCCTCGGTCTCGAATGTCACCGTCTGCCCGTAATGCAGCCAGGCCAGATCCGATTCATACGCGTCCAGCTTGACCCAGACACGGGACAAATCTGCGATCGTGTAAATGCGAGTCCCGGTCTGGACATACATGCCTTCCACGGCGTTCTTGTCGACGACGATGCCGCCGCTCGCCGCGTTGATGGTCAGATGCTCCTCCGGTTCTTCGCTGGCTTCGATTCGCGCGATCTGCTCCTTGTCCACCCCCCACAAACGCAGCTTCTCCCGGCTCGATTCCACCGTGGCGGCGGCCCGCTGACGCGCCAGATCGCTTTCACTGTTCTTCAAACGCCCGGCAGTCTCCAACGCCTGGATCAGGGTTTGTTGCGCCTCCATAAGTTCCGGACTGTAGAGTCGCACCATGTGATCCCCCTCGGCCACCCTGACCCCGGTATAGTCAACATAGAGCCGGTCCAAACGGCCCGGCACGCGCGCCGTGATATGGCCCAACCGCGTCTCGTCATACTCGATCTTGCCGACCAAGCGGATTGAGGCGTCGACGAAGCGCCGTTCCACCACGGTTGTCTGAACGCCCGCCAACTTCTGCGCCGCAGGTGAAAGACTCAGATCGCGCGCGCCCCCGGGAACCTCCCCACCACCCTTCACCGGAATCAGGTCCATATGGCAAATGGGGCACTTGGCCTTCGCATCCGACAACTGGATCCGGGGATGCATGGAACACGTCCAGAATCGCGCCCCGCCCCCTTCCATCGCTGGCGTGGGCGCGTGCTCGGCATGACCGGATCCGGAAGCCGGACCGCCGCCGCGCCCGATCGCGAGACCGACAACGAACGCCGCGGTCAGCCCGCCGATGGCGATCAAGATCTTTGAATTCTTCATGGTGTTCACTCCTGTGCCTTCGCAGCTTGGCCTTTGGCCGATGGCGGCAACGCGCGCCCAACCAGCATCTCAATCTCGGAAAGGCATTGTTCCCGGTCGGCGCGCGCCCGCGCCAGAAGCAGTCTGAACTCAAGCAACTGCCGTTCAGCGTCAATGACATTCAGGAACTCCGCCCGCCCCGCCTCCCAGGATTGCTGCGCCACGCTCAGGGACTGCTCGGCCAGCGGGGCCAGCGTATCGCGATAGAGGTCCATTTTCCTCTCCGCGTCGCGGAAGCGGTGCAGGGCCAGGGTCAGGTCCGCCTTCAACAGCCGCTCCCGATCCGCGCGCGCCGCCTCAACCGCGCCCCTGCGGGCCTCCGCCGCCCGGATGGCCGCCTCCTCCTTCTTCCGCCAAAGCGGCACGTTGATCGAGATCATGGCCATCAATGGGTCTTTGCCGTCATCGCCCAGCCCCGCGAGACCGCGACGGTCTGTCTGTGTGTAATCGACGCCCAGGGTGAGGTCCGGACGCTTGTTCTTCCGAGCCAGTTCGACGCGCTTCCGCCGGCTCACAGTCTCTTGCTCCAAGCCGCGCAACTCGGGATTAAATTCGGCCAACCACTCGAACAACCGCGCCTCGTCAACCTCCCGCGCGGAAACGTCATCCGAGCCCGGCCACGGCGCTTCCGAGTCCACGGACCGCCCCAAGGCCGCGTTGAAGCGGGCGGTGAGCGGCCGGCGCAGGTCTAGCAGCGTTTGCTTGCGATCCTCCAGTCGCCCCAACTCCAGTTGAGCCGCGGCCACCCCGGAAAGGCCGCCGCCGCCCTGCACCTTCGTCTGGGCGACGGCTTCAAGATCCTGCAGCAAACGCAGGTTGTTCTCGGTGATCTCAATGGCCCGCCGCAAGTAGGCGAGCTCATGCCAGGTATGCCGGACTCGATGAAAGAGCTTCCACTTTTCCGCCGCCGCCGCCTCGAAGAGCGCCTGCGCCCCGCTGCCGGCAATCTCTCCCCGCAACCGTCGCTTGCCAAACCATGGCAGCGTTTGCGCGACCCCCAGCTTGTGCCTCTGCGGTCCGACCCGGGTTTCCACCGAGCGCACAAAATAGCCATAGCTCAATCTCGGATCCGGCAGCCCGCGCGCCTCGGGAATACGCTCCACAGCCTCGCGCCACTTCGCATGCGCCGCCTTGAGGCCGGCGTTGTTGTTCACCGCATACTCAAGACACGCCGCCAAATCGGCGTCCTGCGCCAACGAGGCCTCGGCCGCGCGGCTTTCGGCCGACCCGACCGACAATCCGAGGATGCCCGCGAGCCAAAGGCCTGACGCCGAGCGGAAAAGGAAACTGGTTTCTCGTAGCTGGATCATGATTTCTGAAAATTCTTCTACTGTTGCGCTGCTGAACAAACACGGAGTCCCGGCAGGAAATCACAAGACGTTGGTCGGCCTGCTGGAAACCGGGAGACGAAGGGACGAGGGCGCACTGCTCCCGTCGAAGAGGAATAATCAGATCAGGAAGGCGCAATTCCAGACGTAGATGAGACGCCCGCCGCGCTTGCTGAAAGCCTTGTCCTTATGGTCGATCACGACCGCGCGATCAGTCAGTGAAGGAAGCTCAATCGGAGTGGTGGCGGGACCGGTCGGCTCCGTTCGTTTGCCGCCGTTGACCGGAGTCGCAGGTGGATCCGAATCACCAGATTTGCTGGATTCGGCGCAACAGGCCCGAGTCTCGCAGGCGCAGGCCCCACACTCGTCCGCCGCCGGCGCCGTCTCCATTGGCGACCAAGCCAACGCCGGCGCGACCGCAACGAACAGACAGATCAAGATGACGAAAAACCGTTTCAAAGCGTTCGGAGCAACAGCCCCACGTTATCAGACATACCCGACGCTGCAACCGCTCAATTCCCGCTTGCAAATCGCTGAGACCGATCGCCAGGGCCTTTTTCGAGAATCTCATTCCCTTTTGGCGATGCGATTCACATAGTCCCGCCGATGGCAGCGCAATACTGGCTCGTAAAACAGGAACCCAACGCCTACTCGTGGGACGATCTGGTGAGGGACAAGGGCACGATGTGGGATGGCGTGCGCAATTTCCAGGCCCGCAACAACCTTCGCGCCATGCACAAGGGCGACCTCGTCCTGTTCTACCACAGCGTGGATGAGAAACGCGTGGTCGGCGTCGCCAAGGTCGCAAAGGAACACTACCCGGACCCCACCGCCGACGAAGGCGACTGGTCGGTCGTCGACCTGGAGCCCGTCAAGGCTGTCAAGGAACCGGTCACTCTCGCCCGTATCAAGGAGGACCCCGCCCTGAAGGAAATGGCCCTTGTGCGGAATGCGCGCCTGTCGGTATCCCCGGTCACAGCCTCCCAGTTCAGGAAGCTTCTCCAACTCGCCAAGACCAAGATCTGATCCATGCCCGCCACATCGAAACCCGACGCCGGCGCGCCGACGCCAACCCTCGGACTCAGCGTCGACTACGACGCCGTCATTTTTGACATGGACGGCGTCATCGTGGACAGCGAACCACGCCACGAGCGCGCCTTCCGGGACGTCCTCGAAGCCATCGGCTACGCGGACAACCACGGCATCCATTTCCCCGATTACTACGGCAAGTCCGACCAACTCGTCTGGCGGGACTTCATCGAACGCCATGATCCCCCCCACACGCATGACGAACTGATGCAACGACGCGAAGAGCGTTTCGTGGAGATTGTGGTCGCGGACGAGCCCATCTTTGCCGGCATCCCGGAACTCGTGACAGCCTTGGCCAAGCGCGCCAAACTGGGGGTCGCTTCCGGTTCGCGGCACGCCATCATCTTGGCCGTGTTGGGAATGAAGGATCTTCGCCGCCACTTTCCGGTGGTCGTCAGCTCCGAGGATGTTCCCCACGGCAAGCCCCGACCCGACATCTTCCTGCGCGCGGCGGAACTGCTGAACACGACGCCGCAACGCTGCGTCGTGATCGAGGACTCCGTCGCCGGCGTCGAGGCGGGCCTGGCCGCCGGCATGCAGGTGATCGCGATCACGAACTCCTTTCCGACGGACGCCCTTTCCCGCGCGTCGCTGGTCGTCGACACCTACGATCAGATCGCGGCGGCCTTGGCCATCGGGGAGGACTAGCCGACACCCTCAGGTCTCATCAATCGCCGCTTCTTCGTCCGGCGGGGAGACCATCGTGGTCTTGAATTTGATCCCCAGCCAATGTTCGCAAACATGCCTGATATCCTCCAGGATCAGGTAGGTCGCCGGCACCAGGAGCAAGGTGATGAAGGTGGCGAACAAGACCCCGAACCCCAGCGAAATCGCCATCGGGATCAGGAACTGGGCCTCGACGCTCTTTTCCAGCAACAGGGGAGTCAGCCCCGCAAAGGTGGTCAATGAGGTCAGGAGAATGGCCCGAAAGCGATTCACCCCCGCTGTGTGCACGGCCTCGATCAAATCCATCCCGTCGCGGCGACGCCGATTCACATAGTCCACCATCACCAGGCTGTCATTCACCACGACGCCGGTCAGGGCGACGAGTCCGAACATGGATAAAACGGTGACATCCGCTCCCATGATCACGTGCCCCCAGATGGCGCCGACAAAACCGAACGGGATCGCCGTCATCACAATCATGGGTTGGACGTAGGACTTGAAGGGCGCGGCCAGCAAGGCATAGATGATCACCAACGCCACAAAAAAGCCGCGGATGATCCCCGCCGTCGTCTCCTTCTGCTGCTTCTTCTCGCCGGCGTAGGTGTAGGAAACACCCGGGTGATTGACTGCAAGGTCGTTCAGCACCTCCTCCTCCAAACTTTCCAAAATGGCGTCAGGCTCCTGCTCGCTGCCCGCCTTCAAATCCGCAGTGACATTGATCGTCCGCTGTCTGTTCACGCGGGTGATCGTCGAGTAGCCCCTGCCGTAGCGGGCTTCGGCGACATCGGAGAAGGCCACCTCGCGTCCGTCCGGCGTGCGAATCCGCATCCGCTCCAGGTCGCCGAGCGAACGCCGGTCCCCGGCCGGATAACGAACCATGACGCGGATATCGTCGCGCCCGCGTTGAATCCGCTGCGCCTCCTCGCCATAGAACGCCTGGCGCACCTGCTTGGCCAGATCGCCGAGGGACAATCCCAAGGCCTCGGCCTCCGGCTTGATGCCCAACTTGACCTCCTCCTTGCCCGCGCGAAACGAATCCGCAACATCGATCACATCCGGGTAGGAACCCAGCTTCCGCTTCAATTCATCCGCCGCGGCAAGCAGCCGGTCCATGTCCCGCCCGGCAAGCTGAATGTTGAAGGAATTCCCCGCCGAGAAAATGGAGGAACTGAACACCAACTCCTCCGCTCCCGGAATCGCTCCGGTTTCCTCCCGCCACATGTTGGCGATATCCGAGCTCTTGATGGTCCGTTGATCCGAGGGCGCCACCTCGATCAACACCTCGCCCAGATGCCCGCCGGAATAGCTCGTGCCAACCGTGCCGGGATGCGCGCCCTGCTCCGTCCGATAGGGTTGCGAGCCGATCGAGGCCTGCAGTTGACGATAAACCTTTTCCCCTCCCTTTCCCTCGGCGTTCAGGCGATCCCGCACCCGGAAGGCCGCTGCCTCAATCCTGCGCACGGCCTTCTCTGTCTCTTCCGCCGGCGTGCCCAACGGCATGACAAGCATGGCGGCAATGAGGTCCCCCTCAACATTCGGCAGAAAGTGAAACTTGATCCAACCGCCCCGGACGAGCCCCAACGTCAAGGCCAGCATCGCGACGCCCGTGGCGATCGTCAGATAACGCTGCCGCAGGCTCACCCGGAGCACGGGATTGTAGACCCGCTCGATGAACGCCTTCAATCCGACGGAAAACACCCCCTGCACCCGGGCCCAGAGCCCTTCGAAGCCGACAGGATGCTCTTTCGCAATGGGATCAAGCCCGCTCAGATGGGCCGGCAGGATAAGCAGCGACTCCACGAGCGAGAACAGCAATGTCGGCATCACCACCAGCGGAATCACCGCCAGGACGCGTCCCGTGTTCCCCTCGATGTTGGCCAACGAGAAAAACGCCGCCACCGAGGTCATCACCGCGAAAAAGACCGGCACCATCATCTCCTGCGCTCCCGAAATCGCCCCCTTCAATCCCGGCCTCCCCCGATGTTGGTGGGCATGAATGTTCTCACCCACGACAATCGCGTCATCGACCACGATCCCCAGGACGACAATGAAGGCAAACAGGGACATCAGGTTCACCGAGACATCGAGAAACGGCATCAACATGAACGTGCCCAGGAAGGAGATCGGAATCCCCAGCGTCACCCAGAACGCCAGGCGAAACCGTAGGAACAGCGCCAGCACCATGAACACCAGGACCAAGCCGGCCCGGCCGTTGCGCGTCAACGTGCTCAACCGGTCGCGCAGGTAGGTCGAATCGTCCATCCAGGTCGTCAGTTCAACCCCCTCCGGCATGCGATGCCGATTGTCCTCCACATACTGCTTGACCTTCCGCGAGATCGCCAGGGCGCTCTGATCGCCCGTGCGAAAAACCTGCACCAATACGGAGGGTTTGCCGTTGAACTTGGCGAACTGATCGGTCTCCGAAAAACCGTCGTTCACCCGCGCCACATCGCGCAACTCAAGACGCGTCCCGTCTTCTGCAGCCCGCAACACGAGCCGCTCAAACTCTTCCCGCCGGTAGGCCTGCCCCTTGGCGCGCAACAGGATCTCGCCGCCGCTGGCGCGAATGGAGCCCCCGGGCAAGTCCACCGATCCCCTGCGAACCGCATTGGCAACCTCATCAAAGGTCAAACCGTAGCGTCGCAACGCGTCCTCCGACACCTCGATGGAAATCTCATAGGGCCGGGCGTTGTTCAAGGCGGTCTGCGTAATCCCTGGGATCGCCGACAACTCGTCCCTCACCTGCTCCCCCAACCGCTTCAACGTGCGCTCATCCGCGTCGCCCGAAACCGCGATGTTGATGACCTGCTTGCGAATCACGATCTCCTCAATGATCGGTTTGTCCGTTTCCTCCGGAAAGGTGTCGATCGCGTCAACCTTGTTCTTCAAGTCCGCGAGAACCTTGTCGGAATCCGCGCCCGGCATGATCTCCGCGCGCACCGTGCCCGAACCTTCGCTGGCATAGGACACGATCTCCTTGACGCCCTCCTGCCCCTCGATTGCCTCCTCGATCCGGACGCACACGCCTTCCTCCACCTCTTCCGGGGCCGCCCCGCGATAGGGAACCGTGATGGTGATCATGTCCGAGGAAAACTCCGGAAAGATTTCCCGCCTCAGGTTGCCCGCGACCAGGCTGCTGTCCTGATCGATCACATCGCCGATCCGTTCCGGCAACAAGCCTTTCGAATCCGCGCCGACCACCCCGCCGATGAGCAGGACGCACACGACAAAGCTGGCGACCTTCAGACTGTCCTTCAGCAAGACATGCAGAAACAGTCCCCCCAGGGAAACCAACCCGATGAGCAGCAGTCCGAATCGCTGATCCCAGAAGCTGTCGGGAAGCAACAACCGGGGCCCCATCGCGACGAGCCCCGTGATCACCACGATTGCCGCCAGAAGATTGGCCGCGACATGATTCCGGGCAAACCAGTCAATCAAGCGATTCACTGCCCGGGCTCCTTCCCTGTCTGCTCCGTCCCCTCGCCTTCCGCCGAGCGAACCGTCATCCCGTCCACAACCGCATCCAGACTCGACACGCATACCCGCTCCCCGGACCGCAACCCGGATCCGACGACCGCGTACTCCCGCCCGGCGCGCAGGACCTCGACCTGCCGGATCCGGAGCCGGTCTTCCGCGTCAACAACCCAGACCTCGTCCCGATTGCGCAGGGCGCGTCGCGGCAATCTCGCGGCATTCCTCGTTGTCCGCCCCTCGATCTCACAGTCCACAAACAACCCCACCGCCAGCGGGGCTCGCTCCGCAACTTGCGCGCGTCGCTGGTAGGGATCGTCCACCTGGACAACGGCGTAAATCATGCGGTTTCTCGAGTCGATGCGCCCCTCGGTCCGCACGATGCTCCCATGCCACTCGTGGCGACGCCCGGCGAGATCGCCGGATAGCCGAACCGCGGGCCCGGATTCCCGGGACTCATCAGCGGCAAAGGCCAACGGCAGATCAAGAAAGGCGAGGTCACTCTCCGGTATCGGCAACCGCACTTCAGCCCGGTCCACCGCATACAATCGCCCCAGCCGGGCCCCTCGGCTCACGAACTGCCCCACATCCACAACCTTGCGCTCGACCCGGCCGGCGAAAGGCGCCCGAATGACGCAGCGCGCCAAATCCCGCTCCGTTTTCTCCACCATCGCTTCGGCGGCCTCCACCGCCGCGCGGGCCTGGGCCAACTGGGGTTCGCGCCTGAGCAGCGGACTCGCCTGGCCCTGGCCCAACTGCCGCCATTCCTCCAGGGCCACCGCCGCCTCGGCCTCCTCCCTCGTCAACGCGGCCCGGAACTGGGTGAGTTGCGAACGGGCGGAAACCAGGGCCAGCTCGAAATCCCGACGCTCGAGGCGAATCAGCTCCGCCCCCTCGTCGAAAAAGCCGCCCGCCGCCAGGGAACTTGACACCCATTCGACCCGGCCCGAAACCTCGGCCGTCAGGTCAATTTCCGCCGCGGCCGCGACATTGCCCTGTGCGCGGACTCTGAACTGATGATCCTGCAACTCGACGCTGACCGTCTCCACCAGGGGCGCAACCGAGGGAGGATCCACGGGCTGGGTCTTTCGACCAAACTTCACCAGCAAGGCCGAGCCGGCCAACCCGGCCGCAATTACCATTATCGGAAGCACAAAGCGAATGAATTTCATGACAGAGTACGAATTGCTTGTTGCGCGGCGCCGATCCGCAGCCGCAGGAGAGGACGCCGCAACCAATGATCGCCGACCCGCCCAATCATTGCGCGGCCTCCTCCGTTGGGGCGGTCGCGTCCAGGTCAACTTCGAACCCGCCGCCCAGGGCCAGGTGCAGGTTGATTCGATTGTCCCAGCGCTGCGCCTTCACCGCGAGGGCCTGACTCTCCGCATCCAGCAACCGTCGTTGGGTTTCCAGGACGATGGCGAAGGACTCCAACCCCTCGCCGTAGCGGCTCCCCGCCAAGTCATGCGCCGCCCTCGCATGCGCCAACGCGACACGCTGGCTGGCCTCCCGACGCGCCAGGGTCTGCTCCGCCGCCAGCGCCGTTTCCACCTCGCCAAACGCCCGCAGGACGGCGCTTTCGTAACTTGCCGCCGCCTGTTTCGAACGCGCGTCGGCCAATTTGACTCCGGCTCGAAGGCGCCCCCCGTCCAGGATGGGTTGAGCCAGATTTCCTGCCAAGGTCCAGACCGTGAAATCACTGGACAACACGTCGCTCAACTCGGCGGTCGCCGTGCCTCCCTGCGCCGTCAGACTGATTCGCGGCAGCAGGGCCGCTTCCGCGCCCGCGACTCTTGAATCGGCCGCCCAAAGCCGCAGCCTCGCGGCGACCAGGTCCGGCCGCCGTCCCAGCAACGCCGACGGCAAACCGGCGGGGACGCTTTCCGGAAGCGCCGGCAGTTCAACTTCCGCCACCCCGCGCCCCCCGGGATAACGCCCCATCAGGATCTCCAACCGTCGCGTTGCAGTCTCCATCACCCGCCGCCGGACCTCCAGCATCGCCTCCGCCCCGGCCACGCTGCCCAAGGCCAATCGAAGATCAAGCGCCGTCCGCAAGCCCTCCTCGTAGCGTCGTCTCACCTGGGCCTCCGTCACCCGGAGACTCTCGATGGTCGCTTCCGCGAGATCCACCTGCCGGTGCGCCTCGTGCGCCGCAATCCAGGCCTTGGCTGTCTGCGCCGCCACCGACTCTCGCGCTCCTTCCAGATCCGCCAGGGACGCTTTGAAAGCCTGATCGGCAGCCCGCTTGCCCGCCCGGATGCGCCCCCACAAATCCACCTCCCAACTGGAGACAAAACTCAGATTGAAGGAGGAGGCATGCGTCGTCAGCACGTTGCCCCCGCCCGGAATCGGCAGCCCCACGAAATTCCGCTTGTCGCGCCGGCCATCCAGCGACGCGCTCAAACCCGGCGTGCGCTCCGCGCCGGCGATCCGCGCCTCGGCGGCGGCCGCCTCCACCCGGGCCGCCGCCGCTAGCAGATCCCGATTGTTCTCCAATGCGGCATCGACGACAGCGTTGAGCTCCTCGCTCCCGTATCCCCGCCACCAATCCAGCCGGACCGCCTCCGGGACGCCCCCGCCCACCCACGTCTCCGGCGCTTCCACCACCGGGGTCACGGCGCTTTGGTCAGGAAGACGACAGCCAGCAGAAACCATGGTGACCGCCGCCGCAAACCATCCCAACGCCCGGTTGCGACAACCGCGCTTCATCGCCGCCCCCCCGCCGGAATGGGCGCCTTCATGCCCGCCGCCAGAAAGGTCACCATGCGCCCCACGATTCCCTCGGTATCGGTCGGATCACAGACCCCGTGCGAAATGTGCCTCAGCTTCTGCGTGTCCGCCATGGTATGTGCCATGACGCCAATCACAAAATGAATCCGCCACATCAGTTCGACCGGCGGCAACTTGGGCAACGCCCGCTGAAACACGGGCATGAACCGCTTTCCAATATCCTCAAACTGCTCAAGAAACAACGCCTGCAGCCGATCCCCGGGATCCGCAAAAAGACGCCCCAGCAACCGCATGAAAATCAGCCCGCCTCGACGCTTGTCCCGGCTCAACCGCAAGGCCGGAGCAACCAACGCCTCCAATACCTTCTCCACCGCCGGCCGACGACGCCCCGACTCCGCCTCGATTGCTTCCAACAGACGGAGCCGCTCCTCGTTCACAGGCCCGATTCGGCGCGCCAAGGTCGCCTTGAACAACGCCTCCTTCGCGCCAAAATGATAGTTCGCCGCCGCCACGTTCACCCCCGCCGCCGACGTGATCGCGCGCATTGAAGCCCCCTCAAACCCCTGCTCCGAAAACAACCGTTCCGCAGCGTCCAATATCGCCTTGCGTGTCTTGTCCGGGGTTTTCATCAACGCGCTCATTCAAACATGTGTTTGAAACGTTGGTTTGAAAAATAGCCCAGAGCCGACAACCGTCAAGCGGGTTAGTGAAAATTTTCACAAAGTCTTGGATGACCAGCCGAGTCGGCAAGGTTTCTCGCGGCCCGCAGGATGGCGGGTGAAGATCGTCCTTCGCAATGACAGGGGCGGATTCGATCGCCGCATCACCCACGGAACGTTCGTCATGAACAAGGTTCGCTGACGTCCCGAACGCTCGCGCCCGGTTTCAGGCATCTCAGATTCGGATCCCCTTGCGTTGCAGGATCGGGGTCAACAGTCGACGCAGGTTGCCGCCCAGGATCAGGCGCTTGGCGTTGTCAGGAACCGCGGCCCCCAAGGTTTTCGCCAATTGGGAGGCGAAGCTTCTGCCACCGATATCGCTGCCGTGAATCACCCGGCCGGCTCCCAGTTCCCTGACCGCCATCTCCACGAATCCCGCGGCCGGACTGGAGCCCCCGACGCCGATCGACACGTTCCTCTGGGCGCGGATCGCCCGGATGCCCAGTTCCCAGTTGCCGCCGCTGTGGCCGCAGATCAACGGAACTTCGGGATGGCGCGCAGCCAGTTGTGCCAACTGTTGCGGCGACGATTCCCCCGGGGTGACGTCACCGGTCTTGATCCAGGTGTGCTGGTAGATGACCGCCTGCAACTCCCCCGCGCGCGCAATGATCGGATCCAACTCCGGCAGGTGGCAGTTGTGCGAAACCCAAAGCTTGATTCCCACCATGGGCCCCATCGCCACGCAGCGCTCGATCTCCGCCAGACTGGCGTCGACGTGCCGGGCGTTGAGATACGCAAACCCGAAGATGCGATCGCTCCAATGGGCGAGAACGCGCAGCACATCATCATTCTGCCGACGCAGCGTGTCCGGGTCCGGATCGCGAGACAAGCGCATCCCCATGAACAGGCAGAAACGCTCAACGCCCATTCGGTCCGCATAGGCGATCAACTTCTCCGCCCGCGCCTCCGGCGTGTCGCCCGGGACGCCGGACAAGTGCGCATGCAGATCCCAGATCCGCAGGGTGTCAGGCATCCGAACATTCATGCCGGGCCCGATGGTCCGCTCGATTCCCGAGGGCTCGTTCATCACTGCCTCTCAGCGCCCGCCAGGACTTCATCCGCCAGGCGAATCGCCTCGGTCTTCTGGGCGTCGGTCATTTCCTTGGCGATGGTTTCGTAGAACGTCTCCGCCTCCCCGCTCCCGTGTGAACCCGCCACAAAGAACCATTGGGCAGCCTTGACCAGATCGCGGGGAACGCCCTCGCCATTGGCGTAAAACGTGCCCAGCGCCAATTCCGCCGGCGCAAAGCCCTGCAAGGCAGCCTTGCGATGCCACGTGATCGCCGCGGCCAGATCACTCGTCGCCCCCTTCCCCTCGTCGAGCATGGAAGCGAGATTATACTGCGCCTCGGCCACACCCTGCACGGCCGCCTCCCGAAACCAGCGAACCGCCTCGGCATAATCGTGGGGCACGACATCATCGGTCGCGTAAATCGCGCCGACCAACAACTGGGAGCGCGCATGTCCCTGCTTCGCCGCCTTGAGGAACCAGTTGAAGGCTTCGGCCCGGTTCCGGGGAACGCCACGGCCGTTCTCATACAGGATTCCCAGGTTGTGCTGGGCCGCGGGATCGCCCAGCTCGGCCGCCTCCCGATAATGCCGCGCCGCCTCCGCCAGGAAACCCGGATTCGAACTGCCCGCGAGCAGCGCCGCCAACCGCGCCTTCGCTTCCCCCATACCGGCGTCGGCGGCCTTGCGATGCCAGGCAATGGCTTTCGCCCGATCCGGCTGCGTTCCGCGGCCCTGCTCCAGCATGAGCGCGAGGTTGTACTGGGCCCGCGGGTCTCCCTGCTTCGCCGCGCGTTCGAACCAGCCCAACGCCTCGGCGTCATTCGGCGAAACCCCCATTCCCTGGCTCAAGGCAAACCCCACGTTCACCTGCGCCCGGGCGTCGCCCCGCTCCGCCGCCATGAGATACCAGCGGAAGGCCTCCAGCAGGTTCTGCGCGCCGCCGACGCCCTCCGAATGCATCCGCGCCAGGCGCAACTGCGCGTCAAAATTGCCGGCCTCCGCCGCCTTCCGATACCACTTCATCGCCTGCGTGAAGTCGCCGTTCCGCCGCGCTGCGAGCTCATGCACCGACCCCAGGTTGAACAGGGCCGTCGCATTGCCGCTGTCGGCCGCGCGCCCCAGCCATTTCAAGGCCTCCGCTTCATCACGATTCACGCCATCGCCCCGAAACAGCGCCAAGCCGAGATTCACCTGTGCCTGAATCACATTGGCCGCCGCCGCCTTGCGATACCATGCCGCCGCCTGGGCCGGATCGCGCTCAACGCCGCGCCCCTCGGCATAGGCCAATCCCAAATGGAACTGCGACTTGGGATTGCCCTGCGACGCGGCCTTCTCGTGCCAAACCGCAGCGCGGGCATGATCCTGCTCCAGACCGAGCCCCTCGGAACACGCCCACCCCATGATGAACTGGCCCTCGGCGTCACCCCGCTCCGCCGCCGCACGGAACCACTGGATCGCTTCCGGCAGGTCGCGCTTCACTCCTTCGCCGCGGGCATAAGCGTAGCCGAGCCCAATCTGCGCTTCCGCCAGGCCGTTCTCCGCGGCCTTGCGCAGCCACAAGACCGCCTCCTTCGAGTCTTCCACCACACCCAACCCCTCACGATAAGCGCGGCCCAGGTAAGCCTGCGATCTGATATGCCCCTGCATGCCGGCCGCCCGATGCCACCGAATCGCCTGCTCCGGGTTCATGGCGATTCCATCGCCGACCGCATAAGCCTCCGCCACCCGATATTGCGCCTCGGCGTGCCCTTCCTCGGCCGCTTCCAGAAACCAACGGGCCGCCTTGGCCGGATCCTTCTCCACCCCGGCTCCATTGGCATGGGCCACCGCCGCGAAAAACTGGTCCTCCGGATCCCCCATCTCCGCATGACGAATCCGCCCCTGAAGAATCTGCTCCGGCGTCATCTGGGCGGACAACTCCTCCCGATAGCGTTCGGCCTCCTGCACGCCCTGTTTCGCCGCCAGACTGAACCATAGAAACGCCTCCACGTAATCCTGTTGCGCTCCTTCGCCCAGGGCAAAGGCGACCCCCAGTTTGTTCTGCGCCTTCGGATGATCCTCCCGCGCCGCTCGCAGATACCACTTCACCGCCTCGGTCGCATTCTTCGGCACACCCAAGCCGTTGGAAAAAAGTTCACCCATCACATATTGGGCGGGCGCATACTCGCCCTGCGCCGACCTCAGAAACCAACGGGCCGATTCCGCGTAATCCTTCTCCACCCCCAGTCCGCGCGAATAGAACAATCCGATATTGTAGGCGGCGCCCGTGTGGCCCTGCTCCGCCGCCTTGAGAATCCATTCCGCCGCCGCCTTCAGATCTTTCTCAACGCCATTTCCGTCGTAGTAAAGCAATCCCAACTTGAACTGCGCTTCGGCCGTTCCCTTCTCCGCCTCAATCCTCGCCTTCTCCAATGTCGAGAGCGCTGGTTCAGGTGTCGCCGGCTTCGGCGGCGGATCCGCCATCGGAGGCGCGGGCGGAGCAGTCTGTCGCGGGCCATCCAAATCTTCCTCCACGACATCATCCGCCTTCTTGGACGGCGCAAATGGGGCGGAATCAATCGTAGGAACAGCGCTCGGAGCCGACTCTTGTCCCATCGCCAAGCCCGACCGGGTCAGCAGGAGCGTCGCCAACAGGACCGTCCGCCAACGCCGGACCGCCCTCGCATTCGGGATGTCTGCAGGATCGCGCATCGGCCACAGTATAGTTCACCCACTCCCAGCGACCAACGCACAATTCGCCGCCCCTCGCCGCCTGCCTCCGATTCTGAAATGCCAATTGCGAAAGGCGTTGCCACCCGGTAACTTCCCTTCGATCCGTTCGCGTCTCAATAGACGGATCACTGAGCGCCACAATTGCGGCCTGCACCATCCCCAGATCGTCATGTCCAACGAAACCACCGCCTACGTCAATTCCGCGCCGACCGAGGAACTCGAGATCGGCACCCTCTGCAACTACGTCCTGATGGACGCCGTCCGCGCCGGAGCCAGCGACGTCCATATCGAGCCCTGGGAAAACACGCTCGTGGTCCGCGTCCGCGTCAACGGCAAACTGCGCGTCCTGGACCACCTCCCCCTGGAACTCGCCGAAAAAATCTCCGGACGATTCAAGGTGATGTGCAACCTGTCCACCTACGACAAAGGCATGCCCCTGGACGGCCGCGCCTCCACCAGCCCCGAACTCGGACGCGTCACCCTGCGCGTTTCGATCTTCCCCCTGACCGAGGGCGAGAAGGTCGTCATCCGAATCTTCGACCCGAGCAATCGCAGCTTCGACCTCGGCAGACTCGGATTCGACGAAGATTCCCACGCCAAGTTCATCGACCTGCTGAAGAAGACCAGCGGCCTGATACTGCTGACCGGCCCGACCGGGTCCGGCAAGACCACGGCCATCTACGCCGCGCTTTCCTGGCTGCTGGAGCAACACGGCTCCGAGATCAGCATCAGCACGGTCGAGGACCCCATGGAGATCCCGATGGAGATGCTCAGCCAATCGCAGCTGAATGTGAACAACGGTTTCACCTATCCGGTGGCCCTGCGCTCGTTGCTGCGCCAGGACCCCCAGGTCATCATGATCGGCGAGATCCGCGACGCGGACACCGCCGCCATCGCCGTCCAAGCGAGCCTCACCGGTCACCTGGTCATCAGCACCATTCATTCCGGCACCACCGCCGGCGTCTACGCCCGCCTCTTCAACATGGGAGTCGAGCCCTTCCTGCTCTGCTCCAGCATCATCGGAGTCCTCGGCACGCGCCTCATCCGGCAAAACTGCGACTACTGCAAGATCCCCTACGAACCCGAGGGCAACTTCCTGGATCGCCTGCCCCAGGAAGTCCTCGAGGAAGCTCAGTTCCGCCGCGGCACTGGCTGCGAACACTGCGAGTTCACCGGCTACACCGGACGGAAAGGCATCGTGGAACTACTGACCCCCAACGAGGATTTTCGCGAGGCCGTCATGGCCAAGAAACCCAACCGGACGCTTCAACAAATGGCCATCGATGCCGGCATGAAAACCCTCTGGGACCAGGGCCTGAAC
>Ga0181594_10002016_pt1 | contig 18819 bp, 13 predicted proteins | sample 071ome_18_FD_145603 | JGI IMG/M metagenome (GOLD analysis project Ga0181594, IMG submission 145603) | Coastal salt marsh microbial communities from the Groves Creek Marsh, Skidaway Island, Georgia - 071413BT metaG (spades assembly) | ecosystem: Environmental > Aquatic > Marine > Intertidal zone... | reverse complement strand
GCGCTGAGCCACGCACCATAAAGTCGATCGGGAAGGCGCGGATCGCCTCATGAAGAGACCACTTGAAGGCGCCACCAATCGTAAAGAGCTCTGAGTTCACCATGTAGCCAAGGTGCCCCTCAAGCTCAAAGCTGTATGGGAGCCCCTTGCGGATCATGACGTGAGTCGTAGAGAGGCTCTTAGGTGCGCTCGCCTGAGAGATCGCCGGCGCCCAGACGCTCGTGTCATCGTTTAGAAGCGCGAGCGTGTACGCGAAGTCGACCTCTAGGGCGTTGATACCGATCGTGTTCGCAGGTGACATGCGAGGAGGGGCGAGCGCGAGGCCATACGCCTTCGTGAGCCCATCAAAGGCAGCCTCTGAGGTCTGAGGGGCGCCTGAGGTGCAGCCCGTACAGAGCCCGTGCAGGAGAGGGTCTAGCCCGAGCGCATAGCTGGCGTTAGGGCTCAACGCGCTCAAGGTCAGCAGGGCGAGCGCGCAGAGTGAGGCTACGAGCGTGCGAGGTGTGCGCGGGCGCAGGGGGTAAATACAGCTCATCGTACGTGCTCTAACCTTTATTGGATCATCAGTTAGGGTCATTTAGGTCCCTCAGTGTAGGGCAGTGAACCTTGAGAGTCAATGCAGCCCAACGCTCAGCGAACCTGGCTACGCTCTTTCTTCTCTCTGCGCTCTTTACAGATGATGCAGAGGGTGGTGACAGGGCGCGCGCGGAGCCGTCGGAAGCCGATCCATGCGTCACACTCGTCACACCACCAATAGTCCTCATTCTCGAGGCGCTTGAGTGAGTGCTCGATCTTGTCGAGCAAGAGGCGCTCTCTCCTGCGTAACCTGAAGGTGAGGGCTTGACTCTGATCGACGCTCGCGCGGTCGATCTCGTCAGCGAGCTCATCGAGGTCGATGGTCATGTCCTCCGTGAGCGTGCGTTGGGCGTTCTGGAAGATCTTCGTGCGCTCCTCAAACAACAGCTGTCTAAACTCTTCTGTGCGCTCCTTGAGGAGCTCCTCGCTCACGCCTTCGAAATCGGACTCTTCCCGTACATCACCAGGTTGTGGGTCTGAAACCATCTTGATTCACCTCTGCTGTGATCCGTTGAGAGACTCCTTATTTAATCAAAACAGCTCAAAATACAAGCCCTCAAGCGACATGAAAGCGCTTGAGTATACAGTTCATGCTTGCAGTCATCGCCCTGATCTGCTTTTTGTGCGCTCAAGTTGATCATAAATACGAGCCCCGATTCTTAGGAGCACACCCGATGAGCGTAAAAGATAACAGAAGCTACTACAATGATTTCTCCACTTGGTATGAGCGCGAGCGACATGATGGCTATCACGCCATGATTGACACCCTTCAGGTCGAGATCGCGCGCCCGCTCGCTGAGGGGCGTGACGTCCTTGAGCTTGGCTGTGGTACGGGGCTGATCCTCAAGGAGCTTGACCCTGTCGCGAGGAACGCGGTCGGGATCGACATCAGCCCTGGGATGCTCTCCCAGGCGCAGGCCCGTGGGCTCAATGTGGTCGTCGGGAGCGCGACTGATCTGCCCTTTCAAGATGAGTCCTTCGACATGGTCTGCTCTTTTAAGGTGCTCGCCCACATCGAGGAGATTGAGCGCGCGATGAGCGAGGTTGGGCGTGTTCTTCGACCTGGGGGCGTCGCCGCCCTTGAGTTTTATAACACCCGGTCACTGCGCACCTTAATCAAGCACATCAAGGCTCCCACCGCGGTGAGCGAGCAGACCAATGATGAGCAGGTCTTCACCCGTTATGACTCGCTTGAGGACGTCAAGGGCTACCTCCCTCCAGAACTTAAGGTGACGGGGGTGCGTGGGGTCCGCGTCTTTACCCCGTTCGCTCAGGTCCACAAGATCCCCGTCGTCCGTAACGTGTTCTCAGGCGCGGAGCGTTGGGCTCGAGACAGCGCGCTGTTCTCAAAGTATGGAGGCTTTATGGTCGTGATGGTGGAGAAGAGCTGACCCCTCTCCCCGCGCAGGCGTCCTGAAGGGCGCTAGCGTGCTGTGGCCCGAGCGCCTCCCAGCGCCAGCGCGCTCCACAGCGCTCGAGCTCCGCCCTCCGCTCAGCGAGCTCCTCTGGCTCTAGGCGCTGAAGCACCTCTATGAGCTTCATCAGCTGGCTCGAGAGCGCCTCAGGGTCACCTGGCTCACAGAGCGCGGTCAAGGGTGTTGGCTGGACCAGTCCACTCACCCCACCCGCTCGGGTCGCGAGCACGGGGCATCCACTCGACAGCGCCTCCATCAAGGCGACGGGGCTCCCCTCTGTACGCTCACCGAGCTTGAGGCTGGGTAGGACAAACAGGTCTGCGCACTGTAAGAGCGCGTCGCGCGAAGGCGGGGGCAGGTGACCCAAGAGCAGGAGCGGTACCCGCTCGCGCGACGCTTCACTCCTCAGCTGAGCCTCCAGCGGTCCTGAGCCCGCCACGACCCAGAGCAGGTCACCTTTCCGCTCATCACTCAGGCGCGCGAGCGCCCTGAGCAAGGTGAGGTGACCTTTAATCTCAGTTAAGCGACCCACGCTACAGATCATGAGCTTGTCAGCCTTGAGCGCCCTCAAGCGCGACCCCTCTTGAGGGCAGGGGCGCGGGCGCTCCACGCCCATAGGTAGACAGCTACTAGGGACACGGAGCGCTCTGCCTAACAGCGCCTCAAAGCGTCGCTTCAGGTCTTGGCTCACAAAGTTCAGCCCACCCACCCTCTGCTCCATAACTTGGGCCAAGCGCTCACCAAAGGGGAGCCTCTCGAGGAGGGCGACGTCCCCTCCATGCGCGTGGGCCAGGTCCACCCTTGAGAAACACAGCGGGCTTGGGACGAGCCAGTGGGCGACCTTAGCTGAGCCTGGGGAGCTCCGCTCAAGCGCCCTGCCTCCCATGATGAAAGACAGCGCGCTCGGAGGCGCGCTCAACAGGGCTCGCATGGGGTGTCGTTGAAGCCAATCTGGCGCCCCACCGCTCTTAAATATAGGGCCGATAGAGGCGACCTCACGGAGGCGATACCCAAACAAGGGGCAACGCCCCCCCCTGCTCGAGATGCTCGCCGGACAGAGCACATGAGGAGCCCAGCCATGGCGTGCATATTGATGATTGAGGAGCGCGACAAAGCGACCCTCTGCGCTCGTGATGTCCACAGGGTAGCTGGTCGTCGCGCAGAGCAGAGGGCGCCCCTCAGCCTCAGCACGCATCAGCTTAAGACCCGCGCGCCCTTCACCGGCCAACAGCGCCTCGCGGCTCCCCTCGCGAGGATCCATATGAGCGGGCCGATGACCCGTGGGATCGAGAGCTTCGATTGCTCAGAGCCATAGATCGGGCTCACGGGCACCTGCTCGATCCGCGCGCCCCCCTCAACGAGGCGCAGGAGCAGGTCATTTGGGAAGCCATACCGAGGGTAAATGCGGTCCATTGGCAGGCCTCTCAGCGCGGAGAGCTTGAGCGCGGTGTAGCCACACTGGGCGTCTCGTAAGGTAGGGAGCCCCGCGATGAGCCCAGTCATCACGCTCAGCGCTTGATTACCCCAGTATCGAACACGAGGCATCCGCGCCTTCACCTCAGGGTGACTGAAGCGCTCACCCTTCGCATAGTCTGCTCCACAGCGGATCGCCTCTAACAAGACGGGCATCTCGCTTGGGTCCATTTGAGCGTCCGCGCCCATCACAACCGCGACCGTAGCGCCTAGCTCTTCAGCCACCGTATAGCCTCTGAGGATCGCGCTCCCAACTCCACCATTGACCGCTTGCCTGATGACGGTCAACCGCACCCCACGCTCCGCGAGCGTAGCTTCGAGGGCCTGCGCGACCTGCGCGGTGCGGTCATCGCTCGCGTCGTCAACCACCACCACCTCATCAAGCCAGCTAGGCAGGCTCATCAAGGTCACTGGGAGCAGGCGCTCCTCACGGTAGGCGGGGATCACAACAGCGACACGGAGGCTCGACCACATCGTCGCTCAGCTCCGTTGATCATCTAAGGCCTTGAGGACGCGGGCCAAGATCGCCTCACAGGTGAACCCAAAGCGGTCAGCGAGGTCCTTGATTGGAGCAGATGCCCCAAAGCGATCGATCCCAACACACAGACCCGACAGCCCTACGACAGAGCGCCAAGGGGGCGTGCTCCCGGCCTCGACAGACACTAAGAGGCTGTCAGCGGGCAGGAGCGCGCGCCGGTAGCCGACCTCTTGCCGGTTAAACAAGGCGACGCTCGGCATAGAGACGACCCGCGCGCTGACCCCTTGCGCTGAGAGCGCCTCAGCGACCTCTACGCAGAGAGACACCTCAGAGCCAGTCCCGATGAGAGTCACTTGAGCGCTCGCCTCAGGCTGACCTCCCCACTCGCCGAGCAGGTAGCCACCACGCCAGATGTCCTTCGGGTCGAAGTCATCGGCGCGCGGGAGCGCTGGCAGGTCTTGACGGGTTAACATCATCGCGCTGGGCCCCTGAGCCTCTGTCAGGGCCCACGCCCACATCATCGAGACCTCTAAGCCATCTGCGGGCCTCCAGTCCTCACAATGAGGGATCAGACGAAGCGCCCACGCGTGCTCAACGGGCTGGTGGGTCGGCCCATCCTCACCCAAAAATACGCTGTCATGAGTGAGCACAAAGGCGCTCGGGATGTGGCTGAGCGCCGCGACGCGGAGCGCTGGACGCAGATAGTCGCTGAAGACTAAGAAGGTCCCACAGAAGGCCCTCATGCCCATCAGGCACAGGCCGTTGGTCACACAGCCCATCGCGTGCTCTCGGATCCCAAAGTGGAGCTGTCGGCCAAGGGGTGAGAGCTTCTCATTGTGAGCGGGTGAGCCAAAGGGTGGGAGCGCCCCGAAAGACAAGCCATTAGAGCCACTCAGGTCTGCTGAGCCACCTGTGAGCTCGGGGAGCGCGTCGAAGGCGACCTTAAGCGCTGCGTTCGAGAGCTTGCGGGTCGCCCCTTGTGCAGGGACCCCGTTGATCAGGCGCTGGGTCAACGCCGTCGCCTCTTCGACGCTCATCGGCTCACCCGACAGGCGAGCGGCGAGCTGAGCGGCCTCAGGGTGAGCGTCTGCCCAGACCGCGTGACGCTCATCCCACGCCTTGCGCGTCGCGAGCTTTGAGGCCCTCACCGCGTCGAAGTAATCACGAGCCTCTTGTGGGAGCTCAAAGGCCGGGCTGTCCCAGCCTAACGCCTCACGAGTCAGTGAGATCTCCGCGGGCCCAAGTGGCGCGCCATGCGAGGCGCTCTGGTCTACCTTGTTCGGGCTCCCATAGCCAATGTGAGTCGCGCAGATCAGCAGAGTAGGCTTGTCGCTTGGGCTACGTGCCTCTCTGAGCGCGTCGCGGAGGGCTAAAGGGTCGTGGCCATCAGCTCGATATACGCGCCAGCCGAGGGCCTCAAAGCGACCCTGAACGTCCTCTGACCAGGCGAGAGACGTCGCGCCATCAATGGTGATTTTATTGTCATCATACACCCAAAGGAGCTCTCCGAGCCCCCAGTGACCTGCGAGCGCCGCGGCCTCATAGCTCACCCCCTCCATCAAGTCTCCATCCGAGCAGATCACGACGGTGCGGGTGTCAGACCAGGGGTGCGCTTGATCACCGCTCGCCTGGCTCACTCTGTTCGCGCGCATTTTGGCGCCCAGCGCGAGGCCAACGGAGGTCGCGCAGCCCTGACCAAGCGGGCCCGTTGTCACCTCAACGCCGGGTGTGTGACCTACCTCAGGGTGACCAGGGGTGAGCGAGTCCAGCTGCCTGAACTGCTCTAGGTCACCGCGACTCAAGCCCGTTTGATAGAGGTGCAAGAGGCTGTAAAGGAGCATAGAGGCGTGGCCACAGGACAGCACAAAGCGGTCTCGTGCGCCCCACTGTAGGTCACTTGGATCAAACCGGAGGGCCTCCTCCCAGACCGCTACAGCGACATCCGCAAGCCCCATCGGCGCGCCAGGGTGACCTGAGTTTGCCCTCTGAACTCCATCCATCGAAAAGAACCGGACGGCGTTCGCAGCGCTCAATGCGCCTGAAGCTAGCGTCTGGGAAGGATCACTGTTATGCTCTTGGTTCCCTGCAGGGTGTTCGTTCATGATGACCTCTAAGTAGTTCTGAGCGCGGGCGGGCGCCTGACGCTCACTCCATACAAAAACATGTCGATAATGCAAGCCTCTCACAGAGATTGTAAGCTACTTGTCTTCAAGGCTTGCCTCGCGTATGCACATGAGGCGCACGCCCCCTATTAACCTCGGAGCCCCTTTGGTGATCACACCTCGCGATCAAGACCATATGCATGACCTAGAGTATGTCTTTGACCTCTCTCCAACCTGGGGTCAGGGTCACATCTTCGCGGTCAACTCACAACAGGAGCCCTTTGAGCTCCTCGAGTCGGGGGCTCGTAGTGAGAAGATTAACGAGCTGATGAGCTGGTCGAAGATCCTCAGCCAGATCAGCCACCCAGCGGTCCCGCCGATCGCGTGGAGCGTCTTCACAGATGAGAACGCGAAGGTCTGCTTCAGGCTGTCGCCAGGGACCTCGCTCTATGACCTGATCAAAGAGGCTAGGCTTACGCGTATCGACGCGCTCTGCACCTTCTACCAGATCGCCCTTGTGTTTAAAGAGCTCCACGCTCGCCAGCTCACCTTTGGTCACCTTAACCTCCAAAACATTTACCTCAACCCGGGGGGTCAAGCCCAGCTCCGCGGTTGGGTCCCCGCGTCGAGCCACGTGTCCTTTGAGATCAGGCGTGTGAATGACCTGAAGCTCTTTCAACAGACCTTCTACCGCTGCATTGTCGGCTTCCCGCCCCCTGTCCCAAAGGCGAAGAGGGAGCAGCTCTCACCTGAGAGACGCGCCGAGGAGCAAGAGCATCAGTCCGCTTGGGAGGAGTGGTATCAAGAGGAGGAGGCGCGCGCGGAGCAACTTCAGCTCCCACTTCGCTCTCAGCTCCACCGCTCCTCGCTCTTCATGTTTGACGCCGCGCCGAAGAGCGCTCACCAGCTGGTTGAGCAGCTCTTCCCCTTCACAGACCACGCCCTCTCGAACTTGATCTCGCTCACCTCTGAGCAGCTCGCTCAGCGCCAAGAGTATCAGGCGATGTTCGAGGAGCGAGAGGGGCTCATTAGGAAGCTTGATCAGGTCAGGAAGCACCTCACAGATTGGGTCGCGACCCACCTGAACAGCTTTGAGGAGTGCTACGAGGAGCATCAGGCGCTCGAGCAGCTGTACAATGAAACACAGAGGCTCATTGAGCTCTTGGAGGACCGCGCTCAGACCTCCTTTGTGAGCGCGCATGACGAGCGACTGATCCGCCACAAGCGGAGCGCTGCCCCTCAAAAAGGCACCGCGGTCTATCTCCCGACCAGTGGCGCGCAGGTCGGCTATGGCGAGGAGCTCACTCGTGAGCGCGTAGCCCTTGACCCTGAGCTAGGCCTCTCGCTCACGAATCGATACCAGATCCTCGCCCAAAGTATGGCGAACCGACCGCTCCCTACCGACAAGTCTCTGATGAGCATGCTCTCATTCCTTGACCGCCCTCAACACAATGAGGAGCTCGGTGGCCGTGAGCTCCCTACTCGGCTCTTCGGTAACCAAGCGACAGAGCTCTTTCAACGAGCTGACGCGGATCAAGCCCCTGATGACACCTTTATTGAGAGCGCGCTCCTTGATGATCATGAGCGCCTTGAGGGCCCTGACTCAGAGGGGGGCCGCTTAAGCGCTGATGGCTACACGATTGATCGACAGCTCTCAGAGAGCTTATTTTTTAACCCACTCTCCGAGGATGAGCCCCCTCTCAGCGAGCGGTTGCCCGCTTCGCTCACGAGGAGCCCAGCCCGGCCCTATCGTCGCATCATCGCCTCCCTCTACCTCTCCCTGCTCTTGTTCATCATGTGGTACGCGTTCTTCGACCATGGGCAGAGCGCCGAGAAGAGCGCGCTACGGGCCTCTCAAACAGGGCGCTCTACGCCTCGCCCGAGCGTCGAGCTCACGGGCGCTCAAACGGGAGCCGAGCGTGGGCTCATTGAGCCCGTCATCGACGCAGGTGATGAGGGTGATGAGGGTGATGAGGGTGATGAGGGTGATGAGGCGCTAGAGGGCCCCTCAGCCTCTGAAGCGATCACAGCCACACAAGAGCAACTCGAGAGCGGAGAGGAGGCCTCAGAGTCACCAACTCCAGCGGGTAAGCCGTCAGGTTCAGCGATCCCTAAAGGGATGATTCACATCCCAGCGGGTCAGCTTACATGGGGGATCTCAGATGAGAACGTGGCGCGTATGCATCAGCACTGTAAGTTCTCGCCTCGCCACTACAAGACGCGCCTTAAGCGAGGGGGCGAGCACGTCGACCGGCTCTGTCGCTTCTATATCAAGCGGGACTTTAAAGGGGTGACCTTCGTTAAAGAAAACAGCGCGCCGGTTCAGGTTAAACCCTTCTTGATCGATCGCTTTGAGGTCTCTCGCGCCGCCTATCAGGTCGCCTGTGACCAGCAGGTGGTGGTCTGTCCATCACAGCCGACAGACCGCTCCTTTGGGAAGCTACCGATCACGAACATCTCCTACTCTGACGCGTTTGACTACTGTAAGTGGATAGGTAAGCGCCTCCCCTCAGAACCTGAGTGGCTCTACGCCGCGCGAGGTGAGCGGGCTACCCTCTACCCATGGGGGAACAACGCGATCTACTCCGATGGGGTCTACCGGGCGAACTATAAGAGCTTAAAGCGTAGCGGTCGTGAGAAGGACCGCTTTATAGGCCCTCACCCCGTGCGCCTCTCGCTCAGCGCAGGCGACTCTCCGTTTGGGGTCTCTCATATGGGTGGGAACGTAAGAGAGTGGGTGAGGTCCTCTGGCTACCGGTACCCCTCCGCGGTCCTCGGCCCAAGCTGGAAGAGCCCAGTCTGGACTGCAAACCTGATGAACCGAACCGCGCCTGAGGACCTCAGCTGGCGTCGAGATGACACAGGCTTCCGTTGCGCTAAGGACCTCGAGCTACCGTGAAGCGCTGGGCTAACCACCTCGTGCCCCCTGCGCCTCTCTACCCTACTTCGCACAGCGTACAGGCCCTCTGCGTCTCTCTCCTCATGACCCTGTGCGCGACACGTGCGCTCCAAGCGGAGGTGAGGGAGCTGTGGTTGAGTGATACGATCACCCGCTGTCCACAGCCACTCACCTTAGCTCCAACAGGTCAGCTCACCCTTGAGCTCCCCGAGGATGTACAGGTCGCGGCCCCTGCACAGAGAGGTCGGCTCACCGTGCACATCGCGCCTCAGCTCGTGGTCGTTCAAGCCCAAGACCCCCCTCGCTGGAGGGGTAAAGTCGTAGCGGGGCTGACCGTGATCTTAAAGACGGGCGGGCGCCTGTATTGTGAATTCACCCCCCCACAAGGGCCTGTCGCGCATCACACACCCGCTCCCTCGAGCGTGATTCGCTTCCGGCGACCAGCGCCATTCTTAGAGACTCAGCGGGCCGCGCTCGCGCTCCTCAATCAACTCCAAGAGGCGAGCTCGCGTAGTGACCCGCTGCTCAGTGAGCGTGAGGAGCTTGGGTTTCAAGAGGTGCGTCGCGCGCTCACTAACCTTCAGCGGAGCGCTCACCGACAGCTGACGCTCGAGCGATTAAGCGCTGACCCTGTCTCGATCTCTCCACACCCCCCGATCCGCGCACAAGAGGGCTTAATCTACCTGACGCTCACCCAGCGCGTTACGATGGGAGAGGCCCTCTATGTTCGCGCTCAGCTCATGAACCGTAGCCAGCCCGCTTACCAGCTCAGTGAGCTCAAGCTCAACTTAGCGACTGGTGAAACCCTCTCGCTCCCCTTCTATCCACGAAACCTAAGCGCGCCACCAGACGGGGTCGGTAGACATTTCGCCTTTGAGATCCCCCTGAGCGCCTTGAAGAGGAGTGAGGTTCGGCCTACCCTCTCTGTGACCTCTGTGGACGGTCGAAGCCTCTCTCTCTCGCTCCCTGAAGATCCCTAAGCTTGTCTCCTATGCGCTTACACGCGAGCCAACACCCGCCCCCTCAGCAGAGCCACACTCACCACGCGCTCCCGCACGGCTACACCCTCCCAGGTGGGTATGTCATCGACGCGCCACTTGGAGTTGGGGGCTTTGGCGCGGTGTACGCAGGGCGAGACACACAGCTCGATCGGCCGGTCGCGATCAAGCTTCTCACGAGGGCGCTTGAGCCCAAAGCGATGAGGCGCTTTCGTGATGAAGGTCGGCTTCTAGCGAAGCTTCAACACCCAAACATCATCCAAGTCTACGCCCTCGGAGAGCTCGATGATCAGAGAGGGTACCTTGTCATGGAGCGCTTTGGGTCGGGCTCCCTCTCCGACCATTGGCCTAGAGGTCAACGTCCCCCCCTAGCCCTCGCGTTATCCATCGCTCGCCAGGTGCTCAGCGCTTTGAGCGCCGCGCATCGCGCGGGGGTGATTCATCGTGACATCAAGGAGCCCAACATCCTCTTTGACTCAGGCTCCGGTGTCGTGAAGCTCTGTGATTTTGGGATCGCTCGCTCTGTGACCCCGCTCTTGAATCAAGCAGAGACAACAGAGGAGGGGGTCATTATTGGGAGCCTCCCTTACCTCGCGCCAGAGCGACTCAACGGCGCGCGTGGTGATGAGCTGAGTGACCTTTATGCGGTCGGTGTGCTCTTGTTTCGCTTACTGACAGGCAGGAGACCTTTTGAGGCGGACCCTCATGAGCGCTTAAGCCCTCATGTACAGATCACGAAGACCCTCACGGAGCCTCCACAGCTCCCCGATGGGCTCGCCCCTCGCTGGGGTAGGCTGTGCCTCGCGCTCCTTGAGAAAGACCCTCAACGTAGACCCCAGAGCGCTGATCGAGCGCTTCAGTTGCTCGATGACAGCCTAGAGCTAAGCCTAACTGAGAGCGCCCCTATTCGACGCTCAAGCGAGCGCCTCTTAGCCCTGAGTGAGACTCCTGACCGACCCAGCGTCTGGAGAGCGTGGCTGCTCTGGTCGCTCTTGGGCGCCTTATTAACCTTTGCCTATCTTAAGTGGGCGAGCTACCGCACGCCTGCTCCACAGAGGCCACCCCAGAGGCGCGTCCTCCAGCTCGGCCACACGCTAGAGCCCACGCTCCAGCCTAAGCTCTCAGGCTCTGAGCGAACAGCTCCTCCCTCCGCGCCCCCCCCGACGACCCCCTCAATGAGCGTGATCGGGAAGCCAAGCGACACAGCTACGCGCCCCTCGAAAGAGGGCCCCTCACTGCCCAGCGCGCGTGGACAAGAGCGCTCAACTCCCAAGCGACGCACCCGCTCAAAGCCTAAAGGCTCTACTCAAGTCAGGCCACCTCAGGTAGCCCCGAGACCTGAGAGCCCATTTGTTTTCCCTAAGTGAACACCTACACAAACGAGCGAATGATGAGCGCTACACTCAAAGCGAACCTAACGACATATATGTGGAGCTGGACGCTCTTGACCTGCCTGCTCTTGTCAGGTGTGAGCGCAGAGGCCTGGGGACATGGGGGGGTCCCACGCGTGCTCTCTGTCCACCGTGGAGAGGGGACGCTCAGGGTGCTCGACACCCTCGGTATTTTTGAGGCTCCTCTCTCTGAGGGGGTCAGCGCGCCTAACCCCTCCATTGAGCGGATGAGCTGGCGCTGGCTGTGCGATGACGCTGTAGATATGATGGCGGGTGTAGACGCGGCGGTGAGGCTAGGTGAGCGCGTGATCCTAGCGGTCTCGAGGAGCGGTGTGTACCGAAGCGAGGACGGCGGGTGCACCTTCGACCCGCTCGGCCCCCCCTTAAGCCTCCACACGGTCCCTCACCTGAGCGCACACCCTACCGAGGTGGATGAGGTCGCCGTGGCGAGCCACACCTTAGGCCAAGCGAATGACGTGTTTGTTAGCCAAGATGGTGGGCGCACCTGGCGCCCCGCGGGGCTCAACGTGACGGGAGGGATCTACGCGCTTTGGCGTAACCCAGACGCCCCCCATGAGCTCTGGGTGAGCCACGCTGAGGGGCTCTCTATCAGCCGTGATGGGGGAGGGAGCTTCACAGCTGATCCACTTCAAACACAAGCTGGGCTCACCCTCACAGAGGCGGAGAGCGCCTCGCTCGTCACGCGTCCTCAGGCCTTAAAACTTATGGGAGGAGGAGAGGTGACCACAGGGCCCTTAGCAGGTCAACAGGTCCGGTGGATGTCTGTGAACCTCTACCCTGACTCTACCCTCATGAGGCAGGTCGGAGATGGCCCTTGGGTGCCGGTCCATCAGGTCGCTGACAGCTATGAGTCCCTCACCTTCACAGGTGAGACCGTGCTCGTCAGTACGACCTTTAGTGGTGTGTTTCGGCGGAGGGTTGAAGAGGGAGCGAGCGCGTGGAGCAACGATGAAGGGCTCCCGCTAGGCTGCCTACACGCGTGGAGAGGTGAGGTGTGGGCCTGCGGTCGAGGAGACAGAAAGCCGTGGCTTGTCGGGGTCTCCTTAGATCAAGGTGAGTCTTGGAGGGCCGTCTGGGGAGCGTACAGCGAGGCGGCAGGAGCGAGCTGGGGCTGCCCTGAGGGGAGCCTCAGCGTAGAGGCCTGCTCAGCGCGTTGCTTAGATGAGAGCTGTGAGCTCTCAGGGCTCGTTGGAGGCGCGATGAGCATGGGAGGAGGGGCGAGTGATGGAGGAGCGAGTGATGGAGGGGTGAGCGACGGGGGCTCGCTGAGCGCCGAGCCTGAGATGACCCCCACCCCCTCCTCACAGGGGGGGTGTGACCAACGTAGACCTCAGCCTCCGGTACGTGAGCTCCTGTTGCTCCTGAGCCTCATGTCCTTGAGCCGAGCGTGGCGACGCTCCAGAGCGTAGCTTAAGGGGGTTATGAGGTCATGATGTGCAGGTCTCAGACGCTCGACCTCCCCCTCTTGTTGACCCTCTCCTTGGCCCTCTTGTTTACCCTCTCCTGTCTCACGTCTGGCTGTACACGCCAGAGCATGAGGGCGTCCCTCGCTGAGGGGGCGAGTGGCTCCTCCGTTGAGCCTCCCCCCCTCGCTGACCGGCTCCGACCTCTTGGGTTAGGCGTCTCACGTTGCCTGCTTCACTTGGTCTCTGAGCTCAGGGCTCCAGGCGTCGAGCTCACAGCGCAAGAGCGACGAGAGGCGAGCGACGCCCACCCTGAGCGCTGTGTGCCTCTCCTCCAGCGTCAGCCTACGCTCAGCCATTCGCTCACCCTGTGGGCGACAGAGCGACTCAAGCTGGGTGGAGATTGGGGAGATCAGGCTGAGGCCTCCCATACGCTGAGGATGTTAACCTGGAACCTCAGCGCGGAGGAGCTCACCGCTGACTTAGGGACGCTCACAGGCGGACGTTGGGTGCGGTGGACAAGGCGAGGGGTTGAGCGAGGGACGCTTGAGGTCGCGCCCCCTCCAGGCGCCTTGAGCCTCCTTGAGCTAAAGCGACCTGAGAAACCAAGCGCTGAGCGAGGTGGCTGGTGGGCGCACCTCGGTCTGTGGCTCCCGCTAGAGCACCTGGGCTATGAGCTGTCGTTCACACACCCACAAGGCTGGCCTGTAGGCGCCTTTGGCCCCCCTCCCTACGCAGAGCGACGCTTCGCCTCACTTAAAGAGCGGAGGTGGTGGATCCCGAGCTCAGCCAGAGCTCAAGGGCGAGTCTTATACCTGAGCCTCACCCCGAGCTGGGCTCAGCTGAGCCGATGGGCCTGGACACAGCTCACGGAGCCACTCAGCGGACAGCGTCACCATATCGCGCTTCAAGAGGGGGTTGACGCGGCTCGAGCTAGCCTTAAGGCGCTTGACGCGTGGCTCAAGGCGAGGGTCCGATACCACTACTCTCCGCTGCGACGTTATCAACCCCGCCCTCCGCTCAAGAGCCTCCTGCTTGGCTACGGAGACTGTAAGGACCTCAGCGCGATCGCCCACGTCGCCTTAGCTGAAGCGGGGCGCCCCACCTGGTTCGCGCTCACCTCACAGCGACCGATCCTCTCCTCAGCGCGCTCTATACCCTCGATGGGGTGGTTTGATCACGTCCTGCTCTGGGCGCCAAGCGAAGAGGAGCTTCGCGTATCTCAGCTCACTAAGCGCGCACCAAATGACGCGCGACCGCTCCCGAGCTCACCCATCAGCGCTTGGTTTGACCCAACTGGGCCCTCAGGGAGCGCGCGCGCGCTCAGAGGGCGCTGGGCTTATGTGCTCCTGAGTCCAAACCAAGGGCGCTGGGTTCAGATTGGGGGGCTCTCACTCAGCGGAGCTTCCCCCACGCCTCAATGATCCTTGAGGTGGTCCTGAAGCCAAACTTTTCATAACAAGCGATCGCGGCGAGGTTGTCCTCTGTGACGTTCAGCGCGACATGGTCAACCCGTCCAAACAGCTCATCTAAGAGCAGCCCAACACAGCGCGTCGCGAGCCCCTGACCCCGATGCTCAGAGTCTGTGACGATGTTCCCGATCGCGGCGATGTTGAACCCTGGGTTGAGGAAGTGGATCCCCGCGACGCTCACCAACGAGCCCTCCTCGCTCTTCACCCCACGATAGAGCCCTGTGTCGAGCTGCGCCGGCTCAAACAGATGATCTGGATACTGATGATAGAGTCGCATGATCCCACCAGTGTCCTTATGTGACAGCGTGATCACCTCCTCCACGCTCTCTGTAGGGACATAGTGGGCTTTCTTGAGCCCCATACGCAGGGTTGGCTTTCGGTCACGGATCGCGTAGTGGGTTCGTACCGCTTGTAGGTGGTGGTCCTCCATGTTGAAATAAATCCGACGCGGAAGCTCGCTGTACACATGAGAGATGATCGCCTCTACCTCAAGCGTCCCACCGAGCGTCCAGATCGTAGGGACGCTCAGCCCTGTGTATTCAAAGAGGATCGCCTCAACGACCCCGCGCTCACCCTCTTGCGCTGACACCCCGCGCTCATACACGAACGCACGACAGCTCGCCTCATAGCCTGGCGTGAGGTAGCCGAGCAGATACGCCGCGTCGAGGGGTCTTGAGGTGAGGAAGTCCCTGAAGGCGTGATCATCTAGGCCTACCTCACGCACATCCTGCGCCATTTCGCGAGCCGCTTGGGAGAGGCTAGGGGGGTTGATCGCCCCCTCACTCTCGCTCTCACTCTCAAGGGCGCTCTCGTGCAAGATTGACTCATCCCAGCGCGCGTCATCCTCTTGCAACAGCTCGCTCACAGCGCTGTTTTGGGGCTGGAGCGCGGCGACGCCTCGGATCGGGATCTTTGGAGGCGGGCAGCTGCTGATCAGGCCCTCATCTCCCTGCTTCGCGCTTGGCTCTAAGGGAGCGTCTGTGCTGCTGATCGGCTCAGCGACGAGGCTCAAGGCTCGCTCACTCGAGGGCTCATCCTCTAGCAAGGACAGCTCATCAAAGTGCTGCCGAGAGACCCCGTCTGTTGACTCGCTAGGCGCGTGCCCTTTCGCGATCACCTTGAAGGTCCGCCCGACAGGAGGTGGAGGGATGAGCCCCTCTGAGCTCCCCCGAGGCTCAGCCGGCGCGCTCATCGCTGTGTGCTCCTCTTGTGACGAGCCTCGCTGTGCGTCCGAGCGCCCTCCCTGCTTTTCAACGAGGCGCACCGCCTCAATCCTCATCTCGCCGTCTACAGCCTTGAGCATATCATAGAGGGTGAGGGCGCTGATCGAGACCGCCGTGAGCGCCTCCATCTCAACCCCTGTCTGACCTAGACAACCGACGGTCGCCTCTATGTCAATCGTCTGTTGGGCAGGGTTAAGCGTCAGCTCAACCGAGACCGAGGTGAGCGCGAGCTGATGACAGAGCGGGATCAGCTGGTGCGTTGACTTCGCGCCCATAATCCCCGCGACACGCGCGACAGCGAGCACGTCTCCCTTAGGGGAGCGCCCCTCCTGAATAAGGCTCAGCGTCGAGGAGGACACCCGAAGTGACCCAGCTGCGATCGCGACACGTTGTGTGTTCGCCTTGGCGCCTACATCCACCATGTGTGCTTGGCCTCGCGCGTCCAGATGCGTCAATTGAGACATAAGGAGGTCCTGTCTTCGCTAAGTACTTTTCTTGGCCTTCGTGGCGGTCTTACGCGTCTTAGCGGTGGTCTGAGTGGTCTTCGGCTTAGTCGCCTTCGTGGTCTTTGGCTTAGTCGCCTTCGTGGTCGTCGCCTTAGCCGTCTTAGCCGTCTTAGTCGCCTTTGCGCTAGATTTCTTCTTCCCCACCGTAGCGGCGCGCTTGGCGATCAGCTCTAAGGCGAGCTCGAGGGTGAGGGAGTCTACGGCTTGGTCTTTCGGGAGGGAGGCGTTGATTTTACCGTGCTTCACATAGGGACCATACCGCCCATCAAAGACAGATATCTCTCCGCCATCAGGGTGCTCACCGAGCACACGGAGCGCATCAGCGCGCCCCTTCGTGGAGCTCTGCTTATCCTGAATCAGCTCGAGGGCACGCTCAAGGGTGATGTTAAAGAAATCATCGCTTGGCTTAAGTGAAGCGTAGGTTTTCTTGACGTGCACATAGGGCCCAAAGCGACCTAACCCAAGCGAGATCGCGTTCCCCTCGCTGTCCTGCCCTAAGCCTCTAGGGAGGGTCAACAGATAGCGAGCCTGATCGAGAGTGACCTGGTCTGGCTCTACACCGGGAGGCAAGCTAGAGCGCTTAGGCTTCTCACCATCACCGAGCTGAATGTATGGACCATAGCGACCCGTCTTCACATAGATCGGCTCGCCTTCTTCGCTCTCTCCAAGGGGTTGCTCACCCGCCTCAGCTCGGCTCACCTGCTCAAGGATCCAGTCTGCCGTCACCTCATCAGGGCTGACCTCCTCAGGGAGCGAGATGGTGCTGCGCGCCTCCCCGCGGAAATGCTCAATAAACGGACCAAAGCGACCCACGCGGACCTCATACCCCTCAAAGTGTGGTCCAGTGATCGCGCAGATCTCACGTGGGTCGAGCTGTTCACCACGAGACACACCTGAGAGGAGCTGCTGATCATAAAAAGAACGCAAGCGCTCTGTGTGGCTCTCCCCAGTCGCGATCTCATCGAGCCACCCCTCCATCGAGGCGGTGAACTCAAGGTCTACAATGTCGCTAAAGGCCTGCTCAAGGAGCTGAGTCACCGCGAGCGCGGTGAAGGTGGGCGTCAGCTGTCGACCCTGGGCGCGCACGTAGCCACGACGCTGGATGGTGTCAATGATGCTCGCGTATGTGCTCGGTCTGCCGATCCCCTCACTCTCGAGCGCCTTGACCAAGGTCGCCTCAGAGAACCGGGCGGGGGCCCTGGTCTGGTGGCCCTCAGGGCTGAGCGCGGTGAGGGTCAGGCGCCTCCCCTCCTCAAGAGGTGGTAGCGGGCTGTCCGCGTTGTCTTTTTGCTCATAGACAGCGAGGAAGCCCCGCTTAAGGAGCTCACGCCCTGAGGCCCTGAGCTCAAGTGTGCCCTCCTTTGAGGGTAAGGAGACGTATGCGGTCGTATGTGAGAGCTCTGCGGGGGTCATCTGGCAGGCCATCGTACGTTGCCAAATCAAGGTGTATAAGCGAGCCTCTTGATCTTTAAGCTTGAGCTCTGAGGCCTCTCGCATCTCTGTACCAGAAGGCCTGATGGCCTCGTGTGCCTCTTGAGCGCCCTTCGATCGGCTCGAGTAGCGCTTTGGGCTCTTAGGCATAGACGACTCACCAAAGCGCGCCTTGATCGCCGTGCGGATCCCCTTCACCGCCTCCTCTGCGAGCGCGGGGGCGTCTGTACGCATGTAGGTGATATAACCGCTCTCATAGAGCCGTTGAGCGACCTTCATGGTTTGAGAGGCGCTCCACCCCCAGCGCTTGTTCGTCTCCTGCTGGAGCGTAGAGGTGATAAAGGGGGGAGGGGGGGCTTTGAGGGTAGACTTACGGTCAAGCTGCTCAACGGTCACCACCGCGCCCTCAATCGGTAACACCGACGCACAGAGCTTGTTCGCGTGCGCCTCATCGAGGAGCAGGTGCTCCTTCCCCAGCTTGAGGGCGCCTGTGTTTGGATCAAATTGAGCGCTCGTCGCGATCTGACGATCAGCGACCTTCGAGAGCGTCGCGTTAAAGGTCTGACCCTCAACCTCTAAGGTCGCCTTCAGATCCCACCACGAGCCACTCACGAAGGCCATCCTGAGCCGCTCACGCTCGACGAGCACCTTCACCGCAGCGCTCTGCACACGGCCCGCAGACAAGCGAGGGGCGACCTTCTTCCATAAGAGTGGAGACACTACATAGCCAACCAACCGATCAAGCACGCGGCGGGCCTCTTGAGCTCGGACGAGCTCCACATCAAGCGTACGCGTGTTAGACAAGGCTCGCATAATCGCGTCTTGGGTGATCTCATGAAACACCATGCGCTTTGTCGGGACTTTAGGCTTGAGGACCTCAATAAGGTGCCACCCGATCGACTCTCCCTCTCGGTCCTCGTCCGTCGCGATGTAGAGCTCATCCGCGTCCTTAAGCAGGGCCTTGAGCTCCTGGATATGACGCTTTTTATCTGGAGGGATCACGTAGAGAGGCTCGAAGTCTTCATCTACATTGACCCCGATCCGAGCCCAAGATTTCTTCTTCACCGAGGCGGGGATCTCGCTGGCCGAAGAGGGCAGGTCACGGACGTGACCCATGGACGCGACGACCCGATAATCAGAGCCAAGATATTTACTGATCGTCTTAGCCTTAGTAGGTGACTCAACGATCACTAGCGCGCGGGCTCGTTGTTGACTCAAAGCGATCTCTCTCTCTCTATAGGTGAAGGGCAGTAGGGTATACTGTGCTGAGGGCACCGATTACAAACATCAAGATCATCTTTATGGTCAAGTCGATGTCTCGTTCATGCTGTGCTATGACACCTCAGAGCATTGGAGTTGTTTATGGATTCGAAATTCTCACCACTCAGAGACGCGCTCTCGAGTGTCCTGTTTGGGAAACCAGAGGTGATC
>Ga0181594_10002011_pt1 | contig 18834 bp, 22 predicted proteins | sample 071ome_18_FD_145603 | JGI IMG/M metagenome (GOLD analysis project Ga0181594, IMG submission 145603) | Coastal salt marsh microbial communities from the Groves Creek Marsh, Skidaway Island, Georgia - 071413BT metaG (spades assembly) | ecosystem: Environmental > Aquatic > Marine > Intertidal zone... | reverse complement strand
CCGCGCGTGACAGCGCGCGCAGCTATCAATCTGGTAGTTTGTGGTCAGCGGTTCACTGCGCTGTGCGATATCGGCGCCTTCAGTCCACTGCCATGTACCTCTCGCCTTGAGGCTCATCGCAAACCCAGTCTGAGCCAGGGACAGGCTGCCCGCATCGGCGAGCGCGACATGTTCACTGCCCGGCCCGTGACAGGCCTCACAGCCCACATCGATTTGTTCGTAGTGGGTATCGAATCGGTCGTTCAAAGCGTCGTAGCGTTTGTCGACGTCGGTGCTGTGGCATTCCGCGCAGCTTGTATTCCAGTTAAAGAATCCGCCCGTCCAATGCAACGGGTCTCCGGCCGTGATGTGCTCGTCGGGGTAGAGGTGATACCAACGTTGCCCGCCCTCGCTCTCCGACCGGGTATCCCAAGCGACCGAGAGCGCCTGCAAGCGGCCGTTGCCGAGGGGGAGCAAATATTGCTGCAGGGGCTCAACCCCAAAAACATACGCGACTCGGTAGGTCTCCAGCTTGCCGGCGGCATTGTCTGTCTCGATGAAAAAGGCGTCGCCTTTTTGGCTGAAGGTCGTGGTCACGCCAAAATAATTAAAGGTTGCGTTGTTGAAGTTGCCCAGGACTGTCTCGGGCGTGGCTTCCTGCATCGCCAGATCGTGGTGAGAATCTGTCCAGTCGGCCGAGGCTTGCTCATGGCAGCCCGCACAGGCGGCGTTACCAAGGTAGGTGGCTTCGGCGGCTGCCGTTGGCGGAGAGGCCACCATGCCAAGCACGGCGATGGTGGCGCTCACAGTGAGGATTGCCAGCTGACCCTTGAACCGCCTGATGACTGCGTTGGGTGCCTGCCTACCGGATATCTGATGGAGGCTTTCGCTCAAGCCGCTCTCTCCTCACTGGGTGTTGTCGCCATTACAGACAACCCGGTGGGCGCATGCAAGGTCAGCGAGCACGCAGGAGGTGACGATGTGCTTGTGCCCTGACCGAACCCTGGCTTGTGAGCGCACCGCTGAGACAGCGCATCGAAAAATCGCCCGTCACTTTGGCAAATATCGTCAGTTGGCGTAAGGTGGCGCGCCTAGCGATCAATGCCCGGCGAGCGGGTAAAAATGGAGAAGCCTCTCATGCACATCGGTATCTTGCGCACCGATTCCGTCAGGCCAGAGTGGGTGCCGACCTACGGTGAGTACCCGGATATGTTCGAGCGCCTGTTGTTGGCTGAGGACGGCGACCTGACGTTTACCACCTGGAATGTAGAGGCAGGGGAGTTGCCCGACACCGTTGACGCAGCGGACGGCTTTTTGATTACCGGTAGTAAGAGTAGCGTTTACGACGACAAAGACTGGATCCGGTCGCTCGAGGGCTTCGTGCGAGAGTGCCATGCCGCGCGGCGCAAAGTGATTGGTATCTGCTTTGGACACCAGCTGGTGGCTCAGGCACTCGGTGGAGTGGTGGGCAAGTCCGACAAGGGCTGGGGCGTAGGCGTGAATTGTTACAGCGTCGATCAGGCGGCGTTCGATCTGGCGGATGGTGATCGATTCTGCTTGCTTGCCTCACATCAGGATCAGGTGATGGCCATGCCGCCCGGCGCCCAACGGATCGCTACCAATGACCATTGTGAGGTGGCGGGCATGACGCTGGGTGCACACATGTTGACCTTTCAGGGTCACCCCGAATTCATTCCGGAGTACTCGCGAGAGATCATGAACTTCCGCCACGACATGATCGGTGCCGAGCGGGTGGCAGAGGGTATGGCGAGCTTTGAATCGCTACGGCACGAGGGAGATCGTGTCGCGCGTTGGATGTTGGCCTTTCTCAACCGGTAGGCGTTACCACTGGCCGATATTCTCCATCGACTGCCACGGCTCCTGTAGTGGCAGCGCGTCACCGGACTGCAGTAACTCAATCGAGATCCCGTCGGGCGAGCGGATAAACGCCATGCGCCCGTCACGGGGCGGGCGGTTGAGCGTCACGCCTTTATCTAACAGCTGTTGGCAGGTCGCATAGATATCGTCGACCTGATACGCCAGGTGCCCGAAATTGCGCCCGCCATCGTAGGTCTCGGGGTCCCAGTTGTAGGTGATTTCCACTAGCGGCGCCTGACGCGCCTTGGCGCCTTCCAAGTCATCTGGTGCGCTGAGAAAGACCAGTGTGAAGCGACCGGCGTCGTTGTCATACCGATAGGCCTCGACCAGCCCCAGCTTGTCGACAAAGAAGTCGAGGGTGTCATCGAGATTGGCGGCGCGGATCATTGTATGGAGGTATCGCATGAGGTGCTCCTGATGTGGATAGGGGATTTTAGGCCAAGTCCCACTTGCTGGCGAAGACTGCGATACACTGCGCGGCCTTCGATCAAAACACCCTCTGGATGTTCTCTTTATGTGGTTCCGCGCGCTTCGACCTTACCGTTTACCCAACCGTCTCGGCATCGACGCCGAGGAGCTGGAACGCCGCCTACAGACCCGTACCTTTTCAAATTGCACGCCGGCTCAGGCGAGCAGCTTGGGCTGGGTGCCGGCGCTGGATGACGCGGCTTCGGCGCTGGTCCATGCCGCGGGGCCTTACTGGATGGTGCGCCTCAAGCGAGAGGAGAAGCTCCTGCCCGCGACCGTCGTGCGCGAGCAGGCTAATGAGCGCTGCGCACAAATTGCCAAGGCGCAGGGGCGCAAGGTCAGCCGCCGTGAGCGATTGGCGGTGACCGATGAGGTCACGCAGGATCTGTTGCCCCGCGCTTTTTCTCGCTCCAGCACGATCCGCGCGATCATTGCTGATCAAGCCGGGTGGATCTGGATCGACAGCAGTAGCGCAGGGCGTTCGGAAGAGGTCCTCAACCACCTGCGCGAGGCACTCGGCAACCTGCCCGCGATATTGCCCGAAACCCAGAAAGCCCCCGCCCACATGATGACGCAGTGGCTAATGCAGGGCGGCATTCCTGAGGAGATTGAGCTGGGTGACGAGGCTGATTTTGCCAACCAGCGTGAAGAGGGCAGTTCCGTGAAGATTCGCGGCGTGCCGCTCGACAGTGAGGAGGTGTTGGCACACTTAGCCTCCGGCCATCAGGTTGAAAAGCTGGTGTTGGAGTGGGGCGCGCGGGTGGCGGCAGTGGTCGACAAAGATCTGTCATTGCGTCGCCTGAAATTCAGCGACGCCATCCGCGAGGCAAACGACGAGTTAGTTGAGGACCCGCTCGCTCGCGCTGATGCCGACTTTCTGATTCTTTGCGAGATTCTTGCCGGCGTTCAGGCCGACTTGATCAAGGCATTCGGCGGGATCGCCGAATGAGTGAGGTCGCGCCAGGTCGATACCGGCACTACAAAGGCGGTGAGTACACTGTGTTCGGTGTGGCACGTCACTCGGAGACCGATGAGTTGTTGGTGGTGTATAGGCCCGAGTATGGCGAGCGCGATCTCTGGGTCAGACCTCAGTCGATGTTTACTGAGCTGGTAGAGACTCAGAGAGGGCTTGAGCCACGCTTTGCTCTCATCGCGCCAGGGGAGACAGCCGACAGCTAGCTTTCAGTCTTCGACACCCCAGGTTCGACTCATTTCGATGTAGAGGTAGGAAGCGGTCCACGTAATCAGGACAAAGCCGGTGAGGGCTTCCATCCCCGCCAATAATCGTAAGGGCCCCAGCGGCACAATGTCGCCAAACCCCACCGTGGTGAACGCGGCAAAAGAGAAATAAAGATAATCGGCGATCGAACCCGAGAAACTGCCCTCTAGATAACCAAATTCCGATACCGTCGATATCCCATAAGCGGCAGCAAATATCGCGATTTCAATGACGTGGGCGATCAAAGACATGACAACCCCATAAAGTAGCCGCCAACGGGGGTACCGCTCTATGAATCGTCCTCCGGCGTTGAGGCGCTTGAGCACCGCATAATGCACGGCGGTAGCCAGAATCACCGCCAGACAAATGACACTGAAGTTGCCGACGTGCTCGATGAATGTGTGCTCATACATGCTTTGATGACCTCACTGCACTGTTCGCTTGCACCTGCCTATTACCTGCGCATCCAGAGAGCACGCTGGCCTCATGCGTTCGCGTTTCAAGACGCTTCGCAGGATACGACAGATTCGTCTAAGCTGAATGTTCAATGATTGAGGGGCCGTTGTCATGTTGTGGCGAAAATGTTTTTGCACTCTGCTCGTACTGTTTACCTTACCCGCGGCCACCCAAGCTCAGGAGGCTTTGCCCCCGGGGCCCACCGCCTTTGTCTTGATAGCGCGGTTGCATGCCTTGCCGGGCCAGGCAGACCAGGTGATTGCCTTGTCAGGCGCGGTGGATAAGAAGGTAGAGGCCGGTGAGCCGGGCATGTTGCTGCACACATTCGATCGCGACCCGGGCGATTCGCAGGGTTTTATTTGGACAGAGGTCTACGAGAACAGCGAAGCGTTGATCTTTCATTTGAATAATGCGGATCTTGGGGCCTACTTAGCCGCCGTGTCGCCGTTGTTAGATGAATTCACGGTAGAACTTTACGGTGCGGTCTCCGAGGACGCGGTGGCAGCGTTGAGAGCCACCGGGACACCGACAACGCACTACCCCAACGTGTTGGGCTATGTTCGGGACCTCACTCCGTGAGCGAGGCATCGCCTGAAGCCTCAGGTGGTATTGATTGGGGTGCACTCGCCCATGCTCTAGCAGGTATCTCGGCGGTCATACTCGGTGGCCTGATGTATACCCGGCCCTGGGCGCAGGATGCGTTCGCGCTACTGATGATCGTGGCTGCGGTCAGTGCGGTGTATTTTTCATGGAAGCATGCCGCTTGGGTGACGGGCCACTGGCTGGCCATGGTACCGGTGACGGGCGTGGCCGCGGGTTATTTGGGATGGCAATGGGGCTTCACCCTTGCCTACGTGACACTGTGGCTGGCGTTTATCCACTTCGTGATTCGCGGTCTGCAGTCGTTACGGGGAGCGAAGTCTGCTGATCCCAACTGATAGGCGGTCCAGCAATCGCCAGTGCAGCTGATGCAAGAGGAACGCAGAATGAGAGAAATCGTTGATCAATTCTATGATGCGGTGCGAACGGGCCATGTCCCGGCATTGGAGGCTCTGATTGCTGAGGATTTTTGTCTGATATGTCCGGGTCAGAACAACGTTCTGTCGGGGGTTTATCGTGGCAAAAACCGATTCTTTGAAGGTGTACTCCCTCATGTATTCGGCTGCGTGAACCCCGCGGAGATCAGCTTTTGCGCCGAGCATCAGATCGTTGCGGAGGCGGGGGAAGTCGTCGTCGCCGTTGCTCAGAACGATGGCATGGCGCTTACCGGTAACCGGTACGATCAGATCTATCTTCATATTTTCAAGATCCGCGGGGGGCAGATTGTCGCGCTTATTGAGGGATTTGATACGGCGCTGGCAAACCATGCGCTTTGGGGAGGGTGTGAGCCGCTGATACCGGATGAGGGGGCAGCACTTTCCAACATGGCTCACTTCACGGGTGCGTGATGCGGTGCTTACCGGTCTACCCATCCGCGCGTCCATGAACCACTTCGAGCGCTAACCTTGAACTGCAGTGGCAATGGGCTACAGCCGCACATCAGCTGATCCACCGACCCGGCAGTGCCTATTGAGCGCGAGAGCCCTCCAGCTGCTCAGCAAGCCATTTAGCTGACGAAATTTTGTCACCGTCGCAGATCATCCAGTAGGGCTCCCCACTCCATGAGCTCCCGGTGGCCAGGCGTTCAATGAACGCCTCGGCAGAGTCAGCGTAACGCTTACCCCGGGCATACTTGAGCTCTAGGTGCTCGGCTGCCCTCTCAGCCGTGTACAGCGTGCCATTGCGATCAAAATCGCAGCCGCTTTCGCGAACGGCGTGAATTAGCAACTGGATCTCTGTCTCGGCGTCGGTGACTCCCAGCGAATGAGAAATGGGCGCGGTGAGTAATATCAGCGACAACATCATGCGGCTCATGGAGCCTCGCGCCTCAAAGTCGCGAACAGTGGATTGTGATCTGAGGTGCTGACTTCTTTGGTTTTGGTGGACTGCCACGCCAAGCCCCGCACAAAAAGATGATCCAGTGGCTTGCCGAACTGCGTGGTGCGGTGATCTGGTGAGAAAGGTACCGGAATCAGCCCCAGCTCATCGGCGAGCGAATCGAGCACGCCTTGCCGCCTGTCACTCCAGGTATTGAGGTCGCCACCAAAGATAACGGGTCCTTCATGGCCCCGAATCAGCTCGGCAGCTTTGTCTAACTGTCCTTGATAGGCCTTCACTCCGAAGCTGAAGTTCACAGCATGGAGGTTGACAGTGAGCAAGGTGTCATCGCTGTCGGCCAGTGGATAAAGGGTGACGCTGGTGGCCTTTGGTGTTCTCAGCCAGGGTTCTGTCGCCAGTAGCTGGCAGTGTACGAGATGGGGAGTTCGGGCCAGGGTGAGGACGCCTGTCTCGACCTCGTTTTGAACGTAGCCGCGCACAAACGCCTCGAAAAGTGACTGCTCAATAACCGTCTGGGTTTTTTTCAGCGGCACGGCTTCCTGAAGAAAAATCAGATCTGACAGTCTGGCGAGCTCTGCAAACTCGCTGACCAAGCTGGGGTCTTTGGCTTTCTCGACATTCCAGTTGAGTAGGGAGAACGTTGCCGCGAGCCCGCCGTCTTGTTGCGCTTGCTGACCGAGCGCGAGGGCCTGCCCGCACTCATCAGCGTGATCCGCGGTGACGATCAATGGCCACTCTTTATCAACCCTGTCCGTTCTGTCCGCTGGATTTTCCGCCTGAGCGGCAGAGATGCCGTATGTAGCCAGTATCGTGGCCAGCATTGCCATGATGACGCGCCTGGGATGGCGTGCAAAAGAGACGGAGGTCATCGACACGTCGGGGATCTCTACGCGGTTTGCTGTGTGCCCCGGATAACCAGTTCGTGGCGGCTGATTTTCCAGCCTTTGTCCGTGCGCACAAAGTCAGTCAGGTAAGTCGCCCAGAGAGTGAACATCGCGCCATCACTGTCCTTCAGAACATGCAGTGCTTGCACATCAGTACGCGCAGACGCGGTATCCCCAGAGATGGTGGCCAGCTGCGGACTCATGAGGTGCTGGGTAGAGGAAAAGGCCTCGAGCTGACTTTCTACCGAGGTGGTCCAGACATCAGCGCCTCTGATAGTTGCCTCTCCGAACCCCACGATTTCTGCATCATCCATAAAGCAAGCGCGGTATCGCGCCATGTCGCGGTCGTCGACGGCGGCGGCGTAGGACAGCATCACGTCTTGGAGTTGTATTCGGTCTTCAGCTTCGCTCATCACTTACTGTCCTTTTGCTGCTAGCGTGCACCATCGATGTAGTCATCGATGCGCTCGTGATAGCGCGCGATACGCTTCTCTTGTCCCGAGAGATAGGCGCCTTTGAAGCCCCGCGAGCGAACGCCACGCTGTTGGGTAATGAAAACTGCCACATCGTCCTCGATTGCCGGACCAATAGAGTCCTTGCCGCAGGTCAACCATTTGACGGGGGCTTCACCGTCCCCGTCGCCCGTCAGCGATTCCGTGGCACTGGTACCGTCATCGAGCTCGGCCGCCACGCTGGCGGGGCTTGCGTACCACCAGTTATCGAATAGGCACTGCTCCGGGTCGGTAGGGTGGGGCCGCGCGCGCAAAAAATGAAAGCCATCCGCCCATAGAGACACGGCAAAATTGGGGAATAGCGTGTAGTGAAAAGCGTCAGTGAGCTGCTCGTCGGGCACTGCAGCGTAGTGGCTGTAGCCCTTCTCCGGCCCCAGCCTTCGTTTGGCCTGCTGAAGGGCTTCGCGAGTGTCCTCGGGCTTCCCTTTAAAGTCGGTGGGGTCGAGGTCCCAATAGCTGAGTAGTGAGGCCAGTGGTTCGACGATGTTACCGTCGTTATCGGTTACCCCCGCACCGTAGCCGCCCTTCATGATCATCCGCGCGTGCCCTTCATTGGCAAGATCAAACTGGGTCTCTTTGAAGTAGGTGTTAATGCCGCCGGCTATCGCGGTGCGGTCGGTAGACGGGGTCGCACCCATGTGCACGGTGGGTACGTGGTAAGATTCGTTGAAATTATCGAGCACCACCTTCCAGTTGCAGGGTAGCCACATGGTATTGGCCATGGTGCGCTGCCAGGTATCGACCTCTCTGGCCTGCCACTCGTCCCAGATCGGTCCCAGGTAGTCCCGTAACGGGCCGCAGTCAGGATCCATGTTCACCCAGATAAAGCCGGCGAACGTCTCGCACTTGAGCTCAGCGAGGCGCAACTTGCCGCAGGGGTTGCCTTCCGGGAAGTCCTCTTTGTCAGGTGCAAACTGTAGTCCGCCGTCGGGCAGAAAGGCCCAGCTGTGGTAACGACAGACGAACCGACGCGGGTTGCTGCCTTTTGGCTCGTCGACAAGCGGATTACCGCGATGTTGGCAGACGTTAAAGAACGCTTTGATGCTGTGGTCCTGCTGTCGCACCATCAGGATTTCTTCCCGCCCGACGGGCTCCATTTGCCAGTCCCCGGGCTCAGGAAGTTCCGCCTCCCGGCCCAACAGTAGCCAAACCCGCGTCCACATGCTCTCCCATTCTTTCTCCATAAAGTCGCGGCAGGTGTAACGGGATCCCGGGATGCTGTGTCCGCGGATAACTTGCTCCGGCCAGATATCCAGAGTGGGGACAGGCGCGTTCATCGATGACGGCTCCGTAAACGTGCTTCAGATGATTGACATGTCAGTTTACTGCTATCGGAAGCAAACAAAAGGGTGTTGCAGCTGGATTATCGGCTTATGAGATGAGCGTAGCGGCGACGGCGGGCCTGAGTTTCACCAGCCAAACATCGATATGGCATGACCGAAGTGGCACATGCCAATGAAAGCAACGATGGCGCTGATCAGGGGTAGCCACTGTAGGCCTTCAGCAACTTCGGGGTTGCGGGCGAGGCCAACATCCCCCGCGAGGCTAATCAACCACATAAGCGCGCAGCCCCAGAAGCCGATGGTGAGCCAGCTCATTTAAGGAGCCTCGAAATACTGCTTAGGGCTCTTTTGTTTGGTCAAGCAGTAACAGCGGCGCTTTCCTGTGCAGCGCGTCAAAGATGACCAACATCCACAGCCCGGCAGCAAGGGCCCATATCCAATAGTCCATGACGAGCACTCCACGTGATTACCGCTCTTAATAGGTCTGGATACGTGGGCAGCGCCGGGTCAGATCCAAAATCGCGCCCCCGTAGCGCATCTTGACTCAGGGCGTCTCAGGCGTTGCTGCTACGCGCCTGGGACGTCAGAAACAGCAGGTCAGACTTGCGGCGTATTCCCCAACCACTGAATCAATTAATCGTTGCAAGTGGTCATTTTTACGGGAAAAGTTACTGAAACGTTTTATTGATCTGTTTGTTTTGGCCTCATATCTTGAGGGCTCCTCAATGAGGAACCACTAGATATTGATGTTGAATCGTGAACCAAAGGCAGGGCTGGCTGGCTTGGATCGAGGTCGGCCGAGGGCGCGGAAAACGCTGGTTGTGGTTGGGCTGCTGCTGTCCGCAGTGATGGTCAGCATATCGGGGTGTGCACCGAGGGATGGCAACAGCTTCCTCGCTCAGACCCGTTGTGCTCAGTTTGGTGATACCACGTTGGCCAGTGGAGGAGAGCTCTTGACGGTGGTCAACCATGTCAGGGCCAGGCTGGGGCTGCCCGATTTTATTGGCACCTGGGAGTTCGCCCGCGACGCACTCTATCTCGGTATGTGTCTTGACCTGCTGACCTCGGACGCCATCGCATTCATTGAGCGGTACGAGCGAGAGCTGGTGAATTCAATCGACGAAAACATCAGCGATATGAAAGGCTTGAGCGTGTCCATTGACCCAACTGTCGCCCCCCTCAATGCGCCGAGCCGGGCCTTTGAGGCGCTCATGGAAGATGACCAGCCCATGGCGTTGGAAGTGGTGATCTCAATGGTCGTCGGTGCGGCTTTGCTGGCGATCCTCTTTGCGTTACCTTATACCCTGCCTCGGGTAGAGCAGGCCAACGAACGCAAGAGGATTCTGGCGAGGATGAAGGACCGGGCGTTTACTCCACGTGAGCATGGCGAGAGCGGTGAGCATACGTTTATGAATCTCGGCCGCCCAGTAGGGTGCCTCTGGGAGCATGCCACCAGAACATCGCTCATCATCGCATTCGCTATCCTATTTTTATGGTGGAGTGACAACGCCAGCGCTGAGTCTGACGTAATTTTCTTTTGTTGCGTGGTGTATCCGCTCCTGGCTCTGGGCTATGCCACGGTTGAGTTCGTCAGCAGCTCAGACCGTTTCATTACCAACCAGCGGGTCGTTCAGGGCACGACTTTCTTCTTTCCCAGAGAAGACCTCTACGCTGACACCGTCAACGGCGTTGAAGTCCGACGCTCCCTGTTTGGCATGCTCTTCGGCTATGGCACCTTGAAAATCTTTATGGGCGATCAGGTCTACAACATGCCCTATGTCAAAGACGCGAGAGAGGTCAAATCAACCTGGGATAAGCTGAACGGGTAGAGTCGCCTGTTCTGCAGCCCCGCTAGAGCTGGTCCTCCGACGAGACGTAGGGCATTTCGACCACCTCCCCTTTATGCAGACTCAGTCGAGGTCGCCCGTATCCATCTTTCACCATGGATTCCAGCAGCAGATTGTTGCGAACGGTGGTCTGCAACATGCCCAGAGGGATAACGCCGGCAAGGAACCCAATAAGCGCGCCCAACGCGGCCGATAATACTGGAGACCCAAGATAATTCTCTCCGTAACCCAGCGTTGCGCCTGCGATGACAGTTAGCCAAAGCCCTATCTCAATGATCCATGGCAATAATTTGCGCAGCAAGTAAGACAAGATCATCGGTTTAAAGTCCTTACAGGCTTCAGGCTCCGTCGCTAGGCGTGGTAAACATAACTAACCATCGCGCTCACTGCCAGAGTATTTGTGCCGCTGATACTACCTACAAAAGCGATTGCCACATCGCTCAGTCTTTCTGCCGCGATGGTAGCGATTGCGTTCGCGGGCATCCAGCACAAGACAATTCAAGGCCATCCACTTAGAGTAGAGCGCTCTAGTTGGTTTAGGTTGCCACGCTATGCCTGATGTCTCTAGGCGCTCCTTTGCCGGTCTGCTGGGCGCCAGTATCGCAGCATCCCAACTGCCACTCGTGATCAGCGGGTGCAGCTCGGCCTCCACCGCGACAGCTCCCGACCCGGCGCAGGGTTGGTACATCGACGGTCTGTCCTTTCTGCCCGCCGATTTGAGCGACATCCGCGCATCTAAAATTGATGCTTTTATCTGTGACATCTCCGCCATAGAGCAGATAGAACAAGCCGACGGTACCGTCAATTATCGGCGTACGTATCGCGCCTGCATGGAATCTATCAGAGCGGCTCGCGCCAGAGTGGCCGCGCACCCAGATTTGCTCAGGCTGGCCTTGACCGGCGCTGATGCACGCCTCGCGAAAAAAGACGCGCAAACTGCATTGTTTTTCCAGATTCAGGGTGCGGATTGCGTTGAGGAGAGTCTCTCCCAGGTGGATGAATTCTATCTAGAGGGACTGCGGGTACTGCAGCTTACGCATCATTACGGGAACGTTTACGCGGGTGGAGCGCTGGACAGCGACGACCGTGGCGGCGTTAACCTGCCGCTCTCGGCGAAAGGTTATGAATTGATCGAAAAACTGAACCAGCGAGGTATTTTGATCGACCTGAGTCACGCAAGCGCCCGATCTGCGCAGGACGCCATCGCCGCTTCTTCTCAACCCGTTGTGCTCAGCCACGGTGCGGCCAGAGCTATTGTGCATCATGCGAGATGCTCGCCAGATAACGTGATTCGCGCGATCGCCGACGGCGGAGGGGTATTTGGTGTATTCATGATGAGCTTCTGGCTGACCACAGACCCCGAGCCGCAAACCCGTCATTATGTTGAGCAGCTTCGCCACGTCGCGAACGTAGGTGGGATCGACGCGGTCGCAATTGCCAACGACTACCCGCTGCGAGGGCAGGAGAACCTCTTGAGGTTGGGCAATGACAACACACGGGGTATTCAGGAGTATTTACCGTGGTGGCAAAGCCTGAGTGAGCGGAATGTGCTGGGGTTTGACCGCCAGCCCACCCATGTTGTGATACCCGAGCTCAACAACCTAGACCGCATGGCCAGGATTCACGATGCCATACTCGATGCTGGGTTCAGCGCGAGCGAGGCCGATAAGGTGATGGGTGGCAATTGGCTGCGCGTCCTTGAACAGGTGGTGTAGACGGCACTCGACCTGATGAGATGCTATTTGTCGCTGGCAGAGAGATCCGTTCATGCTCAATAAAATGATTGCGGGGGCTATCTTGATGGCGGTGTTCATAGGCCTTGCGCAAGAAATGCGCATATCCGAATCGGAAACCCGGTACGATCGGTGCGTGCTTGAGGTGGAGAGAGCTGAGTGGCAGTGCCGCCAAACCGGTGAATATCCCTATGCCACCTCTGGACCGGTCGATGTCATTGATCTCTGCGAAACCTATGCGCTTCATGACAAAGACCGGTGTGCCCAGCTACACATGGTTCGGTGATGACTGATGTCAGAACTCGAAGAAAAAGTTCGAAAAGCCGCATTTACTTATTTATGCCACGTAAAGTCACATGAACTGCAGCTGCCATTTAATGAATGTTGGCAGGCCATGAGACCGTCCGAGCCTGCCCCGCCGTCGCCGGATTGGCGGCCCGAGCTCTCGAGAAATCTGCTGGCAGGTATGCGTCAGGAGAACGAATTTATTGACGCCCTATGCGCAAAGTATGAACTGCAATAAGTATTTTTGGTGCCCAGGGGCGGAATCGAACCACCGACACGAGGATTTTCAATCCACTGCTCTACCAACTGAGCTACCTGGGCAAAAGAGGGCCTTACAGCGTGAAGGCCGCGTATTAAACCCGCGCGCTGTGCGGGCGTCAAGTCGATACGGTCAAGTCCGACATGCGGCCAGATTGGGAGCCGTCAGTTGCCCCCTCGGACGCCGTATCACCCTCTGAGCCTGCGGTTTCTCTCGGGTGATCCGAGGCGAGCAGGGCGTAAATCGCGGGTAACAACACAAGGGTGAATAGTGTGCCGATCATCATGCCAATCACGAGAATGAAGCCAATGCTGTTGCGCGCCTCGGCACCTGCGCCTTCCACCAGCACCAGAGGGAAGTGACCAAAAACGGTAGCGCCGGTGGTCATGAGCACTGGCCGCAGGCGGTTCATCGAGCCTGCTTTTATTGCTTCCAGCTTGGTGCGCCCCTCCATCTGTGCCTGATTGGCGAACTCTACGATCAGAATGGCGTTTTTGGAGATCAGCCCCACCAGCGTGATAAGGCCTACCTGTGAGTAGATATTAATCGTGGTGAAACCGGTAAAGGTAATCACCATCGCGGCGAAGAGTGCCAGCGGCGCCGAGCCGAGCAAGATAATCAGCGGGTCACGGAAGCTGTTGAACTGCAACGCCAGCACCAAAAACACCATTACCAACGAAGCGCCCAATACGCCCACCATGGTATTGCCTTCGCGGCGGATCTCCCGCGACTCGCCCGTATAGTCGAGACGGTAGCCCGGGGGCAGGGTTGTGGCTGCTAATTCCTCAACATAAGTGAGTGCCTGCTCCTTGGTGTAGCCAGGGATCACGCCGCCAAATAGCTTGAAGCTCCCCTTTTGCTGAAATCGCGTCAGCGCCCGGGGCTCGGTGTTGCGCTCGAGGGTAGCGAACGTGCCGAAGGGTACTCGCTCACCACTGGGTAGGGTGACCGGTGTATCCAGCAGCGTCTCGGGCGAGGCCTTCAAATCGCGCTCGAGCATGGGGATAACCCGATAGGCGCGACCTCGCTCGTCGTAGCGCGTCACGTAACCCTCCGATACAAACAGCCCCATCTGCGAGGTCAGGTCAGTCAGGGTCATGCCCAGATCAGCGAGCCGGTCCTTATCCAGCCGGTATTCCACCGAGAGCAGATCCATCCTCAAGCTGGTCTCAAAGTAGAGGAACAGTCCGGCACTGCGGGCGGTGTCAACCATGGCCTGCGCATAGGGGCGCATATCCTCTGCCGAGTCAGAAGCCGTCACGACGACTTCCACGTCAAATTGCCCGGCGGTGGGGAGGGCCGGCGTGGTGGCTGGAAACGCCCGTACCGAGGGCACCTGAGCCAAATCGTTGCGAATCATCGGCAACATGAGGTGAGTGCTCAACTCACGCTCACCGGGTGGCACGAACTCGTGACCACCATAGCCGCCCGAGGGTCCTAGCGCCTGCCAGATATAAGTCGTCTCAGGTCGCTCCATCAACACCTCTACGGCATCGCTAAAGCCCTGCAGGGTTTCTCCAATCGATGACTCCGGGGCGGAATCCACCACCAGATTGATGGCGCTCTGATCCTCGATCGGCGCCAACTCCTTCAGAGAGAACAGATACAGCGGCGTAATCAGAAGCGTGAAAAACAGCCCCGCGGTGATGAGTTGCCAGCGCCAGCGCAGCGAGAAATCAATCAGCGCACCGTAGCGGTTGGCGATAAGCTCAAAGCGGTCATTGACCCAGCGGCTCATTCGCGTCTCGTGACCGCGGTCCGGGCATACCCAGGCGCTCATGATCGGAGACAATGTCATGGCGACAAAGCCTGAGATCAGCACGGCCACCGCCAGTGTGAAAGCGAACTCCCTGAACAGCACGCCGGAGAGTCCTGAAACGAAGCCAATAGGGGCATACACCACGCCTAAAGTAATCGTCATGGCAATGATGGGCGACAGCAAGCGGCGCGAGGAGGCGAGGGCGGCCTCTCGGCGGGACATACCCTCGCGGAGGTTTCGCGCGACGTTTTCCACCACCACGATGGCATCGTCCACCACCAGCCCAACAGATAGCACGACGGCCAGAATCGTGAGCAGGTTTAGTGAGAAGCCCATCAGTGACATCGCCGCCATCGCACCCAGAATCGATATGGGAATCGTGAGGAGGGGCACTGCGGCGCTGCGAACAGAGCCCATGAGTGCAATCACCACCAAACCGACCAGAAAAACGGTTTCACCCAGCGTGAGAAAAATTTCTTTGACCGCGTCGCGCATATAGCGTGAGTTATCGAAGGGGATAGTGAGCTCGAGATCGGGGGGTAGCGTCTCGTTAATCTGTGCGACCGCCTCGTAGACAAGGTTGCCGACCAGAATTTCGCTGGTGCCGGGCTCGGGGTAAACGGGAATAAAGACGACCTGATCCTGGTTGTAGCGCGCCATGCGCGAAACCTCCATGGTCCCCCTTTCCACAGTCGCTACATCGCCAAGTCGGACCTCAGTACCGCCCCCGCGTCGGATTAGCATATTGGCGAAATCCTCTGGGGTTTTCGCCTCGCTATTGGTCTGTAGATTGATGCGCTGCGATCCACTTTCAGCCTGACCGAATGTGCCAATGACGTTATTGCGTTGCAAAGTTCGGTATATGTCGTTGGCATCGACACTCAGTGCGGCCATGCGCCACGGGTCGAGCCAGATACGCATCGCCTGAGGCAAGCCATAGTTCATGGCACGTTGCACGTTCGGTAGCGCTGACAACCGCGGCAGGATATCCCGCTGGATAATGTCACTGACCTCAGCATAGGTCCGGGTCGGCGGGATCAGCACTCCCAAGTAGAAGCTCGCGTAGGGCGTGTCTGCGCGGCTGATTTCAATCGAGGGGTCTTCTGTGCCCTCCGGTAGTTCAAAACGAATCTGGCTCAGCCTTGTGGAGAGCTCGGCCAGTACCTTGGTGGTGTCCTGATTGAGTCGAAGCCACAGTGTCACGGTACTGGTCCCTGCGGTGGTCACCGACTCCACATAATCGAGGCCGGGTACGCTGCTGGCAACGCGCTCGATCGGTTCGGTGACAAACCCCTGAACGGTCTCGGCACTGGCGCCAGGGTAGGCGGTCACGATCGCGATGGAGGAGCTCTCGATAACGGGAAACGAAATCACAGGAAGATTGATAGCGGAGCGAATCCCGATGAGCAGGAGCGCCACGCAGAGCACCACAGCGACCACGGGCCGCTTGATAAAGATATCGGTCCACCGGGGGCGGAGTGTAGACGGGGTCACCGCTATGATGCCCCAGCCTGAATGCGGACGAGGGCCTCGTCTTTCAGCTTGAACGCGCCCTGATCAGCGATGCGATCACCCGGATTGAGCTCACCCCGGATGTAAAAGCGATCCGCGGTCTCGCCGCGGACTTCAACGCGTCGCAATGAGGCTCGGTGCGACAGATAAGCCTCGGCTTCGGCGTCGACAATGACAAAAGTATGAGGCCCTTCAAGATCCCAGCGAACGCTGCGTGCCGGCACCGACATCAAATACTCGGTGGGGCCGGTGCGGATGGCGACTTGCACCAGCGCACCATGGCGCAGGTTCGGCGCGGAAAGCTGGGCGCGAACGTCGTAGGTGCGTGTACCCTCAGCAAACGCATCGGAGACCGCAATGACCTGCGCCACGCCAACCTCACTGCCGGTAATATCGTTGACTTTGACATTGTCACCGACGCGAATTTCGGCGAGCCCCTGCGGCACCTTGAAATCAATCCAGCGAGCAGGGTTGAGGCCGGTCAGGGTAGTGAGTACCTCACCAAACCGCATGAGATCTCCGAGGCGTTGCGGGTAAATGCCAAGCGTGCCCTTAAAGGGCGCGCGAAAGGTCATCCGGCTCAGTCGCGCGTCCAGCACCGCGATCTGCGCTTTCAGAGACAGGCTGCGCGCTTTCAGTACGTCCAGTTGATCCTGCGAGATGAGCGCGTCCGCCTCAAGCGTGCGATTACGCTCGAGTTGGGTGCTGACCAAATTGAGATCCGCCTCAAGCGCTTCGCGTTGCGCTTCCAGGTCATCATCGAACAGCACCAATACGGCAGCGCCCTCTGGCACGACCTCGCCGCTCTGATAAGGCAGCTCAACCACACGGCCTGCCATCTCCGCAGAGATCACCAGATGCTCTGGGGAGCGCACAGTGCCGCTGAGCAGGCGTGTGGGTTCCCAGGTATCGGCTTCTGCTTGGGCGACTGTGATCGACTCCGAGGGTGGCGGGAAGCTCTTCATCAGCGCCATGGCCTCCGAGATCTGCAGAAACTTGATCCCGGCCAATGCCGCCGTAACCAGCACGCAGGCGGTGCCGGTGATCAACCAGGATCGCCACCTCATCGGTTGACTTCCCGTGACACGGCGGACATGCAAGCACGCACCCGCCGAAGAACTGGCGCAGTCAGCGTTGTGGCAGGGTGATTACTCTGCGGGAGGCACATAACCCTCAGCCTGATCAAAGTCTTCTCCGGCCAGAAATTTGTCCATTTCACCCATCAGATATTTGCGGGCTTCGGGGTCCATCAGGCTGAGGTGTTTCTCGTTGATGAGCATGGTCTGGTGGCCCTGCCACTCGAGCCACGCCTTTTTCGAGACGTTATCAAAGATGTCCTGACCTTTGGCGCCGGGGAGAGGCGGCCGTTCCAGCCCTTCCAACTCCTCACCGTAGCGGCGGCATTTTACGTTTCTTGCCATCAGTCACTCCTCAATGCGGTTTCTGCACTCAGTCTGGCCAACAGCCGCACGATCGGTGCGGGCAAACCCACCGACGGCGGCGGGTGCAAACTAAACCATTTCAAGCTTCCGGCGGCACATTCTACGCGATTCCCGAGAGCCCGGTTCGTTCCGAGATGTGCTCTGACGGAGTGCGCCTCCAGCTTGAAATGTGTGAAGGTGTGATGAAAGGCTGCGTCGACTTGACAGACATCTGGCGATAGCGCCAGGGTATCGGTGATCCATTCGGTGGCGTCTTCGGCCTCATCAAATTCAGGCGGCGCCCACAAGCCACCCCAGATACCCGACTCCGGCCGTTTCTGTAGCAGCACCTCGCCCGGGGCGCGGGTGGCGACGGCGAGCCAGCGCTTTCTCAGGGGTATTTCTTTCCGTGGTTTCCTACCGGGAAAGTCACTTTGTTGACCGAGAGCCCGGGCAGTACAGCCACTATTGAGCGGGCAGAGCTCGCAGGCGGGTCGACCGCGGGTACAACACATTGCACCTAAATCCATCATCGCCTGCGTGTAGTCCGCGACCCGTGCGCGAGGGGTGTGTTGCTCAGCATGCGACCAGAGTGCGTCACTGACGGCACGCTGCCCTGGCCATCCCGCTACCCCGTGATAACGCGCGAGTACGCGCTTTACGTTGCCATCAAGAATGGGGGCACGGGTATCCATCGCCAAGGAAAGGATCGCGCCGGCGGTAGAGCGTCCGATGCCGGGTAATGCTTCCAGTCCCTCAAGATCTTGGGGAAAGGCACCATCGTGGGCATCGCACACCTGTTTGGCGCATCGGTGCAGGTTGCGGGCACGGGCGTAGTAGCCCAATCCCGTCCAAAGATGGAGCACCGTGTCCTCCGCGGCGGCGGCGAGGTCTTCGACGGTGGGTAGCTGAGCCATGAAGCGCTCGTAGAAAGGGATGACGGTGCTGACCTGAGTTTGCTGCAGCATGATCTCAGACACCCAGACCCGGTAGGGCGTTCGCTGTCTTTGCCAGGGCAGGTCTTTTCGGCCGTGCTGGTCGAACCAGTGCAGCACCTCTTCCGCGATGTGATCTTTTTCCTTCATGAAGTGGTAAAGCTTCGCAATGAAGTAGCAGGACTCTTTCTATACAATGACGCCCCTAGTGTAGCGCCCGTTTGGCATGGCGGGTTGCACGGAGAAAACGCATGAGTCAGCAGGAAGCGGGTGTTCGCAAGGCATCAGTCAGCCGCGAGACACTTGAGACCCAGATCACAGTCGAGTTATGTCTTGACGGTACCGGTGAGTGCACCCTCGATACGGGGCTGCCTTTTCTCGAGCATATGCTGGATCAAATCGCGCGCCACGGGCAGGTGGATCTGAATATCGTGGCCAAGGGTGATTTGCACATCGATGCACACCA
>Ga0181594_10002003_pt1 | contig 18858 bp, 19 predicted proteins | sample 071ome_18_FD_145603 | JGI IMG/M metagenome (GOLD analysis project Ga0181594, IMG submission 145603) | Coastal salt marsh microbial communities from the Groves Creek Marsh, Skidaway Island, Georgia - 071413BT metaG (spades assembly) | ecosystem: Environmental > Aquatic > Marine > Intertidal zone... | reverse complement strand
ATGGCCACCTTGCCGACAAAATCCTTTGCCAGGAATTTCTCCTGGGCCTGCACTAGTTCTGGCAGCGGGAAAGTTGCCGCAACCACGGGTGAGATCTGGCCGTTTTCGAGGTAGGTGATCAGATCTTCGAATACTGATCGGGGGTTGAAGGTGCATCCGAACAGTGTCAGGTCCTTTAGGTACAGGTCCCGGAGATCGAGATCGACGTTCGGCCCTCCTACGGCTCCGGAGGTCGCGTATCTACCGTGCGGTGCGAGCACGCGGAGCAGTGCTGGAAATCCCTGACCACCGACAACATCGATCACCACATCCACGCTTGAATCACCTAATTCTTCGGTCAGACTGGTTTCCCGCGCGATGAGGGTGCGGGCTCCCAGTTTGCGAATGGCGTCATGGTGGCGTTCGCTGGCGATCGCCGTCACGCGAGCGCCGCGCAGAACGGCCAGTTGCACGAGGGCTGATCCCACTCCGCCGGATGCACCGGTGATCAATACGTCCTCGTTCCCCACACCGGCTCGCTGCAAAAGACCTTCGGCGGTGGAGTAGGCACACGGGAAAGTTGCGAGCTCCACGTCGGTGAGTGGACTGTTGATAGCGAAGGCTTCGGATGACCGGACTGCAACGAATTGCGCGAAACCTCCATCGATTTCGGACCCCAGCGTCACCGGTATCGAAGTTCCGTTCACCACGATCGGGTCTTGCATCGTGCGAACAAGCACCCGCTCGCCGATCCTCGTGGGGTCAACGGCTGAGCCCACGGCGACGATGCGGCCGCAGCAGTCTGCACCCTGAATCCGAGGAAACGCCATCTCTGCCCCGGACCACGACGTTTGCTCTACGGACTGCGACTTGGAGTACCAACCGACTCGGGTGTTGATGTCGGTGTTGTTGACCGACGACGCTGCCACTCGGATCAATACTTCATCGGGTTGCGGGTTGGGAACCGGGCAGTCGTCGACCAGCACCAACTGGTCGAAACCGCCATGCCCCACGAGCTGGACGGCGCGCATGTGCGGGGGGACCTTCACGGTGATCGCGCGTCTAGTCCAAGGGAAAGTGGATGTCGGTGAGATCTTCGCTTACCCGCCACAGCCGGGCAGCCTGCTGTGGATCCTTCGCCGACTCCGATCGATCAACGAGCTTCGGGTGGCCACGCATCTCGCCGAGTCCACCCGGGCCAACGTAGGAGTTGCCCGGCAGTCCCGGCATCGTCGCGGCGAAGAGAGTCGGCAGGGCTCCCATCTGCGGGGATTGGGCTATGACCTTGTTCGCAAGCGCCGTGATCTTGCCTTCGAGACTCGCCCCGCTCATTGACGGCCCGACACCCTGCAGATTGGTGGCAGCCCACCCCGGGTGAGCAGCGGATGCGGTAACGGTGAGGTCGTTGGCTGCGAGGCGTCGCTGAAGTTCTGACGTGAAGAGCAGATTCGCGAGTTTGCTCTGTCCGTAGGCGCCCCACTTGCTGTACTTGTGTTCGCCCATGAGGTCGTCGAAATTCATCCGTCGGGCCATCCGGTGCGCACCTGATGACACGTTCACCACCCGGGAGTGCGGGACTGCAACGAGCGCAGGGAGCAGGAGGCCGGTCAGGGCAAAGTGGCCGAGGTGGTTGGTGGCGAATTGCATTTCGAAGCCATCGGCGCTCACGCGGCGGGGAATCGCCATGATGCCGGCGTTGTTGATCAGCAGATCCAGGCCACCTTCGTGGGTCGGGGACCACTTCTTTGCAAAGGTCCGAACCGACTCCAGGTCGCTTAGGTCTAGTCGCCAAACTTCCAGCTCACCCTTGAGGGGACCCATGAGGTCGCGGGCCGTGGCGCCCTTGGCCACATCCCTCACGGCCATGGTGACAGCGGCCCCGTTGCGCGCGAGCGCCTGAGCCGTGTAAAAGCCGAGGCCGGAGTTGGCTCCGGTCACGATTGCGGTGCGCCCTGTGAGGTCGGGCATGTCCGCGACGCTCCAGCGCTCAAGGACGGCGGGGGAGGACTTGGTGGGGGACGAGGTGGGTGGCTGTGCCATGGCTCAAGTCAAGCCCACGATGGCCGATCCGGCAGGTCGGGGCTGAAGTCGTGACACGGTCTGCCCCCCGGTACGCTTTACCGGCTTCACGCCCCAATAGCTCAGTCGGCAGAGCGTCTCCATGGTAAGGAGAAGGTCTACGGTTCGATTCCGTATTGGGGCTCGGAGCGCGGGTCGGTCCCGGATGCGGGTTCGAACCGTGCAGGGCGGGGTAGCTCAGCCTGGCAGAGCAAGCGGCTCATAATCGCTGTGTCGCGGGTTCAAGTCCCGCCCCCGCTACCAACGCAAGACCGACAATGATCGAGTAAGGCAAGGCGCTCGCAGCGCAGGAAGAGGCAGAAGAGATGGCCAAGGCAACGGACGTCCGTCCGAAGATCACCATGGCGTGCGAAGACTGCAAGGAGCGCAACTACATCACCAAGAAGAACCGCCGGAACGATCCCGACCGGCTCGAGGTGAAGAAGTTCTGCCCGAGGTGCAACAAGCACACCGTGCACAAGGAAACCCGCTAAGTAGCTCCCTCGAGCAATGGCGCTCAACGCCGATTTCGTCGGCCGTTCCTACCCGCCTTCCGAGCCGTATCTGGTCGGCCGGGAAAAGGTGCGTGAGTTCGCTCGCGCGATCGGTGTCACCGATCCGTTGAGCTTCGACACTGAAGCGGCGCGCTCGCGGGGTTACGCGGATGTCGTGGCGCCGCCGACCTATGCCATCCGGCTGTCGCTTGCCGCTGTCGAGACCGTGGCCGTCGATCCCGACCTCGGATTGGACTACACGCGTGTGGTGCACGGTGACCAACGATTCGAGTACGCGCGCCCGATAGTCGCTGGTGACGAACTCATCTGTCAGGTCACGATCGATGGAATTCGATCGGTTGCGGGCAACGACATGATCACAACGCGAGCGGACATCACCACAACCGCGGGCGAACACGTTGTGACGAGTTACTCAGTGCTCGTCGCGCGGGGGACCGACGAGGGTTCGTCATGAGCGCCGTCACCGTCGGTTTCGAACTCCCGTCCAAGGAATTCCAGATCACCCGAGAGAGCCTTGTTCGTTACGCCGGTGCGTCGGGCGACTTCAACGTCATCCACTGGAACGAGCGCATCGCTCGTGAAGTGGGTCTCCCGGATGTCATCGCGCACGGAATGCTGACCATGGGGCTTGCAATCCAAGTCGTCACCGATTGGCTCGATGATCCGTCGGCTCTCGTCGACTATGGATGTCGCTTCACCCGTCCAGTGGTGGTGCCCGATGACGGAGTCGGGGCCCGATTGCTCGTGACCGGCACCGTGACCGCTATTGAGGACGACATCGCAACCGTCACTTTGAAGGCTGTCTGCGCCGAGTCGACGGTTCTCGGCAAGGCCACCGCGCGGGTTCGCATCGGCTGACCGATGACTACGCCCTCCACCGAGCTCGTGGCACTTGCCGAGCAACGCGCGCAGGCGCGCCTGGACAAGGACTACGCGCGAGCCGACGAACTCCGCGACGCCATCGACGCGGCCGGTTGGAAGGTCGTCGACACTGCCGACGGATTCGAACTCGTCGAGAAGCCACCCTTCGAGGTTCTGGGAAAACTCGCCGATTTCGCATCGTTGATGCCGGTCGAAACATCCGTGGCTATCTGCGTGATCGTGGATGGTTGGCCCGACGACGTAGATACCTGCCTCGCGGCGCTGGCTGAGTTCGCGCCGTCGGACTCGACGGTGCTCGTGGTCGATTGCGGAAACGTCGACGAAGCTGGGCTGCGAGCTCAGGTATGGGTAGATGACAGACCGGATCGATTCCGCGTCGTGCATTTGGAACAAACGCTTCCGACCCTCGGTTGGTCCGCGGTTGTATCTGCAGCAATCGATCTGTGCGCAGGTGACGTCTTCGTCATGATGGATATGTCGACCATCGTAGAGGGTGATGCTTTCCCCACAATGCTCGATGTTCTCGAGCGCGACGGGGTTATCGCCACCGGTTGGAAAGGCGTGAACGTCGATACCGAAGACGGTTGGCGATCCTTCACGTCTGCTGAATCAGGCGAGGTCGACGCGGTACTCGGGTATCTCATGGCAATGAAGCGTGATGCCATTGAGAACGTCAGGCCTGATCCCAAGGCTCGCTACTACCGCAATGCCGATATGGAATGGAGCTTGGCTCTCCGTGAGGCCGGTGGTCTGATCGTGATTCCCGAAGGTGAATTGCCGATCCGACAGGACCGGCATCACGGCTACCACGATTCAGAACCGGCCTACCGCGACAAGCAGTCCAAGAAGACGTACGACCGCATCCTGCAGCGATTCCGCGGCAAGGATCATCTCCTTGCACCCCGGTAAGCCACCTTCTTCTGCGTAGGCTGGTGGTCGTGTCGATTCCCGTCGAGCTCGGCCCCGGAAGTTTCGCTGAGCACACCACTCTTCGTGTTGGCGGAGTAGTGCGCACGTGGATCATCGCCCGAACGGAAGACGCGTGCATCGAAGCAGTTGTCGAGTGTGATGACCTCGGTGATCCGGTACTGGTGATCGGGGGTGGATCGAACGTGGTGTGTTCGGATGAGCCCTTCGAGGGGACTGTGGTCCAGGTTGCGCCTACGGGGGTATCGACGCTTGATCGAGGTGGTCACCTTCGAGTCGTTGCGGCTGCAGGCGAGGAGTGGGACGGCCTTGTCGTTCAATCCCTCGCCGCGGGTTCGGCGGCACTTGCGCCACTCAGCGGTATCCCCGGTCTCGTCGGCGCGGCACCAATTCAAAACATCGGTGCCTACGGAGTCGAGGTCTCCGATTTCATCGAGTCAGTGCGCGTTTGGGATCGAGATTTGCGGGCGGTGCGTGAATTGTCTACGCAGGAATGCGAGTTCGGCTATCGAACCAGCATGTTCAAACGAATTCCCGACCGCTTCGTCGTTCTCGAAGTTGTGTTCGATCTACCTCTGGATGAGACCGCGTGCGTCAACTACCCGCAACTTGCACAAGCTCTTGAAGTTGACGTGGGTCGGAGCCTGGATGGCTCGCGCATCCGGCACGCGGTGCTCGACCTACGCCGCAGCAAGGGCATGGTGCTCGATGACCAGGATCGCGATACCTGGAGCGTTGGCTCGTTCTTCGTGAACCCCGTTGTCTCCGAAGAGATTGCACGATCGCTCCCGGCTGCCTGTCCCGTTTTTGGTGCACCGGGGGGTATGAAGGTGAGCGCCGCCTGGTTGATCGCCAACAGCGGTATCGAATGCGGATTCCGCCTCCCACAGTCAGGCGCTCGGGTGTCCACTAAACACACGCTTGCTATCTGCAATGCCAACGATGCAACGTGCCAGGACATACTTGATATGGCCCGCGAGATACGTTCGCGAGTGCGCGCGACCTTCGGAATCGAACTTGTTCCCGAACCGCGGCTGGTCGGGTGCAGGTTGTAAAACCGGCTCTGCTTCGAGCCAGAGCTAAGCCCGGCTACTGAGCTTCTGCGAGCAAGGCGGCCATGCGGGCAACTCCCTCAGTGATGTTCTCGTCCGAGGTCGCATAGGAAAGTCGCATGTATCCGGGGGTGCCGAAGGCTTCGCCGGGAACGACGGCGACCTCGGCCTCGTCGAGGATGAGCGCTGCGAGTTCGCTCGACGACGTTGGTCGCTGGCCACGGATCTCCTTGCCGAGAACACCTTTGACCGAGGGATAGACGTAGAAGGCGCCCTCGGGTGTGGGGCAGTCGATGCCGGGAATTGCATTGAGTTGATCGACGATGAGCCGTCGACGTCGATCGAAGGCGATCTTCATTTCATCCACGGCTGTGAGATCGCCACTGACAGCTGCGAGTGCGGCAACTTGGGAGACGTTCGCGACGTTCGAGGTCGCGTGCGACTGGAGGTTCGTGGCCGCCTTGACGACATCCTTCGGTCCGATCATCCAGCCCACACGCCAGCCGGTCATGGCGTAGGTCTTGGCCACACCGTTGACGACAACGCATTGGTCGGCGAGTTCGGGGACGAGAACAGGCATCGACGAGAACACGGCGTCGCCGTACACGAGGTGCTCGTAGATCTCATCCGTTACGACCCAGAGTCCGTGCTCCGCCGCCCATCGGCCGATGGCCGCGACCTCCTCGGGCGGATACACAGCACCCGTCGGGTTTGAGGGTGAGACAAAGACGAGCATCGTCGTTCTATCTGTTCGCGCGGCTTCGAGTTGCTCTATCGACGCGCGATACCCGGTGGTTTCGTCGGTTTGCACCTCTACCGGGACCCCACCGGCCAATTGGATGGATTCGGGGTAGGTGGTCCAGTACGGCGCCGGGAGCAGCACTTCATCGCCCGGGTTGAGCAGGGCGGCGAAGGCGTTGTAGAGCGCCTGCTTGCCGCCGTTGGTTACGAGTACCTGATCGGCTGCGATCTCGAGTCCGGAGTCACGCTGGGTCTTGGTTGCGATGGCTTCCTTCAGGGCGGGCAACCCGCCGGCCGGGCTGTAACGGTGCCAGCGGGGGTCATTGCAGGCCTCGACGGCGGCGGCGACGATGTAGTCGGGGGTGGGGAAGTCGGGCTCACCCGCACCGAAGCCGATGACGGGACGACCCGCCGCCACGAGGGCCTTGGCCTTGGCGTCCACCGCCAAGGTGGCGGATTCGCTGATGGCGCCGATGCGCCGGGAAACTCGATTGGCTGGAGGGGTCACGGGCCCATCCTGTCAGCCGACGGCCCCGGGGTCACCGGCTGGCCGGACCCCGCCGTACACTTCCACCCGCGGTACCTCGGCGTAAGCCTGCCTGCAGGACGATCGTCGTGGCCCGACCGAGGGCTGTAGCTCAATTGGTAGAGCACCGGTCTCCAAAACCGGCGGTTGGGGGTTCAAGTCCCTTCGGCCCTGCTGATCGGCGGACAGCCGAGCGGTGGAAAGCAAGCAACGGACGAAAGCGAACGAAAGGCAAGGCGATGGCAGACGTCGAGGAGCGCCAGCAACCCAGTGGTGGGTCTGCTGCGTCCGAGCGTGGTCCGTTTGCGCGCCTGGCCCTGTTCATTCGTCAGGTCATTGCCGAACTTCGCAAGGTCATCTGGCCCACGCGCAAGGAACTCATCGCGTACACCACGGTGGTGCTGTTCTTCGTTCTCGTGATGGCCGGCATCATTGCCGCCTTCGACTACGTCTTCACCCAGGGAGTGCTCTTCGTCTTCGGCTAGCGAAGCGAGTTGCCCTTCCCCAGTCCACCCCCGAAACCGAAAGAACCAAGGAGATCCCACCGTGTCCGAACAGGACCAACCCGCCGTCGATCCGTTCGCGGTGCCCGCGCCAGCAGATGAGTCTGCGGCCGAATCAGCCGCAGACGCCGCGGCGGTGGCAGCGGAGTTCACCGAGCCCGCGCCCACGGCCGACGACGTCCTCATCGACGAGGCTGAAGCGGTGGCAGAAGAGGAAGTCATCGAGGAGGCGCAGGAGATCGCCGACGCCGCCGGTGATGCCGAGGTGGCTGCGGAAGCAACCGAGGCCGCTGTGGAAGACGCTGTTGGGGGAACTGCGGACGAGGAAGACGTCGACCCCGTCGAGGCGTTCCGCACGGAGATGCGAATCGCCCCGGGTGACTGGTACGTCGTCCACTCCTACTCGGGATACGAGAACAAGGTGAAGGGCAACATCGAGGCCCGGACCACCACCCTCAACATGGAGGACTACATCTTCCAGGTGGAAGTCCCGATGGAAGAGGTCACCGAGATCAAGAGCGGTGTACGCAAGCAGGTCAAGCGCAACAAGTTCCCGGGTTACGTGCTTGTCCGCATGGACCTCACGGACGAATCGTGGGGTGTCGTCCGCCATACCCCCGGCGTCACCGGGTTTGTGGGCAACGGGCACACGCCCGCGCCGCTCTCGCTAGACGAAGTCGTCAACATCCTGGCTCCCGCACCCGAGAAGAAGGCGGCGGCCGCCACCGGATCCACGAGCGTTGCCGAGGAGGCCGCCGCGGCTGTGGCACCGATCGAGATCGATTTCTCGGTTGGCGACTCGGTGACGGTGGTCGATGGGCCGTTCGCTACCTTGCATGCCACGATCTCCGAGATCAACATCGAGGCACAGAAGGTCACCGGCCTGGTCGAGATCTTCGGCCGCGAAACCCCGGTGGAACTCGCGTTCAACCAGATTCACAAGAACTAGCAACAACCAGCAGGTTTGCGGTCGGCGTCCGCCGGCCCTGAAGGAAGCGAAGAGAGAACATGGCACCGAAGAAGAAGGTCGAAGGCCTCATCAAGTTGCAGATCGAGGCCGGCCAGGCCAACCCGGCACCGCCCGTCGGCCCGGCGCTCGGCCAGCATGGCGTCAACATCATGGACTTCTGCAAGGCGTACAACGCCGCGACGGAGGACAAGCGCGGGCAGGTCATCCCCGTGGAGATCACCGTCTACGAGGATCGCTCGTTCGACTTCGTGCTCAAGACCCCGCCGGCAGCCAAGCTGATCTTGAAGGCGGCGGGCATTCCCAAGGGTTCTGGAACGCCGCACACCGTCAAGGCCGGCTCGATCACCAAGGATCAGGTTCGCGAGATCGCCGAAACCAAGATGCCGGACCTGAACGCCAACGACGTCGAGGCTGCGATGCGCATCATCGAAGGCACCGCGCGTCAGATGGGCATCACCGTTTCCTGACGACCCCTTCAAGGCTTCGTCGTTCCATAACCGAATAGTTCGACAACAGAAAACCGAAACCGTGGGAGGGCCAGCGCGGCCCGCTAACCACACCTGCCGAATAGGAGAGCAGTCATGAAGCGCAGCAAGGCCTACCAGCAAGCCCTCGAGAAGATCGAGGCGGACAAGATCTACAGCCCCATGGGCGCCATCAAGATCATCAAGGACACCGTGTCCACCAAGTTCGATCCGACGGTGGACGTCTCCATGCGCATGGGTGTCGACCCGCGCAAGGCCGACCAGATGGTCCGTGGAACCGTCAACCTCCCGCACGGCACAGGCAAGACTGCCCGCGTTCTGGTCTTCGCCGGTGGCGAGAAGGCCGATGAGGCCCGTGAGGCGGGCGCAGATTTCGTCGGGTCCGACGACATGCTCGAGAAGGTCAAGGGTGGCTGGACGGACTTCGACGCCGTTGTCGCGACACCGGACATGATGGGCAAGGTCGGAACCCTCGGCAAGGTGCTCGGCCCGCGAGGCTTGATGCCCAACCCCAAGACAGGCACCGTCACGATGGATGTCGCCAAGGCTGTCGGTGACATCAAGGGTGGCAAGATCGAATTCCGTCTCGATAAGCACGCCAACCTTCAGTTCCCGATCGGCAAGGGCTCCTTCAGTGCCGATCAGCTCAACGAGAACTTCGCAGCTGTCATGGACGAGATCAACCGCCTGAAGCCCTCGGCTGCCAAGGGCCGCTACATCAAGAAGGCGACGCTGTCGTCCACGATGGGCCCGGGCATCCCGATCGATCCGGCAAAGTCCGAAGACGACGATCTGTAACCGCTCGCTGCGCCGCTGCTGGTCGGCCGTTCACCAGCGGCAAGTACGGTGCTGAGATGCGTGCGCCGACCCTTCGCCTGAGAGGTCGCGAACTCACCCTGGACTCCACGCTGGTCATGGGTGTCGTTAATGCGAGCCCGGAGTCTTTCTCCGACGCGGGGGAATTCGATTCTTTCGATGCTCAACGTTCGCTGGTCGCATCCCTTGTTGAGGCTGGCGCCGACATCGTTGACATCGGCGGACAATCGGCGATCACGAATCAACCGGAGATCGACGCTCGACTCGAAGTCGAACGGGTTCTCCCGATTATCGAGTGGGTGCGATCCTCCTACCCGGATGTGATTGTCAGTGTCGACACCTATAAGCCGCCCGTTGTCGATGCTGCCCTGAGTGCCGGGGCGCACATAATCAACGACGTCAGCGGTCTGTTGTACCCGGAAGTTGCAGATATGTGCGCCGCTTCCGGTGCTGGTCTTGTCGTTATGCACACCAAGGCGCGTCCGAAGGAGCGGATGCAGTCGGAGTCGCTATACGACGACGTCACGACCGAAGTCACAGAGTTCTTGTCCGAGAAGATGCGGGAGGCCGAAGGCCACGGTGTCGCTCGAGAGTCGCTCATCGTCGACCCGGGTCCGGATTTCGCGAAGACCCCGCACCAGACTTTGGCGATACTGCGCGATATCGAGGCAGTCCGCGATCTCAGGCGACCGCTCCTACTGGCGTTGTCCCGCAAGGATTTCCTCGGCGCGATCACGGGTAAGACCCCGCGTGGGCGTGGTCCGGCAACGGATGCAGCCCTCGCGCACTTTGCCGCCGTGCCGGGAAACATCGTTCGCGTCCACGACGTAGGAGCGGCCAAGGACGTCGTCGCCGTCGTCGACGCCCTGTGCGGACGGCTCGACATCCCCGCGGACTACCTACTGCCCGACGCGTTGCGTCATGAGCCACGCGATGGCTGAACTCTCGACCATCGCGTCGTCGTCTGCCACGGACTGGACCCTGGAGCGACTCCATTTGCTCAAGGGCGACGCCACGGTTGCAGTGGTGATCCCTGCGCGCAATGAGCAAGCATCGGTAGGAACAGTCGTTTCCGCGATTTCGAACGAACTCGGAGAATTTGTGGATGAGTTGGTCGTCATGGATTCGCTCTCGACGGATACGACTGCTTCCGTGGCTGAAGCCGCCGGGGCTCGCGTGTATTCGGTTGCCGATGTTCGCCCCGACCTTGGGGCGAAGCCCGGTAAGGGTGAGGCACTGTGGAAGTCACTGTTCGTGACATCTTCGGACGTCGTCGTATTCATCGATGCCGATCTCACCGAGTGGGGGACGCATTTCGTTACGGGAGTCGTCGGCCCACTGCTCGCCGATCCCGCTGTGATGTTGAGTCGCGGCTACTACGACCGAATCTTTGCTGCTGGCGGGGAGGTGACGTTGGAGGGTGGGCGCGTCACCGAACTGGTCGCGCGACCGTGGTTGACCTTGTTCCGCCCAGCACTTGCCTCGATGGTCCAACCGCTTGCCGGCGAGTGGGCGATCCGGCGCACGGCCTTCGAGCGGATGCACGTCCCCATGGGCTACGGCGTCGAGCTGTCTACGCTGCTCGACGTCCACGACCATTGGGGTCCGCAGGCGATCGCGCAGGTAGACCTTGGGCAGCGGGCTCATCGGCATCAGAACATCCACGATCTGTCCGCCATGGCAACCGAGATCCTCTCCACCGCCGAGCGTCGCCGGGAACGGGCGGCAGGGTTGGACATCGCCCCCGGGATTGGCGAGTACGTCGAATTGGCGCATCTAGGCCGAGACCGCGAGTGGTCCGTGCGCCCCGTGGTCGTCGGTGAGCGCCCTCCGATGATTTCGCAAACGCCGCTTTCTAGTTGACCGACCTTCGTCTGCCGTCCACACTGTCCCGATCGGTGTCGGCCGGCGACGCCGCATGGGCTGGGGAGGGTATGCGTGAAGTATCACCTTCCGCTGACCCACCCACTCCTTCAAACGGTCGACATCAGCGTCTCCTTCGGTGGTTTGCAGATCCTCGATGAGGTCAGCATCGGGATCCCCGAGGGGTCGGTCACCGGATTGATCGGGCCCAACGGGGCGGGCAAGACCACTGTCTTCAACGTCATGACCGGTTTCGTCAAGCCTGATTCGGGCAAGGTGAAGTTCGAGGGCAAGCGCCTTCGGCATATCAAGACCCACCACCTGACCAAGATGGGCATCTCCCGGACTCTGCAGGGAGTCGGTCTTTTTCCCTCGCTTACCGCGATGGAGAACGTGATGCTCGGTGCGTCGGGTCACGTGCGCTCGGGAATCGTCGCCGATGCCCTTGCCATGCCCTGGACCGACGCTGAACAACGGCGAGTGCGTGAGAAGGCCGAGGCTGCGATGTCCGAGCTCGGTGTCCTCGAGGAGGCCCAACGCCTGCCCGGTGAGATGCCCTACCCGGTGCAAAAGCGTGTTGCGCTCGCGCGGGCGCTCGTCAGCGACCCGAAGGTGCTGTTGCTCGACGAGCCTGCGGGTGGCATCGGTGCGGCCGACATGCACGAACTCGGTCGACTCATCCGCAGTTGGGTGCCCGAGCGGACGGTCCTGCTCGTCGAGCACCACATGGAACTCGTCATGGAGGTGTGCGATCTCATCTGGGTCCTCGACGCGGGCAAGGTGATCGCCGCTGGAACCCCCGACGAAGTCCGCAATGATCCTGCAGTGCTCGCCGCCTATCTCGGTGAAGACGACGAGGCGGTCCACTGATGCTCAAGATCGAAGGCCTGTCTGTCAGTTACGGCGCGGTGGAAGCACTGAAGGACGTCTCACTCGATGCGCCTCCCGGACGCGTCACAGCAGTGATCGGCGCCAATGGGGCTGGCAAGTCCACCTTGATGCGAACGTTGGCGGGCTTGGAAAAGCCGAAGTCCGGCCGAATCGTTTTCAACGATCAGGACATCACGGGGGGCAAGCCGGAGGACATCGTGCGACAGGGGATCGCGCTGGTCCCCGAGGGTCGGTCCACGATCCCGGACCTCACCGTCGAGGAGAACCTGAAGCTGGGCGGCATGTGGCGTACGCACGCCCAGCGCGGAACCTCGCTGACGCGCGTCTACGGATTGTTTCCGGTGCTGGGTGAACGACGCCACCTCGGTGCGGACACGCTCAGTGGAGGCGAGCGCCAGCAGTTGGCGATCGGTCGCGCGTTGATGACCGGCCCACAAACTCTGCTACTCGACGAACCGTCCCTAGGTTTGGCTCCTCTCATCGTCACCCAGATCCTCGAACTCGTGAGCCAGATGGCCCGCGACTCGGGGTTGGCCGTCTTGCTCGTGGAGCAGAACGCAGCCACGGCGCTGCGTGTTGCCAAGACCGGGATCGTGCTGAACCTCGGTGAGATCGTCAGAGCGGGCCGGCCCATGAGATCGCACAAGACGAGGAGTTGCGACATGCATACCTCGGCTACTGATCCGTTGGAAGCGCAAAGGGGGATCGCCCCGTGATCGACTTCATCGACTACTTGCTGGGGGGTGTGTCGTCGGGCGCAATCATCGCTTTGATGGCGCTCGCGCTGGTCCTGGTCTGGCGTTCGACTCGGGTGGTCAACTTCGCGCAGTTGGGTCAGGCGATGTTCACGACATACGTCGCGCTGACTGTTCGAGACCTTACGGGTTCGTGGGTCCTAGGGCTGCTCGTAGCGATGGTGGCCGGACTCGTCGTCGGAGTAATCGTTCACTTTCTCGTCATTCGCCCCGTCAAACGCCTCGACACCTCGGGCGCCATCATCGCGACCTTTGGAGTTCTCATCGCGCTGGAAGCGCTGGCAGCAATGGTCTGGGGCGGTGATCCTGAAGCGTTCCCTCCACCTATCGACAACGCTGGTTTTGAACTCTTTGGTCGCATTTGGCCGTTCTCTCCGTATGACCTGCTCGTGCTCTTCTCGGTCGTGATCTTGGTGCTGGCCTTGAGCGTTGTCTTCACCCGAACGAATGTCGGGCTGGCCATGCGAGCATCGGCCTTCAACCCGGAGGTGGCTCGACTCTCGGGCGTTCGAGTGAATCGAATGCTCGTACTCGGGTGGGCTATCGCTGGTCTCGTGGGAGCCGTCGCGGGCGTCTTGGTCGCGCCGTTGTCGACCTTGTCACCGACCAGTTTCGACATTTTCTTGGTCTTCGCGTTCACCGCTGCCGTGATCGGCGGGTTGGACAGCCTGGTCGGGGCTGTGGCTTTCGGTATCGGTACCGGGTTAGTGATCGCACTCGTGTCCGGGTACAGCGATTCGAGCAACGCGCCTTTGGTTGCGCTCGCTCTGTTGATTTTGAACCTGCTCTTCAAGCCCGAGGGCGTCTTCTCGCATCACAAAGCGCGGGCGGTCTAGCACATGGACTCACTGTTGCAGCGATTCTCCGGCGCCCGCTTGGGCGTAAATGCGGCCACAGCTCTGGTGATCTGGGGCCTGTTGACATGGCTCAACCAGGTCATCGATCCGCTGATGAGCTACTACTTGGCGACGACCGCCATGTACGCCACGGCCATGTTCGGCATGACGATCTTGCTCGGACTATCTGGCCAGGTTTCTCTCGGTAACGGCGCGTTGATGGCCATCGGCGGGTACATCTTCGCTCTCACGTCGATGAATTGGCAGACCGTGCCGATTTTGGGTACCCCGTGGAATGCCGTGTGGTCGATGGTCTTCGCCGGCGTGGGTGGGGTTGTGTTTGGAGCGGCGATCGGTGGCATCGCGGCTCGGCTTCGTGGGCCGTATCTGGCTGGACTCACGCTGGGCATCGCTGTTGGTGTTCCGGCGATTGCCAACAGGTTCCCAGGCTTGCTCGGCGGCGAAAACGGTCTGATGCTGCAGGTTCCATACCCCGAGGGCGGGTACGCAAGTCAGGACGTCGGAATCGATGAGGGGATCGACGAGGCTGGTGGGGTCGCGGGTGATGACGAACCCGTGTACGAGGAGCTGCCCGACGAGTTCGCCGATCAAGGCGAGGAACTCCCCGTAGACGACGGTGGGCCTGCCGAGGAGGACATGCTGTCCGAGGACGACTTCCTGTCCGAGGATGACTTCCTCAGCGATGAAGATTTCACAACCGACGATGGGTTCGACACCGAGCTCGCGGAGGATGATCTCCTGTCTGAGGACGACTTCCTCAGCGATGAAGATTTCACAACCGACGACGGTTTCGACACCGGGCTCGCCGAAGAGGATCTCCTCACTGAGGACGATTTCCTCAGCGAGGACGATTTCACAACCGACGAGGGTTTCGAGGCCGATGTCGACTCGAGCTTGGGTAGCGACGATGGCGGAGACATCGATGGTGCAAACGAGATCGTGGACACCACAGATCCGGCTGCCGATCTCGACCTAGCCGGTATTGACTCCGAATTTGTTATCGAGCAGTGGCAAGCGTCGGTTGCTATCGCCGTCGCATGCGTGGTCGGGTTCATTGCGCTGAACCTGGTTCGTGGGCGGCAGGGTCGTGTCTGGAAGGCCGTTCGCGACGATCCGATTGCCGCGGCGGTCTCGGGAATTTCCCCCGCGGGTTCGAAGATCAGCGCTTTTGTCATCAGTAGCCTCTTCGCGGCCTTGGCGGGGGCCGTCTTTGCCCAGATCTTGAGTTACGTCGGCCCGGGAGCTTTCACGCTGGGCCTGTCGTTGTCGTTGCTGGTGGGTGTTGTTCTCGGCGGCCGCAACTCGTTCATCGGCGCCATCATTGGTGCTGTCATCTTGGTGTGGCTCCCCGAGTTCGTCCTTGGGTTGTCCGCCGATAGGGGATGGCAGGACCAGATCACCAACAACGCTCCGAACTTCATATACGGCCTGCTCGTGGTGCTCGTAGTCCTGGTGGCCCCCGGGGGAATCGTGGGAGGGATTCAGGGCCTCGTAGGTCGCGTCCGATCTGGCAATCGGACGGGCCCAAGAACGGGCTAGGGATCTTTGCGGGAACCGATTGCCCTTCGGCGCATATGTGACTAGCCTCACGGCAACGTTTGTTCACCTACCGTTCACGCCGCACCGGCGGCGTCAGGGTGACGTGCTCCACTGGGAGGGATTTACGTGGGTAAGGCTTTCGCTACGCGAGCAATCGCCGTCGCCTCGATCACGGCGTTGGGAATTGCAGGCTCGATCAGTCCGGCTTCGGCGGCAGATCCAGGTGTGACCAATTCCAAGATCACCATCGGCATGACAACGCCTCTGACGGGGCCGGCTGCGCCCGGCTACAAGGACATTGCTCCGGCGGCCGCGGCGTACTTCGACTACGTAAACGCCAATGGGGGGATCAACGGCCGCAAGGTCGACCTCAAGGTCTATGACGATGCCTATAACCCGGCCAAGACCAAGGTGGGCACCAACCAGCTCATCAACCGCGACAAGATCTTCGCGATGTACGGGGCGCTGGGCACCCCCACCCATTCCGCCGTTGTCCGTGACCTCAACCGTCGTGGCATTCCCGACGTCTTCGTCAACACCGGTGGAGCTGCCTTCGATAATGCGCGCCGGTACCCGATGACGTTCCCCTACTTCCCGTCCTACATCGTGGAAGCAAAGGCCATGGGCTACTACATCAACGCAACGTCCTCTCTGAAGAGCAAGCGTGCCTGCTTGATGTATCAAGATGGCGAGTTCGGTGACAACGCCAAAACTGGTTTCAAGGCTGCGGGAATCAACTTCGCCGAGGAGACCTCGTACTACTCCGGGCAGCAGTTGGCAGGGTTCGCTTCTCAGGTGACCACTCTCGCCCGCGCACAGTGCGAACTGGTGGTCTTCTTCGGTGTGACGTCGGCGACCGCGGTGCTGCTCGGTACGGCCGCTAAGGCCGGCTTCAAGCCAACGTGGATGGTCACCTCCGTCGGTTCCGATCCGGACATCATCGGGGCGCTGGCCGGTTCCAAGGCCTTGCTGAACGACGTATACGTGCCCAGCTGGATCGAGCCGATTCAGAACACGAAGAACGCTTACGTCAGGCAAATGAAGGTCATCGCCGACCGTGCGAAGCTGCCGTGGAACTTCTACACCTACTACGGCATCAACACCGCCTACGTTCTCGCTCAGGCATTGGATTCTGCGGGACCGAATCTCACGCGCAAGGGTTTTGTGAGTGCGCTTGAGAAGAACGCGAGTTCTTTCCGCTCGGCTGCCGTTGTGCCGATGCGCTTCAGTAAGTCTTCGCACCAGGGTCTGACCGGTTTCTACATGGGCCAGTACGACGCCGCGGGGAACGTTGATCGCCTCACCAACTACATCATGGTTGCGACCAGTTCGAGCTCCGGCAAGGCGAAGAAAGCCTCATATCGTCCTGCCGGCCCGACCAAGAAGCTGCTGCCGTAACCGGCGCGTAGCGAAAGAAAGGATTGCAATGAGAATCTCTTTGTCGCGCCGCGCCACTGCGGTGGTCGCTGCTCTCGGGCTAGCACTTGTAGCTGTCCCGGCGACGGCACCCGCGGCTAACGCCGACGACCGCGCGTGCGGTCTCGGTGAAGTCTGCTCGGGTGCTCTCACCGGTTCGTTGGGTGACAGCCCGTATCAGATCGTCATGCCACCGAAGTTCAATGGCACTGTGCTGCTGTACTCGCACGGATACCGGATCGCACAGCCGGTTCCTGCAGCCATCGGTACGGCGCTGGGTATGGACAAGGCCCCGTACTACTCCTCGACAACGGTGCCGGGAGTGGGGGCGGCATTCGTCGGCAACGACATTGCCCAAGTCGCGCCGAGTGCTGAGGTCGCGGCTGGCCTCCTCGGTCAGGGCTACGCCCTGGCGGGCGCGGGGTACGCGAATCAGGGCTGGGCGGTAGCCGAAGGTGTCGAAGCCGGCGAGAACCTCATCAGGTACATCAACGGTGGGGGCATCAAGGGCACCAAGCAGATCCTCGCTTGGGGCGATTCGATGGGCTCTGTGGTGACGCAGGCTCTCGTGCAGCGCAACCCCGGCAAGATCGCCGGCACGAATCCCCGATGCGGTGCATTGGCGGGTCCGGAAGCGGCTTTCGACACTGCCCAAACGGTCCTCTACACGTGGAAGACCCTGATCGATCCAACTCTCAAGGGATCGAACTACTCGGCAGGAGCTGCCGGCTATGCGGAAGCTGTCGGAGATCTGGCAAAGATTTTCGGCACCATCAATGCGGTTGCCACGGGACAAGCAACCGTCTCATCCCAAACCGGTTACCCGATCGCGTTGGCGAACCTGCTCTCGGGTCTACTGGCTGGGCTTCCGACCGTCTCCTCGACCTATGACGGCGTCACTGTGAATCCCGCGGTGGCAACTCTCGGAACCGCGGGGGCGCTTGCGGGTGGCTACTCGCCGCTTTCATCGGGGCAAAGCGCGGCGGCAGCAATGCTGCAGAACGTCGCGGGAGCGGCGGCGCTCGGAATCATGGGTCAATACGAGCTCGAGCAACGAGTTCGCCTCATCGGTGGCCTTGCGCCGACTGACAGCGCCAACTTCACGAGCAACGTGGGCGTGAACTACAGCGAGCTCCTCTCGCCGGAACAGCGCGGTGAGTTCGGTGACACCTTCGCGACCGCTGGCCCGGGAGTCTTGGACGCGATGCTTGCTGCGCTCGCAGCAGGCGAGCGCACGCCGGCAAACCCGGTGGCCGTTCAGATTGTCCAGGCGCTACCCAGCGCACAGGCTGTCTACGGCAAGCCCATGGTTCTGCTCACGGACACCTACGATCCCGTGACACCGGCGGGGAACGCTGGTGAGTTCTTCGATGGCGTGCGGGATTCGAAGAAGGGCAAGCAGGCCGCCAAGCGAGGCAACCTGAAGGCCGTTTCCTACTACGCGGTTCCGCCGGCCGATGGCTGGACGAGGTTCGAGGAAGGGGCCAAGTCCCCCAGTGGCGCGCTGTCTGCTGCTGCTCTCGGCGGCTCGGGTGTCGGCCACTGTGCCTTCACCACGGAGCAGTCCGTTGGCTCGATAGCGGCGCTTGAGGCACTTCTCAAGGCGAATAACGCCAAGAAGATCGCTGCCGCAAAGCGGGTCGGCTACCAGGTCGGGGGAATCAACAAGGACCGGCTCTACGAGCCGCCGGCCTTGAAGAACCCGGCAGCCACCGTCAGGTAACCAGCACTCCACAGCAAGCGAAGGGTCGGCCCCGTTTGGGCCGGCCCTTCGTCTTTCCCGACTTCCCGCACACCCCGATGTAACAGCGGGTGGTCAGTTGCCGTACTGTTCTGCCCACCGAAGACCGCAGGTCACTCGATCAACCGATCGAGTCGAAGGCCCCGCAGCAGCGGGTGGCCCGCGCAGGTGAGTGTGAGCAGTTTTCTGCCGCCCGCATCTGAGCGCGTTGCCCCTCTGGATGGACCCCTCGTTCGGTCCGCACAAGGAGGGAGACCCGATGGCACGGCAAGACAAGGTCGATACCGTCGCCGAGATCACCGATCGGTTCCGGTCCTCTGCTGCTGCCGTTCTAACCGACTA
>Ga0181594_10002002_pt1 | contig 18859 bp, 33 predicted proteins | sample 071ome_18_FD_145603 | JGI IMG/M metagenome (GOLD analysis project Ga0181594, IMG submission 145603) | Coastal salt marsh microbial communities from the Groves Creek Marsh, Skidaway Island, Georgia - 071413BT metaG (spades assembly) | ecosystem: Environmental > Aquatic > Marine > Intertidal zone... | reverse complement strand
CCGTCGAATCCACGAACCCGCCTTCCTCGCCGGTTTCACCGATACCAATCACCCCTTTAATCTGGGTAAAGGCCGGGGTGGCCTGCATGTCGGAAATTTCCAGTTTTGAGCCTGCGCCTAACGTCGCTTGAGCCATAAATCACCTCTCTGAAGATACAAAAAAGGCCGCTTGCGCGACCTGGGTTAACTAAATTCAATCTGATAGACCAACACCAAGCTGGCGCGACTGGCGTCGTCTTCGGAGCTGTACCGCCATCGCTGCAAGGCATGTCCATGAACCAGCCCGTCTAACTGACGGTTGGCTTTCATCGCGTGCTCGACCGGTTCCATCAGCCCATCCAACACCCCATCCGGGTCGCTGATCTCTTCAGTGCTGGCCTCAATCACCAACTCAGCGGCATCGTTTCGGCCGTCAAAGGCTTCATAGCCCACATCCCCGTCGGCCATGTAAATCAACACCTGGTCGCTGTCGCCATCGGCACGGCGGGCCAGCTTCACCGAAACACCGGGCAAAGCGGCTTGCACCAACGCCAGCACGGCGGTGCGCACTTGACTGCGTTGTGTCGTGGTTGTCATCGGGTTAAACGCTCCAAACGAAATTGAAATTCATGTTCCAGCAACTTGGGCAATTCCTCGCGCACAATGCGCGGCCCAAACCGCCGTAACGCGGTGGTCATCAAGTCCGAGACATCAATGGTCACCACCTCCAACGGATAACGGTCGGCCGTGGTCCGCTGAAAAATCTGTTCTTTACCGCTCTTTCGAACGGTGGTTTTAAAGGCGTGCGGGTACTTGCGACCGGCGGCAGAAATACCGCCACGCTTCAACACCCGATGCTTTAAACTGTGCACACTGATCGGTCGGGTGTAACCCGTGATCACCGCTTTCTGGGTGCCCGGCTTTGACCGACGCAAAAAGAACTTACGGCGCACATGCTTGGCGGGCACCTTGCTTTGCTTGGCCACCGAGCGGACACTTTCGGTTTGCACCCGCTTGCCCACTTTATTAATGGCCGCGCTGGTCGCTTTCGGAATCTCCGAGCTTTTCAATTTATCCAAGCCCCGAATCCACTGACTCAAGCCATCTTGCGCCATAGCTACACCGTTTTTTCCTGGACCACATACGAGCGAATGCCGTCTTGATCCGTGTGGGTATGGGACACCGTAAAGCGCACCGAACCGGCCAGCATCTGGTCGCCTCGACGCAACGTGGCCACCGTATCCAACACCGACACCGTGGTGGCGTTGGTGATCACCTGACCCTCACCGCCAACCCATTCCACACCCCGGTCGACAATGATCCGAATCGGGTCCGGCTCCGCCGCTTGACCCGAACGGGTCAGTACCGCATCCTCACCGAATTGGTCAAACAAGGCGGCGTCCATCGACGCCACCCCCGCATCCCAAGCCATTACTTCTTGGTCGACGCTTTTGGCTTCGGCGCGTCTTTCACTTCAGCGCCCTCGTCCGCCGGTTTCGCTGCACCGGCAATGATCAGGCTGTTCGCCACATCAATCGGCAGCTCTTTCACATCGCCTGCATTACCAAACTGACCTGGACCGATCACCGTCCCACGAATAATTTCCACTTTTTTCACGCTCATACTGTTGCTCTCGCTGTATCAAACACACAAACAAAAAAAAGCGGACCGAAGCCCGCTTTTCACTGGATTACCGACGGATTAAACACCCACCACAAACTGCTCTGGTCGAAGCACCGCCACATCCGCCAACTGGTGACACCCGATGTCCAGACCACCCGTCGAAGAATTGCGCTCTGGGATCATTTCCACCATGCCCCAGGTGCCGACCATCACCTGACTGAAGTCACCAAACACCGACGTGTTCGCCGGAAGCTGCGTTGAACTGTGTGGGGTGTAGCCGTTACAGTCGTTTCCTTCAATAATGAAGCGACCCGAGCCTGCATCCTTCACTTTGGATTTAAGCTCCGACAGCACCGACGGACGGAACGCATACGCCAATTGACCCAACAGTCCGTCGATGTCGTCCAACATGCCTTCCATCTTCACAATTTCAGACCAAACCGGAATCTTGCCCACGGCATCCGCCAACGTCAGCGTCTGAACACCGGCCGTATTCAGTAGGCCCAGCGGCTGATTACTCGCCCCCGACCCCTGGAAACCGGCCTTGTCGATTTCCAACGCAATACCGCCCAACATGCTGCGGCGCACCAACTGCTCAATGGCTGGGCTGGATTGACGCATCAATTCAAAGGTCAGATTTACCTTGCCGCCCACGTGTTTCGGCGACAACGTCACATTACCCACCGGCACATCCGAGTTCGAGGCGTTCGCGCCTTCCGCCAACCAACCAAAGCTGGCATCGCCGGTTTGTTTCGGAATCGACACATTGCCGTTCAAACCAGACAGGAACTGCGCACCCAAGCGGCCCAACAAGGTCGCCGCACGCAAGGTTTCAACAAACTGGCTGGCCATGTGCATCGTGCCCACCAGACCCGCGCCAGTGGTCGTATCGGCACGTTGACCCGAGGTCGCCAACACATCCACCGGCACCATCAGACCGCCTTGCATCGCAGCCCCTTCACTGTTCGCCATACGCGCCAGCTCTTGCGACACCTCACGCTCAAAGCCCGCTTGCGACCAGTCGCCGGTTAACTGCGCATTTAAGGCACGCACCAACGAGTAGTCACCGTCGTGACGTTCCAGCATGTCCTGACTGGCCACCGCAGCGGCCGGGGACGGTTGCTGGGCCGCAATGTCGAACGCTTCCGAACGGAACTGGTCCAACGTCATACCATCGGCAATGGCTTTCGATTCCAGGTCGGTTAAATCAAACGGCGCACTGCGGGCCGCTTCGGTAATGTCAGCAATACGCTGACGTTCTTCGGCGCGCACTGCGTCGACGTTAATCACCGCCGGGGCAGCACCGCCCGCTGGTGTGGTTTGATTGCGTTCGCCATCGGCTGGCGCTTGAATAGGATCTGGCATCTGCTCACTTCCTTCTGTTAATTCGTTTAGGTTGTTGTCTTCGCTGTCTGCGCTGCGCCCCACACCCACCGTGGCGTCCGCTGGCACAGATACAAAGGAAATTTCTGTCGGCGTGTATTTCGTAATCAAGAACGTATCAGGCTCGCCGTCTTCGCCTCGGACTTGCTCAAAATCGTGAATCAGATAATGGAAACTGACCAAGGTGCGAATGCCATCTTTAACGTCCTGAAATTCTTCTTCGGCGCGTGGATTGCGACTGAATCGCAACAGCGCTCGGCCCTTTCGGTCGGCATCCACCCGTGCGGACTCCACGACACCCACCTGGAGGCTGCGATCATGATCCACCAACACCGCGCCGCCATTGTTCAATCGATCCAATTGCATGGCACCGGGGCTGTGGTCCAGCACCTCCATCCCAAAGCCACGCGCCACCGGGGTCTCAGAGGAAAACGCCACTTCCACCGTGCGCGCCTCATCATCAATGGCCCGCTGGCCATCAATCACCAGCGACCGCTCTAATCGCTCACCCTTCTTTAGCTGCATCGGCATCGTCGCTCACTCCCGTGTTATCCAATACCTGCTGGGGCGTTATCTGTAACTCCGCCAGCCGTTTGTTTTCTTCGGCGATTTCGTCGAACACCTCGTCCGGGTCGTTGCCTTGCTCCCGGATGATTTGTGATAACGAAATCACCTTCATGTCGTACAAAATCTTTTTGCCGTTGGCGTCTTTTTGTGGGTCGACCCAATCCCAACGGCGACCGACAAACTCCATCGGCAAGTAATACTCAAAACCCCGCGACATCGGCCTACCGCCAATGGTCAGACGCTGCGCCCAATACTCCAGCGCTAACCAGGACCGAAACAGCGGCTTAATCAGGTTTCGAATCAGCCAGGCTTGAATGGTTTTGTAATACTCCCGAGTTTCTAACTGACCCACCCGCGCACTGGAGTAATTCACGCTGCCCAGGTCATTGCCTAACACCGGGTAATCAACGTTCATCCCCGCTGCAATGCCTTGTAAGGCGCGATTGACAAAGCCCTGAAATTCACCCGCAGGATAACTCGGATCAAAGGCTTGGAAATTCAATCGCCCAATGTTCTCAAAGGTGCCCGCCTCGGCGTTGATGGTCATGTTCTCGCCATCATCCCCGGAGAACTGTTCGTCCTCCGACGAGGTAAAAAAGCCCATCTTGGCGGCCCCGATTCGAGCGGCGGTTAATGCGGCCTCCTCGTAACGCCCTAACTGGAACAAACGATTCAGGGACACCGCAATCCAGGGAATGCCGCGCTTTTGCCCGACGTACAATTTTCGGAACACATGACGAATGTGTTCGGCCGGAATGCGGGTTCGAGGAATCTGCGCACTGGCCTGATCCCCTTGGCCGGGATGGCCTTGCTCGTATCGGTCATTGACGTGGTACGCCACCGGCTCCAGATCGGCGTCGTATTCAATACCCATCATCACCAGGTTACTCTCGCGCTTATCGTTGTATTCCACATCGATGCGCACCGGGTCGATCAGTTCAGGCCGGACCGTACCCTGGCGGGTGGTCCGCATATACACAAAGGCTTCACCATCGGTGACCAGGCTGGCCATGATCAGCTCGCACAACTCCACCAAACTGGTGTCGTCCGAGAAATCCTGCCACGCCCGCTGAATCACCTGACGGGCCGGACGGTCGACGTTGCCGTTTCGGTCCACCACTTTGGAACGCGCCTTAAAGCCATTAGCCCCCACCACGTTGCCGGTCAACATTTGCACCAGGCGCATCACGTAATCGTTATTGCGTAACTGGTGACGCGCCCGGGCACGCAAGGTCGGCAACTGCGAGTACACCACCTGATCGGCGGTGTAGCTGGACGAGTCCCAGGATTGCGTCAGGCGGTGCTCCATGCCCCCCTCAAACATACGTTGACCCTCACGAATGGCCATCCGCTGCACTTGCGGGCGCGCTTTTTTAACCGCTTCTGTCATCCGATCACCCTCACGGTGGTGGTATAGGTGCCGCTGTCGATGCGCTCCAGCTTGACCAGCTCGGCGTCGTAACGAACGCGCAACCGCTCCAACTCTTCCGGGCTGTAACGCTGCACGCTGCGACCGTTAAACGTCATCGCCTGACCTTGATCAAAATTGCCCGCCTGGGCCGCTTCAATCTTGGTCAACGCCGCCTCTAGCCAGGCTTTACGGCTGGTTTGTCGTGGTGTTAATGGCATCTAAAACCCTTTCATTTTGGTGCGCTGACGCGGCCGTTTTGGTTTCTCGGCAACGTCCGTCACCGGCACCGCCAACGCCTTGGCCAACGCCTGATAATTTGGATTCAACAATTCACGGGCAGCGGTGTTGTACACCGTCAAATCAAACGCCTCGTTGCGCTTGCGCAGCTTGACCCATTCCTGTTTGGCGTAGCCTTTGTGGAATTTGGTACGGCGCTCTTCGGCGGTTAACTGTTTGAAAAATTCTTCATCAAAGCGATCATCCACCGGGTAATGGCAGTAGCCCGGCCCAGGCTCCAGCAAATTCAACTGCGCCATCACCAGCTCTTTGACCGTATCCACCCCGACGCTGAACAGCTTGATCTTGCCCTTGTTCGACGTGGACGGACGGGACACCACCGGCTGACCCACGCCCGATTTGCCCTTAATGGCGTAAATGCGGCGACCCTCACGCGGGCGCACAAAGTCGTACACTTGCTGAGTGAAATGGCCACCGGAATCGATCACCGCACAGGCAATGCGCAGCGTGTGGCCGGATTCGTGGAGATAGGTTTGCTGCAACGCCTGATCTAACTCGGCCCAAATGTCCGGCTTGGCCAAATCGCCATAGAGGACTTTAAAATCCACCGCAAACCGTTCGTGGCCTTCAGCCCAGCCTTCCACCAACAACTCCAGGCGGTCGTCTTGCACGTCCACCGAACAGGTCAACACCACGGCCGGTTGTGGCACCGGCGCGGCGTAATGCTCACGGCGACGGAACAATTCGTCCGACTCCAGGCGTTCGCCTTGTTCTGCCCAGCACTCCCCGAGAATCGTATTAACGAACGTCTTGAGCTTGCCCAGGTCGTCCTTGGCTTTTAAAAAGTCTTCAACCAGCCGCGTCCAATCGGTGAACGGCGAATAAGCCGACCAGATATGAAAGGACACCGATTTGGGGGTGGTGATCAACTGCCCGTCCAGGTCGAACCAGTCCAAGCCGTCTTGCGTCATCAACCCCCGATCCCGGTCCACCCACTGGCCATCGTGCAGTTGCGGCATCCACTCAGGGTAGGTGCCCAACACATGGCAGTGTTCGCACAAATACGCCACCGTTTCCGGGTCGTCGTCCTGCCACTTCATGCCAAAATCGGCGTCCGGCCCGCCCCATTTCAGATACTGCGGTTCCCCGCAATGGGGGCACGGCACTTCGAAACGCAAGTGCATTTTGGATTCAATAAAGGCCCGCTCAATCTGACACTCGCCTTTGTTTTTCGGGGTGCTGCCGCGCACACTGGTGCCGTACACCGACCCCTCCAGACGACGATCCCCCAAAAAGGTGGGCGCGCCTTCTTTCTCTACGTCCTCCGGGAACGCCGCCAATTCGTCGTAAAACACGGCGTCCACCGACAATTCGCGGTAATTCTTGGCAGCGGTGCCGCCTCGGACCACCAACTGACGTTTGTTGCTGAACAGCTTGGTGTCCAGGGTGTTGTCGCGGTGCTTCTTTCCAAACCACGGCGCAAGCGCCCGAATCACCGGCACGTCACGGATCATCGATTCAATGTGGCTTTTCATGAAGGCCCCGGCGGCACTGTCCGTCGGCTGCAACAACAACTGATTGCGGTTCTTATGCTCCAGCAAATAGGCAATGGCCGCTTTGACCATTTGCGAATAGCCCACCCGCGCCGATTTCATCAGATTGATTTCACGGATCAGGTCGTTGCCCATCGCGTTTAAAATCGCGGTCTGAAAATGCAACGTCACCCAACGCGCTTCAACGTAGGAGGATTCGGCGGACAGGTAAAAATGTTCGTCGGCCCATTCCACCGGGGTTTGCGGCATCGGTCGCCAAAAGGCTTTTAAGCCCAGCGCCACCTGGGCCTGGAAGTTAGCGATTTGATTGTTGGTTAAACTCATGCGCTAACTCCGGGACCCGTTCGGCCAACTGACTGAGCGCATTCATGCCCTTGGCCAGTTCCCGTTCCATCGTCGCTTGTTGCACTGGCGACATTTCCGGATGTTTGCGCTTCATGTTTAACGGCACCGAGGCCATCACGCCCGCCCCTTCGGCGGCCACTTTCGACAAGGCAAAGGCGGCAAAATCGGTCGGCACCACCAGTTGCTGATTTTCGTCGTTCTTCAATTCCTGGCCCTGGCGTTGCGCTCGGGTCAGTAACAATTTTTCGTACTCCAATTCGGCTTCCACCGAATCAAACACTTTCGGTCCATCCCCGCTTGACATCGCCGGTTTTGGTTGTGCTTTTTTCTGTGTTTTGGACAGCCGGTTGGCGACCACATCGGCGGCGGTGTAATAGACCGACCGTCCGACCTTCGCCACGGGCGCAACGTCCCATTTATCAAAGGCTTGCGTCGAGATTCCCAGGCTGGCCGCCATCTCTTTTTTATTCAGCCAGCCCGCCTCGACCTTCGCAGCGGTAGGAATGACTGACATAGAAACAACAACCTCGCCCCGGAAAAACTCATAAATAGCGAAAAACCGCGAGTCCGCTTACCCGTAAGCACTGGACTAGGAAGGACCCACTACCCACTAGAAGTCATATTAAAATGATCAATCACAACATGAACATCATCTCCATAAACAATGAACGGGCCAATCCCCCTCAAATCCATTGCCTCAATCGTGCCTTGTGCCGAGAGTCGCTTGATCGTAAACCCAAGAGACTCGGCAAACCCAACCATTTCTGATTCGTCTTTTTTTGCAAACTGAATCATTCGATAGTCAGTCCCAACACTAATTGCGCTCGGGTATTGCTGCTCAAGATAATCAGAAAAGCCCTGGTTAGTTACAAATGAGTAACCCTCGTTAATATTACTCATTCGAATACCTCCGACCAGCTTGCTTCTGTCATGTTAACGAATGCACCATCAGCGCCAACAGTATTTCTAGCTGTTGGATTGTTTGCGTATCCATCATCAAGCGGCATGTCGACAATCAATTCACCTGTCGTTCTGTCCCCACCCGACCAAATTTTTAGGTCACGAAGTGATCCGTTAAAAAATTTTGAAGCACTATTCGCAGAACCGATAAGAAAATTATTTACGCCAGTGTACGGTGTGATTGTTATATCTGTGCCAAACTGCACCCCATCAACAAAACACTTCATGCTTGTTCCTGACAACACAAAACTGACTTGAAACTCGCCCGTTGGAAGGTTTTCTGCACCATTGAAAGTAAACCCCACACCATTGGAAAACACCCTGATACTGTTAGCATCATTCAATCGAAAATAATACGTTGAACCGTGGTCATCAGCTAAGAGAGCATCATTAGCGCTCGGCGACACGGGGTTAATCATCATTGAGATTTCAAAATCACCGGCCAGCGTCACAGGATCAAGTTGCACATACTGACTGACACCATTCAACGTCATCAGCCAGCGAAAAAACTGCTCATAATTCGCCACTGACCGCACCACTGACCGCACCACCGAACGAGCCACAACCCCCTCAGCCATCAGTACGAGACCCCAGCTCCGCCACTAAACACCCACCGAAAATAACATTGCGCCATCTCCACCTGAACCACATCGTCCTCAGTGTATTGAGCATCTTTACAAAGCCTAAAACCCTGAGATTCATCTATCATCACTTCCAACCGAGCAGAACCACCGTCAGGCACCGACACCACAAAGGTCAAGTCTCCCCCACGATGGAATTGAACAGTTGAGTCAGTCAAATACGTTGACATACCACCCCCTTATTTAAAGCGCTTCGCCTTCAATACCCGCCCCGTGACCAGATCAAACGGCACACGCAACCACGGCGACCACTTCGAAATGGTTTCATCCTTAACCAATGGATCAACGAACCAGGAACAGGCCCAACTGATACCCGCTACTCCCAGCACCCAAGGCTGCGCAGCGGAAGGGACAACCCCCCAGGCCATCGCCAACAGATCACCGGCCATTGCCAAGGTCTCGGCGTCCGGGCCTTCCGAGGCATAGGCGTGCGTCACACCCGACAAGCCCAGCACCATCAACACGCTGAACCCCAACCAACCAACATCAATTGCTTTTAACGCCTTCATACGTTCACCTCATTGCCTAAAATGTATTTGTGATACTTACGCACCGTATTCATCACCTCAGCTTTGCCTTGTGAGGTGTTGAAATACTTCTTGTGATACTTCGCCATGCCCACCACGTCGTCCTTAAACGGCAAACGCTCCGGCACGCGCCGGTAGTGGATGCGACACAACGCCGCCGCATACAGCGGGTTATCTCTCAACGGGTCACTGGATAACGGGGTTAGGTCCCGCAACTCAATCACCCGCTGAAGTAAATCTTTTCGGTAGGCCAGATAGTTATCGAATATGTCCCGCTCGGTGGCCTTCTCAATCTGGAAGTGCGACCGGGCAGGCCCACCGCCGATCTGCACCACGTAACGCAAATTCGATTCGGCCGCTGCGGTTAACATCACCAACTCCTCGGCGTGCTCCGACCACTGGCCAATGTGACTAAGAGCTTGGCGCACCACACCGCGCAGCACATCAGGTCGAACGGTTTGCTGACTCATGACTGACCCCTTTGGTTTGCTCTACTTGTTTGATCTGATCCACCGCCTGAAACGGCGTTAATTCGAAGTAATCCAGCGCCATAAACAACAGCGGAAAGCCAATAACCACCGCCCTCAACAACATAAACGAGCTGTTGACCTTGTTCAGCGTGGGCTTGGCCGCTTCCTGGTTTTTTAAAATCTGGTGATTGACGGTGGTAAGCTGCGCCACCGCGACATTGCTGGCGTGCACGTCTTTGCTGATCTTCTCCACCAACTGTTCAACCGCAGCCACGCGGGGCGGCAACTGCTCCAACACCACCACCCGTTCCCGCAACTTGGTGATCTCTTCACGGTGCTGGCAGTCGGACATAAGAAATACTCGCGCAAAAAAAAGCCCCACCGAACGGTGAGGCAAAACAAGGATACATAGAGAAGTTACCTGCCCCTAAACCGATAAAAGCAGGTAGCCCAACCGCTGCGACAAGGAACAAACGCAGCTATCAGGCACTACAGGAATGGATAGTAAAACCTTTCAGCCCCGATGACAACAGTTTAGCTGAACTTTTTCAGTTAAATTTAACCTTTATTTCCGGCAACTCTCCTAACGAGTTAACGCCATAATAGGCTCTAGCCCTTGCTGGGTCTGGGCTTGATCGGCCTGAATAATCGGGTTTAATTCAGCGGATAGGCAGGTGTGAATTTGATTAAGCAAAAAAATATGCCAACGGCTTAACGCGTCCTTTTGTTGGGCTTCGGCCACGGTGTGAATGTAGGTGTTGTCCAACTTGCTCAGGGTGTGATTCAACAACTGTTCACCCACGTAATAATCCACCCCGATGTCCGCCCATACGGTACGAGCTAATTTTCGAACATCGTGGGCGCTCCACTTCTTGACGCCTAACACTTGCAACCACGACCCCACCGCACTGTCACTGATCGGCTTACCATGCCGCTTGCCTGGAAATAACCATTCGCCTTTATAGCGTTTGCGTTGCCAGCGCTTATAACGGCGCAACACTTCCACACTCAAGTCCGTTAGCGGCAGACGCAAGGGTTTGCCGTTCTTGGTGTTAGTACCCGGGATATGCCAATAACCATAGGTGAAATCGAATTGATCCCATCGAGCCAGGCGGGTTTCGGTGCGTCGGGTGGCAAACAACAGCAACAACAACACAAACACCTGACGTTCTAATTTCATCGACGCCAACGGCTTTAACTGCTTTGGCACTTGATCCATCCGCAACGCGCCTGGCTTTGGCTCCAACTTCACATCCATGAAATCGGCCAACTTGAAAGAGGCCACCGGATCACTGTCTAACATATCCAATTTATACACGGTCGCCGTGGCTTGCTTTAACACACGAAACACCAGGTCAATATAACTGATCTGATACCCTTCCGTTTTCATCTGCCACAACAGCAAATCATTTAGCCGACGCTTATTAATCGACTCAATATCCAACCCGCCAATCCTGGGAACCAAATGACCATTAATGGCCGATTTAATAGCGCTTCTACGAGAATCCGACAAATCAGGGTCCACCTCTGTCCGCTCTCGATACCACACCAACAACTCCGCCAGACTGTTGAAATCGCCCTGGACCACTCGGACGGATTCAGGATCAATGGCCACATCCGCCACCACATCATCCAGTCGAGATAACAAGGCTTTCACTTTCACTTGCGGCCAGGTCCCCAGCTTTTTGGGGTACTGTTTATTGTTGGCGTAGTGGTACAGATAAAACGTCCCGCTTTCGCGGCCCGTGTGACACTTGAAATACAAACTGTATCGCGGGTCTTTTAACTGCGACACATCAGGATCGGCCAGGGCTTTTTTTATGGCCGACTCTGATAATTTGATGGTTTTTGTAGTCATACACGCTCATTCTCTAATTCCAGGCGCAAAAAAACCCGCCTTAATGCGGGTTATTAAAGCCTGATTTACTAGCACTCTTCAAAAGCAATGCGGGCTAAATTGTCACTGAAATACCGAACGCATCGATCAATCACCGCCTCCGGCAACATCGGGGTTTCCATCTGCGACACCTGGCCGTCGGCCTCCATCTGCACAACGCAGGCATGATACGCCACCCCTTCATGGCGTTGCGTTACCCGTAAAAACCGGGAAAAGTCCTGACCGTTACTGTGCATGATACGAAAGACATTAAACAACTCGTCCCCCACCGTGACATCCATCAGGCTGTCCGCCTCCATGTTACGAGACAACCGCAAAATCTCATCGTTTTGTTCCAGGTTAATCTTTTTCTGACTGCGCAAGCTGTCTTTCATCTTCGCCGACTGCTGAAGCATGTACGCCTTATCCTGCTCCAGTTTTGTGTTGGCCTTCTCCAGCTTCTTAACCTGCTTGATACTGTCCGCCACCGACCGCTCCAGCGCCTGAATCTGCTGATCTCGCTCTTTCAAGGCATTAATGTATTGCTCAATTTCGCCCTTGGCGTTGGCCAGCAACACCGCAAATCGACGCGCCTTCTCCGCTTCAACCCCGGCCGCTTCCAGCGCTTCCAAGGTCTTAGCCACCGCGTCATCCAACTGGTTCGAGGTCGGACGAATGCTTAACTCTTCATACTGCGCGGGCGTTAATCGGATCACCGCATCGGACACACTGTGCTTATGGTTACGCTGACTCATACCGGGTTACTCTCCACTAAATAATCTGAAATCACCTGTTCGGCTTTTAACAACTTGCGACGATAGGTGGCGTAGGAAATCCCCAACGCCCGGGCACGGTCCAGCCGCTTACGACACTGCGCCACTGACACCCCGGACGGACGGACACCAAACTCGATACGCACCACCCGCGCCGCCATTTCATCGGCGTGCGCCAACTGAATCACCGCAAACTCGGTCCTCTCCTGGTCTTCATAGACCACCAAACCGCCGCCCCCATCGCCACCGGATCGAACGTTGGCCAACCGCCCCAACGAGGACATCAAGCCATCCCCACCGGACACCCACTTGGCCCAATCCTCTAACCATTGCTCCAGGTCTTCCCGGCAAAATTGCGACATCACGCCCTCACATCAAAGCGGTTGTTTTTGTGTTGTAGATACTTGTTGAATTGCCAGAACAATTGCCCATGACGTTCGCGGGCCTCGCTGCAATCGCGCAACTCCACCCGACTGGCAATGCGGATATGCTGACGATAAAACGTCGCCGCCTGGTCCTCGTCCGTCACATTGGCGTTGAATCGCTCACGGGCAAAGCGCCAGAACTCCGGGTTTTGACATAACTTTGCAGCCGCAACAATGTGCGCCTGATACGGCCGCACCCCTGCACCGCCTGACCGATCACCCATACACACCCTCCGACTACCCAACAAGCCCAGCCCCTAAATACCCATTGATTAATCCGATGCCGTAACATGCGCCACACGCTCCCGTAATCAGTAAACATTTTGCTAAGAACATACCGCCCCCTGGGTTTCCAGATAACGCACCACCGACGCCTCCAGCGCTTCAAACACCCCCCGCTCGGTGGTGTTATTCATACGCAACAACGGTTCATCGTTACGACGACGGACCGCATCCGACACCGGCCCGGTTAAATGCCAAACCTGACCGCCCAGACTTCGGAAGTATGCCGCCTCGGCCTCGCTGGCCACGTCTGTGACAAACGGCATCAACAACACGTCCGGCTGACCGCGCTCACACACCAACACATCACGAAAGGTCTTTAATCGTCGGGCCTCGTCGGTCTCGCAGCACTGCACATGAAACGGACGCAACACCGCATCCTTAACCCCGGACGCCACCGACGTGGCCAACTCAATGACCCGCAACTGATCGGACCGAGACCCCCCGACTAACGCAATGATCAACATGACGCACCGCCGTACACCACATCGCAGGATAAATCCGGGTAACCGGCGCGTAATTTGGTGAGATTGGCCGGGCGCGGAGTAAAGCCCTCGTACAACCAGGACGCCACCGTGGTTTCCTTAATTCCGGTCTTCACCGCAATTTTTTTAACGCCTTTATAGGCAATCCACTGCTGAAACTCGGTGCGCTCGTCACTACCGCCCGTCCTTTTTTCTGGGTTTTTCGCCATTATTTACAATCTCGCTGAACAATTACAGTTTAATTGTACTTTTTACCACATAATTTATTTAATTTTCAAAATTAATTGTTAAACTACAATTTAATTGTAATGTTTATAAACATAAACACCCCAAAACAAACTGAAGGACGCCTTTGTGATCGACATCGACGATTTAAAAGAACTCATTAGCGTGCGCACCAAACAAGCCCGACTGAATAAAGGGCTGACCGCCCGAGAGCTGGGCAAGAAAATCAATAAGTCGACCGCCACCATCTCCATGGTCGAGTGTAAGGAAACGCTCCCGCCGATCAACAACTTGCTCGGCATCGCAGACGCGACCGACGAGGACCCGTGCTACCTGGCCGGACTGACCCACGAACGCTACAACGCACCGACCGTCTACAAGCCGGAAACCTTCCACGCGGAACCGGCGGTGCGCATCAATAAGTCCATTTTGTTCAAACACGGCCTACCCGACCAACCGCTGATTCAATACCAAAGCCAGCAAGATCTGGACACCATCCAGCAAGGCGACTTTGTGTACATCAACACCAGACAAAAAAGCGGGGCCGGTATCTTCCTGATCAAACCGCCGGAAGGCGTGGCGCAACTGGTGGAAACCAGCCAGCCCAACCCAAGCCATTGTTTAGGGAAAGTGGTAGCCACGTTTCACATTAACTGATTGATCAACTAATTCCTCCTGAATCGTAAAAACCCCTTTACGAGCGGGGCTTTTTGCCTCAAGATTACAATTAAATTGTAATAATTCATTATAACTGACGATTGGAACACACAATGCCTAGCACAAACCACTTAACCCTGATCACTTCGGACGAGTTGCCGGACCTGAACGCGCGCCAACTCACGGAACTCAACCGCAAAAAAACCGACATCACCGACGCCTGGCCAAACATCACCCCCGAACAAGGCGCACTGGTCCTTAGCCTGGTTCGCGTCAATCTGGCCCGCACCGCGCACTTGGGCCAACTCATTCAAACGGCCACCGAAAGCGTGCTGTTCCTCCAGGATCAACTGACCCCAGAACAACAAATGGATCGGATGGAAAGCGTGGTGGAAATGAACCTGGAAATCACCCACGAATTGCGCCGTATGACCGACTCACTCGACAAACTGTTTAAGGCATAAGCCCATGCAAGCCGACCAACACACCTTCGTCCTTAACCCAGATCAAACCGTGTTCCAAGACCCACAAGGTCACATTCTGGAAGGCATGGCGAACGGGCAAACGTTCCAGGAAATCAGCGCGAATTGCAACCTATCCGTCGCGCGTATCCAGGGGCGGGAGTTGGCGGCCATGCGCCCCGCCTTAAACGCAAAAACCAATTATCAGTTGGTGGCCAACGCCATTTTACACGGCATCCTTAAACCCAACTGGGTGGCCACCCTGTGTCTGGCCTTATCACTGGCCACCGTCGTACAACTGGCCAACACCGAACACACCGAACCCTTTACCCGCACCGCCGTGCGCATTCATCGACGCCAACGTGAGGACTACAGTTAAATGAATCACCCGCTCAACTTACCGAACCTGATCATCCTGGACAGCGAAACCACCGGCCTCGGCCCGGACGCTGAAATCATTGAACTAACCGTGATCACAACGGACGGCACGCCGTTGATTGACACGCTGATCAAGCCTACCCAACCGATCCCCCAGGACGCCACCGACATTCACGGCATCACCAACGCCGACGTGCAGAACGCCCCCAGTTGGGCAGAGATTTATCCGCAATTGGTCGGCCTGCAACTGAATCACACGCTGGGCATCTATAACGCCTCGTTCGATATTCAGATGATTCAACAAAGTTGCCACGCCAACCGCCTGGCCTTTCAGCCGATCCAGGACAGCGTGTGCCTAATGCGCTGGTACGCGGAATTGTGGGGCGACGTGCGCAGCGACGGAAACTATCAATGGCAAAGCCTGGTGAAAGCGGCCGATCAACAGGGCGTTTACTTTGACGACCTCACACCCCACCGCGCCCTGTCCGACTGCGAACTGACCCGCCGCCTTCTGCTCAAAACAAAATAAAACGTTTTATTTTAAAATATTTCATTTTATTTTGATTTATTTTGAAATATTTCGTTTTGAAATACTTTACTTATTACAACTAACTTGTATAGTTAAACTCGTCAACAATCAACACAGGACGAGTTACTATGCCAGCCAATATCTGGGCGATTTGCTCTAAGAAAGGCGGACCAGGGAAAACCACCACAGCCGCCAACCTTGCCGTCGAACTCCAAAAGAAAGGCCATGTGGTCAAAGTCATCGATGCCGACAAACAAGGCACCTTGTCGCGCTACATCGACCGCCGCAACGAACGCACCGACACCCCGTCGATGTCCTGTTCTCAAAAGACCGGACAAATCAACATTCTGGCCAACGACCTGGCCGAACATTCGGATTATGTCATCATCGACACGGCGGGCCGTGAATCGGCGGAATTGCGGTATGCGCTCATGGTGGCGGATTTGATCATCATTCCGAATCGACCGTCCTACATCGATCTGGAAGAACTGGACCCGATGGAAGAGGAATTGGCGCTGACCGAACCGCTGGCCAAACCCACCCGCAAGGTGATTGCCTTTCTGAACGCCTGCGACACCAAAAAAATCCAGGCCAAACGAGAAGCGCGCGCCCTGGTGAATGAATACTCCAGCATTCCGCTGGCCAACCAACAAATCCCCAATTCCCAACAATTCGGCTTTACCATGCGCGACGGCCTGGTGATCTCCGAACAAAAACAAGAACGCGGCATTGCGGGCAGCTATCAAATCTTATTAGACGAACTACTGAACTACGAACAAGGAAACTAACCACAATGGGCATCAAAGACAAAACCAAACCCAACAAAGAAGAACAGCTTCAAATGGATCAGCTCGCCCTGGGCGCGGCGGACGATTTAAGCCAATACCAAAACGACGCGCCCCAAAAGAAATTTAAGGACATGCACACCCTCAGCAATCCAAAACTGGACGACGGCGAAAAATCCGTGTTTGAAGGCATCCAGGACGACCTGGAAGGACTGAGCGCGCAAAAGACCCTGCGCATGTTATTGCGCTTAGGCATGTTGGCGTACCATCGTGACGCCATTCACTTGGACAAACCGCGCGGAAAAAATACGCTGGAACAGCTCGGCGACCTCTCCAGCCGCGAAACCGAGTTTATACAAAGCCGTTAGGCATAAAAAAACCCGCCTGGGTGGGGCGGGTTCCTATGTCAACAATCAAAAGCCCCACAGGAATGAAACTTATGACCATTGAAAGCAAGTGTATATTAAACAGCATTACAGAACAAACCGATCACCTCAGCCACCAACAGCGAGCCGAACTGGCCAGCCTGGCGCGACGATTTCGAACGCCACTACTGAAGCGGGCCGTTTTTCACCTGCTCAACACCAAATAAAAAAGGGGCGTTTCGCCCCTCTTTTGTTTTATTTCATTTTAAAACGTTTTATTTCAAAACACTTTAAAACACCCTACCTGAACCCGACCTCCAACGCGGCCAGGTCTTTCTGAAACTCCAGCATCAACAAATCAATCCCTTCCCGGTCCAGGTCGGTGATCGTTTCCAGGTTCATGCCCTGGATCAAGTGGCGGAAGATACTGAACTTGGCCACCAAATCTTGGTGGGTACTGCGCAACACTGTTTTGTCGGTCATATAACTCTCCGTTAATGTAAAACCACGTTAACCGACGGGTTAACTCCAACTTTATGCCACAATCAAAAATTCGTTCAAGGGTTAATATTCGACCGTTTATCGGGTTTTTAACCCCTGATTCGCCGCCCTATCACAGCAAGAATTTTATTCAAGTGCCAATCGTTCACCGTCGATTTACGCCAAATTAACAAAGGCTGAAGTTTCCAAAAGTGCTTTTTGATTTTTTTGAGGGGCGTTAGGCGCGCTCGTCGCCTTCCCGTTTAAGCTGGGTAAACCAATAGAGTTGGGCCAGCGGCCGGTGCTGACGCTCGGCCAGAAACAAGCGCCAGCGCAGATAGAGAATAACGTGGCGATTCATGCCGCCACCTGACGAAAAAGATGAAAATGGGTGGGTTCGTATTGCTCCAGGTAAAAGGCGTATAACTCGGACAAATCCACCTGAAGCACCGCCGCCGCTTGTTCAACACACGCCAACGGCAATTTAGTTTTGCCGGATCGAATGGCCGAAATCATGGTCGGGTGTTTCAGACCCAACCGCGCGCACAGCTCGACGTTAGAGATTTCCAACTCCCGCTGACGACGCACCACCAACCCCTCCAGGGTGAGGTAGCGCCGCTTTAATGAATTAGCCGTCATAGTGCATTTTTCCGATTATGTTTCTTGGCCACTGGCTATGTCTTCAAAATCAGCCCTAGACAGCAGATCAATTTCTACCAATCGTTCACCGTAGGCCAATATTTCCAACCTCAATTGCTCTCTTTGATCCGGCCTCAGAACCCCCAAATTATTACTCTCTAAAAGCTTTTTAAAACGCCTAACAGGATGACCGCGAACATCACACGGAATATTAGACCAATCAAAATCACGCTGAAGAAAATCCCACGCCTTAGAAATCATATCCTTATCGCTGCTAAACGTCTTATTGCAAGCTGCATCCAAATCAAAGCTTTCATTACTCATTATTATTTTCCCGTGGTTTGAGTTGTTCGGCTATTCCGAACAACTGCCTTACTTTCCGTATAGCGACTGGTATATCTCAAAGTGGTCAGGCTCATATTCCTCAAGATAGAAAGCGTAAAGTTCCTCAAGTTCGACACCAAGCACCTGAGCCGTTTTCTTAATCGACACCAAAGGAAGTTTGCATTTTCCGTTTCGAATCATTGAAACCATGTTTGGACTTTTAAAACCAAGCTCATCACTTAAAACGATATTCTTTAGCTTTAACTCTTCCTGTTTCTGAACAATAAAGTTTGCAATGCTTCCATAGCGCTTCTTTAAGTTATTTTTCATAAAATTACTTTCCAATTTCTTGAGTTGTTCGGCCATTCCGAACAACTGCGTTAAATTCCGCATTTAGTGAACCGTGGCAAAACTTGCAACAGTTCGATTCATGAATTGAGCTGTTCGGAATAACCGAACAACTCGGAAACACCTAAGAT
>Ga0181594_10001997_pt1 | contig 18887 bp, 21 predicted proteins | sample 071ome_18_FD_145603 | JGI IMG/M metagenome (GOLD analysis project Ga0181594, IMG submission 145603) | Coastal salt marsh microbial communities from the Groves Creek Marsh, Skidaway Island, Georgia - 071413BT metaG (spades assembly) | ecosystem: Environmental > Aquatic > Marine > Intertidal zone... | reverse complement strand
CGCCTGGCAGCCACCCGCATTTCCGCTGGCCGGTGCTGATTTATTGTCGCAAGGCGTTGACAGCGGGCCGCCGCTGGGAGAGATGTTACGCGCCGCTGAACAGCACTGGGTGGAACGGAATTTCGCGCCGACAAGGGCCGAACTTCTGGCTTTTCTCGGGTTTGGTCCGGCGGCCTGAGCCGGCCGTGGATTTCCGGCGTGGATATCCGGCGTGGATTTCCGGCGTGGACCACCGGCAGGGATCACCGGCATGGCAAAAAAACAGGGCCCGGTCAAAAACAGGCAAGGGCAAAAACAGGCAAGGGCAAAAACAGGCAAGGGCAAAAACAGGCAAGGGCAATCGATGAGCAGCCAGTCACAAGACACAACCCAGTCGCGCCAGCAACAGGCCGAATCCTGGTTCGCCACGCTACGCGACTCCATCTGCGCCACCTTCGAGGCTCTCGAGGCGGATCTGGATTCGTCCCGCCATGACGGTCTTGACCGCGGACGTTTTGTGCGGCGCAACTGGGACCGTGACGGCGGCGGCGGCGGCCAGATGAGTGTCATGCATGGCCGCGTCTTTGAAAAGGTCGGGGTGAATATCTCGACCGTGCATGGCGAATTTTCCGAGGAGTTCAGAAAGAACATCCCGGGCGCCGCCGAGGATGGCCGGTTCTGGGCGTCCGGCATATCGCTTGTCGCGCATCCGCGAAACCCGCATGTGCCTGCGGCGCATATGAACACGCGCTTCATCGTGACCAGCAAGGCCTGGTTCGGTGGCGGTGGTGACCTGACGCCGATATTTCCCGATGACGCCGCCGGGGCGGCGTTCCATGACGCGATGCGGGCTGCCTGCGATTCTCACGACAAGGAATATTATCCGCGGTTCAAGGCGTGGTGCGACGAATATTTCTATCTTCCGCACCGGCAGGAGCCGCGCGGCGCTGGCGGAATTTTCTACGACAATCTCGACAGCGGTGACTGGAACGCCGATTTCGCCTTCACCCGCGATGTCGGAGAGGCGTTTCATCACGGCTATGCCGGCATCGTCCGAGACCGCATGAATCAGGGCTGGAGCGATGCGGACCGGCATCACCAGCTGGTACGGCGCGGCCGTTATGTCGAATTCAATCTTCTCTATGATCGTGGCACGCTGTTCGGGCTCAGGACCGGCGGCAATATCGAAGCCATTCTGATGAGCCTGCCACCGGAAGTCCGCTGGCCCTGATCACCTGAAAGGCTGCCATTTGCAACGTCTGACCCGGCCGGCCCGGCCGCTTCGGTGGGTGCGACGGATGGCGCGGTTATTTTTTCAGATTCCATGGCAAAATAGACTGCAAAACCGGGACGTCTCGTGCTAGAAAGTCGGCGGCTGACGACAGGTGCCTTACATGTCACGCCGCTGCCACCCGGCAGGAGCCTGGAGGGAGATTTCCGGATCGGTCCGCAAGGACCGTATATGGGGATATGTGGGGCTGTAAATTAAAGAGGGAAGAATGGCAAATACGAACTCGAAGCCCGCGAAATCGGCCACCGATCCGCGCGAGGTGGGCCGTCGTGACTTCATTGTCGTTGCGACCTATGCGATGGGGGCCGTCGGAGCGGCGGCTGTTGCCTGGCCGCTGATCAATCAGATGAATCCGGCGGCTGATACACTGGCCTTGGCCAGCACTGAAGTCGATGTCTCGAAAATCGCCGAGGGTCAGGCAATCACCGTGACCTGGCGTGGCAAGCCGGTTTTCATCCGCCACCGTACGGCGGACGAGATCGCCCGCGCCAATGCCATCGACAGCGCCGAGTTGCGTGACCCGCAGGAAGATGAGGCGCGTGTCCAGAAGCCTGAACTTCTTGTGCTGGTCGGTGTCTGCACGCATCTTGGCTGCGTGCCGCTCGGCCAGAAGACCGGCGAGGTCAAGGGCGAGTATGATGGCTGGTTTTGCCCGTGCCATGGCTCTCACTACGATACGTCGGGACGCATTCGCAAGGGGCCGGCACCAACCAATCTCGAGGTGCCACCCTACACCTTCCTTTCCGACGCCGTGATCCGGATCGGCTGATCCATCTGTTCTGCTGGAGGCTATAGGTTCCATGTCTGCTGAAAAATTCTCAAATCCGGTCGTAAGGTGGATCGATCACCGTCTTCCCGTCTTCTCGATGCTGGACCATGAAAAATATGACTATCCGGTGCCGAAGAACCTGAACTATTTCTGGAATTTCGGTGTTCTGGCCGGCCTGGCGCTGGTGATCATGATCGTCACCGGCATCGTGTTGGCGATGAACTATACCGCGCATGTCGACCACGCATTCAGCTCGGTCGAGCGGATCATGCGCGACGTCAATCACGGCTGGCTGATTCGCTACATCCACATGAATGCGGCAAGCTTCTTCTTCATTGTCGTCTATATCCACATCTTCCGCGGACTGTATTACGGCTCCTACAAGGCGCCGCGCGAGTTGTTGTGGATGCTGGGCGTGGTGATCTTCCTGCTGATGATGGCGACCGCCTTCATGGGTTATGTTCTTCCCTGGGGCCAGATGAGCTTCTGGGGTGCCACCGTGATCACCAACCTGTTCTCGGCCATCCCGATTGTCGGCGAGAGCATCGTGACCTTCCTGTGGGGTGGTTTCTCGGTCGACAACCCGACCCTGAACCGCTTCTTCTCGCTGCATTATCTGATGCCGTTCGTGATCGCCGGCGTGGTTGTGCTGCATATCGTGGCGCTGCACCGGTTCGGGTCCAACAACCCGATCGGCATCGACGCCAAGGGGCCGCAGGACACGATTTCCTTCCATCCCTATTACACGATCAAGGACATGGTCGGGATTGCGATGTTCCTGCTGCTGCTTGCAGTGGCGGTATTCTTCTTCCCGAACGCGATGGGGCATCCTGACAACTATATTCCGGCAAACCCGATGCAGACGCCGGCGCATATCGTTCCCGAATGGTATTTCCTGCCATTCTACGCGATCCTGCGCGCGGTTCCGGACAAGCTTGGCGGCGTGCTGCTGATGTTCGCGGCCATCTTCGTGCTGTTCATCCTGCCGTGGCTTGACCGTTCACCGGTCCGCTCGGCGCGGTTCCGGCCGGTCTTCCGGATTTTCTTCTGGCTGCTGTTCATCGACTGTATTGCGCTGGGCTATCTTGGCGGCAAGCCGGCGGAAGGTGTCTATGTCGTGCTCTCGCGGATTGCCACCGTCTGGTACTTCCTGCACTTCCTTGTAATCCTGCCGATGCTGAGCGTCTTCGAGACAACGAAACCGTTGCCGAAATCGATCTCCGAACCGGTGCTGGCAACAGCGAAAGGAGCCGCCTGATGGTCAAGTTTCTGATTGCTTCCGTAACCGCGCTGGCGGCCCTGATCGGGGTTGCCGGCCCGGCCCAGGCGGCCGGCGGCGGCGATGTAAAGCTGGTCTCCGGCGAGTGGAGCTTTGCCGGCCCGTTCGGGTATTTCGACAAGGGCGCCATGCAGCGTGGCTTCCAGGTCTATCGCGAGGTCTGCGCCGGCTGTCATGGCGTGGAGTATCTGGCGTTTCGCAACCTTGCCGACCTTGGCTATAACGATGCCGAGATCAAGGCCATCGCCGCCGAATACGAGGTGATGGACGGTCCCGACGATGATGGCGAGATGTTCATGCGCGCGGCGCGCCCGGCCGATCTGATCCCGAGCCCGTATCGCAACGACAACGAGGCCCGTGCCAACAATAACGGTGCGCTGCCGCCGGATCTGTCGCTGATCACCAAGGCGCGTGCGAATGGCGCTGATTACCTCTACAGCCTGCTTCTCGGCTATGAGGATGCACCGGCAAGCACCGAGGTGCCGGACGGCATGTATTACAACAACGCCTATTCGGGGCATCTGATCGCGATGCCGCAGCCGATCTATGGTGATGATGTCGAATATGCCGACGGCACGCCGACCACACCTGAAAGTCTTGCCGCGGACGTGACCCATTTCCTGATGTGGGCGGCCGAGCCGAAGATGGAGGTGCGCAAGCGGATCGGTGTCGCCGCCGTATTCTTCCTCTCGATCTTCCTGATCATGTCCTATATGGCCAAGCGCCGCGTCTGGGCCGAACTTCACTAGACGCAAGGACAGTCTGAAAAGCGAAACCCCCGGTCGCTGGCCGGGGGTTTTTCATGTCTGGTATTTGATCATGTCTTCTGACATCCGACATCAGGCGGCGGGTAGCATCATCGGCATTCTGTCTGCACGCTCATGGTTTCGTTCATCAGAGTGTTGGTCAGGCAGACGGCAACGATGATGATGATTCCGGTTATCTTTGGCAGGTCCAGATGCTCGCCAAAGATAAAAATGCCGATCAGCGCTCCACTGGCGATTTCAAGATAGCTTGCCGGCGCCAGCTTCGCTGCTGGCGCCAACTGGGCGGCCCGGATCATGGCGAAGGAGGAAATCATGCCAACGGCTGCGGCGAGCAGTGGCGGCAAGAGAAAGGTAACCGGCTCCAGAACCTCTGGCGGGATGGCATCGCCGCGAATGAAAATACCGGCAAGATAGAGCGCAAGCACTGAAAGGCTGGCTGTGGCGCCGTCCTGACAGACAAGTTGCAGCGGTGATTCCTGCGCGCCAAGCTTGCGGGTCACGATGATATAGAGACCGCCGAAGGCGCCGGACAGGAGCGGCAGCAGATTGACGCCAAATCCGGACCCGGATGCATCAGGTTTGGCGACCAGCAGGACGCCGGCCGTGGCGCAGGCCACAAGGACCAGATGCCGCCGATGGATCGGTTCATTGAGGATAAATCTGGCAAATCCGATACAGAACAGACTTTGCAGGGTAAACAGCGTTACCGCCGTCGACAGGGGAACGTAGCGCAGGCTGAAAAAGAAGGTCGCAAGCGAGCATGTCAGCGTCACAGACCGCAGAAAATGCAGTCTTGTCATGCCCGCAAAGGGATTTGTACGGGACGGGTGTCTTGTTATGTGCAGGCCGCAGAAACCGATCGACATCTGCACAAAGAAATAGAGGCTTATGGCAAGAAGTGCTGGGACGGCAGGATCCTGTGCCTTCAGGAAACTGTCCTTGATCGGAAAGAAGACGGCGGCAACCGACATATATATTATGCCGATCCGGTGACGTGCGACGTCTTTGGAATGATGGTTCATGCCGAACCATAGATTCCATTAACCTTAAGGCTAATCGCAATTTAGCCGCATATCTCGTCAAGAAAGGCCAGCGTGCGGGTCCATGCCAGCGATGCGGCCTCCGCATCGAACTGGCCACGGGCATCACAGTTGAATCCGTGGTCGGCCTCGTAGATATGCGTCACCACGGCGGGGTTGGCATCACCCTGTGCCTTGATGAAGGTGTTGACGCCCTCGATCGGGATGGTTTTGTCCCTGGTGCCGAAATGCGCCAGAACCGGACAATGTGATACCAGCCCGGCCTTGGATGGCAATTCGCCGCCGTAATAGGACACGGCACCGGCAAGCCCTGTCAGGCTGGTGGCGGCGCGCCAGGCAAGCGATCCGCCCCAGCAAAAGCCGACAACGGCCACCGGCCCGGCCGCGGCGGCGGCGGTGATCGCCGCCGATACATCAAAAATGGCGTCATCATCGACAGCGGCTTTCAGCGCCAGGCCGTGATCCCGGCCTTCCGGATCGTAGGGGAGTTCGACGCCACGTTCAGCGCGGTCGAACAGCGCTGGCGCAACGGCGAAATATCCGGCCTCGGCAAATCGACGCGGCAGGTCGCGGATATGATCATTGAGACCGAAGATTTCCTGCAGGACGACAACACCGCCACGTGCCTTGGCGTCATCACCGGCAACGGCCGCATCAAGAGTATGGCCGTCCTCGGCGGTCAGTTTCCTCATCTGTGTCATTCTGGCACCTCTGTGGGCTTTTTCTTCTTTTTACACATTGAAGCGGAAATGGAAAACATCTCCATCACTCACTTTGTAATCTGCGCCCTCGATGCGCAATTTGCCAGCGTCGCGCGCACCGGATTCGCCTCCACAGGCGACATAGTCATCAAAGGAAATGGTCTCGGCACGGATAAAGCCGCGCTGGAAATCGGTGTGGATCACGCCGGCCGCCTCTGGCGCGGTTGCGCCGGCAGCAACGGTCCATGCGCGCGCCTCCTTCGGCCCGGCGGTGAAGAATGTCAGCAGGTCCAGCAGGCCATAACCGGCCCTGATCAGGCGCGCCAGCCCGGCTTCCTCCAGCCCCAATTCTTCCAGGAACATCGCCTTGTCATCACCATCCAGCTGCGTGATTTCGGCCTCAATCGCCGCCGAGACAACGACATGCGCCGCACCTTCGGAATCGGCATGGGCGGCGACGGCGCCTGAGTGCGCGTTGCCGCCTGCCGCCTCGGTCTCGGCGACATTGCAGACATAGAGAACCGGCTTTGAAGTCAGAAGCTGGAGCTGCGGCATGCGTTTCTCTTCATCCTGCGTCAGGCCGCCAGCTTTCCTGACCGGCACGCCATCGGCCAGTTGCGGCAGCAATTTTTCCATCAGCGCGAGATCGCGCTTCGCCTCGGCATCGCCGCCACGGGTCTTTTTGACCAGCGCCGTCATTCGCCGCTCCAGCGAATCGATATCCGCCAGCATCAGTTCGGTCTCGACCGTGTCGGCGTCGCGAAGCGGGTCAACCGAGCCGTCGACATGCGTGATGTCGGTATCCTCGAAACAGCGCAGCACATGCGCGATGGCATCAACCTCGCGGATATTGGCCAGGAACTGGTTGCCAAGGCCCTCGCCCTTGGAGGCGCCGCGCACCAGCCCGGCGATATCGACGAATTCCAGCTGTGTCGGGATGATGGAGGCCGAACTGGCAAGCCGCGCCAGCTCGTCCAGCCGCGGGTCGGGCACGGCGACACGGCCGGTATTGGGTTCGATCGTGCAGAAGGGATAATTCGCGGCCTCGGCCGCGGCGGTTTCGGTCAGCGCGTTGAACAGGGTGGATTTGCCGACATTCGGCAGACCGACAATCCCGCAATTGAATCCCATCAGACTGTCTCCTCCTTGCCGTCTTTATCTTCTGTATCCGATTTTGGCGCCGGATTCCGGGCCGGTGCCAGATGGGCAACCCGGCTCATGAACCCGCCCTCGTCATGCGCCGCCAGCCGGTCTACCTCGCCGGCGATGGCGTCCAGCAGCGCGGCCAGCCAGCCATCGCGCTCGGCAGCCATGAAATCCGTCAGCACCCAGTTCCGGATATCGATCTGTGAGCCCGGGATGACCTGTTCGGGCCTGCCAACACCAATTCGTACCCGCCAATAATCCGTGCCAAGATGACGGTCAATATCGCGGATGCCGTTATGCCCGCCATGCCCGCCACCGGATTTGACCCGGATCCGGCCGGCGGCAAGATCGATCTCGTCATAGAACACAAAGATATCGGACGGCGGAATCTTGTAGAATCTGGCGATGTCGGCCACCGGTCCGCCGGACTTGTTCATGAAGGATTGCGGTTTCACCGCGATCACCTTTTCGGTGCCGATCCGGCCTTCCGCGATCAGGCTTGCGCCCTTTGTTTTCCATCCGGAAAATCCATGCCGTTCGGCCACGGCGTCAAGCGCCATGAAACCGACATTATGCCGGTTGCCGGCATAGTCCGAACCGGGATTGCCTAGGCCTGCGAACAGCAGCATCTTGTGCTCTATAGCTGAAAGGCGAGGACCGGACGTTGCCGTCCGGTCCGTTTGTGATCTGGCGCGGGCGGCCTATTCCTCGTCGGAATCGCCAGCCTCTTCCGCACCCTCATCGGTCTCTTCATCCTCGTTCTTCACGCCGCCGCCGGGCGATGCCAGCGTGGCGACGGTGAAGTCACGATCGGTAATTGTCGGCGTGACACCGTCGGGAAGCGGAATGGCGCTGATATGGATCGAGTCACCGATCTTCACGCCCTCGAGGTCGATGGTGATCTTCTCGGGGATCGCGGTCGCCGGACAGTTCAGCTCAACCTCGTAGCGGACAACGTTCAGCACACCGCCAACCTTGATGCCGGGGCATTTGTCCTCATTGATGAATTCAACGGCAACCGCAACCGCCACGGTGGCGCTCTGCGATACGCGCAGGAAATCCATATGCATGATCTTGTCGGACACCGGATGGAACTGGATGTCGCGCGTCAGCACGGTCGACTTCGTTCCGGCGACATCGATATCCAGCAGGCGGCCGAAAATGCCGGGCTGGTGTACGATCTTGGTAACTTCGCGGGATTCCATTGTGATTCCCACAGGGTCCTTCTTGTCGCCATAGATGACGGCAGGGACGAGGCCTGCGCGGCGTGCCGCACGGGCGGACCCCTTACCGACCCGTTCGCGCTCGGAAGCGCTGATGGTTGTGATATCGGACATTGTACTTGCTCCTTGCTCTTACAATGCGCCATGCCTCCAGGGGTGCACAGCAGCGCGTGGTATAGGCCCATGAGGTCCAAAACTCAAGCAAAAAGCAGGGGTTTGGCGGCTATTCCCAATCAGAACAGCGTCGATACCGAGCGTTCTTCATTGATCCGCCGGATGGCCTCGCCAAGAAGCGGCGCCACCGACAGGTGACGCACATTGCGGGCCACCCGCACGGCCTCGGTGGCCGGGATCGAATCCGTCGTCACAAGCGAGTTCAGCGGCGAGGCGGCAACGCGGCTGACAGCGCCACCCGACAGCACGCCATGCGTGACATAGGCGTCGACGCTGAGCGCCCCCGATTCGATCAGCGCGGCGGCGGCGTTGCACAGTGTGCCGCCGGAATCGACGATATCATCGACCATGATGCAGTGCCGGTCCTTGACATCACCGATGATGTTCATGACCTCGGACACGCCGGCTTTCGGACGGCGCTTGTCGATAATGGCGAGGTCGGCATCAAGGCGGCTGGCCATCGACCGTGCGCGCACAACGCCGCCAACATCGGGTGACACGATCATCACCTGGCCATTGTCATAGCGCGAGCGGATATCCTCAATGAACACCGGCGCCGCGAACAGATTGTCCGTCGGGATATCGAAGAATCCCTGGATCTGGCCGGCATGAAGATCGATGGTCAGGACGCGGTCAGCGCCGGCCGAGGTGATCAGGTTGGCAAGAAGCTTCGCCGAAATCGGTGTGCGCGGTCCGGACTTGCGGTCCTGCCGTGCATAGCCGTAATAGGGAAGGACCGCCGTGACACGCCGCGCCGACCCGCGTCGCAGGGCGTCGAGCGCGACAAGCAGTTCCATCACATTGTCGTTGGCCGGAAAGCAGGTCGACTGGATGACGAAGACATCCTCTCCGCGAACATTCTCGCCAATCTCGACGAAAACTTCCATATCGGCGAAGCGGCGGACATCCGCTTTGGTCAGGGGAACATCAAGATATGCAGCGATCGCTTCAGCGAGAGGACGATTGCTGTTGCAGGAAAGGATTTTCATCTAAGCCCTACCGGATTGGCTTCCGGAGGTGCCGTCAGCCACCCCCAAGACCGTCGCCTGTAGATACCAATGCCTCGGCATGCGGGCAAGATCATAACGGGATTTTTGTAATGCTTTTGTAACTTTTTACGGGTTGGAACTGTCAGACCATGAAACAGCTGGCAAACATGCCAACCACCAGAAGTCCAAGAAAAATATAGAGATGTGGCATTGTCTTCGCCTCGTTCCTGAGTGCGGTCACCCGGCTGATGATGGCAGGGAAATCATCGCGATCTGGCGCCCGCAATCCGGATCGCTGGCGTGCGTGGCGCGCCTGTGGGAAAAGAAATCGAGAGAATCGGTGCCCGGTGCCTCGCTGGCGGCATAGGTGTCGAGCCCGCAATCATGGATCGTGTCGACACCGGCCTGCCTGAGATAGAGGGCGACAAGCACGGCCAGATCGAACCGTAGCTTGCCCGGTATGTCGGCGATGAAACAGGCCCTGGCGGCATCGCGAATCTTTGGCGCTGTCTGCGCCAGAACCTCATCGCGCATCTCCAAGCCGACCTGATAGTTTGGCTGGCGAATCGTCGGGCCGATCAGCGCGGTGACGGGGCCGGCGCCGGCGCTGCGCATCGTGGCAAGGGTGGTGTCGACTATACCCGCGGCGGCACCGCGCCATCCGGCATGACAGGCACCGATGACCGCGGCGCCGGCATCGACCAGAAGCAGTGGCAGGCAGTCGGCGGTGAGGATTGTCAGGCCAAGCCCACGGCCGGTGGTCACCAGCCCGTCAGCCCGCACCAGCTGGTTGCGATCCTCTGGCGCGCCCTCCCGCGCTGTCACGACATCCGTGCCGTGGACCTGATAGACGGCCGCCAGACGGTCTGCCGCCAGGCCCATCGCGGCCGCCGCGCGGCCACGGTTTTGCGCCACAAGGGCCGGATCATCGTTGGAGCCATATCCACAATTGAGGCTGTCATACAGACCGGAACTGACACCGCCGGCAGTGCCGAAGAATCCGTGTCTTGCGCGGATGCTTGTCGGTGCGTGATGGAGGTAGGGCGGCGTGGTGCCGGCAATCTCGAAACCGGTCATCCTAACCTCCGTCAGTCCAGGCTTCATCATTCCCAAGGCCGGCTTCATTCTCAAAGCCGGGCGGTGTTCCGGCGCCGGGCGGCAACAGCAGCGCCACCTTGAACACCTCGCCCATCTGGGCCGGGCTTGTCAGCCTGTCAATCGCTGCCAGCAGGGCGCGTCGTGCCTCTGGCGCGGCATGCTGCGCTGCCTGTTCGGCGCGTGTGGAAAGTCCGATCCGCATCAGGAACCTGCCTTGTGACACCGGTCCGACAAGGCGGGCACCGGCCCGCGCCGCCGCATGCCCCAGCGCGGCGAAATCAACCCAGTGCGAGATATCGCTGTCGCCCGGCGCGGCGAACAGATCGACCGGGCGATGATCGGCCACCGCCTGCAGGCTGTCACCGGGATTGCCGTCGCGCCCGTAATCCACAATCAGTATCGCACCACCACGACTCGCCAGCGCCTGTCCCAGCAAGGTCACGATATGTCTTGCCTGCGGACACAGTTCGGCCACCATGCCGTCAGCCGGGTCATCCGGCATCGCCGGGTCGACATCTGCAACCGCATCACCGGTTACAAAGGCGAGTTCGCCATCTCGCAATCCGACGAGCCGGTGGTGCCAGGTACCGCTTTCATGAATCACCTGCGCTGCGGGCAGGGCGTCGAAGAATTCATTGGCGACCCCGAACAGCGGGCCGTTACCGGCGGCCAGCGCCGCTTCGACATCATCATGCCATTCCGTGACGGTTGCGGCGCCGAGCGTTTCCCGCTGAACATGACGCAGCGCCGGGCTGGTCTCGACGAGATGCAGCGGTGCCGTGTTCAGGCTTGGCATCAGCCGTGCCCAGACATGCCGCATGTCGCGCATCAGCGTGCCGCGCCCCGGCCCGAATTCAATCACGCTGGCGTCATCCCGCATGCCGGCCAGCTCATACATATGCGCCAGATACAGTCCGCACATCTCGCCGAACAGGCCGGAAATTTCTGGCGCAGTGGTAAAATCGCCGCGCCAGCCAAGCGGGTCGCGGCTGTGATAATATCCATGCGCCGTGTCACCAAGGCAGAGGGCCATGTAGTCATCAACGCCGATCGGCCCGTTCTCGCGGATCCGACGGTGCAATGTCTCGGCAATGGTGGCGGGGGCCGGCTCTGTCATGCGCCACGCCGCCACAGGATCCAGCCACCGGCCGCCAGCATCGGCAGGCACAGAATCTGGCCCATGGTCGCAATGCCAAGCACGAGGCCGAGATGCGCGTCGGGTTCGCGGACATATTCGACAAGGAATCTGGCAAGCCCGTACCCGACCAGAAGGGTCGCTGTCATGGTGCCGGTGCGGCGAAGCCAGCCCCGTCGCCAGCCGACAAGCATCATCATGCCAAGCGCAAGCCCCTCGAGTCCGGCTTCGTAAAGCTGGCTTGGATGGCGCGGCAGACCATCGCTTCCCGGAAAGACCATGCCCCAGGGCAGGTCGGTCACCCGGCCGTAAAGCTCGGCATTGATGAAATTCGACAACCGCCCCAGCAACAGGCCAATGGGAAGCACCATGGCAACACGGTCGCTGACCGCCAGCACCGGAATACCCCACCGCGTTGCGAACAGCCACATCGCGACCGTGACGCCGAGCAGTCCGCCATGGAAGGACATGCCGCCCTGCCAGACCTTGATGATGTCCAGCGGGTTGGCCAGAAAGAATGCCGGGCTGTAGAAAATGACATAGCCAAGCCGGCCCCCGAGAATGACCCCGAGAAGAACATGGTTCAGCAGCGAATCAACGGCCTCGACAGGCATCGGCGCGTGCGGTTGCCGGCCCGCCTCACGGCGCAGAATCCAGTAACCGCCAAGAAGTCCGGCGATATAGGCAAGCGCGTACCAGCGGATTCCAAACCCGCCAAAATTGATCAGGAAAGGATCGAATTGGGGAAGGATGATGCCGCCATTCATGGATCAGGCCTCACAGAATGTCTGCAGGTCGGGATTGCGCAAGGCACAATATCGCATTCGGCGCCGACGTGGTATTGGAAACCGCATCGGGACACCATACATCTGGTATGAAACAAAGGTCAGATTTGACAGCAATTGTGCGGGAGAGACCCATGCGAGGCCGATCACGATTCATCTCCGACATGGCGCAGATGGCGAATGGCGCCGCGTCCGCCCTTGGCGGGCTTCGCGAGGAGATCGACAATATCGTGAAACAGCGCACCGAGCGCAGCCTGAACGCGCGCGGTCTTGTCACGCGCGAGGAATTTGACGCGTTGCGCACTCGCCATGATGCCGTGGCAGCCCGTCTCGCCGCTCTCGAATCGCGTCTTGCTGAACAGGCTTCAAGCCCGAAAAAGGCAGCAAGAAAAGTCGCGAAGAAGGCCACAAAATCGGCCGGCACGCGCGCCAGTGCAGCGAAAAAATCCTGAAACGGACCGCGGCGATCTGCGCCATCCATGATCGTCGTTTTTTCCGGCTTTGCGTGTCTGGCGAACATTGACCGTGAAGCTGTTGTTTATCCATCATTTCCCAGATTTATCCACAAGCAGATGTGGTTCGGTCATGCGAAAACCACAAAATATTGTGTTGAAAGCCCCGGCGGGATACGGCATTTTGAGGCTGTAACTTCTGCCGAGGATGCCCGCCCCATGGCACCGACCCAAGCCTCTATCGACCTGACGCTGGCCCATCCGATTGATCTTGTGTCGCGGTTTGTCGCGCGCCATGACTGGTTGCTGTGCCAGCAGGAGCATAACGCGCTGCTGGCCGAAATTCCCGGGCAGTGGAGCCAGTATCAGCTGGCGGTTTCCTGGCAGGACAGTGATGAGGCGCTGCAGGTCATCTGCCGCATTGATGTGAAGGCGGACCGTGAGCAGGTGGGAGAGCTGGCGCTGCTGGCGGCGCTTCTGAACCAGCAGCTTTTCATTGGTCATCTGGCACTTGACATGGCGACCTGCGAGCTGGAGCTGCGGCACACGCTGGCGCTTCGTGGTGCTGGCGGGGCGACGCCCGAGCAGGTGGAAGATGTTGTCGACATCATGCTTGGCGAGTGCGAACAGGTCTATCCGGCCATTTACCAGGTGGTCAGCGGTGCGTTGTCTGCAGATGATGCCGCCACGGCCGTGATGATGGTCACCGAAGGGGAGGCATAGCGCGCCGGCGCAATGTCCTGACGTCATATGAAACCACTGATTACGCTTGTTGGCTGCGGCAAGATGGGCAGCGCGATGCTGCATGGGTGGCTTGCCGATACCGGTCTTGATGCGGAGTTCGCAATCGTCGAGCCGATGGCGGACCATCTTGCCTGGACAGGCGAGCATGACAATGTCCGCCTCCATGCCAGCATCGGTGATGCCGCCGCAAGCGAGCGCGCCGCGCGGATTATCGTCCTCGCGGTGAAGCCGCAAATGATGGATGAGGCCATTGACGGCCTTGGTGCGCTTGTCGGCGCTGACACGGCCTTCCTGTCGATCGCCGCCGGCATCCCGACAGGTTGGTTCCGTGCCCGCCTTGGTGCCGGGGCGATGGTGCTTCGTTCGATGCCGAACACACCTGCCGCCATTGGCAAGGGCGTTACGGCGCTGTTCGCCGGCGATGCGCCGGCCGACATCGTGGCGTTGGCGAGAACATTGCTGTCAGCTGTCGGGTCGGTAGTGATGCTGGATGACGAGTCATTGATGGATGCTGTCACGGCTGTGTCGGGCTCGGGCCCCGCCTACGTATTTCTCCTTGCCGAGGCGATGACCGCCGCCGGCATCAAGGCCGGCCTGCCTGCCGAGCTGGCGCGCCTGCTCGCCGAGGCGACTGTGTCCGGTGCCGGCGCCCTGATCGGGGCTGCGGACGACCCGCCATCTCAGCTGCGCATCAATGTCACCAGCAAGGGTGGCACGACAGCGGCGGCGCTATCGGTACTGATGGCCGAGGACGGCATGGAAGCTTTGATGACCCGCGCCATCCTTGCCGCGCGGGACCGGTCGGTCGAACTTGGCGGATGACAGCATCCACAGGCCTGATTGCGGCTTGATCCGGTTCCCGATCGGCACCATCTTCGGGTGGTGAGCCGAGTTTGAGGGAGTGGTCGTATGGCTGTAGCTGAAACGCCAACCATGATGATGGACAGGCTGTCCGACGCCGCCTGGACGATGCTGGCCGACCAGCCTCCCCGCGCCATCCATATTGACGATGTAGCTGACGCGGCAGGCGTCGCACCGGCGGCGGCGCGCGCCGTGGCGGGCAGCATCATCGCGCTGATCCTCCACAAGCTGCAGCGGCTTGACCGGCAGGCGGTTCTGGAAACGCTGGCCGATATCGAGGATGCCGGCGATGTGTCGGTGCGTGACAAGATCATCGAGGCGCTGACGCATCGCTTCGAGATCTACGCCCCCTACCGGCGACAGGTGGCGCAGCTTGATACGGCGGCACGTCGTGATCCGGCACTTGGGTTGCGGCTGATTGATTCGCTGGTGCAGGCCATGCGCATGCTTCTCCGCATGGCCGGTGATGATCTGGCGGGCTGGCAGGGAGAGGCGCGGGTTCGCGGTGTCGCCGGCGTTGCCATGGTGGTGGCGCGGATCTGGCAGGATGATGACACGCCCGATCTGGCGACGACGATGAAGGAAATCGACCGGCGTCTCGCAACGGCCGAGGAATGGGGCCGCACGCTGCGTGTTCTTGGTGGCGGTGCCTCGCAGGATAGTGGCGGTGACGACGATACCGGCAGCGATGATGAGCCGCTGGATCAGGCCCCGGGCGGGCGATACCAGTAGCCGCCCTGCAGACCCTACAGAAACCCATGAGCCAGGATAACCATGAGCCAGGATAACAAGGCAAGCCCGAGCGCAAGTTTCGACGATTTCATGAAAATCGATATCCGATGTGGCACCATAGTCGAGGCAAGCCCGTTCCCGGAAGCGCGCAAGCCGGCGTTCAAGCTGGTGATTGATTTTGGCGCTGATGTTGGTACCCGGAAATCATCGGCACAGATCACCGAACTCTACAGTCCTGAAATGCTGATCGGGAAAAAGGTCATGGCGGTGGTGAATTTTCCGCCTCGCCAGATTGGCCCCTTCATGTCCGAGGTGCTGACGCTTGGCGTTGCCAACGCAAGCGGTGAGGTGGTGCTGGTGTCACCTGACAGTGACGCCCCTGACGGCAGCCGGCTTCACTGATTGACCACGCGAAATTCAGGCTGACCGTTTTCTGGCCGGCAGTTTTCTGGCCGGCAGTTTTCTGGTCGGCAGTCTTCAGACCGGCAGTCTTCAGACCGGCAGTTTGATGATCACCCGCAACCCGCCGAGCGGTGAGTCATCAAGTGTCAGGTCGCCGCCGTGACCCATCACGATATCGCTGGTGATTGACAGGCCGAGGCCGGTGCCGCCCGTTTGCCGGTTGCGCGAGGTCTCGAGCCTCACAAAGGGGCGCAGCGCGTCAGCCCGACGCTCGGCCGGAATGCCGGCGCCATTGTCATCGAAGGTGATGGTCACCTCGTCATTGCGGTAGCTTGCCGTCACCCGCGCCTGTTTTGAATAGGCGAGCGCGTTGGAGATGATGTTCTCGAACGCCCGCCGGATGGCCTTGCGCCGAAGCGGGAAGATCGGCAGGGGCGGTGAGGGCGCGTCAAAGCTGATGTCAAAGGCGTGGGTGTTGCGGGTCTGGGTGATCATCCTGTCGAGCATCGTCTGCAGGTCAGTATCCTCGGTCGGCTCTTCCCCCTCACCGGCGGCAAAGCTCAGATAGGCGTCGATCATCCCTTCCATTTCGGCAAGATCGGACCGGATCGCCGCAGCGTCCTCGCGGTTGTCCATCAATTCGAGCTGCAGGCGGATGCGGGTCAACGGAGTGCGAAGGTCGTGGCTAACGCCGGCCAGCATTTCCGTCCGCTCGTTGAGCTGGCGCATGATGCGGTGGCGCATCGCCTGGAAGGCACGGCCGGCAAGCCGCACCTCGCGCGCGCCCTCAAGCCGGTAATCCGGTGCCTGGCGTCCAAGGCCAAGTGCCCGCGCGGCGTTGGCAAGCCGCAGAATCGGCCGTACCTGCCCGCGCATGAACAGCAGGGCAATGGCAAAGAGCAGGATCGAGGAGCCAAGCGTCCAGCCAAAAAAGGTCCAGCTGGTCGAGGAGAAGATCCGCTTGCGGCTGGCATAGATTCGCAATACGCCGGGATCCAGTGCCAGATCGACAAAGACAAGATGCGGATCCGACTCCAGATCGGCATGCCAGTCCTGTTTCAACCGGACGCCCAGCTCATAGCGAAGCACTTCCTCGGCATAGCTTGCCGGAGGATTGACATTCCGCCCCGCAAATTCAGCCTCGGCATTGTACTGGACGGGGAAGGAGAAATACTGCCATCCGGTCTGCTGGATCAGCTCGATCGTGGCCTCGTCAGGCGTCTCGCCAAGCCTGTCGGCAAGCAGGCTGATGTCAGCGGCAAGCTGGCCCGCCATGTGGCGTGTGACCGTGTCCCAATGTCGTTCATAGAAGATGAAGACGGTGATCACCTGCACCAGAATCATCGGCACCAGAATGATCGACAGCATGCGCCCGAACAGCGTTTTCGGCAGATAGTTACGAAGCTGCATTGCCGCCCCCGGTCGGGCTGTCGGTCCGAAGCATCCAGCCCTTGTTGCGGATTGTTTGCAGATAGACAGGATAGTGCGGGTCAGGCTCGATCTTGGCCCGCAGCCTGGCAACGGCGACGTCGATAGATCGCCCGCGCATGCTGCTGTCCATCGCTTCGGTGATGTCCTCGCGCGAGAGAACCTTGTCAGGTGACCCGGCGAAGCTGGCAAGCAGTTTCTGCTCGGCGTTGGTGATGTGGATGCGGCCCGTGCTGTGCATCAGAACGCCGGTCGTCCGGTCGAAACTGTAGGGGCCGAAAGTGATGGTTTTGCTCGGCGCTGCGCGCTGCGCCGCGGCGCGGCTGAGAATGGAACGGATCCGCAACACCAGTTCCCGCGGCTCGAAAGGTTTCGACATATAGTCATCGGCGCCGCTTTCGAGGCCGGCGATACGGTGTTCGGTCTCGGCCATGGCGGTCAGGAACAGCGCCGGCACCTGATTGCCATCGCGGATATCGCTGAGAAATTCGAGTCCCGTCTCGCCTGGCATCATGATGTCCACAATGAGGAGGTCAAAGATGAAACCGTCGAGGAGTTGCCGCGCTTCGCCGGCCGACCCGACATCGGTGACCCGGAACCCGCTTTCCTCCAGGAACCGCCGCAACAGCAACCGCAACCGCTCATCATCGTCAATGACAAGGATATGCTGCCCCTGCAAGGCGTCATCACCCATCATGCTGATACGCCCCGCGCCTAATCATCCTGTTGTGCCTTGCGCGCATGGCCGAGCGCGCTGACCTGGCGCTGTGTCTCCGGATCAAGCAGCCCTTCAAGGACGCGCTGGAACCCTTCGACCGCTGTCATGCCGGCATCGCGATAGGCCTTGGCGAATCGCCGCCCCTGAACCTCGGTCAGGCGCGCTTCCAGCGCATTGCCCTGGTCGGTCAGATAGAGGAGCCGTTGCCGCCGGTCATCGGGCCCGGTCCTCTGGACAACATGATTGGAATCCACAAGCGCCGACAGCACGCGTGAAAGACTTTGCTTGGTGATTTTCAGGATCGCCAGCAACTCGCTGACGGTGATCCCCGGATTGCGGCCGATGAAATAGATCGCACGGTGATGCGCCCGGCCCATATTCTGTTCGGCAAGGATCGAATCCGCCTCGCCGGTGAAATCCCTGTAGGCAAAGAACATCAACTCGATGCCGCGCCGGAGCTCCTCCTCGCGCAGGAAAAGAGCCTTTCCGATGGGTTTTATGTCAGCCATGTTGACCAATAATCCGGGACGGTGGTAGCGTATCGAATCATTAGCACAATAAGACCGGATTGGAACTAATTTTGCGATCCGGTTTGCGCGGCACGACAGGGCGTGCCCGCCGGAGGAAACGAAGATGGCCTTGATACCGTTCGATGATCGCGACGGCAGCATCTGGCTGAATGGCGAGATCATTCCATGGCGCGATGCCAAAACGCACACGCTGAGCCACGGCCTGCATTACGCAAGTCTGGTTTTTGAGGGTGAGCGTGTCTATTCCGGCATGATCTTCAAGGGCCGCGAGCATACCGAGCGCCTGCGCAATTCCTGCAAATTGATGGATTTCGACATCCCGATCAGCGATGACGAGGTAGACGCCGCGAAGATGGCGGTGATCGAGGCCAATGGCATCACCGACGGCTATGTTCGTGCCTTTTGCTGGCGCGGGTCCGAGATGATGGCCGTTTCGGCGCAGATGACCAAAATCCATGTCGCGATTGCCGCCTGGGAATGGCCAAGCTATTTCGACCCCGAGACAAAGATGAAGGGCATCACGCTCGACATCGCGAAATGGAAGCGCCCGTCACCTGAATCGGCGCCGGTCCATGCCAAGGCCGCCGGCCTTTACATGATCTGTACGCTATCAAAGCATGAGGCCGAGAAGAATGGGTTCCAGG
>Ga0181594_10001995_pt1 | contig 18891 bp, 14 predicted proteins | sample 071ome_18_FD_145603 | JGI IMG/M metagenome (GOLD analysis project Ga0181594, IMG submission 145603) | Coastal salt marsh microbial communities from the Groves Creek Marsh, Skidaway Island, Georgia - 071413BT metaG (spades assembly) | ecosystem: Environmental > Aquatic > Marine > Intertidal zone... | reverse complement strand
GGTCATTTATCCCCTGTCCAATATGAAGCTGCTATGGCAGGGTAACTATAAACGCCGTGTCACCCAAAACGGGTCAACTCCAGTCTAAGCTTGAGCAGTCGATGGGGGCACAAGCCTCATCACTGCTAGGCATGATGTGGTTCGAATCTTCGTCACACAGCGCACAGAGGCCAACGCGTGAGCCCGGGGTACAAGGAGGTTCTGCGTCCACCTCAAGAGAGGGGGCGATGTCTAGCTCAGCAGGCTCTTGGTCTAGCGCTGACTAGCCCTGATCTAAGAGCTCAAAGATATCATGACGTGTTGTGTCCCTCTCTCCCGGGAGGTCGTCACCTGTCCTAAGGCAGCCTGTCGCGCAGAGCGTGACACAGAGGAGCATGAGTGGCTGAGCTGTCCACATAGTAGAGGTTCTTTAAAGGTCAGACTCAGCGGGAGTGTAGCTTAGGAGCGGGGCTTCTTGAAAGGCTTATTTGGGCGCGCGTCCAGTGAGCTCACAGCGCTCAGCGGGGGCTTAGTTGAGCGACCAATCGTACGCTAGGTTCTCAAGTGACTTAGGGTCGCAGGGAGAAGCACTGTGGCTTGAGGGAGGCTCGGCTCCTGACGTCGCTGAGCCCATGTGTGTACCAGCGGGTGTCACCCCTGCCTCGTTGTTGTCGAGGGATACAGGAGGCTGTTAAAATTATATGTTTTTATCTCCGCGCACGCTCGACGAGCCGTGACCTCGGCAGGTCGAGGGTGAGTGTGGTAGTGTCAAGGCTCACCTTGATAGGGAGGCACAGATGCCCATCTCGACGTTACCTGCGCTTCGCTCACTGATCCTTGGCTCTATGTTGATGCTCGCGTGTACCCCTGAGCCTCTGATAGGACCTGAGTCAAATTTAGATGTGACGCCCGAGAGCGACATGGAGGTGCCTGAGCCCGACATGGAGGCGCCTGAGCCCGACATGGAGGCGCCTGAGCCCGACATGGAGGCGCCTGAGCCCGACATGGAGGCGCCTGAGCCCGACATGGAGGCGCCTGAGCCCGACATGGAGGCGCCTGAGACCGACCTGGAGGCGCCTGAGCCCGATATGGAGGCACCTGAGCCCGATATGGAGGCGCCTGAGCCCGATATGGAGGCGCCTGAGGCTGACATGGAGGCACCTGAGCTCGACATGGAGGCGCCTGAGCTTGATATGAGCGTGGACATGGAGCCTCCACCAGACCCTCTTGAGGTGGCCCTCAGCACAGGCGACCCGAGCGGGTTGATGGGAGATGACCTCAGCGTACTCGAGGCGATCATCGCTGAAGTAGATCGACTCGAGGCGAACGCGAGCGCCCTGCTTCAGGCGCTGTTCTTAGATCAACCCATCACCTACAACCCAGGCCGAAACAGCCAGCACTTCACAGCGCTTGGCTTCAGCTCGACCTACCCACTCATCACTGGGGCGGGCGGGTTAAAGCTCGCGGTTGGTTATGAGCAGGGGGAGGCCCGCGGGGTGGCCTTTGGGGTCGACCTCTTGGCTCGGCTCCAGCGAGGGGAGCTCAGCGAGGTCAGCGGGCCGACCTCTCGGCTCCTAGACTGGCTACTTCGGATAGGCGATGAGGCGACCCCACAGCCTCGGTCGATTAAGGTGCTAGGGGTAAACGGGGGCTCACTGACCGACACCCTTGCGTATCTCAATGCTCAGAGCGTGAGCCGAGGTGGGGCGTGGTCCGTGAGCGCCTGCCCGACGCTCAACGATCCTACGCTCTCGACGTGCTTGAGTGGCGCTGACCTGATCGTGTTTGGGACCTCGAGTGTCCCTGATGACGCCTCATTTGTGCAGGCGCTGAGGGTCGCTCAAGTGGGTGGTTCGAGCCTGTTCTATACCCATCAACACAGCTGGAACAGCGCTACGGTGACTGCATCCGCGCTCTCTCTCATCGGGGTCTCGATCCAGTCACCCGGAGGCCCAGGCAACTATTTCGCTCAAGACTCAGCCTCTTGGTCAAGCGCTGAGGAGCAGCTGAGTGCGGTGGGGTCGCTTGGGGCGTTCAAGCGTCTGGCGCTGGGGGCGCTCGAGGGTGACTTTGGGTTTGAGGTGAGCGCCTGCGAGGGCTCCTGCGCAGGGGTTGAGGGCTACGCGCAGGGCTTCGGTGAGGCGGTGGGCGCGCTCAGGGGGGCAAACTCTACCTTAGATCAGGCTGGGCGGTCGCTGTTCTCCCTTGAGGGGGAGCGCCTACATAAGCTTCTGATCTTGCTCGGTGACCTCTGGCGCGCTGAGGTGAGCTTCCCGCTCGACCGCGCGAGTAGCCCCTCGACGTCTTTCTTACGGGCTTATTATGCAGACCACGCCACGCTCTTAGCGCGGCCCGTGGATCTCCCCGCGCCAGACCTCGGGAGCTTCTCGAGCGCTGACCTGTCTGTGGTGGAGGGCGAGGAGGTCACCTTGAGCTACACGAGCCGTGTCCCCTTCCGCTCGGCGCGGGTCTATGCGCTCCCTGGGCGAAGCTTTACGGTTGAGCGCCTTGATCAGAGCGACGCGGAGGTCTGGGTGCAGGTCAACAGCCTCCGGCCCGGCTCGACCCATGAGTTTGACGTTGGGGGGTATACGAGGCCGAAGTTCCTCACCTCTGCGCGGGTCCCGCTCACCTATGGTGCGCCCATCACGCTCATGTGGCCGTATGGCGGGCCGGTCATGCTCCGCTATGGCTCAAATGATCACGCGGTGTCGGTGCGCTTTACGGGTGTGGGTCGACACCCCGTGTGGGTGACGCCAGCAGATGACCTCACGTTTCAAGCGGCGCTGGCGTCAAGTCCGTATGACTGGGCCGAGCTGATCACGCCTCGCTTCGAGGTCCACTCCACAAAAGAAAAAATGATCAACACCCTCGCGAGCCCGCTCGCCTCTACCGGGAGCGCGTTGGCCTCGCTGATCACAGAATACCACCACGGCTACAGCCTCGCGCTCGCAGGTTACCAAGGCCCTGAGATCCCTACCCTCCCTGCGATCACCGACTTCGTGACCACACGAGGCTGGCTTTTACCTGTCCGAGACCAGGTGCAACACATGAACGCTGACCAGCCGACCTGTGGATATGGTTGCTCAGGGAACCCATATGACGCGGGGTGGTCCTTCTCTCCTCTCGGACATGGTGACCTCCATGAGGTGGGGCACAACCATGAGCGGGGGATCTTTAAGTTTAATGGCCGAGAGGGTCACGCCACCACCAACCCCTACTCTTATTACCCAAAGCTCCAGCACAGCCTCCAGACCGGTGAGCGAGCAGACTGCCAACAGCTCCCATTTCACGCGCTCTTCGACGCCCTCCAAGGCGCTCAAAACAGCGCAGACCCCTACGAGGTGATGCACAGCGACACCTCACTTCATGGCTGGGCGGAGGGGGTGTCGACCTTGATTCAGGCGCTCATGGTCGCGCAAGGGGAGGGGGTCATTGAGCAGGGCTGGGAGCTGATCGGGCGCCTGCACGCCCATGATCGCACCTTGCGTGTGGCCCGCGATGATGAGGCGCAATGGCAAGCGCTCAGCGGGTCGCTTGGGCTCTCGCAGTACAGCCGACAAGAGTCCGGGGCGCTCAGCAACAACGACTACCTGCTCATCGCGCTCGGCGCGGTGACAGGACTTGATTACCGTGACTATTTTCAGATGTGGGGCCTTGAGCTGAGCGCCACCGCGAGCGCGCAGGTCGAGTCTGAGGGCTACCCGAGCGCGCCTCGCGTGTTTTATGTGGCGGAGCCCACCGGGGCCTGCGAGCCATGGGGGGAGCTCAGGGCGGTCCCGATCGATGGGGTCTCGCTTTGGGTGGACCTCGACGCGCTTGAGCGTCAGTCGGTGACCTTGAGCGCTGAGCTCTGGCGCTCTGATCCTCTTAGCTCTGAGGGCTCCTCGGTCTATTATGTCACCCTCGACAGCGCGATCGGACCCACGAGCCGAGTCTGGTGGGGGACAGATGGTCAGGTGACCGAGCTTCGCGTCACTGTAGCGCCCGCGGGAGACGGTGACGCTCAGACCTTGGTCATCGACGCTTATCAACAACGCTGTGACCTCCTCATGACGCTCAACGCGGGCCGGGTTGGGGGCTGTGAGCATCGCTTGGCGCTGTCAGTTGACCCAGCTAAGAACCCCTCGCTCACCCCTGGGGTCACATACCACACGCCGATCGGGCTACCGTTGCTCCTTGAAGCCTGGCGCTGGCACACCCCAGAGGAGCGCCTCGACACGCTCGCCCTTGACCTCAGCTATACGCCCTGAGCAGGACGGTGGAGCGCGACTCAAGCAATAGGTTGACGCCCATCTTGAGCCGAGAGGGTCAAGCGTCTTTAGATCCGAGAGCTCACCTGTTAGCGTGATCAGCAAAGTACGCAGATGGAGGTCATGATGAGCTGGGTGAGGCTATTATTGATTGGGGGGCTTGTAGGTCAGGTGGCGCTCGCGTGTGATGACCACGTGAGCCCACCCGCTCAAGGCGGAGCAGAGGCGGGCGTCGATCCGTCAGGAGGAACGCGCGCAGGGGGGAGCGCCGGTGGGTTGCCTCAGGCTGGCGACTCGCTTGGCGGTCAAGCGTGGCTCCCACCTGAGGATATGGATGTGAGCGGGGGTGAGGGCGCGAGCGGGGGTGGGGGCGCGAGCGGGGGTGGAGGCGCGAGCGGGGGTGGAGGCGCTCAGGCGGGGCAAGCGATGAACGCCCCGACCCTTGAGCTCAGCATCAGCTCACCGCTTGATGGGATGAGCTTCCAGTCTGCGGGTGACATCCTCGTGAGCGGTCAAGTCTCGCTCGAGGGGCTGAGCTTGGACTTCGTCGCGGTCGAGGCGACCTTAGATGACAGCCTGAGCGTCCCTGTCTTGCTGAACCGTGAGACCGGTGCGCTCTCGCTTGTGATCACCTCCCCACGGGTCGGTGAGCACACCTTGATCGTGCGGGCGGCGGTCGCGCCTGACCTCAGAGCAGAGCAGAGGGTCAGCTTCACCGTCAGCTGTCCGATGCTGAATGAGTTCGATGAGCCACTTGACCCCACGGTGTGGGTGGCTCGAGGGCCCGCGATCCGTGACGAGCGTGGGTGGCTTGAGCTCACTCAGAACCAGCTCCATACGAGGGGGGCGCTGTTCTGGGCGGGCTCACCTGTCCAGCCTGGTGACCTAGACCTCGAGTTCTCTTTTAGCACAAGTAAGTGCGATGAGCCGGGGCTCTGTGACCTCAACCGGCTCAACGCGGGTGGGGGCTTCGCGATCAATTTCTGGGACGTACGCCCCCAAAACCTTGAGGCGCTGTGGGACGTCACGCGTGGGCTTGGGCACGTCACGCCACAAGAGCTCCTCGATGGGCGAGGGATGACGCGCGCTGACTCCTTCCATGTCGTCTTCGACACGTACTCCAACACCTGCACCCCCTGCGGGAGCGAGAGCGACTATGATGGCTGTGGGAACGCTCATGAGGAGCCCACTGTAGAGAATCATGTCTCGTTGATCTTTAATGGCCATAAGGCGCTCCATGGGGAGCCTGACGCCTCGGGGAGCTACTGCTATTTAGGGCCAGTAGGGGAGGAGTTCGCCGAGCGCTGGACCGCCTTCCCTGAGCTTGATGACGGCGCGTGGCACCACGCGCACCTCACCATTGAGGGCACACGGATTCAGCTCAGCATTGATGAGCGCCCCCTGATCGACTTCGAGCTCCCTAACTTGAGCTTTAAAGGCGGTGTCTTGTCGATCTCAGCGGGGAGCGGGGTGAACGGTAACTTCCACCGCGTAGATCAACTCAGGATAAACAACAGCTGCCAGTGAGCTCCGGTGGGGTAGCTATCGCCCGATCTCCCACGCGACCTCTAGGTTTACGCTGACCACCCCCACGCTGACCTTACTGTCCATCTGAGCGCGGAGCTGCTCATACGCGAGGCTCGGCGTGACGCTGAACCCTGGCTCACCTGAGCCGAGCTCGTATCCAAAGGCGACCCGCCACAGCGCACCCCCTCCGCTCGCGTCATTGTCAGCGTCTTCAGAGTCGGTGAGGCCACCCCCACCGATCCCAAGCCCCCCCATGATGACCGGCCCGCGGAGCCCCTCACCAAAGCGCCAGCGACCCTCGAGGATGAGCCCGTTGAGCGAGAGGCTCTTAGAGAGCTCACTTGAGCCCATGTATCCACCGATATGTAGGCCTAGCGTCAGCCGAGGCCAGACCTCCTCACGGACCCCTATCAGGTAGCTCCCTCCCATCGCGGGGGCTAACGCCTCTCCCTCTACGCCTGTGCCGTTGAGGAGCGCCCCTCCACCACCCACTGAGAGGATCGCCCCCTTTGGACCTCGATCATCTGGGGCCGCGACACTTGGCTCAAGGAGCGCGGTCTGTACTATAACGAGGGCGCAGTAGACGAACAAAGGCGCGATATACGCTCTGTTTATTAGGCGACTCATAGGGCTCCGATCATCGCTGAGTTTTAGATAGACATAGTATAGCGCCTCTGCGCTCCTATCAACATCACGGGAGCTAAGGAGCCATACACCTCAACTCTGGTCGCTCCAAGGGCTAGGTTTGTGGCCTTTTTTTGATCTTTCTCTAAGCCTTACGCTTGACAACACCTACGGCTCACCCTATGTTTCCCCACCTTAACGTGGGGCATCTCTGTGCCTCACAGCTCAGTATATTTGAGAGATTTTATCACACCACTGATCATGAAAGGTCGTGAAGCTTTGAGTCAGAATGAGCTCGTCCTCCGCCCGCTGGAGGTCATCGTCGATGGCGATAACAACGTAGAGCGCGCAATCAAGGCGCTTAAGCGCAAGGTCGCGCATGAGGGAATTTATAAAGAGCTGAAGCGCCGTCGCTTCTATGAGAAGCCCTCTGTTAAGCGTAAGCGCAAGCAGCGTGAGGCTGAGCGTCGTCGTCGTAAAGAGCGCCGTCGCGCGCTCCGCGCTCGCGTCCGTCGCTAAGCGAAGGGCTCCTGCGTGGCGCTTCTAGGCTACAACGCTGTCAAGGTGTTCACCGCGACAAAAGCCAAGGAGCGAGAGGAGCTCGGGGAGGTGATGACGAGCTGGCTGAGGCGCAACGAGGGCCTCATCGAGCTCGTCGACACAGAGGTGAGGCAGTCAAGTGATCAGAGCTTTCACTGCCTCACTTTAGTGGTGTTCTACCGGAAGCTAGACGCTACTGAAGCTTAGCGCTACGCGTCCCGACATGTGTGTCTAACGCTCAGCCACCACTTTAAGGTGACGCCTCCACTTGGAGCGTCGCTAGGTACTGGCAAGAGAGCGGACCGCCACAGAGCCCCTCGTTAACCGCGAGGTCCTCCGCAGGCTCTAGGCTGACCCTCTGCTCAAAGGCGCCCACGAGGCTACCGTCCTCTTGAATGAGGAGGGTGTTGAGGGCGCCCGCGTTGACTTGCTCACAGCAGGTGTCAGTCGCTGTTTGCTCTGTGACCTCACCCCATAGCAGACAGCTGACCGTGGACCCGTCATTTGGCGCGCTTGCCTGATAGGTTGTGAGGCGCCTCCCATACAAGCACAGGCCTACAGGTCGCTCCTCTTCAAGGCGACAGAGCTGGGCATACAGGGGGCTGTCGCTCCCCCCAAACCACAGCTCAAGTCCACCGCTCTCTGTCTGCTTGAGCTCTAACGTGAGGTCTGGGGTCTCATGTAGCCCCCACCCACCCTGTTGACAGTCACTAGAGCGTAGCGACAGGCTCCCTTGATAGCGCTCCGCGAGCCCATAGACCGACAGCGTGTCCTCATCGACACAGCCTCCAAAGAGCAGAGGCGCGAGAAGAGTGAAGAGCGCCCATCTCACCTCTCCTCTCTCCTCTCTCAGTAGACAGGCGCCTGCTTGTCGTCCCCAACGTTGGGCTGGCTAGACGGCGCAGGCTCGAAGGGGTCGGGGTCAAGTGGCGTGAAGGGGTCTTTCTTGTTACCCATCATCTGCTTGAGTGAGAAATCCGCCTGTACCTGGATCTCTATAGTCATAGGTCCAAAGGTGCGCTTGGTGGCGACCTTGAGGCCAGTGTCGAGTTTCTTCCAGCCGGAGAGGAGGATCTCTACCCCCTTAAGGAATGACATCTCCTCTGACCAGACACGTACCCCTTGAGGCATGCCCTTACTGTTTACGCGCCACTGGTAGCTGTCTCCAGGGGACACGCCCCCTGTTGTATAATTGATAAAGAGGCTCTCTTCTTTCGTGTCCTTGCTCACGAGGAAGCGCCTGACGCCCTCATCAAAGAAGCTCTGGGTGGGCTCTAAGATGAAGCGGTCTCTCAGCCAAAAGCGGTAGCCCTCCTCGATGATCTGATCTCCGAGGCCCCCTGCGATCTTCTTACCTCTCAGGGTCGTCGCGGCTTGGTACTTTCGAGAGACGCTAAAGTAGACGATGTACTCTGGGGTCTTGACCCGCACGAGGCCACGCCTGAGGTCCCATAAGTACTGGCGCTGGAAGATTGACCAGCTGATGACCCCAGTGCGGGTCCAAGCCTGACGGTTCACTGCGCTCTGGATCATCCTCGCGTAGCTGTCAGCCTGCTCACCTTCTGCGCCCTCTGTGGGCTGAGGGCCCTTCATTAGGAAGAGCCACCCCACCGCAAGCCCTGCACAGAGGAAGAGGATCATAAAGAGGATCTTGATGACCTTGAAGATGTAACGCATAGAGTGCTCTCCGGAGTTTAGACCTTGGCTCAGCTTGAGTGGCGCTTACCTTGCCATATCTCACGCAGATTTAAAATCATTGAAATCCCTCTAGTTCAAGCCTTCTGTGCTTTATACTGAGAACAACCCCCTTTAACATGGAGCTCACCTACATGTCTCACAGCGCCTCTACCTCTTTTCATCGCTTTCAAGGAACCGCGGATTATATCGCGACCCCTGACCTTCAAGAGGCGGTGAACGTCGCCCTCACACTAGAGCGACCTCTGCTGATTAAAGGGGAGCCAGGGACTGGAAAAACACGGCTCGCACAGGCTGTGGCTGAGGCCCTGAGCCGTCCACTCTATACCTGGCATGTCAAGAGCACCAGTAAGGCCCAAGAGGGGCTCTATACCTATGACGCGGTTCAGCGTCTCCATGACAGTCGCTTTGGAGGGGAGGTCTCTGACATCCGCTCCTATATTCGGTATGGGGCGCTCGGGCGCGCCTTCCTCGCGCAGGAGCCCTCAGTGGTCTTAATCGATGAGGTTGACAAGGCTGACCTCGAGTTCCCAAACGACCTCCTCCATGAGCTTGACGCGATGTCTTTCTCTGTATACGAGACCGGCGACACGCACTCCGCACGGCATCGCCCGCTCGTCTTAATCACAAGCAACAACGAAAAAGAGCTCCCTGACGCCTTCTTGAGGCGGTGTATCTTTCACTTCATCACCTTCCCGAACACGGAGCAGATGGCGGAGATCGTGCAGGTTCATCACCCCGACCTCGAGGAGCGGATGATCGAAGAGGTGCTCGCGCGCTTTTATTGGCTACGTGGTCTGCATGGGCTCCGTAAGCCCCCCTCGACCAGCGAGCTGATCGACTGGATCAGCGCCTTGAGACGGGGCGGGGTAGACACGAGTGAGCTCACATCGCGTGTGCCATTCTTGGGGGCGCTCGTGAAGAAAGAGCAAGACCTTGAGCTGACGCGGAGGGCGCTCACGCAAGGGCGCAGGAGGTGACTTAGGATGGGTCTCGCGCGTGAGGGTCATCTGTTCTTGGGGTTCTTTGAGCTCTTGCGCGCGCAGGGGCTCCCGGTCAGCGTACGTGAGTGGCTCACCTGGCTAGAGTGTCTGTCACGAGGCTTGATCGCCTCCGACCTCAACCGCGCCTACTCTATCGGGAGAGCGGTGTTGATTAAGCATGAGCGTCACCTCGACCTCTATGATCAGTGCTTTGCGCATTACTTTGGTGGCGCAGAGCCCCCCGCAGGCCTCAGCTCAGCGCTCGATGAGTGGCTCCAGTCTCCGCTCCCCCTCCCTGAGCTCGACCCGGAGGCCTTTGAGCAGCTTGAGAAACTCGACCTCGAGCGTCTCCAGCAGATGTTTGAGGAGCGGATGAAGGAGCAGACGGAGCGCCATGACGGGGGGAGCAAGTGGGTAGGGACAGGCGGGACGAGCCCCTTTGGGCACAGCGGTCGCCACCCTACAGGGATCCGTGTTGGGGGGCAGGGCAGGTCGCAGAGCGCGGTGAAGGTGGCCGCGGAGCGCCGCTTTAGGGCGTACCGCTCTGACCACATCCTCGACACGCGTCAGATGGGCGCTGCGCTCCGTAAGCTCAGGACGCTTGGGCGCTCTGGGCGAGCTGATGAGCTTGACCTTGAGGAGACGGTCGCCCGAACCGCCAAGCAGTATGGGGAGCTTGAGGTGGTGTTAAGGCCACCTCGTGAGAACCTGCTCAAGCTCGTCTTGCTGATGGACGTCGGGGGCTCGATGGACCCCTACGCGGACCTGATCGGTCGGCTGTTCAGCGCAGCGCATGGCGCCTCACACTTTAAGGCCTTCCACCCGCTGTACTTTCATAACTGTGTCTATGACGAGGTCTACCAAGACGCCAACCTGCGTGACGGGCTCCCACTCTCGGAGCTCAAACAGCGCCTCGGGCTCGATGATCAGACACGCCTCTTGGTCTTGGGGGACGCCTACATGGCGCCATATGAGCTCTTAAGCGTGGGCGGGATCATCACCTATGGGGAACATAACCTCCGGACCGGCTTAGATCACCTCCAAGAGCTCCGTGGGATGTTTGACCGTTGCGCGTGGCTCAACCCGATGCCTGAGCGCTTTTGGCAACACCTCACCATCAGCACGATCTCGGAGGTCTTCCCGATGTGTGAGCTTACGCTTGACGGGCTGGATCAGGCGATAGAATGTCTGAATGGAAATGAATCAAGAGGGCTATCATAAGCTGTCATCAGCGTTATCATGGAGAATGATTATGTTACTTGGTTTAGTGATCTTGATCGCGATTAATTTTGGTTGGTGGCTAGGAAGCTTTACCGTTACGTTATTAACCCTCTTAGGGGTCGGCGTCCTTTTTTTAGGATTTTGGTTAGGAAGCTTGACCAAGGAGTATACGATTAAGCGCTCCAGTACGGGTACAGGGTCAAGTGGCATAAAGCCGTTAGAGAAGGCTCATGAGGCTGATCTTTCAGATCGTAAGGAGGCTATCGGTGAATCAGCTCTTCAAGGAGGCTGGCTTGCTAGAGTTCTCTTCTGTTCAACAGATGAACAGTGTTATAAGATTCAAAAGGGAAGGCTCTTGTTTAAGCGTATTAAATATATGCTAGCCCTGCTCTCCTTTGGCCTATTTTGCTTTATGGGGGATGTGTTTAAGAAAGCCCTGCTTATTATTGAATCTAAACAAAACGAAGATCAACCAGGTTTATTGTGGAGATGGACAGTTGGATGGTATGAAAATGCACCTGAGCCTAAAGATTTCATTGAGGTCTTAAAAATATATAATATCATAGAGAACTGTATATTCTTAATCGGCATGACGATCGCGTTAAGATGGGTATATGCAGATGTTCGTTGCCGAAGGGGTGGGACTAGTCAGTTTTTAAACATTGTGATCTCTTCGTCTATTTGTAATTTGTGCATTTATTTCAGCCTTCATTACTTATTCAACTACTTTGGATTTGATATGAGCAGTCAATGAGAACACTGACGCGCTTTGAGCAAGGAGAGGGGGAGCGGGTCGTCTTATTTCATGGCGCGGCCTCTCACAGCGGTCAGTGGCGGGCGCTCACCGACCGGCTCAGCGGGCGCTTTAAGGTGGTCGCCTTTGATCAGTATGGCTACCGGCGCTCCCCTGAGTGGTCTGAGGTTCGACCCATGCTCATGGCGGATCAGGTGGCGCCGGTCTTTGAATATCTAAGCCAGCAGAGTGGACCGCTCCACTTGGTAGGGCACTCACACGGGGCCTCGCTCGCTGCTGTATGCGCCAGCCAGCTCTCAGGTCGCGTGAAGAGCCTCTCACTTTATGAACCAAACACCTTTATGACCCTCGACCACAACGACCCTGAGCAAGCTCGGCAGTATCAAGGGGTCGCGGACGCCTTTGGTGACCTCGACGAGCGTATGTTGAGCGCAGAGTCTCAGGCGCGCTTCGCTGAAGACTTGCTTAACTTCTGGCTTGGTGAGGGGGCGTGGAGCGAGCTCCCCGAGCGGATGCGCGCCCAGCTGTGTGGGATGATGCGCCCTACCGCTCGAGAGGTGTACGCTGCTCTCCATAGCCCCTTCGACCCTAGCCTCTTGACCTCTTTGGGTGAGCGCGTGCTTTTGATGTTTGATCCGCAGACTCCACCGTTGGCGAGACGGGTAAGTGAGCGCTATCAAAGCCTGCTCTCCAACGCCAAGGTGACACGTTTTGACGGCTGTGGGCACCTCGCGCCGATCCTGCACGCTGAGCGAGTCAACCTAGTGATCGAAGCCCACTTGAGGTCGTCATTTTAGAGCTGATCACCTCGATGTGTTAAGTTGTGTTAAGTGGCTGAGATTGACAAGCACACAGCGCGAGCGCATCGTGAGTTGACTCAATATGGAGACAAGAGAGGAAGAGCAGATGAGCCTACGAAGGATCATGCGTGGCAACCCAAAAGGGAGGACGGGCTGGGAGCACATTAAAGATTGGTTTAGCGGTGAGGATGAGACGAAGAAGCCTAGGCATCCGCTCAAGGGTCGATTTAACCCCCTGAATATAGACCTCGGGCAAATGGTGGAGCTGTCTACTCCTCAGGCTAAAGCGTATGAGGTGGATGGGCTGCTCTGCTTTGAGCCGATCGGGGCGGGTGAGCGCGCGACTCGATATGAGCTGAAGGGGACCCGACCTCCTCGCGTCCTTGAGGCCCTCAGCCAGGGAGAGAGTGGCGCTGAGCTCTATACGCTCTATGAGCTCGTCGATGAATTTGAGCTCGACGAGGAGCTGATCCGGGTATGCCGTGAAGATGATGACCTTAAGCATAGCCTTGATGAGGGGGATGGGGCAGGGGAGGTCGAGGTCACCTACTTGAAGGACGCGAACGCCCGCGCTCGAGTCTTGATTCATGACACAGAGGGCACCTCGGTCGGTGAGGTTGAGGGCTTCTATTACACCTCTGAGTCAGGCGACCGCTTCCTCACCGTGGAGGTGTGGAGAGCGGAGCGCTGGATGCGCTTTTATGTGGGGCGAGAGCTCCGCGCATCTCAGATCATGAGCCTCGGGACAGGGCTCAAGCGCTGAGCCGTTGTCACGAGGGGGTTGAGCGCAGTTAGCCCTCGGCGCTTGAGGAGGAGGTCGCGCGACCCGCGCGCGCCTTAGCGCGCTTGCGGATCTCTGCTTGTAAGCGACTTGGCTTAGGCTTTAGCTTGCTCCCGGTGAGGGTCTCTCCAAGGCTGACGTTGCCGTCCTCAGGATGCACACAGACCTCCTCGACGCTCCAGCCATCTGCACGGAGAGGTACGCGTGACACCCATACGGTCATACGAAGGTACCCTGAGACCTGTGAGCGCAAGCGCACCATGTACATCTCTTTAGGTGGGCGGACCTTCATCACCTTGTTGACGCTGTCGATGGTCAAGCGGGCGTCCTTGTAGAGCTTGCTGTTCTGCTTAGCAAACACCGCGACGCGCTTCGCGCCCACAAAGTCCTTGCCCCCTTTTTTCTCACGTCTCGCGTTTGTGAGCGTCGTCCGCAGGTCAAAGGAGAGGCCGTCCCATGCGTCTCCCTTGTCTTTGGCCATCGCTTCGATGTGTTTGTAAACGCAGTCTTGCACCGAGAACAGGTGGCTCCCTCTTTTGAGGAGGTCGCGCAACAGCATCACGCCGAAGATCAGCGTGATGATCATGGTCGCAGGGTGAAAGAGGATCTGTGTGATGGTCATCACTCGCTCCGCTTGGTGAGTACGAGGTTTCTCTTGCCTAAGCTAACAGGAAAGAGCGCGAAAGGCTATACTCGCGCGTCATCTTGGTCAAAAGAAGTACCGCGATCAGCCTAACGGAGGCGTGATGATCCCCCACTTACCCCCAGCGCTTGACTGCCCACCCTCGGTTTTAGCTTACCTGAGCGCGCTTGAAGCGCGAGGGTTTACAGGAGAGGTGAGCTTTGACTGGGCGCGGAGGGTCGCGGGCGCTGTAGACAACAGCGTCTATCAGCTGACCCCCTCTGCTCTGCTCTATCCACGTCACGAGACAGACGTGACCCTCGCGCTCAGCCTGCTCGCTGACCCTCAGCATCGCTCCGTGCACCTTACCCCACGCGGAGGGGGGACAGGCACGAACGGACAGTCGCTCAACACTGGCGTGGTGCTCGACCTCTCACGACACATGAGCGAGGTGCTAGAGGTGAACCTTGAGGAGGGGTGGGCGCGTGTACAGGCGGGCGTAGTCCTAGACCAGCTCAATGACCTCCTTAAACCCTCGGGGCTGTTCTTTGCTCCCAACCTCTCACCCAGTAGCCGAGCGACGATCGGCGGGATGATTAACACCGACGCAGCGGGTCAGGGCTCTCGGCTGTATGGGAAGACGAGTGACCACGTTCAAGGGCTCCGCTGTGTGCTCTTGGGCGGTGAGAAGCTTGAGCTGAAGGCCTCTGATGATCAAGAGGGGAGCGCGCGCTCAATCGAGATAGGGACACGAGACGCTCAGCTGGTTGAGCTCGCTCAGACCTGTGCGCCTCTGATTGAGCAGACCCTGCCCACTCTAGACCGCTTCATCACGGGCTATAACCTAAAGATGCTCTATGATCCGGTGAGCGAGCGCTTAGACCTGACGCGCCTGATCGCCGGCTCCGAGGGGACGCTCGGGGTCGTGACAGAGGCGACCCTAACCTTAACTCCGATCCCGACCGCCAAACGGGTGCTCTTGCTTCGCTACCGACGCTTCACCGACGCGTTGGGCTCAGCGCGCGCGTTGCTGGCGCATGAGCCCACCTCGATCGAGACGATCGATCACAACATCCTCAACCTCGCTCGTGAAGACGTGATCTATGACGCGGTGCGAGAGGCCTTGGAGTCAGGAGACCCAGCGCTTGACGCGCAGGTTCAGGCGGTGAACTTGATCGAGCTCACAGGCTCAGACGAGGCTGAGGTCGCGGCTCGCGCTCAAGCGCTCCTCGACGCGCTCAGCTCGACGTTTGGGGATGAGGGCGCGCCGTTAGGGGGCTACCTCGCCGAAAAACCGGATGAGCAGGCCTCTCTGTGGCTGCTCCGCAAGAAGGGGGTCGGCCTCCTCGCGGCGCGCCCTGGGGCGCGTAAGCCGGTGGCCTTTGTGGAGGACACCGTGGTCCCTCCCGAGCGCTTGAGCGAGTATATCCAAGAGTTTACCGCGCTCCTCGACGCCGAGGGGCTTGAGTATGGGATGTTTGGTCACGTTGACGTGGGCTGTTTACACGTGCGCCCCGCGCTGAACCTGGTTGACCCAGAGGATGAGGCGAGGCTCAAGCGAGTCTCAGATGGAGTGAATGAGCTCGTCCAGCGCTATGGTGGCGTGATCTGGGGAGAGCATGGGAAGGGGATCCGGAGCGCATACAGCCCTGAGGTCTTTGGCCCGCTTTACCCTGCGCTCCAAGAGGTGAAGGCCCTCTTCGACCCACACAACCAGCTCAACCCAGGGAAGGTCGCGACCCCCGCGGGCTCTGAGGCGAGCCTGATGGAGCTGATGAGCCCACTTCGCGCCCACCATGACCGAGGGATCCAGCCGGATGCGCGTGAAGCCTTTAGTGCCACAGTGCACTGTAATGGCAACGCTCAGTGCCTCGATTACAACCCACACCACGTCATGTGCCCCTCCTCTAAGGTCACCCGTGACCGGCTCCACTCTCCTAAGGGTCGCGCGACGCTCCTGAGGGCGTGGCTCAAGGCGCTCGCCGACCAAGGGTACACGCTTGATGAGCGTGAGCTGAGTGAGCGTCGAGCGCCTGTAGGTTGGGCGACGCGTGTGGCGAGCGCGCTCCTCTCTCCTGTGAGGGCGGTCGCTGAGCGGGTGAGGCTCCGCCGATCAGCGGGGGACCTCTCCCATGAGGTGTATGAGGCGATGAGCGGCTGCCTCTCGTGTAAGGCCTGCGCGACCCACTGCCCTGTGAAGGTGGATGTCCCGAGCCTCAAGGCGCGCTTTCTGTCACTTTATTATGAGCGCTACCCTCGCCCGATCAGAGATTATCTTATCGGTGCGCTCGAGCGCGTGGCGGCGCTTGGGAGCGTCGCGCCATGGCTCTTTAACCTGCTCAGCGACAATCCGCTCACTCGGCTTGTCAATGAGCGTTTGATTGGCCTTGTGGACACCCCACGCCTCAGCGAGCGCTCGGCGCTCAGCCTGCTCAAGGGTGAGGGCGCCCGCATGGCGACCTCTGCCACCCTGTCAGCGCTCAGCGACGAGGAGCGCGCGCGGGCCGTGGTCTTAATCCCTGACGCCTTCAACGCCTTCTTTGACGCAGAGACGCTCACCTCCGCCTATCACGCCTTCCGCGCGCTCGGCTTCACCCCGCTCCTCGCCCCCTTTAGCCCGAACGGCAAGGGGCTCCATGTGAAGGGGCGCCTTGAGGCCTTTGGGCGGTGCGCTCAGCGTCACGTCTCCCAACTTGAGCCACTCAGCCGATATGGGGTCCCCTTTGTGGTCATTGACCCCGCGGTCGCGCTCACCTACAGCGATGAATATAAGCACGCGCTCGGCGCGCTCCCCTTTGAGGTCACGCTCCCACAGCGCCTGTTAAAGGAGCGCCTTGATCAGCTCCCTAAGGGGGCGCTCTCAGTGTATGCCGACCAAGTGAGGCTCTCATTACTCGGCCACTGTACGGAGCGGACCGCTCAGCTCGCCTCTCAAAAAGACTGGGTAGAGGTCTTTGAGCGCCTTGGGGTCTCGCTCACGGTGGAGGAGGTGGGCTGTTGTGGGATGTGTGGGGTCTTCGGGCACGAGCGAGAGCACGTGGAGGAGTCCCGAGCGCTCTATGAGATGAGCTGGGGTCCTAAGCTGAGCGCGCTACACGCCCAAGGCGCGGAGGCGCTCGCCACCGGCTACTCCTGTCGCTCACAGGTGAAGCGGGCGAGCGCCGAGCGGGTCACTCACCCGCTCACGTGGCTCGCTAAGGCGCTCAAGGCGGTTTAGACCCACACGGGGCGCAGGCTACTGAGCGCCCTGCTGGATGAGCTGGAGGGCGCGCCTTGGGTCCTCGAGGTGGAAGTCAAACAGCATCGGCGCGGTCATCACCTTGATCTGCTCAGCGGTGAAGTTGACGAGCTCTTGCGCTACGTCCACGCCCATCAGGCGCTCTTGGACGCCCATGATCCCCGCCGCCTTCTCCGAGAGACCCCCGATCTGGTGCTCAAGTCGGTTGAGCCCTGCGCCTGCCATGGTCCGAGCCTCGCTCACCTGCTCGATCGCGGCGTCGATGGTGTCGAGGGCGTCACGGACCTGGGACATCGAGAGGAGGCCCGCGTTGGAGAGCGAGCTGGTCTGATTGGCGCTGATCCGAGCTTGGGCGAGGCTGAGCTCTTTGAAGCGGGGGCTGAGGGCCTGCTCATCTGAGCCGGTGAAGGTCAGGCGCCCAAGCTGTTGATCAAGGGCGCTGTCGGCGTATTGAATGTCGATGCTCTTGTCAGAGTGCAGGCTCACCTGCCCACCAAAAGAGTACTCAAGGTTACGACCTACGATCACCTCGATCTGATCACCCTCTGCGAGGTAGACCCCCTCCCCAAGGTCATGAAAAGAGACCTCTACCCCCTCCTCAAGATAGACCGTAGCCCCCTCACTGAAGCCGGTGATGACCCCTGAGCCCCCATGCTCAGTGTCGGTGAGCCCGTCCTCGCGCACCCATGAGAGCTCCGCGCTGCTCGGACCTGCGTCTACCTCGCCAGCCTTGGTGACGGTGAGGATATAGCTCGTGGGGAACATCGAGTTGGTGTACGCGCCAGAGGCCTGCACCTCACCCACAAAGGCGCGGGTGCTGACCCTGATCTGATCTCCAACCTCAAAGCTCCCAGAGCCCGAGAGCTTGATCTCACCAGCGTTCGGGAGGTTGACCTGGTCGGTGAGGGTCCGCGCTGTAGGGTCAAAGCCTGTGTTGAGGTTGACGTTAAACACGTCATCCGGCTTCCAGTCGGGTCCAACTCCAGTGAACTCCCACTTGGTCCCCTCAGCGAGGTCCACGGGGAGGTAGCGCATCGTGTACGAGTCCCCCGCCTTAACCGGGTTCGCATCAATGGAGATCTTAAGCTCATCTCCCTCGTTGTAGAAGGCCCTTGAGACGCTCCCCGTCCACTTCGCGCCCACCTTGTTCATTGAGGTGTTCTGCGTAAAATAATGCCCAAACATCAGACCAACGCCATGCCCTATGTCGTTGTTGTTGTTCCCGATGATGCTACGCGTAAACTCATCGCCATTAGACCAGGTCGTCACGAGCCTCTTTTGGCCATCCACCAGCTTGATCTCTGAGGTGAAGGTCATATCTTCATCCGCAGCGAAGCGGTTACTGTTGATATAGACATAGCCATTAGACGTGGGGACACCGGTCAGCGGAGTAAATGAGCTGTTTGAGTTGAAGACAGAGAACTTAAGCCCATCTGACATTGTGAGCCCATCAAACGAGCCTTCTCCCTCATAAAGGAGCGTAGAGGGATCCGCGCTGTCATAATACGTAAACACGGCCTGATCTGAGCCAGCGTTAAACCCAGCCTGCTTGACCTTCAGGATCATGGTCTTGTTTTGGCTACCCTTATAATAGTCTGTGTTGACTAGACTCGAGCTCACGTTAAAGGAGAAGTTCGAGCTGTCTAGGGATGATTTTACGCCTGGGTAGAGGTCAAATTGAGCGCCATCAAACTCGACCCCCTGCCCCATGCGGTATGCGTTGTAGGCGATTAAGTCTGTAAGCTGATGGGTGTCGACGAGCGCCCTTGTCCCCGACTCAAAACCATAGACGCGTACCTCGGCGTTCGGCCCATTACCCGATGAGCGTGAGATCACCCCATCAGTCGTGAACTCAACCTCATATTCTCTCAGCT
>Ga0181594_10001993_pt1 | contig 18909 bp, 16 predicted proteins | sample 071ome_18_FD_145603 | JGI IMG/M metagenome (GOLD analysis project Ga0181594, IMG submission 145603) | Coastal salt marsh microbial communities from the Groves Creek Marsh, Skidaway Island, Georgia - 071413BT metaG (spades assembly) | ecosystem: Environmental > Aquatic > Marine > Intertidal zone... | reverse complement strand
CCAGGTGATGCGGCGGCTTACGGAACGCCACAAGGGCTTGTTGCCGCTCGACACCGCCGAGAGCATCTGGCGGATAATCATCGCCACGTTCACCTATGTGCAGTCGAATTTCTCCATTCACGTCGATGTATCGGCCGGCGACGCCCCGGTGCGCGACAGCGCGCGTTTCCACTTTGGTTTTACGGTTCCATATTGCGCGCACGAAAACGCCCGGGCGGTCATTGCAGCGGTTGCCGCCTCGAACGGCGACCTGGGCATGGTCCGCATAGTGGCGGGAATGCAGGAAGGTGCGTGGTGGAAAGCCCTGGAAGGCGAAAACGCGCCCAAGATCATTGCCCGGCTTCCGTTCGTCGAGCGGCCGGATCATCCAGCCGGCCTTCCGGTTTTCACGCTGGCGCTGCCGCTTAACGAGGCGGCTGCGCGCGATACTATCGTCTATTCCGCCGAGGTGGAGCGCTGGCATGACAGCGCCCGCCCGGCGCTCGAGAAGATTGGCGCAAGAATCCTCGGCGACGCCGGGACCGGCCTTGGGCTGGCGCTGATCCTGTCGGCTCCCGGAAATGTTCGGCCGGCCGATATCGAGGCCATCTTCCAATCGGCCGGAATTGGCGATCCCCGCTTAAGGGAAATCGGCAGCCACGCGGCGCGGTTCGAGGTCGTTTGAGCTGCGGTCTCGGCATTACCTGATGCGCGAGGGCCGTGCTGCGGCTCATGCATCGCGGCGGCGTCCTGGCGTCCGTTCGCCGTGAAAACGGCGTAAATCAAATTAAATCAATAATATAGGTGATAAGTTCCGGCTCTTTTGAGCTAAGCTGGCGATGCCGGCTGTGACGGTCGCAACGGCCCTTTAACGTTTCGCCGCTAGTTTGCCGATCTATGAAATGGTTGTGAAACCGCGCACGCTGTCACCGTAAACGAGCCTTCGATATGCAACCCCAGGCAAAGTCATTTTCGACGGATATTTCCCGTATTCTGAGCGACAAGATGCGGATTCTTGCCGTTGACGATGATCCCATCCAGAACGCCTTCGCGGTGGAGTTCATATCCACGCCAACCGTCGAGGTGGTGACCGCAAGTTCTGGCCAGGAGGGCTTGGAAAAGCTCCGGACGGACAAATTCAATTTTATCCTGTTGGATTATGACATGCCGGAAATGACCGGTCTTGAATTCATCAAGGCCGTGCGCAGCAATCCGTTTCATCACGATATCCCGATCATCATGGTATCGGGGCGCAACGACGTAACGTCCGTCGACGACGCTTACGCGGCGGGGGCGAATTTCTTCGACACCAAGCCGGTGAACTGGCCGCTTTTGGCCAACCAGATAGGAACCGTCCTGCGCAGGAAGTCCGATTGACTTCCGATTGGGCGGGCTGCCTGCGCGCGCCAGAAATATACTTAGCACGGGTATTCTTGGCGCACACCAGCCGCCGGGTGTGACCGGTTCAGCGCAATTGCTGCTTCCTGGCATCGGTTGAACTTCGGCTTGCGTTCATTTTGGCGTCGAGCCTTGCGCCCCCCGCGATTGCAGCGGGCCCGTGAAAGCCTTATGAGGAGCGCGCAAGGAAGATCATCATGAGCGCACAAGCACCCATCCGTCCGCAAGCCCATCCCGGCGTGGAACGCATCGAGGCGTATGTTCCGGGAAAGAGCCAGGCAACAGGCGGGGCAAAGACTTTCAAACTGTCGTCCAACGAAACACCGCTGGGACCCTCGCCTGCAGCGCGGGCCGCTTTGGCCAAAATTGCCGATCACCTGGAAGATTATCCGGAAGGATCGGCGGAAGATCTACGCAGGGCGATCGCTGCCCGCTATGGCCTGGATCCTGCCCGTATCGTCTGCGGCAATGGATCCGACGATCTGCTGCATTTGCTTGCGGTCGCTTATATCCGCCCCGGGGATGAGGCGATTTTCACCAGGCACGGTTTTTTGGTCTACCGGATCGACATACTGGCTGCTGGTGGCGAGCCGGTTGCGGTGCCGGAAACGAATTACACCGCCGATGTAGATGCCATTCTGGCCGCCGTTACCGAAAAGACCAGGGTGGTGTTTCTCGCCAATCCGAACAATCCGACCGGCACCTATGTCCCGTTTGAGGAAGTAAAACGGCTGCACGCAGCGCTGTCGCCGCATGTCCTGCTGGTGCTTGACGGCGCCTACGCCGAATACGTCCGCCGCAACGATTATTCTTCCGGTATGGAACTGGTATCGGAAAGCGAGAATGTCGTTATGACCCGAACATTTTCGAAAATTCACGGGCTAGCGTCCTTGCGCATTGGTTGGGCCTATGCTCCGGCAGCCGTTGCCGATCGCCTGAACCGGGTGCGTGGTCCGTTCAACGTCAATTCAGCCGCAATAGTGGCCGGCGTTGCAGCGATCGGCGATACCGCGCACGTGGAGAAGTCTGCCGACCACAATGACCGCTGGTTGCCGTGGCTGACCGAACAGATTACGGCGCTCGGTCTGGAGGTTACCCCGAGCGTTGCCAATTTCATCTTGATCCGTTTCCCCGAAGCGCACGGCAAGACAGCCAAGGACGCCGAAGCTTACCTTTCGGCTAATGGCGTCGTTGTACGTGCTGTCGGCGCCTATTCCATACCCAATGGCCTGCGCATGACCGTCGGTACCGAAGAGGCGAACAGGCTGACGGTCGAATTGCTGGGCCGGTTCATGTCCGCAAACCGGTGAGCGATCCCGTGGACGCAAATTTTCGCGAAAAACTCACCACGCCGGTTGTTGAACGGGTGCTGATCATCGGCATGGGCCTGATTGGTTCGTCCATCGCGCGCGCCGTCAAGGCAAGGGGCGTCGTCGGCGAGCTGATTGCTTGCGACCATTCCACCGGCGTTTGCGCGCGCGTGCGCGAACTCGAAATCGCCGACGATGTAACGAACGATGCATCTGCCGCCGCGGCGCGCGCGGACGTCATTATTTTTGCCGCTCCGGTTGGAGCCAACGAACAACTGGCTCGTGAAATCGGTGCACACATCAGGCCAGGCGCGATCGTCAGCGATACCGGGTCGGTGAAAGGCGACGTGATTGCGGCAATCGAGCCGCATCTGCCCGGCGGGGTGCATCTGGTGCCCGCCCATCCCGTGGCTGGAACCGAGTATTCCGGGCCGGATGCCGGTTTTGCAACCCTGTTCAACAATCGCTGGTGCATCCTGACGCCGCCCGCCGGAACGGATGAAACCGCGATCGCGACGATGCGTTCCTTCTGGGAGGCGTTGGGTTCGAATATCGAGATCATGTCAGCCGAACATCATGATCTTGTGCTGGCCATCACCAGCCATGTACCGCATCTGATCGCCTACAACATTGTCGGCACCGCAGACGACCTCGAAGCCGTCACCCAATCGGAAGTGATTAAATTTTCCGCCGGCGGTTTTCGTGACTTTACCCGCATTGCCGCATCTGACCCGACCATGTGGCGCGACGTCTTCCTGCACAACAAGGCGGCGGTGCTGGAAATGCTCGGTCGTTTCACCGAGGATCTGATTGCCCTGCAGCGCCAGATTCGCCACAACGACGGCGATGGCCTGTTCGAACTGTTCACCCGCACACGTGCGATCCGCCGCAGCATCATCGAGCAGGGGCAAGAGACGGCGGCGCCTGATTTTGGACGCCAGGATCATGATGTGAAGCTGCAAGAATGATTGCAGCCGCCGATCGCGCATAATTAGTAAAGCGGCTTCAGACGCATGTTGGTGCGCAGCGGGCCAATCCAGACAAAGCCATCGTGCAAGCGCAGTTTCAGCGGAATGAATATTTTCGAGCCGCTTTTTTTCGCTTGCCCGGACGCACCGGCCGTCGGCTCCTTTCTGCTGTTGAGCAGGTTGCCAAGCAGCCCGCCGCCTGGCAGGGCCGGCAGCCCGAACCGTTGCAGGATTCGGCCAAAGCCGGCAGCGCGAATATTCATGATGCCGGAAAGCCTGCGCCCATCGTCCAGTTGCAACCGGCCACTGGCGTCCAGTTCAAGCCGGTTCTTGATGAGCTTGATATTTTGAACCGTGATGTCGCCCCCTGCTGACCGCCAGTGTTCCAGCCGGCTGTTCCTTGGTCCGGCCAACAACAGCGGCATTCGCGTCACCCGTGTGACGATCGACAGGTTCACCGGCGCATCATCGCCGGTAATCCGGTTCGCCGCTGAAGACACTGCCTTGTTCACCAGAACTGCCAGGTCGGTTGCGCCAAATTCGGCGGTCACATCAGGCGCTGGCCTGAGGTGAAATTCTGCATCCGCCATGTTCAGGGTTTCCCTGCGTCCAGCAGTTTCGAATTCAAACTGCGGTTTTTCCATTCGAACGGACAAGCGCTGGGGCACCGGTCTTGCCACCCGCACGCTGGCGCGCAATTGGCTCCAGTTCGCTTCAATCGTGCGCGCACCGCTTGGCAATACGATCCTGGCCGGTCCTTCCGCCTCGGCCAGGATCAGTTTGGGATTGTAAATTTGCGCCACGATGCGGACCGCACCGGTGGACAAGGCGATTTTTCCGCCGCGCCCCGGACCCTCGAAGGCAATTGACTTGCAGCGGATCAACATCCGGAACGGATAGCCGGAAATGTTACGGCCTGCGCAGGTCCATTTGCGCCCCTGCGCAGCTTGCCGGTCAATCCAGCGGTCCATCGCTTTTTCTGTATAGCTGGCTGCGTAGAACCAGATGCCGGTCCATCCTGCGCAGACCAGAACGACTACAGCGATCAACCATTTGAACCGGCGTTGCATCGGACCTAGAAATCAGTTTACAGCATCGTGCGGAAATCGATGGTGCAATGATAGCAGAAAACTTGAATTCCGCCATCGCCTAACAGTTTGGGAATGTGAATTGACCCCAATACCGGAGATTGATGGCGAGAAGTGGGTATTCGGTTACGGCTCGTTGATGTGGCGGCCGGGGTTTCCGTTTGTTGCTTGCGAAACGGCGCGTACCCACGGCTACCACCGTTCTCTTTGCGTCTACTCCCATGTTCATCGTGGCACACCCGAACGTCCCGGATTGGTGCTTGGCCTGGATCGTGGCGGCGCCTGCCGCGGCGTTGCCTATCGGGTCGAGGAGAAACACTGGGAGCAAACGGTCGATTATCTGCGAGTGCGCGAACAAACAACCGGCGTTTATCTGGAGACCTTGTTGAACCTTGAATTCGGCGATGGAAGCCGGCGGCGCGCCCTTGCCTATGTTATTGACCGCAAGCACTTTCAATACGCCGGCCGGCTTTCGGTCGATGACATGGAACGCTTCGTCAATCAGGGTATCGGACAGTCGGGGCCAAACCCCGAGTACGTGTTGAACACCCACGCACATCTGCAGGAACTGGGTGTGCACGATTCGCAGCTTGCCGCGCTGGCGGCACGGTTGGGAAACGATGGCTGAACCGGTTGGTTGTGGCTAGCGGAAGCCGAATGCGATTCGCTCGCGGGTTTCGTCGCCAAATTTTTCTGGTGCACGCTTGACGGGTTCACCGCCCATGTGCCGGTAAAACGCTACCGCCCGGTCATTGTCTTCCAGAGACCAGACGATGGTGGTCATGCAATTGTGCCGCGCCAGGTCTGCCCGTGCGGCCTTGAACAAACGGCGCCCGAATCCCAGGCCCTGGTATTCCGGCGCAAGATAAAGTTCATAGATTTCACCCTTGAAGGGAATGGCCCTGGCGCGGTTGCGCCCATAGGTCGTGTAGCCGACGATGGCCTCATCGAAATCGAGCACGAGGATATTCGAACCGCGATTGATCGCAGTCTCCCACCACCGGTTTCCACGCCGGGAGATCATCCGTTCGAGTTCGCCACCCGGAATTATGCCGCGATAGGCTTCGCGCCACGATTGGTCGTGGACATTGGCAATCTCGCCGGCATCCCTGGCGCGTGCGGTGCGCACGGTTACGAGTGTGTTAACCATACGGGGTTGCTATGAAGCCGTACCGCATTCCGCAAGTTGTATTTTTGCCGGTATTGGTCGGTCGGGATGAGCGAAATGGCTTCCGCCCAAACGGGCTGAATATTTTCAAAACCTATTCAGATACTTGTAAATGCAGGGAATACCGGATCAGCGGTCGGAAATCCGTGTGCTAAATTGACAAACCCGCGTCACCGGGATGAACAAATGCAATTTGGAGCGGGCGATGGGATTCGAACCCACGACCCCAACCTTGGCAAGGTTGTGCTCTACCCCTGAGCTACACCCGCGTCCAGAATTCGCGCGCATGGCGCGCGACCGGCGCTATATGACGCAAACCGGCGCGTAATGCAATCACCTATATGCATCAACAGGCAAAGAAGCTAAGAGTTTCGAAATGAGCCCGCGATTCCGGGCATCTGCCGGGTTCCCTCAACAGGTTTGCCGCCCGGAAATGACTTGCCGGAACGGATGCATGCAATATTGGGAGAAATGGTGAGCGACAGCCCGGTACGCAATGCCTGGATGAGGATTGGCACGCGCGGCTCCCCGCTTGCGCTTGCCCAGGCGCACCAGTTGCGTAGCAATTTGGCGGCTGCCCATGGCGTGCCTGTGGACGACATAAACATCGAAGTCATTCGCACCACTGGCGACATGATCCAGGACCGGGCGCTTTCGCAATCTGGTGGCAAGGGTCTTTTCACCAGGGAACTGGACATTGCCCTGATCGACGGATCCATCGATATTGCTGTGCATTCATCCAAGGATCTGCCCACCCAATTGCCCGATCCGCTATGCATAGCGGCCTACCTTCAGCGCGAAGACGTGCGCGATGCATTGATTTGCCCGTCCGCCGATTCGATTGCCGCATTGCCCTCGGGTGCGCGCCTCGGGACCGCGTCCCTGCGCCGTGGCGCGCAGGTCAAACGTTTGCGCCCCGATGTCGAAATCGTGTTGCTACGCGGCAACGTTGAGACCAGGTTGCGCAAGATCGCAGACGGCGAGGCCGATGCAACTCTGCTTGCCTACGCCGGCCTGAAGCGGCTAGGCCTCGAAGACAGGGCGCAAGCGATATTGGATACCGCGCAATTTCTCCCGGCTGTTGGTCAAGGCGCCATCGGCGTTACTGCGCGCCGCGACGATTTTGCAGTGCTTGAACAGCTCGCGGTTGTTAACGACGGTCCGACCATGCATGCGCTGACGACGGAACGCGCGTTCCTGGGTGTTGTCGATGGCTCCTGCCGCACGCCGATTGCCGGGCTGGCCATGTCCGATGGCGAGCGATTGTCGTTTAGCGGTATCGTGCTGCGGCCGGATGGGTCGGAATTCCACGAGGTGTCGGAAACCGGCCTTGCCGAAAATGCGACCGGAATTGGTCTAGCAGCGGGCGCCGCCATGCGCGCAGCTGCGCCTGCAGACATGTTCGGTTGAACTCATGCATATCCTGTTGACCCGGCCGGAACGAAGCGGACGGAGTTTTGCGCAAAAATTGCGCGCCGCAGGGCATCAAACAACGATCGCTCCGGTTTTGGATATCCGGCCGTGTGGGAATTTGCCGGACGCGGGGGGTTATGACGGTTTGCTGGCGACCAGCGCCAATGCCTTCCGGTGCTTGCCGGCGGATGCGGCCCTGGCGCAATGGATCAGGCGGCCGTTGTTTTGCGTTGGCGAGCGGACCGCCGCCGCCGCCCGTTCGCGTGGATTGCCGAAAACCAGTGTAACCGCCGCGCATGCCGGGGAATTACTGAGCCAGTTACCCCGGTTTCGTCCGCCACCCGCAAGGCTCTGTTATTTGGCTGGCAGGGACCGCAAGCCCACCCTTGAACAGGGATTGCAGCAAGCCGGATATGAAGTCGAGACGCAGGTAGTCTATGAAGCCGTACCAGCGCCGGATCTGGCCGTTCCTGGCCGCGAAGCGTTACATGCGGGCACCATTGATGCGGTGATGCATTTTTCTCGCCGCAGCGCCGAAGTATTTATCCAGCTTGTAGAACGAGCAGGTCTTGCTGCGCAGGCGGCTGCCGCGCAGCATATTTGTATCTCTACCGACGCCGCGCACGGACTGGATCGTTTGGGCGCCAAGACCATCAGCATTGCGGCCCGGCCAGACGCCGAGGCAATGATTGAAGCCCTACCGCGGCAACCGCCAGACTGTTAGTTTTTCTCATGAGCAAACCACTGGCGCAGACTGATTCGCACGGCTCGGATTCGCCTGAACTGTTTGACAGCGCCGGTGAAGCAGGTCGGGTTGATGATTCGACCGCCGGGGATCTCGTCGCGGACGTGCTCGTGCCCGTCGCGGTCGATACCGCCTATTCCTACAAGGTTCCCGCTGGGATGGCCGTTGCTGCTGGCGATCTCGTTGACGTTCCATTGGGTACGCGGGAAGCGTCCGGCGTTGTCTGGGACCTGCGCCGTTCCGCATCCGGTTCCAATCTCAAAACGATTGCCGCAAAGCGGGACGTCCCGCCGCTGCCAGCGCCGTTGCGTGGTTTCATCGACTGGGTGGCGCGCTGGACGCTGAGTCCGCGCGGCATGGTATTGCGCATGGCGGTACGGGCGCCCGACCATGCCGGTCCCGAACAGGTGCGGATAGGCGTGCGGCTGAAGGACGGCGGTGAGCCGCCGGAGCGCCTGACACCGGCGCGGCAGCGGGTACTGGCATCGGCGCAGGGCGGGCTGTTGTTCTCAAAGCGCGAACTGGCCGAGGCCGCAGCCTGTTCCACCGGCGTGGTTGATGGTCTGATCGACGCCGGGGCGCTGGAAACTGTTGCGCTGCCGCCTGAGCCCGTCGCCCTCGATCCGGATGTCGAATTCGCCCGCCCGGCATTCGAGGCCGATCAGCAGGAAGCCGCGGATGCCCTTGCTGCCCGTGTTGCGGAGCAGGCTTTTTCCGTCACCCTGCTTGAAGGCGTTACCGGTTCCGGCAAAACGGAAGTGTATTTTGAAGCGGTTGCGGCAGCGCTGGCGGCTGGCAAGCAGGCGTTGATCCTGATGCCGGAAATCGCGCTGACCGCGCAGTTTCTTGATCGTTTCGCCGCCCGTTTTGGCGTCCGCCCCGCCGAATGGCACTCCGGCGTCAATCCGCGCAAGCGCGCGCGTATCTGGTCCGGGGTTGCGGAGGGGACTGTGCAGGTTGTCGCCGGCGCCCGCTCGGCGCTGTACCTGCCGTTTGTCCGTCCCGGTGTCATCGTCGTCGATGAGGAACATGAAGCGGCCTACAAGCAGTCCGACGGCGTTCCCTACAATGCCCGTGACATGGCCGTGGTGCGGGCGCGCCTCGAACAGGCTGCGATAGTGCTGGCCTCGGCAACGCCGTCCCTGGAGAGCCGGGTCAATGCCCGGCAGGGCCGGTACGGCCACCTTCGGCTGGAGAACCGCTATGGCGGCCGGGTGCTGCCCGAGCTGCATGCGATCAATTTGAAGGCAGCTGGTCCCAAGCGCGGCGAATGGATTGCGCCGGGGCTTGCCGCCCGTATCGGCAAGGCGCTTGAAGATGGCGAACAGGCGCTGCTGTTTCTCAACCGCCGCGGTTATGCGCCGCTGACCGTGTGCCGGTCCTGCGGTCACAAATACGATTGCCCGCAATGCAGCGCCTGGCTGGTTGAACACCGCTTCCGCCGAGCACTCGTATGCCATCACTGCGGCCATACCGAGCGGCGGCCCGACAGGTGCAGCGAATGCGGTGAGGAGGATTCCCTTGCCGCCTGCGGACCGGGGGTCGAACGCCTGGCCGACGAGGTTGCATCGCGCTGGCCGGACGCCAGGCGCATCGTTCTGTCTTCGGATTTTCCCGGCGGAACCGAACGCCTCAAACGCGAGTTGGAAGCTATTGCGGAGGGTGAATTCGACATCGTTATCGGCACCCAGCTTGTCGCCAAGGGACACAATTTTCCACAGCTTACCCTTGTCGGCGTGATCGATGCCGATGCCGGCCTGTCGAATGGCGATCCGCGTGCCGCCGAGCGGACGTTCCAGCTGTTGCAACAGGTGACCGGCCGGGCCGGACGCGGCGACCGGCCGGGGACCGGGATCGTGCAGACCTGGTCAGCCGATCATCCGGTGATCAGGGCGCTGCTGTCGGGCGACGCCGAGCGCTTCTACGAGGAGGAAACCCGCCAGCGCCAGCTTGCCATGCTTCCACCCTTCGGGCGGCTGGCGGCGTTGATCATCTCCGGCAGGGACCGGGGCGAGGCCGAGCGCTATGCCCGGGCGCTGGTCCGCGCCGCTCATGCCTTGCCGCCGAGCGAGGGATGGCGGTTGACGCCAGCGGGCGAATTACCGTCCGAAGGCGATATGACGATCCTTGGCCCGGCAGAATCGCCGGTGTTTCTGGTTCGCGCCCGCTACCGCTACCGGCTGTTGGTCAAGGCTCCGCGCAGCGCCGACCTGCAGGGCTTCCTGCGCGCCATGCTGTCCGCCGCGCCGAAATTGCGCGGCAACCTGCGCGTCCATGTGGACGTCGATCCAATGAGTTTCTTTTAGTCCGGATGTACTGGCGCAGGTGCAGGCTATTCCTCGCCCTGCGCCACCGGCCGCGACGGATCGGCGCTCCAGTGCGACCAGGAGCCGACATAAAGCGGCGCATCGAGGCCGGCCGCGTGCATCGCCACGATCGTATGGGCCGCGGCAACGCCGCTGCCGCAATAAACGCCGACCGCTTTTGAGCCGTCGACGCCGAGGCCGGTGAAATCCGCTTTCAACTCTTCACTGGATTTGAACAGCCCGTCGGCGCCGATATGCATCGCCGAGGGGGCCGAGATCGCCCCCGGAATGTGCCCGGTGTTGGGCTTGTCCGCTTCGCCGATGAAATTGGCCTTGCCGCGCGAATCGATCAGCACGCCCGACTTGCCCAGTTCCGCCGCTTCGTCGGGGCCGATAACGGCCATGTTGCCGGCATTCAGCGTGATTGTTCCACCGCCCGGGCCTTTTGACGGGCTTGCCGCAGTGGCTTTCCCCGCTGCCTGCCAGGCTTTGAAGCCGCCGTCGAGCAGGCGGATGTTGTCATGTCCGGCCCAGCGGAACGTCCACCACGCGCGGCTGGCCTGCGATCCGGTCGATGCGTCGTAGACAACGACCAGCGTGTCGTTGTCGATACCCCAGCTGCGCGCGTTGTCTTGCAGGGTGGCGATGTCGGGCAATGGGCGATTACCGCCGTCCTTCGACGATGGCCCAGCGATATCGCCAGCCAGTCCGACGGCAATCGCGCCGGGGATCACCTCGCGATCCAGTGGCGTTGCCTTCAGGTCGGCGCTAACGTCGAGTAGCACGATCTTTCCGCCGGTATCCAGCGCTGCTGCAAGTTCGCTAACGGAAATCAAGGTGTTCGAGCGTGGATCACTCATCGGTGCTTCCCCTTCGGTTACAGCCCCTGCGCGGGGTGCTTGTTTTGTGTGAAGACTATTGAAACGTCCGCGGGCCGCCCGTCAAGCCAGCCCCGATCCCGGATAGGACGCAATCTGCTCCAGCGTGTAACCGCGCATGTCCTTGCCCGCGTTCAGCGCCTCATGCCATGCCGCGGTTTTGTCGAGCGCTGTCTGAAGCGTCCAACGCGGTGTCCAGCCGAGTTCGTCGTGCGCCTTGGCGCAATCGAGCTGGAGAATGGCGGCCTCGTGTGGATGCGGGCCTGGATCGAGCTCAACCAACCCGCCAAATCCGGCGGTCAGATAATCGGTAAGCCACCGCACCGGTTTGACGCTTTCCGGACCGGGGCCAAAATTCCAGCCCTGGTCAAGATCTCGCGCCCCTTCGCCGATACGCTGCGCCAACAGCAGGTAGCCGGACAACGGCTCCAGCACGTGTTGCCACGGCCGCGTGGCGTTGGGCGAACGGATTACCAGCGGGGCTCCGGCCTGCCGGGCGCGGAAAAAATCCGGAACCAGCCGGTCCGCGGCCCAATCGCCGCCGCCTATCACGTTTCCTGCCCGCACGCTGGCAAGTTGCGTACTGCTGCCGGCGAAGAACGATCGCCGGAACGAAGTGGCGATCAGTTCCGCCGCGCCTTTCGACGCCGAATAGGGGTCGTGGCCGCCCATGGCGTCGTCTTCGGCATAGGCATGATCGGCGCCGGTATTCTCGTAGCACTTGTCGCTGGTGACATTGATGATGGATTGCAATCCGGTCACCTGCCGCGCTTCCTGTAGAACCGTTGCGGTACCGAGGACATTGGTTGAAACGGTTTCAACGGGGTCGGCGTAGGACGGCCGCACCAGGGATTGCGCGGCCATGTGAAACAGAACCTGCGGCCGGGCTCTTTCCAAAGCCGCCGACAGGCCAGTTGCATCGCGGATATCGCCCGTAGTGTGCCCGGCCAGCACGTCGTCAATCCGGCACGTTCCGAAAAGACTGGGCTTGGTCGGCGGGGCGAGCGCGTAGCCGTGAACCTCTGCGCCAAGCGCATGCAGCCACAACGCCAGCCAGCCGCCCTTGAAGCCGGTATGGCCGGTGACGAAAACGCGCCGGCCGCGCCAGTATTCCTGGGTAATGTCCGCGCCGGCCATGACAGGCGGTCCTCGCAGTTAGGGTGTTGATCGCAATCGCTTTTGATGGCGGCAGGTCAAACGGGAAGTCAAGCCCGGCAATCCAGTCGAATCCGCCGCAGCTGCTCAGGGTTGCGCTGCAATATATCATATGATACCCGAACGCGGCCTGCGGATTCTGCCGCTCTTCTGGAGTATTTGGCGGTTCCGTTTCCAGACAGTTTGTGTTGGTTTTCGCCCATTCAAGCAACCAGATTTGGCTTAATGGCGTCTGCTTCCTTGGTTTACGGTGACCGGCCTGTCCCGATGCGGCCAGGACCGGAATCGGACCCGGCTTGATGGTGTTTGGCTCAACGGTTGACAAGTAAAGGCATTACAGGTGGCTCAACCCGATTCTATCGTTTCCGGCATGGCGGGCCGTTACGCTTCGGCGCTGTACGAACTGGCGCGTGAACAAAACGTCGTCGACAAGGTCAGCGCCGACCTGAATACGTTTTCCGGCATGATCGCGAGCAGTCCCGATCTGCAACGGCTGGTCAAAAGTCCCGTATTCAGCGCGGAGGCTCAGCAGAAGGCGTTGAACGTCTTGCTCGACAAGGCCGGTATTGCCGGCATAACCGGCAATTTTCTGAAACTGGTCGCCGCCAAGCGCCGTCTGTTCGCCGTCGAAAGCATGATATCGGGCTTTACCAAGCTGGTGGATGCGGACCGCGGCGTCGCTCGGGCTGAAGTTACCGTTGCCGAGCCGTTGGCAGACCAGCACATGGCCGCGCTGAACGCAGCCCTTCAACAAGTATCCGGCGGCAAGTCGGTCGAAGTCGACGTCAAGGTTGATCCGGACATTATCGGCGGCCTGGTCGTGAAACTTGGCTCCCGCATGGTCGACAGTTCACTCAAAACCAAGCTCAATTCAATCCGCACACGTATGAAAGAGGCCGGCTGATGGATATCAACGCCGCAGAAATCTCTGCGATCCTCAAGAACGAGATCGCCAATTTCGGCAATGAAGCAGAAGTCACCGAGGTCGGGCAGGTTCTGTCCGTCGGCGACGGTATCGCCCGCGTATACGGATTGGACAATGTTCAGGCCGGTGAAATGGTCGAGTTCGAAAACGGCGTTCGGGGCATGGCCCTGAACCTGGAAGCGGACAATGTCGGCGTGGTTATTTTTGGCTCCGACCGTGACATCAAGGAAGGCCAGACCGTCAAGCGGACCGGCTCGATCGTCGACGTTCCGGTCGGCAAGGGCCTGCTTGGCCGCGTGGTCGATGCGCTGGGCAATCCTATCGACGGCAAGGGACCGATCGAAGGCGCCGATCGCGCCCGCGTTGACGTCAAGGCGCCGGGCATCATTCCGCGCAAATCGGTGCACGAACCGATGGCGACTGGCCTGAAAGCGATCGATGCGCTGATCCCGATTGGACGCGGCCAGCGCGAGCTGATCATTGGCGACCGCCAGACCGGCAAGACCGCCATCGCGCTCGACACCATCCTCAACCAGAAGCCGTTGAACGACGGCGACGACGAATCCCAGAAGCTGTATTGCGTCTATGTCGCGGTTGGGCAGAAGCGCTCGACGGTGGCGCAATTCGTCAAGGCTCTGGAAGAGCGCGGCGCACTGGAATATTCGATCATCGTCGCCGCCACCGCGTCCGATCCGGCTCCCATGCAGTTCCTTGCGCCATTCGCCGGCTGCACCATGGGTGAATATTTCCGCGACAACGGCATGCACGCCGTGATTACCTATGACGATCTGTCGAAGCAGGCCGTCGCCTACCGGCAGATGTCGTTGTTGCTGCGCCGTCCTCCGGGCCGCGAGGCATATCCCGGCGACGTATTCTACCTGCATTCACGTCTGCTGGAGCGGGCCGCGAAAATGGGTGACGATGCCGGCAACGGATCGTTGACTGCCCTGCCGGTTATCGAAACCCAGGCCAACGACGTGTCCGCCTATATTCCGACCAACGTGATTTCGATTACCGACGGCCAGATCTTCCTGGAAACCGATCTGTTCTACCAGGGTATCCGCCCGGCAGTGAACGTCGGTCTGTCGGTTTCGCGCGTTGGCTCGTCGGCGCAGACCAAGGCGACCAAGAAAGTGGCCGGCAAGATCAAGGGCGAATTGGCGCAATATCGCGAGATGGCCGCCTTCGCCCAGTTCGGTTCCGACCTTGATGCGGTGACCCAGCGGCTCTTAAACCGCGGCGGGCGTCTGACCGAATTGCTCAAGCAGCCGCAGTTCTCGCCATTGAAAATGGAAGAGCAGGTCTGCGTTATTTTTGCAGGCGTGAACGGTTATCTGGACGGTCTTCCGGTCACCCAGGTCCGTTCCTACGAGGATGGACTGCTGGCCCTGCTGCGGTCCAAGCACGAAGATATCCTGAATGACATCCGCGACACCCGCGATCTGTCCTCCGAGATGGAAGGGAAGCTGAAGGACGTCGTGGACGAATATTCCAAGGCATTCGGCTAATTCCGGTTCCGGCGGGTCACAAGCGGACCGGCCGGAAATTCCTGTGCTTGCAGCGATCCGTAACGGGCCGCTGCAATTGCGAAATATGGAAACGATATGGCTTCGTTGAAGGAACTGCGTAACCGGATCGCTTCGTTCAAGGCGACGCAGAAAATTACAAAAGCGATGCAGATGGTTTCGGCTGCAAAATTGCGCCGTGCCCAGGCGGCGGCTGAGGCTGCACGGCCTTACGCCGAGCGCATGGACAAGGTCCTGGCCAATGTCGCCGGCGGTATGACGGCGGGCGGGCCGCCATTGCTCGCCGGCACCGGCAAGGACGACGTGCATCTGCTCATCGTCTGCACGGCCGAGCGCGGCTTGTGCGGCGCTTTCAACTCCTCGATTGCGCGTCTCGCCCGCGAGCATGCCGAAAGGCTTCGCGGCGCTGGTAAGACGGTGAAGATCCTGTGCATCGGCAAGAAGGGCTATGATCTTTTGCGCCGGCAGTATGCATCGCTGATTGTTGATCTCATCGACCTGCGCTCCGTCCGCAACATCGGCTTTGATGACGCCAATACCATTGCACGACGGGTCTTGGAGATGTTCGAGGCAGGTGAGTTCGATGTCGCTTCGCTGTTCTTCTCCAAGTTCCAGTCGGTGATTTCGCAAATTCCGACCAATCAGCAGGTCATTCCCGCGCAAGTGCCGGAAGGCGTCGAGGCTTCACAGGCCGTTTATGATTATGAGCCTGATGAAGAAGAGATTCTGGAAACCCTGTTGCCGCGAAATATCGCGGTGCAGATATTCCGGGCGCTGCTGGAAAATGCCGCCTCCGAGCAAGGCGCGCGCATGACTTCGATGGATAACGCCACACGCAATGCAGGTGAGATGATCGACAAGCAGACGATCGTCTACAATCGCACGCGCCAGGCGATCATTACCAAGGAACTGATCGAAATTATCTCGGGCGCCGAAGCGCTTTGATTAGGCATTCACAAGAGTGAGGACTTAGAAATGGCAGACGCCGCAAACCAGTCAAACGGAAGCATTACCCAGGTCATTGGCGCCGTTGTCGACGTCAAGTTTGACGGTCACCTCCCGGAAATTCTGAACGGACTGGAAACCACGAACCAGGGCGCCCGGCTGGTGCTGGAAGTTGCCCAGCACCTGGGTGAGTCGTCGGTGCGCTGCATCGCGATGGATTCCACCGAAGGCCTCGTCCGCGGTCAGGACGTCAAGGACACGGGCCAGCCGATCGCTGTGCCCGTCGGTGACGGCAATCTGGGCCGCATCATCAACGTGATCGGCGAGCCTGTCGATGAAGCCGGTCCGATCAATTACGACACAACCCGCGCGATCCACCAGCAAGCTCCTGAGTTTGTCGATCAGTCGACCGAATCGCAGGTACTGGAAACCGGCATCAAGGTGGTTGACCTGCTGGCTCCCTATTCCAAGGGCGGCAAGATCGGCCTGTTTGGCGGCGCCGGCGTTGGCAAGACCGTGCTCATCATGGAACTGATCAACAACATCGCTCGCGCCCACGGTGGTTATTCCGTGTTTGCCGGTGTTGGCGAACGTACCCGTGAGGGCAACGATCTCTACCATGAAATGATCGAATCCGGCGTGAACAAGAACCCGAAAGAGAACAATGGTTCGACCGAGGGCTCCAAGTGCGCCTTGGTTTATGGCCAGATGAACGAACCGCCGGGCGCCCGCGCTCGCGTCGCTCTGACCGGACTGACCGTGGCGGAACATTTCCGCGATCAGGGTCAGGACGTGCTGTTCTTCGTCGACAACATTTTCCGCTTCACCCAGGCCGGTTCCGAAGTGTCGGCGCTGCTGGGCCGTATCCCGTCTGCGGTTGGTTATCAGCCGACGCTGGCGACCGACATGGGCGCCTTGCAGGAACGCATCACGACGACAAACAAGGGCTCAATTACCTCGGTTCAAGCGATTTACGTCCCGGCCGATGACTTGACCGATCCGGCGCCGGCAACATCCTTCGCGCACTTGGATGCAACGACCGTTCTGTCGCGTTCGATTGCGGAAAAGGGCATTTATCCGGCGGTTGACCCGCTCGATTCCACCTCCCGTATTCTCGACCCGCGTATTCTCGGCGAGGAGCATTACGAGGTGGCGCGCCTCGTGCAATCGACCCTGCAGCGTTACAAGGCGCTGCAGGACATCATCGCCATCCTGGGCATGGATGAACTGTCCGAAGAGGACAAGCTGGTGGTTGGCCGGGCTCGCAAGATCGAGCGCTTCCTGTCGCAGCCGTTCTTCGTTGCCGAGGTGTTTACCGGATCGCCGGGCAAGCTGGTGCGTCTGGAAGATACGATCAAGGGCTTCAAGGGTCTGGTCGAAGGCGAATACGATCACCTGCCGGAAGCTGCCTTCTACATGGTTGGCACGATCGAGGAAGCAGTCGAGAAAGCCCAGCGTCTGGCCGCCGAAGCGGCATGATGCGTGGCGGCGCGGTGATGCGCTGCCGTCGCTATTTGATTGCGAAGTCCACGCGGAAGCCGGAGTACAGGAATGGCCGCATTTACTTTTGAACTCGTATCGCCGGAAAAGTTGTTGTTTTCTGGCGACGTCGAATCGGTTGTCGTTCCTGGCACCGAAGGCGACTTTCAGGTGTTCAAGGACCACGCGCCTGTCATGTCGACGTTGAAGCCGGGGATTGTCGCTGTAGACGAGAACGGTTCGAGTCAGATGCGCCTGTTTGTGCGCGGCGGCTTCGCGGAAGTGTCGGCCAGCGGCCTGACGATTCTTGCTGAACAGGCATTGCCAGTTGAGGAACTGGACGCTGCCCGTATCGCCCAGGAAATCAAGGATGCGGAGGAAGATCTTGCCGACGCAACAACCGACGCTGCAAAGCGGCAGGCCACCGAAAAGCTTGATCAGCTCAGGGAATTGAAAGCAGCCCTGGGCATCTGAGCCGCGATCGCGGAATGTGTTCTCAACAGGTCATTTGCCCCGCCGTCAAGGCGGGGCTTTTTACTGGGATTAGCTGTGAACATTTTCTCCCGACCGGATTGCATCGGCAAGACAAGCGGCAATGCACGATGCATTATGAAGCGGCTTTTGCGTACCAGCAGCCTATGCTCTTCACGATGAAGGTCCTGCCGAGAAGCCGCAGCTCTGCTGCGCCGCGAGGATACCACCATGCTTCCTGACATCCGCGACTATGATGAGTTGCGCCGCAAATTCGCCTGGCGGATTCCCGGGCGTTTCAACATTGCCGGTGTTTGCTGTGATCGGTGGGCTGCGCAGACGCCGTCCAACCCGGCAATCATCGAGGTAAAAGGCGACGCGACACGTTCAGTCAGCTTTCTGGAATTTCAGCAATACGCCAACCGCCTGGCGAACGTGCTGGCGCAGGAGGGTATCGTTACCGGCGACCGCGTCGGCATTCTGCTGCCGCAAAGCCTTGATGTCGCCGCCCTCCACATGGCGATCTACAAGCTGGGCGCAATCGCGGTGCCGCTCGCATTGCTGTTCGGGATCGATGCGATCGAGTACCGGCTTGGCGATGCAGGCATCAAGCTGCTGGTAACAAATGGCGCCGGGCTGGCAAAAGTCGAACAGATCGAGACCTTGCCCGCCAGCTTCGAGACCATACTGAGTACCGACGGAGCCTCTGGCGCTGCGCTGGATCTGCCGGTCCTCGTCAGCAGTGCGCCGGACACCTTCACGACGGCGGACAGCGGTCCCGATGATCCAGCCTTGATGGTCTACACCTCGGGTACGACCGGCGCTCCGAAGGGAGCCTTGCATGCGCACCGCGTATTGCTCGGGCATCTGCCGGGTACGCAATACACCCATGACTTTCTTCCCCGGCAGGGCGACGTGCTATGGACCCCGGCCGACTGGGCCTGGGCCGGTGGCTTGCTGAATATCCTGTTGCCGGGGCTGTATTTCGGCTTGCCGGTCGTCGCCCACGCCTATGAGCGTTTCGATCCCGAGGCGGCTTACGGCCTGATTGCCAGCACGGGCGTGCGCTGTGCGTTCATCCCGCCGACGGCGTTGCGAATGATGCGCGCGGTGGACCGGCCGCGCGACCGGTTCAATCTGTCGCTGCGCAGCATT
>Ga0181594_10001985_pt1 | contig 18947 bp, 19 predicted proteins | sample 071ome_18_FD_145603 | JGI IMG/M metagenome (GOLD analysis project Ga0181594, IMG submission 145603) | Coastal salt marsh microbial communities from the Groves Creek Marsh, Skidaway Island, Georgia - 071413BT metaG (spades assembly) | ecosystem: Environmental > Aquatic > Marine > Intertidal zone... | reverse complement strand
TGAGTCATAAAGGCGACCGCCACTTTTGAACGAGTCCTCGCTGGGCCTGCTTTTTGCGGCACTGGCATTACTGATTCTGATCTCTGCATTCTTCTCCAGCTCAGAGACCAGCATGATGTCCCTGAACCGGTATCGCCTGAAGCATCTGAAAGGCACCGGCCACCGTGGCGCCCGCCGCGCTATTTCGCTCTTGCAGCGACCCGACCGGCTGATTGGCTTGATCCTGATCGGCAACAATCTGGTCAACATTCTCGCTTCAGCGATTGCTACCGTTATCGCAATTCGTCTCTATGGCGACGCAGGCATTGCCATTGCCACCCTGGGGCTGACGCTAGTCATTTTGATTTTTGCCGAGATCACGCCCAAAACCATCGCCGCGCTGCACCCCGAGCGCATCGCTTTCCCTGCCAGCCTCATTTTGGTGCCCTTGCAGAAATTGCTGATGCCCCTGGTGCTATCAATCAATTGGCTCACCAATGGAATCCTGAGGCTCATGGGCTTCTCGCCCGATGAGACGGGCGACGACGCAGTCACACAGGAAGAGCTTCGTACGATCGTGACGGAGTCGGCATCGATGATCCCCAGCAGGCACCGGCGCATGTTGGTGAATATTCTTGATCTGGAGCAAATGACCGTAAATGACATCATGGCCCCGCGCAACGAGATTTACGGGATCGACATCGAGGCGCCGGATACGGCGATCATGAAGCAGCTCAAAAATAGCGAGCACACTCGCCTGCCGCTGTATCGGGACGATATTAATCAAACCGAGGGCGTCTTCCACATGCGCAACCTGAGCCGCGTACTCGAAGGAGGACGGCTCAACCGTGCCGCGCTGCAGGAAGCAGCGGAGGCACCTTACTTCATTCCAGAAAATACCCCCCTCAACACCCAGCTGTTGCACTTTCAGCGGAAAAAGAAGCGCCTCGGCATGGTGGTTGACGAGTATGGCGATATTCTGGGTTTGGTCGCGCTGGAAGATATTCTTGAAGAAATTGTCGGTGAGTTCACCTCCAACCTGGTTGAAGAAAACGAGGAGATTACGCGGCATCCAGACGGAAGTACGACGTGCTCGGGGACGGTCAGTATTCGTGACCTCAACCGGCAGCGGTCATGGGACCTCCCGACAGACGGCCCAAAGACGGTCAGCGGCCTGGCGCTAGAGGCGTTAGAAGCGTTTCCCAGCGCACGGGCTTCCGTGCGCATTGCGGGCTATCAGATTGATATTGAAGAGATCGCGAAGACCCACATCAGTCGACTGCGCATCTGGCCATTAGCCAGCGGTGCCACGTCAACCGAGCAAAACGACGCTAACGCATAAAGCCGCCTTACGCAGAGCGACTGCTGAGACGCTGCTCAACCGCCTCAAGAATTGCTCGCTTGCGCTCGTTACTAGCGGCAAACCACTCAATAATCTCATTGGCGGTGCGGTAGCAACCGATGCACACATCCTGATCATCGAGGGCACAGACCTCGATGCACGGCGATTTCACGGGGATCTCGCGGTCACTCATGCGACATCACCCTGGGCTTGTCGTGCATAAAATTCGCGCGCAAAGGTCTCGAGCGAGCCCGTTTCGATGGCGCCGCGAATTTGAGCCATGTGACGCTGATAAAAACGCAGATTGTGGATGGTGGCCAACTGCGAACCGAGAATCTCATTGCACTTGTCGAGATGCGCGAGATAGGCGCGCGAGAAATTCTCACAGGTGTAGCAATCGCAATCGGCATCTAAGGGTTCAGTACTGCTTCGGTGTCGCGCATTCCGCAACTTGACCACCCCGGTGCTGGTGAAGAGATGGCCATTGCGGGCGTTACGGGTCGGCATGACGCAGTCGAACATATCGACACCCCGGCGCACCCCCTCCAGCAAATCTGCGGGAGTGCCCACGCCCATCAAGTAACGCGGAGCTCCGGCGGGGAGCTTATCTGACAGGGCATCTAGCACTTTCAGCATCTCGCCTTTCGGCTCCCCAACTGAAAGACCCCCTATGGCGTACCCGTCAAACCCAATCTCGACCAAGCCTTCGAGGGACTGCTGCCGCAACGCGGGATACATGCCACCCTGAACGATGCCGAACAAGGCGGCGGGATTGTCCCCATGGGCCCGCTTGCTCCGCGCCGCCCAGCGTAAAGACAATTGCATAGATCTCGCCGCTTCCTCCTCAGTGGCGGGGTATGGCGTACACTCATCAAAGATCATGACGATATCGCTACCTAGATCACGCTGTATTGCCATGGAGGTTTCCGCATCGAGGAACACGGTGTCGCCGTTGACCGGCGATCTAAAGGTGACGCCCGCTTCGGAGACTTTGCGCAGCGTATCTAGACTAAACACCTGAAAACCGCCCGAGTCAGTGAGGATCGGACCCTGCCAGCCCATAAAGTCGTGCAGGTCGCCATGCGCCTTGACGACATCTGTACCGGGCCGCAGCCAGAGGTGAAAGGTATTGCCCAAAATAATGTCAGCACCGATCGCAACGATATCACGCGGCAACATCCCCTTTACGGTGCCGTAGGTACCCACTGGCATGAATGCGGGGGTTTGTATGGCGCCACGGGGAAACTGAATCTCTCCCCGCCGAGCCGAGCCATCCTGGTGGGAGATTCTGAATTCCACAATCAGCCCCGCAACCGCGTTAAAAACATCGCATCACCATAACTGAAAAACCGGTAGCGATTGTCGATCGCGAGCTGGTAAGCCCGGCGAATAGTATCAGTCCCGGAAAAGGCAGAGACCAGCATCATGAGTGTCGATTCCGGCAGATGGAAATTGGTGATCATGGCGTCGACCACTCTGAATTCACAGCCCGGGTACAAAAAGATATCGGTATCACCCGCAAACGGCCGTAACCCATGAGCCGCGCTTGACCTCCTGGCTGCGCTCTCGAGGGATCGAACCGCCGTGGTGCCAACGGCAACAACCCGACCGCCGCGCGCGCGGCAAGCCGCTACTGCATCACAACAAGCTTGATCAACCTCAAGGTATTCGCTGTGCATGGTGTGGTCTTCAATCTCATCGACCCGCACGGGTTGAAACGTCCCCGCACCCACATGCAATGTGACCTCGCTTCGCCGAACTCCCATGACATCGAGGCGCTCAATCAGCGCGTGATCAAAATGCAAGCCAGCGGTGGGCGCTGCGACCGCGCCCTCCCGGCTAGCATAGATCGTTTGATAGCGCTCTCGGTCCGAAGGATGATCGGCTCGGTCGATATAGGGGGGTAATGGCACGTGACCATATCGCCGCGTCATCTCGGGAATCGAGCCGCATTCAGCCACCACGTGAAACAGTGACTCTTGCCTCCGCACAACCCGTAATGACAAGTCCGATACATCACTCTCTGCGTCGGCCGCGATGAGGAGCAAGGAACCCTCTTTAGGACCCTTACTTGCGCGAATGTGTGCCAGCGCGCTGCCATCCGGTAGCAGCCGCTCAAGCAACAGCTCCGCTCGACCGCCGGTTTGCTTCTGGGCGAATAACCGAGCGGCCATCACGCGAGTGTTATTAAAAACCAGCAGGTCATCGGCCGAGAGTAAATCTGGAAGGTCGGTGAAAGCGCGATGCGTGCACTCGCCAGATTCAGTGTGCACTTCCAATAGCCGCGACGCAGAACGGTCAGGAAGGGGCTCCTGCGCAATCAGTTCAGCGGGTAAATCGAAACCAAAGTCGGTGCGTTTCATAGTGCGCTGCAGGCTCGGTTGTGCGTGCTGGAGGATGAAGTGACATTGACCGCGCGCCTTAGGCGCTTATGACCGACGGCCTAGATTCCGTTGTCATAAAAAAGCCGGCGTGCGCCGGCTTTTTGACTTACTCACAGACGCCAGACGCTTACTTGGTGTCTTCTTCCGCGTCTGGATCTGCGGCACTTTCCTCGGTCTCGGCCTCTGGCTCGCCTTCGGGCTCTGGCTCCGCAGGCGCTTCTTCTGCTGCAGGTTCTTCAGCCTCGGTGGCTGCCTCTTCCGGCGGCTCCGCATCGTCCGCTTCCTCTGCGCTGGCTTCAGCGTCTTCCTCAGCACTGGCCTCGGCGACCGCCTCATCAACCTCAGCTTCGTCCTGCGCGGGCTCCTCAACAGCCGCCTCAGGGTTGGGCAACGTGACCTTAATCAGCTCCTCCGCCACCAGAATGCGAACCTTTTCCTCGCCGTTCACGGGCTTCCCGTTCGAATCTTGCACCGCATAGCGATCGTCGCCACGCATATAGATCTTGTAATCCGAGGTTTTCTTGATGAGCTTCATCGCCATCTCTTTTCTCCCTAAAGATACTCAGATTCACCGGCCCCAGAGGGTGCAGCACGGCTGAATCGCGCGAAAGTATACAGTACGCGGCATAAATTGATAGCGCTCGATTGCCGAGGGCCACGGACTTGGTATACTCCGCGCCCTCGTCTACGAGCCGGAGTGGTGGAATTGGTAGACACAGGGGATTCAAAATCCCCCGCCGTAAAACGCGTGCCGGTTCAAGTCCGGCCTCCGGTACCAATTCGTGTCTGTTTGTGATGCGCGATTACTGTCACCTTTGATGTCATGTCCTCAGCCTACCCAGTGCTACACTGCTAGTAGGTGGGCTTGGAGGTGACTCATGGAGCCGTTGCTGCATCTGCTCGATAACGTGCTGGACACCACCATGATGGTGATAGCGCTGCTCATACTCGCGGCAGTTATCGCCGTCGGCGTGCTCTACGTAATCGATATCAATCAAACCACTCAGGCTATTCGCCGAAATTATCCCGTCATCGGTCGCCTGCGTTACGTTTTTGAGCATCTGGGGGTGTTCTTCCGGCAGTATTTTTTTGCGATGGACCGGGAGGAGCTGCCGTTTAATCGTGCGCAACGCGCTTGGGTGGCCCGCGCGGCCAAAAAGCTCGACAGCACCATCGCCTTTGGATCCACCAAGCCGCTGAACCGGCCGGGCGATATCTTCTTTTTAAACAGCGCCTATCCACCGACGCAAGAAGAGATCGATGCCCACACGCCCTCACGCATCACCTTTGGTGAGGGCTATGCTGAAACCCCCTACACCGCAGCATCATTTTTCAACGTTTCGGCCATGTCCTATGGCGCGCTGTCCGGCACTGCAATTGCGGCGTTGTCGACCGGCGCCCACCAGAGTGGAATTTGGCTCAACACCGGTGAGGGCGGCCTGTCGCCATTCCATCAAACATCACCTTGCGATCTGGTATTTCAAATCGGCACCGCGAAGTATGGGGTGAGGGACGCCGACGGCCGACTGGATACCGACAAAGTTGCCGCGCTCGCCGCCATACCTGAAGTTCGCATGTTTGAAATTAAACTTTCGCAGGGAGCGAAACCCGGCAAAGGCGGAATTTTGCCTGGCGAAAAGGTAACGCCCGTTATCGCGAGCACCCGGGGCATTCCCGCCGGCCAAGATTCGATCAGCCCAAACCGCCACCCGGAAGTCACCGACGCGCCATCGCTGCTTGACCTGATAGCACAAGTTCGCGCCGCATCGGGTAAGCCGACCGGGATTAAATTTGTGCTGGGTGACGCGACTTGGCTCGACGATCTGTGTGCAGCGATTCACGCGCGCGGTATCGCCAGTGCTCCCGACTTCATCACCCTCGACAGTGCCGACGGCGGCACCGGTGCGGCGCCTCAGGGACTCATGGACAACATGGGGCTGCCGATCGCCACCAGCTTACCGCTGGTGCATCAAAGACTCATCGAGGCTGGCCTACGAGATCGTATCCGGTTGATTGCCACGGGCAAAATGGTGAACCCTGCAGGCGTCGCAGCTGCGCTGTGTCTTGGTGCAGATGTCGTCTGTTCCGCCCGCGGATTTATGTTCGCCCTGGGCTGTATTCAGGCGCTGCAGTGCAACCAAAACACCTGCCCAACCGGCATTACCACCCACAATCCCAAATTGCAGAAAGGCTTGGATCCAAGTCTCAAGTCAACGCGCGTGGCAAACTACGCCCAATCAATGCGTGAAGAAGTTGAATTGATCGCGCACAGCTGCGGGGTTCTCGATCCACATAGCCTGGGACGGCAGCATGCATTTGTAATCAATGACCGTGGACTTCCCGAATATCTGAATACAAATCACTAGATCAAACTTTACTGTGCGGACGCTGCGTCCCCTTGGTTTTGCTGAGCGAGCCTCGCATTGGCCTCTTTAGATTTCTGAACGACCGAAAGACGCTCGCCAAAAAGCTTTGTCATTTTTTCCACACCACTTTCATTAAGCGCGCCGTTATTGCCGGTAACCACATAGGTAGAATAAAACGCGCACGCTGTCATCAGCGCTGAGGAAACAACCTTTCGAGGGATACCGTCAGCGTTGACCAATTCATTCGCTAGACCTATGAATTTATTGATCGCGTCGGTGTGCATCTCTGTTTCGGACATATCTCTTAACCTCTAATTGGAATAACGCGGAACATACAGTCACGTGTAGAGAGTAGCCATGAGCTTCCTGGCCGTCCACAATAGGCCTCTCGCATAACATTGAATCGCAAGTGGCCAAAACGTATAGCGCTTTCCGCTCGACTTCCGTCTTCGCGGTTCCGCTCCTTTTGTTATTGTACTTCGAGCACGGGCTGTGTGCCGAGTTTGACCTAGAGCTATCTGCGGGCTACGCATGGGACGACAATGTCGGGCTCGACGAACTTGAACGCGCCACGGGCGAATCGGACGAGGTCACCACTCTAGAGGCGCAGGCCTCAGCGCTATTTACCCACGACTCGATGGGCTCGCTGAGGTTATCCGCAGGGCTGGTCGATGACAGCTACCAAAAATTTTCTCAAGTTGATCGGCGCACCGAGTCCTATGGTGTCAATCTGGAAACGCAACTCGGCCCTGCGACGGTAGGCTTTAATTGGTTCGATGTCTCTGCAGATCTCGACGGCGAGCAGTTTCTGAAGTACGAGCGGCTGTCCCCCTACCTCGCGGGCTTTATCAACAAGCAGTGGTTTTTGCGCGGCGAGTATGTCTACGGCGAGAAAGAAATCGAAAATCGCCCCGCTCGGACCGCCGATAGCCACAGCCTCACGCTCGACAGCTACTACTTTATTCGCGGCCTCAAACGCTATGCCGTATTGGGTTACACCTTTCGGGTGGATAACGCGCGCGCCAATCGGTACGACTATGACTCACACGCGATCAAAATGCGCTACGTGCATCGCGAAAATCTGGGCAGTCTGCCGCTGGAGCTGGAGCTGGAGGGCAAACTCGAAGACCGGCACTACAAATCCCCCGACCCGATGATCGGCACTGAACGCGAGGACACTCGATTCCGATTTTCTGCCGAAGCGAGATTATTCCTCGCTCAATACGCGTCCGTTGCACTGACACTACGGAACGCGGATTACGATTCCAATCTGCCGACCGCGAGTTACAGTGATCTGGTTATCGGCAGCGAATTCAGGCTCTCGTTCTAGGCAAAGCTAGAACTGCAACTGACCATAACCGTAGATCTGATCTCTGCCGGGTGCGCCGATGTCGATCGCGCTCGCATATAACTTATCCAGCATGCTGGTAGGTTCCGCGGCTGAACGCAGTAATCGTGCCGCCGCGACGACTACGAATGGCACCGCATAAGAGGTGCCCGATGAGGCCACGAAACCGCCCCCCGCTTGCGCATGGCGAATATCCACGCCGGGTGCCGCAATATCGACATATTCTCCGCGATTAGCCAATCGGAACGCTCGCCCACGGGCATCCGTCGCCGTTACCGCGACCACTTGTGGGTATGCCGCAGGATACATCGGCTTAGCCATCGGCCCCCCGTTGCCAGCGGCTGCGATAGCCAGAACTCCTTTCTCCCGTGTACGAATCAAGGCGGTCTCCAGCAGCCGATTGGGGGGTCCTGCGAGGCTGATATTCACTACTGACACCTGCTGGGTAACTAGCCAGTTGAGGGCCTTGATGAGACTCACCGTGCTCGCGAATTCACCTTGTTCCGCGTTTTGATCAAAGACCTCCGCCGCATAGATCTCAGCACGCGGGGCCAATCCCATCGCCGCCGGGTCATTGCCAACGATAATGGAGGCAATAGCGGTACCGTGAAAATTGGGAGGCGTGTCGTTTTCGACAAATCGCCGAGTAGTAATCGACGCGCCTGAAAAGGCGGTGTGACCCTGATCAACGCTACTGTCGATAATGCCGATACGGAGCGGCAGCTCTGCCAAATCGGCGGGGATAGGCAATAATTCCCGCGGCGCCGAGCCAGCCCAGTGATCCTCCCCCCCACCGGGTACACCGGCGGTGTACAGGTGATTGAGGTCAATGTCGGCTTGCTTGCCGCCGATCACCTCGTAAATACCCGCGCGCGTCGCGGATAAATCGAAGCTCGCCGGCGCGGCCACCTCGGCAAGCAAAAAACCCAAACCATCGAGCTCGCTGACACGATCAAACAGGTAGCCCTCTTGAGCTAATTGGGCGAACACATCCGCCTCAGCCATTACCAACCAATGTCCAGTCTGGATGCGCAGCGAGTCCTCGCTGATACGCGCCTCAATATCCGCGAGCAAATCCTCCATGACTTGTTCGATTCGCTCTTCGGTCGCCTCAGAAACGATGTCTGAAACTTGGTCCTCAACCTCTTGGGCCGCCACAATCTGTCCCAATAAAAGCAGTAGAACGGCCCAAAGCAGGCCCGCTGGGCATATCCGGCCAGGGGAATATTTGGCTTGATGATGTCGGTAAATGCTGGCCATGATGGGAGTCTAACGCCTTTCAACCCCGCGTCGGTATGGCGTCAGTCCCCAAAATTCGGTGTCAAAGCGCTGATTTGAGGGAATAACTCTCATTCTGAAACGTTAAATACGCAATAGGCACAGTATGGCAAGCCTGACTGCCCAGCAAAGAGAGGAACTGATTGAGGAATTGCCGCGACTAAAGCGGTACTGCTTCTCGCTCACTTCTGATCCCACTGATGCCGATGATCTGCTTCAGATCACGGTAGAAAGGCTGTTGGAAAAAGGCATGCCCGAAGATGCCCACGTTGCGAAATGGTCGCATCGAGTGTGCCGAAATTTGTGGATTGACGAGATTCGATCCCGGGATGTGCGGAATCGCTATGCGCTCTCCGAGAGCGCGGCGGACGGCGCCGGCACCACGGCGGCCAACACTGACGACTCCGTGCAGCTTGATCGAGTCTCCGAAGCGATGGAGCGTCTTCCACCCGAACAGCGCGCTGCGCTGGTCAAGGTGGCCGTAGAGGGATGCTCCTATGCTGAGGCGGCCGCGCTACTTGAAGTCCCCATCGGCACGATCATGAGTCGTGTCGCACGGGCGAGGAAAGCACTGGCGGAAGATTTGGAGTGGAGTGAAGAAAGAGAGGCTTAAGCCTCCTAAGTCCGGTGCGACCCCTTGGGAAGGGTCGTTAGGAACAGGGTGAAGACGATGGCTGATGACCGTAAAAATGTAATCGATATGGACGGCTCAAGAGTGGACGATGACCACCTGTTGTCTATGTACATCGATAACGAATTGGATGCAGAGCGAACCATTGCGCTGGTGCTGCGTCTGCGCGCCGAGCCCGCGCTCCGCACCCGGCTTAACGCGTTGGAAGCCAATGAGCGGTTGATCAGAAAAGTAGTGGCAAGGAACACGCACGCAGCGCCTGATCGTCTTGCCGCGATGTTGAGGGCCGAAAACGTGGTTGTGATGGGTCTCTCTGCGCGCTTGAAGCGCTGGGGTGGCGCAGCTGTCGCCGCTTCTGCCGCCGCTGTGCTTGCCGTGGTTTTTAACGTGAACCAGTCGATCGTGTTCAACCCCATGGCGATGGACGTGCAGCTCGCTAGCGCATTGGAGCACTCCCCATCGGCAGCCTCTGGCTGGCAAGCGCTGGACGGCGACCGAGGATTCCGTTCTGTACTGACCTTCCCCGCCGCTGACGGCCGCTGGTGCCGCGAGTTCCTGATGGCGCAAAGCGAGACTCAGTGGCGCGGTGTTGCCTGCAGAGACAACGGACAGTGGGTCAATCAGGTCGTGGGTAGCGAGGTGTTTCTGGAGCAAGAGACGCAATATCGCCCCGCTGGCGCTGCTGACAGTGAGAAAGTCGCGCGCTTCATTGATGAAACCGCCACTGACGTAGCATTGGGCCCCCAGCAGGAATCGGCGCTGATCGCGTCGGGCTGGTAAGGGACCCGTCTCTCTTCGACTTGCTGTTGCCTGGCCTGCTTAAAGGGTCGGCCAGGCGCCCCAAGCAGGCAATATCGGAATGCCCGTACCTCGGGCATCACATTCCTCGAACCTAGATATTTGTAAATCGCGCTCACGGCGTTAAGCCGGTGGCGTGCTGCAGGCATTGCATCCCGCCCTTTAGAGAAGCCTCAGCAACTGGGCGGTTACCAATTTTGAGATCGCACGCTACACTGCGCAGCCTCAGACTTTCCCTCCCATTGGATTTTGTGCTTCAGGAGCCTGCTACCCATGAGTGAGTTTTTAGCCCCCACCGCAGGAGGCCTCCTATTGGGTTTGGCCGCCACCTGGCTGCTGTTATCGCTTGGCCGGATTGCCGGCATCAGTGGCATCGCGTGGGGCGCCCTTATGGGTCCCGACAGAGACTGGCGCTGGCTCTTTCTTGTGGGCCTGTTGGCCGGCGGTGCAGTAACACACCTGCTTTTGGGTTTGCCACAACCGCTCGAATCCAAAGCGCCGCTGTGGCTTATGGTCGTTAGCGGTCTGTTGGTCGGTTATGGCACGCGACTGGGCGGCGGCTGCACCAGTGGCCACGGCGTATGCGGTATCGGTCGCTTGTCAGCCCGATCCTTTCTCGCAACAGGTGTCTTCATGGCCGCAGGCATGGCGACAGTATTTGTTGTTCGACATGTCGCGGGAGGCCTCTCATGAAAAACATTGCCGCACTGCTATCGGGTTTGGTTTTTGGTCTGGGTTTAACCCTGTCGGGTATGTCAGACACCACCAAGGTGCTGGGCTTTCTGGATATCGCGGGGGCTTGGATTCCCGATTTGGCCTTCGTGATGGGAGGCGCCTTACTGATCACGATCATCAGCACACCACTGATCCTAAAGCGCTCGGCGCCGCTCATCGCAGCACAATTCTCGCTACCCACGAAACAAGCGTTGGATCGACAGTTGATTACCGGCGCGCTGATCTTCGGCATCGGCTGGGGATTATCCGGTTATTGCCCCGGCCCAGGCTTAGTCAGCCTGCTGTACGGCTATGAATCGACCCTCGTTTTTTGCCTGGCGATGCTGTTGGGTATGCGGTTGGAGCACCGATTTTCCGCTGGGCGCTAGCGACCCCGCGTGACCCTAAGAAAGATCCAGTGCAAACTGTTTCAGCACAGCCAAGGGGACAATTTCCAACGTTCGCTGATGGGTCGCGCGCAAATACAAGCGCGGCGCGTGTCCTGCCTCATGCGCCTGGTGCCAGCGCATGGCACAGAGGCACCATCGATCACCTGGCATGAGCCCCGGAAACTCGTACTGCGGCATGGGCGTCACCAAGTCATTACCCGCCGCCACCGAAAATTCCAGAAATTCCTGTGTCATCAGCGCGCAGACGGTGTGGACCCCATGATCATGGGGACCAGTATGACAGTGGCCGTCGCGGAAGAAGCCCGTGACCGGATCTTTGCAACACAATTCAATCGGCAGCCCGAGTACATTTAGCTGCTGTGGTTGCTCACCCGATGGCTCACCCATTTCCTAATTCCTTTTCATGAATCTGACCACTAATAAGGCTCTCCCCGCGCCTCTCGCTATCCTCTGCGATGAGATCGCGACAGACGAGGAAAGCGCAGCATTCGGCAACTCCTCGAGCTGCTTTTCCAAGATAGTGTATCCCTCAGATTGATTTTGGTCTCCGACAATCTTCCGCCTGCGCTCCACTTACTTCTGTCGCATTAACCCTCGATCCGAGATCGGATAGCCCCCATAGCAACAATCCAGTAGCATCGAGCACTCCACTTTAGAGGCGATGGCGCGACGTCATGATCGATCCTGAAAATCACCTAGGTATTGTCGCCGTCCTGATCGCCTTATCTGCCCTGTCTTTCACTTTGGAAAGAACGCGACTCGGTAGCCTCCTAACCGGCACGGTCATCATGATTTTGCTGTCGATTTTTGCCGCTAACGTTGGCGTGATCCCACACCAAGCCACCGCATACGACTGGGTGTTTGCCTATTTGGTACCTGTGTTGATTCCGCTGTTCCTTTTGCAGGGCGACGTCCGCCGCGTGGTTCGAGAGGCGGCGCGCACTGGACTTGCGTTTCTCATCGCAACCGTGGGCACCGTCATCGGTGTGCTTGTTGCAGTTTCAATACTCGACCTCTCGGCACTGGCCCCTGAAGCAGTGATTGATCCGACGCGCAAAGAAGCCGCTATCGCCGGTTTATTTGCTGCTACCTATATTGGCGGTTCCGTGAATTATGCGGCGCTGGGGGAGATCACCGGGCTGGTATCGGACCCTTCCTTCTTCGCCGCCGCCACCGCCGCCGACAATCTTTTTAGTGCAGTCTTCCTGAGCCTTATCGGCCTCATAGCTGGGAATCGCTGGTTGAATGCACGTTACCCGCAGTCGTTATCCGCGGAGACCACGGCCGATACTCAAAATTTGCCGGCAATCACGCTCAGATCAATACTACTCGCTTTGGCGGTATCTGCTCTACTCGTTGTGATTAGCGACTGGTTGGGTCAGCAGCTCGCATTTGCGGGGGCGCGCTTTGTGATTCTAACGCTCCTGACTCTCGCAATCGCGACGCTACTACCCAAAATCAGAATTTGGACAGCGGGCAGTTTTGAGATTGGCGTGCGACTCTCGTTTATATTTTTCGGGTCCATCGCCGCGGGCGCCAACATCAAGGCCATGCTGGTCGTAGCGCCACTGCTGATTGGGCTTGTGGTTATTTTGCTCGCGATTCATCTGACAGTGCTGCTGGCGGTCGGCCGTTGGATGAAACTGTCGCTACCGGAACTATTAACGGCGTCCAACGCAGCGATTCTGGGGGCCACTACTGCACCCGCGATGGCTGCCGCGAAGGGCTGGCACGACCAAGTCACACCCGGTGTATTGGTGGGGGTTATGGGGTATGGGCTGGGAACGCTTATTGGTACCGCCTTGTTCAACTTGATGTGACTACAGCGGCTAGATCTTACATGAGCCATTTGTTGCCCGCAGGCTCGATCACTCTCTACCCAGCATCGCTAGTCTTTCCAACGCCCCTCTTCAGCCGTTGGCGAGCAAACAGCGGCCGTGCTCCAAAAACTGATGAACCCGGTCGGCGCCATCGCGTCCCGAGGTGATCGCACCCTCCATCCAGCCGTACCATCTGCGCGATATATCCCCGCCTACGAATACACAGGGAGGGGGCGTATCCGCTAGATCCTTGAATCCCTGAAACTGACCCGGGGCGGCGCTTAACCAGGTACCGCGCGCGTAGGGGTCCTCAACCCAGTCGTGGGATAACGTCGCCTCCAACAGAGTCATGTCGGGATCGCGCGTTTCTAACGCGTGCCAGCTGGCAGACAGTGCGTCGGCATGATTAGGATCAGCCACCGCAAAGGTGCATACGGCACCCGCCCTCGCGCCGCGTCGCGCATACACCTCCACCGCCTGCGGCCACCCAATTGATTCAGGGGGTGTTTCGAACGTTGCGGCCGCCCATCCTTTTGCGGCTCGCCCCACATGCCCACAGCGAATCACGTCCAACGCCGCCTCCGTGACGGGAATATCGAGCTCGATGAACCGGAGCACATTGACAGGCAGCGCGATAATGGCAACTTTCGCCACTACGGCACCCGCGGGCCCAGTGATGAGAACCCCGTCTTCTGTACTCGCGATAGACTCTACAGGCCACTTCAACCAAATAGTCTGTTGAGTCTCGCCGGCGATCGCGTCAGCAAGGGACTGCGCGCCACCCGCGATGCGATATTCCGCCGCCGAAAACGCCTCGCTAGACCCACCGAAAGCGGCAAATTCGTGGAGCAAATTCAGCATGCTGTAATTTGCCGGGGCTGCACCCTGTAACGCGAAGGCCTGCGCTAAAAAGAAGCAGCTCGCATCACCATCGAGTAAGAAATCTGCGAGAAACTCGGCTAGCGAGACATCATGGCGTAGCCAAGGCGAAAACCAATCGGGTCGGTGAATATCAATATCGGCTGCCAGCTGGTCACAATGCGCTAGCAACCGCTGAAGATCGGGCGTCAAGTCATGCGAATCCGACGCAACCGTCGCAGCCCCTGCGTCCGGGGCATCGAGCTCGATGGCATATCGCTTTAGTTCACTCATCACGGCGAGATGATGCTGCGGTGCGACCCATTCCGCGCCAAGATCTACCGTGCAGCCTGCTGCATCAAAAGGCGCGCTGAACGTTCTCCCGCCCACACGGTCCCTCGCTTCGAGCACCACCACTTGATGCCCCAGCTCGCGAAGATCGCGCGCGGCGCACAAGCCAGCAAGGCCTGCACCGATCACCGCTATTTCTATTGATTCCATTTATTTATTTAACCTGCTGGCTGACACATGAGCCATTGCTGATTGCAGTGCGCGGCGAGCCAACGTTTTTTCATGGGCCTAGATAAAGGACGCTATGTCGGTCAATGGCTTTTTGAGGGTGGCGGCACGCGGCACTTGCGCATTGGGCGATGGATGCCCCACCACCAGCAGCACATAGGGTCGCTCATTGTCGGGGCGATCTAGAATCTCGTTCAGGAACCTCATCGGGTTCGGCGTATGCGTGAGGGTTGCCAGGCCCACATGATGCAGCGCGGTGATCAAAAATCCGGTAGCAATACCCACGGATTCAGGGACGTAATAGTGTTTTCTTTTGTACCCCTCTGGCGTTCGAGCATAACGCTCTGCAAAAACTGCGATAAGCCAGGGAGCCGTCTCTAAAAATGGCTTGGATGCGTCGGTACCCATTTGCTTGAGGTCATTCAACCAAGTCTCGCCCGCTTTTCCTCCGTAAAACGCGCGCTCTTCGATCTCAGCGGCTTCGCGAATCTGCTGTTTGATATCAGGATCGCTGATGCACGCGAAATGCCAGGGCTGATGATTGGCGCCACTGGGTGCTGAACCCGCCGCCAACACGCAGGCCTCGATAACTGCGCGATCAACGGGCTGAGGAGAAAAATCGCGAATGGTCCGACGGGTTCGGATTGCCTGCAAATACTCTGCCGAGGCTGCTTTGAGTAAGTCGTCAGCTCGTGGCGGTGGCGGGTCGAGGGGGATGGGGTCGTAGTCAAATTGCGTCATTATCAGGTGCCGCAGTCAAGAGACATAAGTAGAGTGTATACCCAACACAGCCAGATTCTGCCTGCTATCTGGTGGCCAATCACCACGCGGCCACTACTGGACAATCATCGAGGATTCTCGATAGCGTGACGAGATGAAACTCCGCGTCTCTGCTGACATCTCTGCGAAACACAGGGACCTCGTCGTAAGGTGGGTGAAGCGTTGCCTGCGCGAAGTGACTCGCAAAGGGTATGAGCTACCCGTCGACTACACCACGGCATGCAAAAACATCACGGTAACGATAAAACACGCGGGACATCGCTCATCGGCCTGTGCCAAAGGTATCGCGATCGACCTCCTGCCTTTTAAAAAAGGCACTGTTGATATTCTCGAATACCCTGCCTTTGCCAACGATCCGGTCATCGGTTCGCGACGCTGCCTAGAGCCCGAGTGCGTACTGGCGGCCACTATCGCGCACGAGGTGAGTCACTTTGTCCAGTATCGCTATGGTCCAGAGACGCGTTGGTTACAACAGAAGTTTCGTAAGCCGCATGGCGAGGGGTTTCAGGACATCTACCGAATCCTGCGGGCTCGCGTCGTCAACCCACGCATAATCGACAGCCGTTAACCCGCCCACCAGCCGAGGGTTAACGCCCCGCTGGCGTGAATGCGGTGTGCGCCGGCGCTCGCCGGAAATTGGTTGCGATCCATGGAGATCCACGGCCAGCTGAATTTGGCAGACGTCGTCACCACGACAAGGCGTGGGTTTATCTTTATGATCTCACTCTCATTGCAGTTATCGCGATTGACGGATTCATGACAAACCCTCGCAATACCGCCGGTTTCGACGCGGCAAAACTGGCGAATATCGGCGCGCATCTCGAAGAGCGCTACATCAAACCTGGCAAGATCCCCGGATGTCAGGTTCGCGTGGCGAGGAATGGCGTCACGGCCTTCTCAACAACGCTCGGGAAAATGGATCTCGAGCGCAACAAGCCAATGCAGGACGATACGATTTTCCGCATTTACTCAATGACAAAACCCATTACCTCGGTCGCATTGATGATGCTCTTTGAGGAGGGGCGTTTCCAGTTAACTGATCCGGTATACAAATACATTCCCTCTTGGCGGGGTCATCGCGTGTGGGTCGAGGGCGAAGGGGCATCCATGGTGACGCGACCACCCCAATCACCCATGACCATCCAGCACCTGCTTTGCCATACCTCAGGGCTGACCTATGGGGGCATGCTGCCGGGACTCGAGCTCCCCGTAGATCCCGCGTACAAAGCGGCCTGTATTGCCCGCGGCGGCTCTGATACGCTCGAACAATTTGCGCACAAACTTAGCGCCGTACCGTTGTTATACGACCCCGGCAGTCGCTGGAGTTATTCGCTCGCAACGGATGTCTGTGGATACCTGATTGAAGTCATTTCCGGGCAGCCGCTTGAGACCTTCCTAAAAGAGCGCATTTTTAACCCCCTCAACATGCCAGATACCGGCTTCAACGTGCCCGATGCAAAACTGGAGCGATTTGCTGCCTGCTACGAGCGGGCTACCGACAAAACCCTGCGCCTGCAGGATGATCCGCAGACCAGCAGGTTCAGGACCCCACCCATAGCTCCCTCGGGTGCCGGTGGCTTGGTGGGTACGGTCGCCGACTACGCACACTTTTGCGAGATGCTGGTTCAAGGCGGCAACTATCAGGGTCAGCAGCTCATCGGGCGGCCAACTCTCGCGCTGATGACTCAGAACCATCTTGGCGGCGCGTCGCTTGCGCAAATGGCGGTCGGTGGTTTTTCCGAGACCAGTAACGCTGGCGTTGGATTTGGGCTCGGATTTGCCTCAACCATTGACGCTGCGGCATCGGGAACTGTCGGGGAAGGCGATTTCTATTGGGGCGGACTCGCCTCAACTCTATTCTGGGTAGACCCTCGAGAGCATCTTTACGCGATTTTCATGACCCAATTGATCCCCTCGTCGACTTTCAACTTTCGGGGGCAAATCAAGCATATTGTGTATGGTGCGCTGAGTTAACGCCTTAAAGAGAGCGCTACCAACTGTCCGCCTTCCCCCGGGAGGCCAGTCGCAACGACAATATATTGCTGACCGTTTACGGCGTAGGTCATCGGCACACCCGTCTGGTTTTGACCCAGATCTATCTCGGCTAACACCTCGCCTGTCACCTTATCGTGCGCTCTGAAAATGGACCCACCCCACCGCGAGCCATACATACCCGCACCCTCACCAGAGAACAACAACGTCTTGGTCACCAACAAGCCCGACCGATCGTCATTGCCGGTAGCGGGCACTATTTTGTCCGCCAGCAACGGGTGCTCCCGCACCTCCCTAGGCGTATCACTGTTGGGTCGTTGCCAAACGATGCGCCCCGAGTTCATGTCAATTGCTGAAATCCAACTCCACGGCGGCTGCAACAAGGGGAGATCAAAGGGCTGCTCAACGACCGCATCACGCAGCACATAGCGAACCGAGCTGCGCACTGGATCCTGGACGAGACCCACAACTTCGGGCGATACCGCGTAGGAGACATAGAGCGTATTACTCTCAGGATCCGCGACCGCTCCTTGCCAGTTGGCGCCTCCGACCGACCCGGGTAGTACTAGCGTTCCACCATTATGTTCACTAAACAGCGTAGCGGGCGTGTAAAGAGGCCCCAGGGTGTAGCGCGCGGCAATGCGCTGGGCTTCCTCGAGAATTTCGGGGGTAAGATCATTCAATTGTTCGGCGCTAACGCCAGTCCGACCGAAGGGCTCAGGTAATGTCGGGAAAGGCTGGGTCGCCGCGGTTTTCTCTCCTGGCACCTGCGTCTGTGGCACCGCCACCTCCTCGATGGGCCAAACCGGCTCACCTGTTCGGCGATCAAACACAAAGGTCAGGCCTTGCTTGGTGATTTGCGCCACCGCTGGAATCTCCCGACCCTCGACTGTGAGGTCCAGCAATACCGGGGGCGCGGGCAAATCGTAATCCCAGATCGGGTGATGGACAGTTTGAAAGTGCCATACGCGCTCACCTGTCGCCGCATCGAGACAAACGAGGCTCTGCCCATAGAGATTATCGCCGGGGCGATGACCACCATAGTAATCACTGGTGGGTGCCTCGACCGGCAAATAGACATAACCGAGCTCGGGATCCGCGGTCATTGGTGCCCAGACACCCGCGTTACCTGTGTAGTCCGCCGAACCCTGCGCCCAGGATTCGTAACCAAGCTCATCTGGCGCGGGGATGGTATTGAAGCGCCAACGCAACTCACCCGTCGTGGCGTCATAGGCCGTGACTTTACCCGCCAAGGCATCAGGTGATACCGGTGCCCCGCTGAACGCGAACGCCGCACCCACGATCACCACATCCCCGACGACAATCGGGGGGGAACTGGCGCCTATAGGCGCAGTCTCTGGGTCCAACGCCTGATCAAGCTGCAATTTTAGATCGACCTTACCGGCCTCACCGAAATCTGACCGGGGCAAACCCGAATGGGCATCGAGCGCCACCAATTGATAGCCGGGAGTGATAAAAAAAATGGTCTCGCGATCGGCATCGCGGTGAAACGCTACCCCCCTGCCCGGACCCTTGCGCGGTGCGTGTTCGCCGCGAGTGCCCTCATCGAGGCGATAAATCCATAGGGTCTCGCCCGACGCCGAGTCAATTGCTACCACCGATCGTCGCGCGCCAGCCGTGGCGTATAGCACGCCTCCCGCCATCAATGGGGTCACCTGATAGTTAGGCCACAGCGCGGCACCGTAATTATCGGAGCGCCATCGCCAC
>Ga0181594_10001984_pt1 | contig 18949 bp, 19 predicted proteins | sample 071ome_18_FD_145603 | JGI IMG/M metagenome (GOLD analysis project Ga0181594, IMG submission 145603) | Coastal salt marsh microbial communities from the Groves Creek Marsh, Skidaway Island, Georgia - 071413BT metaG (spades assembly) | ecosystem: Environmental > Aquatic > Marine > Intertidal zone... | reverse complement strand
TGATGATCGTGTTCCCTCCAGTGTCCGCTATCCGCTTGAAGAGGTGATGGAGCACGTTAAATTCCCGTACTTCAACACGACGGTGGCCTACGCTATCGCGCACGCGATCTTGGAGGGCCGACCGAAGATTTACCTGTTCGGGTGTGACTTCACATACAGCGACATGATTATCGGAGAGGCCGGTAGAGCGTGCGCTGAGTTCTGGATGGGATACGCTTATAGCAGGGGTACGGAGCTTTATGTGCCGGGTTCTTGCACACTTCTCGACAACTGGCGGCCAAATCGTGTACTATACGGCTTTGGCCAAACGCTGGAGGATATGACGAATGAAACGGGTTCGGGTAACAGCGACGGCGACGGGGGCAAGTGACGCTATCGTTGTCGATCAGTACAATGGCGAGTTTAATCTTGGCCTGTACCTGACGACGACTGGCAGCGCCGCCGGGACTATTCAGGTGTCCGCCGATCTGGATATGGATGGCGTATCTACCCCCACATGGATTGATACGTCTCTATCGACGACTGGCAACAACAAGGTCCTCAACACGACGATCCCCTGCCGTGCGGTGCGCATGAACGTTACCGATGACACCGGGGGCTTGACGCTGACGGTTGTCCAATCAGGGAGAGACTGATGGTCGGGCTGGGCTCGTCGAAGAATAAATGGGCAGAAGACGCCGCTGAAATTTATGCCCGTTTTTCTCTGAACGTCTATAAGAGGACGTAGCATGGCCACTTCAGGTACATACGGCGCGACGACCATCGACCAGCGCACATTCATTGAGCAGGCCGCGTCTGTCGCTGGCCTCCCTAAGCAGGCGCTTACGCGCGAGGTTTTGACTGACGCTCGGTTGGAATTGTATCAAATGTTTTCCCTGTGGGGCGCGCGGGGCATCAACCTATGGACGGTTGAAGAGACGCTGATCCCGCAAGTGCAGGGCAAGGTCGCTTATACGCTGCCGACCGGGACGATTGGCGTCTTGAAGGTCCTGCGCCGGGAGCTGACGTCTCAGGGGACGACAGGCGGGACGTCGAGCGCTGGGGGCACGGTTGCGAACGCCTTTGACGGCGATCTTACGACCGTCTGCACGCAAACGAGCGCTGACGGCAATATCAGCTACGATATGGGCTCTGCGGTGTTTGTGGATCACGTCGGTATCTGCTCGAACGGCACGGCGACGTACAATCTGATCTGGGAATACTCGACGGACAACGCGACGTGGAGCGCGGCGCTGGACACAGCCAGCACGAGCTACACGGATAATGAGTTCACCTATTACAGCATCAACGACCCAAAGAGCGCGCGGTACTTCCGCGTCCGCGAGACGGGCGGCGCTACGCTGGACGTTCGGCAGATCGTTTTCGGCAGGAGCCCGGCGGACTCAGAGATCACCCGCCAGAACAAGGACGACTACTACAATCTGGCAGACAAGCGCTCTCAGAGCGATCCGACGCTGTATTGGTACGATCAGCAGGAAACGCCGAAGATGCACGTCTACCCGGCCCCGCAGTCCAGTTTTAAGCTGTTCTCGGTCTGGCACACGCGCCACGTCGAAGACCCCGGCGATTTTACAAACACGCTTGCGATTCCGCAGCGCTGGCTCGATGCTGTGAAGTGGGAGCTGGCTTACCGGATCGCATGCCACCAGCCGACGATCCCGATTGACCAGAAGAATTTCCTGAAGGTTCAGGCGGCTGAGACATTCAAGATTAACAGCGATGATGAACGGGACCGATCTGACCTGTTCCTCGCGCCAGACATCTCCAGCTACACGAGGTGACCGGTGCCTAAATTCCTCTCGACATCGACGGCAATTGCGATCTGCGACCGGTGCAGGTTCAAGATGCCGTATCACGATCTGCGCCCAGACGGCAATTCGCCGGGTTTGCGCGTTTGTGAAAAGTGCTATGATCAGAAAGACCCATACCGGCTGCCAGCTCGGAAGACGGAGAACTTCAACCTCCGGTTCGCGCGGCCTGAAGTGAACCCGGTTACGCCGATTCCTGTCGGGATTGGCTTCAACGATGAGGGGTTTGTTATCGGTGATCAGGAAGATGAATACTTCCTGCAGGTAGGCGAGGAAGAGTGATATGGCGGTCTCACGCGCACTGACGGATTTCCCAGAGGCCACAAGTCTCTCCGGTACTGACCTCACGTTCGTTTACCAGAGCGGTGTGGCAAAATACGCGACCGTCAGCACGTTCCTCGCTGGCGTTGACACGCTGACCCTTTCGACGCTGACCGTGACTGGGACAGCGACCATTGGCACGCTGACTCTAACGAACGCTCTCGGCGTTGACAACGGCGGCACTGGGGCCACGACGGCGGCGGGTGCGAGAGCGAACCTAGATGCACAGCAAGCGAACGCTAATTTAACGGCGATTGCCGCTCTTGGGGTTGGCGATGGAAACATTATTGTCGGCACTGGCGCGACGTGGACGGCTGAATCTGGCGCTACTGCGCGCACGTCTCTCGGTCTTTCAATCGGGTCTGACGTTCAGGCCTATGACGCGGGCCTTACTGACATTGCTGGTTTGGCTGTCACTGACGGCAACATCATTGTGGGTGATGGAGCTAACTGGGTGGCCGAAAGCGGCGCAACGGCAAGGGCTTCCCTCGGTCTCACCATTGGCACAGACGTGCAGGCCTACGACGCTGGGCTCGCCGACATTGCTGGGCTCGCCGTCACTGATGGAAACGTCATTGTCGGTGATGGAGCTAACTGGGTGGCCGAAAGCGGCGCAACGGCCCGAGCTTCCCTCGGCCTTACCATAGGCACAGACGTTCAGGCATACGACGCAGGGCTCGCAAACATTGCGGGCCTCGCTGTCACTGATGGAAACATCATCGTGGGCGACGGTGCGAATTGGGTCGCTGAGAGCGGCGCAACGGCGAGAACGTCTCTCGGTTTCACTGACCCTGTTTTAGATAAGGACGCGCCCGGTACAATCGGGGCGACGACGCCAAGCAGCGGTAAGTTCACGACGCTGGAGAGCACGGACGCGATCCACACCCCCGGCGGTGAGAAGGGTAACGCTATCGGCTCGACGGGTGGAGGAACGCAGGACATCGATCTGGATAACGGGCGCGTTCAGTCTCTGACGGTGGACACGAGCGCCAACACATTCACGTTCAGCAATCCGGCGGCCTATGACTGGTTTACGCTGATCATCACGAACGGCGGTTCACAGACTGTCAACTGGCCTCTTTCAATTAATTGGGCTGGCGGCTCGGCTCCTAGCCTTACTGCTGCTGGAGTAGACATCATCACTTTTGTGACCAACGACACCGGAACGACTTGGTACGGGTTCGCTGCCGGTCTTGATATGCAGTAGGAGATCGCAATGATCGACACTAAGTATGCGCGCGTCGCAAAGGTCGTTGACGGGGCTGTAACTGGCCACGGGACACTATCTTCGATCTACCCAAGCGCTTCTTGGAAGCGTGAGATGACCGAAGAAGAACTCAACGGCATGGGTTTCTACCTAATCGAGAGCAAGGAGTACGGGCGCTTCCAAGAGAGCATCGCGACTGAACCATATTTTCAGGTTGGTAGCGTTTTCGACAATCAGGTGGCGGATAAGCCGCTCGACGAGGCGAAAGATGAGGCTATTTCTGAGATAAAGGCGTTGTTTGCTGAGTATGTTGCGGTGGGCGTCACTGTCGGCGGGGTTGACATCGACACGTCGCCTGCAGCGCAGATGGAGGTGGCGAATCTCCACGCTGACGTCCAGCGGCGCGGGGGCTCTCGATTGTTCGTCACTCGATCCGGCGCAGAGGTGACCGCCGATCTGGACACAACTACGGCGATCTTAGATGCTGTTGCGGCGCACGTTGACAGATGCCGAGAGAATGAGGCGATGCTGCGCCGTCAGGTAGCAGCCGCGACCTCAATAGAGGATTTAGAGGCGATACGCATGAATGATGGGTGGACTGATTTGGAGCCCATTGATGTCTAAATTCTCCGGCAATTCGGCGCTCGCTGGGGCCGCTGGAGGCGGCGTGGAAGCCACGGTGACCTATTATGACAGCCCCGGTCCGAATACATATACAGCGGCTAACACTGGAAATTATGCTGTCTTCGTCGTTAGTGGTGGCGCGGGAGCGGGTGGCGATAATGGCGGCGGTGGTCCCGGTGGCTACGTCTCCTATGGCGAAGTTCCTTTAACAGCCGGGACGCCGTACCCTCTTACAGTTGGTGCGGGCGGTGCTGGTGTGCCTGCCGGAATACCTATTGGCAACCCCGGCGGGGCGAGCACATTCAATCCCGGTCCCGCACAGGTTACGGCGGCTGCTACGCAGGGTGCTTATCCTCAGTCTGGCGGCTCCCCGCAACCGTTCGGTGGCACAGGTGGAGGTGCTGTGACTATCTCTGCCGGAGACGGCGGCACGAACGGGGCAGACGGCGGATTCAGCCTCAATTATGGCCCAACTCCGGGTCCGCGACTTTACGGCGCAGGTCAAGGCGCTCCTTATGGGACGGCAATATCTAGCATCAACACCTACCTTCCAGCCCCAGAGGCGGTGAGCGCGGGTGCCGGTGGTGACGGTGGGCCTGACACACCTCCCGTTGGGCCGGGGCCTTACCAAATCCCCTCAACGTACTGGGCTTCTGGCGGCGGAGGCGGCGGCATCGTAGCGCCCGGAGCGCCTAACAATCCTGTGTCTGGGACGCGGGGCGACAACGCTGGCGCGTTCGGCGGTACAGGATTTGGCGGTGGTGGCGGCGGCGGCCCCGGTAATTCGGGGCCAAGAGGTGGTGGCAGCGGCACCGGCGGTCTGATAATAGTTGTGGGGCCTATCTGATTCGAGCAACGGGAGAACATCATGGATATTCGCATTGGTGCCGCCCGGCACTTTTTCGGCACGTTCGGCTACCTGCCGACCGACAACCTTATTCCGACCGAGTGGTCATCGCAGATTTTTAGCCGGATGACCTCCGCTGAGAAGTTGGCTGAGGCGGACGCCCTCGGCGATGAGCAGTGTCCGTCGTCCTATAGCTGGTACTCTGACTCTATGGTCGAGTGTCTGCTCGCGGCCATGACGCCAATTATCTCTGACGCTACGGGTCTGTCGCTTCTGCCGACGTATAGCTATATCCGCACCTATAAGCGCGGGGAGACGCTTGCCCCGCACAAGGATCGCCCGAGCTGCGAAATCAGCGTGACGGCCAATCTTGGCCAGACCGGAAGCTGGGAGTGGCCGATCTGGGTGCGGCGCGATGACGATATGGGTCACGATATCCCTGTCAGCATTCAGCCCGATGCCGGGATGATATATCGCGGGTGTGAGGTGATCCACTGGAGGGATGCCCTGAAGACGCCGCGCAAGGACGATTCTCAGGTTCAAGTGTTCTTGCACTACGTCAATCGCAACGGCCCCTGTCAAGGGTACGCGTATGACAGGCGGGATGGCTTGACCATTGAACTGCTTGACGGAGTGTCTATCGAGCAGTTGGAGGGTCTGCATGTACGTCAGGCATAATCACGCCGGGCAGATACTGACCACGGCATTCTCATCTGACTGGTATAGATTTTACCCAGCATATTTTTCGCCAGATCAGGTAAGGCGCATCCGCACAATCTGCGAAAAGGGCGAAGAGGAGGACGCCAAGACTTATGGTTCTAAAGGCCTGAACCCGAAGGTGCGAAAGAACAAGATTTCTTGGCATTCAAACGAAGAGTTGTTTGGTATGATCAGCCCGCTGATGTCGGAGGCGAACCAAAGCTCGGGCTGGAACATTGACATCACGGCTATCGAGCCCTGCCAGTACACGATCTACTATGACGACAACAACCACTACCATTGGCACTCGGACACTATCGTTGAGGACGCGATGCTCCAGCCGGGCGCTCAGGGCGTTCTGGCCGGAACAGTCCGAAAGGTGAGCTGCGTCATCCAGCTAACCGACCCGTCTTCCTACGAGGGCGGTGAGTTCGAGTTCCTTCAGGGAAAAGAGCGGGACGGCGATCTGGATGGCGACGGATTTATGAAGTACGAGCCGTTTTCCGTTCCGCAGTTCCGCCAGCTCGGGACTGTTCTGTTCTTCCAGAGCCAGACATTCCATCGGGTGAAGCCGGTGAAGTCAGGCACGCGAAGGTCTCTCGTTTGCTGGTTTCGCGGCCCCCCTTGGCGCTGAGGCAGGTGATCCTTGCAGTCAGGGGCCGGAGCTGGTATTTTTTAGGGAAACGCGCCCTCTGGCTGCGAGGAGATATCTATGACCGATACCGCGACAGCTCGGAATGACCTCCGAAAGCAGTCACTAGCATCAAACCGAGGCACTTGGGGCGACCCGAACCTGAACGAGGTTCTGGATAGCATCGACGAAAGTCTTGACGGCTATGTTGAGATCGCCGTCACGGGTTCTGACGTCACGCTGACCACGACCAATTACAGCACAAACGAGGCGCGGCAGCGGATGCTTAAGATCACCGGCACGATGACCGCTGATCTGAGTGTGATTATCCCGGACGTTGAGAAGTGGTACATTGTCTGGGATGCGACGACGCGCGACGGCAACACGCTCACGTTTAAAAACACCAGCGGCACCGGCGTTGAGCCTACGAACGCGCAGCGCCAGCTTATTATGTGTGACGGTAGCGAGGTCTACCGCGTTGAGGCTGGGAACAGCCTCTCAAGCATCGATCCGCCGACATCGGACGTCAGTTTTGCCGGTTACAAAATCACCAACCTCGGGACGCCGACCGACCCGTCTGATGGGTCCAGTAAGGCGTATGTTGACGCGCAGATTTCGGCGGCCTCTATCCTCCCCCTTACGGCGGATTGGGGCGACACGACGACTGGAACTACGGTTCAACGTCGCCGCGACACGGCAGCAAACGTCGCCGGATATACTGGCTCTGCCGGTGAAATTGTGGTGAACACCACGCGCAACACAGTTCATGTCTTGGATGGTTCCACGGCAGGCGGTGTTGAAAGCGCTCGTGCCGATCTGGATAACACGGACGCTCTAGGCCTGATCGTGGCCTTTTCGTAGGAGATAAGAATGGCGATTACTTTTGGACGGTCTACCCTCTCTCTTGCGACAGGGCTGATCACAAGCACTGGGGCTCTGGTTTACACCTGCCCAACCACTGCGTCATCCGTGACTATTATGGCCGCGCAGGTCGCTAACGTGGATGGGTCTAACGCTGAGAGCGTCGATTTCGCACTTGATGTTGGCGGTGCCGGGACGACGATCCGTTACTACGCGAAAGACCTGAACCTCGCCACTGGCGCTGCAATCAATTTGTTGGGTGGCAATCACGTCCTCGCGCCAAACGACAAGCTGCGAGCACGCTCCGACACTCCAAGCGGCGCGGATTTGATCGTCTCGTACACCATCAAGTCTTAGGAGGGCTGAATGGCTGGGAAGCAACTTACCGGCTCCAAGGGCGCTGGCATTGTCATCAATCCATCCTCTCCGGGGGTTTATGGGATCGATGCGGTGGCTGAGGCTGGGATTGAGGCAGCGGTTTCTCCTTCGACCCTCACCAACGCCCTCACGCTCCAATCGCCATTTGACAACAGCGTAACGCTGACCTCTTCCGATTCCTCATGGCAGACCACTGACGGTGGCATTCCGGCGGCGACTGAAATCATTCGCATGCACGTCTTCGGACCCGGAGGTAATGGTGGTACGCAGGGCGAAGGCGGTGGTGGTGGCGGTTGTGCTATTAAGACTATTTATCAGGCGGGGGGGCTTGGCCCGGCCACATTTAACATTACAATCGGGACTTCCGGTGCTGATACGACGGTAACGTCACCTCTTCTCGGCGCGACGTTGACGGGCGGCGCTGGCGCTAACGGGCCTAGCCCGGCACCCGGCGTTGGGCCTATTGCGGGCGGCGCTGGCGGAAGCGCTTCTGGCGGTGACTGGAACTATACTGGCGGAGCTGGCGGAGCCCGAGCCTATCCCGGCCCCGGCTGGAACGATAGCGGTGGGGGCGGTGGTTCTGCTTCGTACTTCGGCAATGGCGGGGCCGGTGGCGACGGTCAGAATGGTGGTTCGCCGACGCAGCACCGTGGTGGTGGTGGCGGCGGCTGGGGCGGCGATGGCAGTGAAACTCTCCAATCAGCGAGCGATGGAGGTTCGGGCGCTGGCGGCTCGATCACGACAGCGATCCGGCAGGATACTGCCATTAGCGGCGCGGCCTTTAGGGGCATTGGCGTTACTTACGGCTTAGATGGTACAGATGGCACATTTCAAGACCCCGGCACGGGCGGCGGCGCGAGGGGCCAGAAGGCACCTGCGGGCAATGGCGGCACAGGCGGCGATTATGGCGGCGGCGGAGGTGGCGCTGGTGGAGAGGCTCCGGGCAATATCTACACGGGCGGCGCTGGTGGCATCGGGGGCGGCGGCGGCGGCGGCAACAATGGCGGCAACGGCGGCCTTGGCGGCGGCGGCGGCGGTGCTGGTCCGGGCAGAGCGGCGGGCACTGGTGGGGCTGGCTTTGTCGTTGTGGAGTGGAACTGATGACGAGCTACGCGAACCTGACTGCCGATATCAAAAGCTGGACCCAGAACCAGAGCGCGGAGCTGTCCGCTGAGACGGATCAGATCATTGCGAACTGCATGGAGCGAATCGTGCGTGACCTGCCGATCCAGCCATTCCTAAAGCAGGACACGGCGTCATTCACGATTGGTAGCAGCACTATTTCTCGACCTAACAGCTCTCGCTTCGTCGAGATGAGGGAGTTCAGCTATGTGGACGCAAGCAGCAACTACGTCCGGCTTGAATACCGTCAGGAATCCTTCGTCAAAACTATTTACCCGAATGCGAGCACGCAGGGCTCGCCGGTTTACTATTACACGGATACGGCTGGAACGTGGCGCGTGGGTCCAGTCCCGGATGCGGCACTGACATATACGCTTGAGTATCTGCAGCGCCCGGTTCTGGATGGCACCACCACGACGAACTGGCTGACAGACAATGCGTACAATCTGCTTCTGGCTGCCGCCCTCGCTGAGGCTGCCAGATTTGTCCGAGACCAGCGCCAGCCGAATCTTCTCGAAGTGAATGAGGCTATTTACCAGCGCGAGCTGGCGAAGGTTAAGGAAGCCGAACTCGGCTTTGAACTGGACGGTCGGAAAATCTGATGCCGCTATCAACGATCCAATTTAAGCCGGGCGTAATCAAGGATGATCCTGAAGACGGCATTCCGGGCTTCGCCACGGACGCTGAGAAGATCAGGTGGGTTCGTGGCTCTCCACAGGCGCTGGGCGGCACCGAGCGCGCTGGAACTGATACAATACCCGGCATCACACGGTCTCTCTATTCCTATACGACCACCGAGGGTGACACCTACGGCATTTTCGGGTCCAGCACGAAACTGGTCTGCTTCGATGGCGTTCGGGTGTGGAACATCACGCCGATCCGGGCAACAGGCACGCTCGGGACAGACCCTATCACTACGACGGCAGGAGGCGGAGCTGGCCAGTCCGTAACAGTCACAGTGGCCGACACCGCTCACGGGGCGCTGCGAGGCGATACGGTCTATTTTCGGGGCGTTACGGGCTTCGACAACATCACTATTGGTGTGGCCGGGGGCACACTCGGCACAAACCCGTTCACAACGACGGAAAACAGCCGTCTTGTGGTGGTTTCCGATACAGACCACGGGATGAGCGATGGGGACATTGCGCGCTTTACCGGGGCGTCAGCGGTAGGGGGAATAACCATTGGCGGTGCGGCGAGTGGGACGGCTTTTGGCGCTTCACCATTTGCTACGACAGAAGATTCGTTTGTCGTGGTCATTACCCTTACCAGTCATCCCTTCTTCACGGGGGACACCATCACCATTTCATCAGCGTCAGCGGTTGGAGGCATTACGCTGGACGGCGATTATGTGGTCACGGTTGCTGATGCAAACACGTTTAGCGTCGTTCATACGTCTGCAGCCACGTCTACAGCGACGGGCGGAGGCAGCCCGACGTACTCATATGAGCGGCCCTACTCTGTTTGGGTGCTTAACGACGATTCATACCTTATCATGCACCCAGAGGCGGCGACGTCCGGTGCGGACGGTGGTGGTGGATCGGTCGCCTACGAATACTGCATCGGCTATGAAGTCACCGGCGTCACGGACGCGGACAATTATACTATCTCCGTCGCGGCGTCTGGTGCTCAAGCGGGGGCGACAGGAGGCGGGAGTTCGGTGGAGGTGGAGTATGAGATCAATGTCGGCCTCGCGGACGGTATCGGAGGCAAAGGCTTTGGTCTTGGGGGTTTTGGGCAGGGTGGTTTTGGCCTCAACGAACCCGATGAAGATGTTACTGACCCGAGAGTCTGGTCAATTGATAGCCGGGGCGACTACGCGTATGCGAGCCCCTTGGGTGGCACGATCTACGAGTGGACGCGCTACACGTCGTATCGGGCGAAAGCTCTGACGAACGCGCCCGCCCGCGTGAACTGGTTTATCGTCACGGATCAGTTCAATCTGATGGCGTTTGGCTGCACGAATAACGAAGGCACATATCAGCCCATGCTGATGCGCCACAGTGACGCGACAAACCCGAACGTATGGGCTCCGAACGTGGCCAACACGGCTGGCGATCTGGGGCCGCTCGGAGAGGGATCGTTTTTCGTTGGCGCGAGCAATTCACGCAACAGCGTTCTGGCGTGGAGCAATACAGCGGTTTATGGCCTGACCTATACGGGGCAGCTTGATCGCCTGTATCAGGACACGCTTATCGGAACCGGGTGCGGCCTGATTGGTCCGAATGCGGCTGTGGTGGACGACGGTTCAGCGTATTGGATATCGCCGCAGCGTTCGTTCTTCAGTTATCAGGGCGGCGCTCCTCAGCACCTTCTAAACCCAAACCGCAAGTGGTTCGAGGATCAGATGCCGGTGGGGCAGAACTACAAGGTCTTTGCCGAGGTTGATAACTTGTATCACGGCATTTTCTTCTTCTTCCCGACGAGCCAGACAGGCGACTGCGACACTTACTTAAGATGGGACGTACTGGAAGACCCGAGCGGCTTCCTTGGCTGGTCAAACGGGACATGGGACCGCACGGCGTGGCTGGACAATCTGGTGTTTGATAAGCCAATTGCCGTTGCGAGTGATGGGAAAATTTACTACCACGAGCAGGGGCTGGGCGAGAATGGCGATGCGGTAACGCGCCGCATCGTTTACGCTCCGATTGAGGCAGAAGACGGCGAGAGCACGATTGATATTGCGCGCTTTGTTGTTTCGGCCAATATCACCGGCACTCTTTACATGACCGCCACGTTCAAATACTGGCCGCCGAACGCTGACGTTGTAAAGGGGCCGTTTACGCTGCAGGACAGCATCGCGTATCCGACGTCGAACTCGAAGGTTGTTGATACCGACGCGAACGGCAGGCAGGTGGAAATCAAGTACGAAAGCACTGGCGCGACCGATTACTGGCGCGTGGTCCGCACTCGGGCAGATATCGCGAAAGGGACCGGCAGATGACGACGCTTCCATTGCCGCCGCAGCCGCCAAGGGATTTGCCTCCTGAGCTGCAATCGTATATAAATGAGGTCTACGCATGGCAGCTTGAGGTCACGCGGGTAGTCCAAGATCAGGTGTTGAAGGTACTTCGAGAGTACCAGAACAAGAATGATCCTGTTGAAGTCCCGCCAGCAACCGTAGCAGAGCTGACATCGACAAACCCGAAGTTCAAGCCGGGGACGCCATCAAACGGCGGGACGCGCTTGGCCTACGCAACAGATGCGACTGGCGGAGCGGTATTGGTGTTTTCGGACGGATCAGATTGGCGGGATGTTGATGGAAGGGCGATTGTGTCATGAGGATCGCAGGGCCCATTTCGGTTGCATATGACGAAAACGGTCAGCCCGTTTTCAGCGGCGCTGATAGCATTTACGACCTATCTGGGGGGGCGTTTTCGGATTATTCCGGGAATAAGTTTGCCGGGCAGCGCCTGAAGGACGTTACGGCGGCGAACCGTGGCTACATGATGGGCCGCATCCCTGAGATGGTCTATTACGATGAAAGCAGCGGTAAAGACCCGACTTGGCGCATCAGGGATACATACGAACAAGACGCAGAGAGACTCTTTAATTTATACCGGGGGTCAAGCGGCTCCGGTATGCGCGGGTCCGAGGTGCTGTCGCCAGCGGTTGGCGGAAAGCAATTGATGGGGATATACAACGATCTGAGAAGCTCCGGTGTCAAGCCAATGGGCGGTTTGACGCAGGCTGGCTTGCAGGCAGCGATGGACGATCCTCGTTTTGGCGTGAACCGGGCTCAGAACTATCTGTTGGCGAATAAATTCCGTGGCTTTAAGGGGCAGTTTGGACGGCAGGATGATCCGAACGCTGAGACTTTCCAGCAGTATATCGACCGCACGGGCCAGAGAGGCGCGCTGGACCGGTATATGAAGCACGTCAACAGCCAACAGCTTGGCGATTTCTCGAAGTTCTACGCTGAAAACTATGGCGACGCGGCGGGCATGGGTGACCACCAAGGCCCGCAAAACACGTCCGATCTTCCTGTTGGTCTGGACAATCCGGTAGGAGCTGCTATGGCGATGTTCGGTGGTTACACTGACCCTACAACCGGTCAGTTTATGGGTGGGGCAAAAAGTATCCCCCCGACTGGGCCAACTTTGGGCATACCTCAGCTCTTTAGCGGGGCCTTGGCGGCAGTCACTGGTCACGACAAAGACCTCTGGGGCTGGGGCGGAGGCTGGACGGACGGCAAGGGTGGCAGCGGTTACGACGCATCGCAGGAATTTGGCGCTGGCTATGAGCAGCACGGACCACACAGCGCGGACGGTGGTCCGGGCATGGGTTATGGAGAATAGAGATGAGTGACAGCTACGGCGGCACCGATGTCATGGGCGGCGAGATGCAGGGCGTCGTTGACGACTCTCCATTTGGCGGCATCGCCGAAGGTATTGCGGGCGTCGTTGGCGGCCCTGCAAGCATAAACGACCCCAGCTTTGACGGTCAAGACGGCCAAGGAAACGCCGAGCGCGAGCTGCCTCCGTGGGAGCGCGGAATCGACTATAACGGGGATGGCGTTCCTGACAGCAAGGATGAGCTGACGTCGGCTATTCTCGCTGAACTGTTCGGGCTCGACCCGCAAGCTGACCCGAACGCGTTCCTGTTCGGAATGCAAAACTATTATACGCCGCAGAGCTACGCTGACTATGCCCACGGCATTGGCGCGCTGCCTCGCGATGAGCGTTACGGATACAACCCGATGTTCAACGCGGCGGCGGCGAATGAGTTCGGTTTCGACGGTTATTTCGGGAACACCGGACCCGGCCCGTCGTTCCAACAGCATCTGGATGCCACCGGCCAGCGCGAAGCTTTCGACCGCTGGAAGGGGACGGTGCCTCGGTATATGCTCAGTGAATCGGAAGGCGGCACGGGCGCGCTCAATCGCTACATGCGCTCGTATCAGGCTTCTATGGGTTCGCCGTATGCGTTCACGCCGAACGTCCGGCATCCTTCAGCGCAGCTAGCCTACGGCCAATATCCGACGATCCAGCAAGAAATTCCCGAATGGTTCCGACCGGGTGGCGAGGTTCCGGGTCCATACATCGGCCCCTTCCCAGAGGAAGAGGTGGAGGTTGAAGAAACCACAATGCGAAACGGCGGCGCTCTCAAGCGGTGCTACGCTGGCGGTGGTATGGTGTCCGCTGGTGGGCCGCAGATGCGACCGGCTACGCGCGGCGCTCTGACCCTGATGGCCTCACAGTTTGACGGGGGCAGAAACGGCGGCAGCGGCGCGATCCGTGGCCCCGGAACAGGCCGAAGCGATAGCATCGACGCGGTCATGCAGGAAACCGGCGAGCCAATCAAAGTCGCCAACAATGAGCATGTCATCACGGCTGACGTCGTCGCCGCCCTTGGGGATGGATCGTCGGACGCTGGCCATGCTATACTCGATGACATGATGCGAAATGTGCGTGAACAGTATATCGCGCGATTGCAGTCTCTGCCGGACCCCGGCGTGACATACGGTTAAGGAGTGAATTATGGGCATTCTTGATATGCTGTTTGGGTCTGGGCAAAAGACGACGACGACATCTCCTAATTTTGGGCCGTTTGAACCGCTGGCGCAGGACTTAAGCCAGCTTTCTCAGTTCCTGATTAGCCGTCCGAACGTTCCTTATATGGGGCCGCAGATTGCGGCTCCCTCACCGGCCTATCAGGCGGGTATGGGGCGCATGTATGAGATTGGTATGCGGCCCACCGAGCGAATCGATAGCCCGATGCGTGCCCCGCAACAGCGAGCGGCTAATGGCGGCGCTCTGCAAGGTGGTCTGGGTCAGGCTATGCGTGACCAGAGCTTGAGGCTGGCACCCGGTTTTAACGGCGGGACCGGCGGCAATATGCCTTTCCGTCCGCCTATGGCTCAGCCGATGCCGTATCCGATGATGCCCAAGCCGGGCTACCCGGATGTGATGGCACCGATGAACCCGAATTTTCAGCCCCCGCGACCTCCTATGGGGCCGCTTGCTCGCTTGCCGCGACAGCCTTACGATGAAGGTCGGGCGGATTATTTCCGTCGCATGGCACAAAACCGCCGAGACGTTATGGGACGCTAAGACATGGCTTTTCAAGCACCCCTCACACTGGACGATGAACTCTATAGGCAGCGCCTAGAGCGCGAGGGCAAGTTCATGGACAAGGCGCTGGACGATTCTGTCCTGCGCGAAGGCTATGACATGATCCGAGGCGGGACCAAAGCCGTCACTGGAGCTGAAGTCCAAGACCGCATGAACCCGTTTCTGTCTCAGGTTCTGGATCGGTATCGTGAGGATGAGGAGGAAAGCCAGCGTCGCGCTCGGGCGTCTCGGATCGCGGGCCGCTCTGGCATGGCTGGTTTCGGGTCTCGTGGCGCTCTGTCTGAAATGGCCGCTCAGGACATGGAGCAGGAGCGCCTCGGCACTGGCTTGGCCAATCTCCGCTTCAAGGGCTTTGAGAACGCTCAGTCTCAGGTAAACCAAGAGCGCGCCCGTCAAATTCAGGGCGGCCAGACTATGGGCTCGCTCGACATCAACAACCGTTCGATGTTTGCTGGCGCTGGTGCCAATATGGGCAATATGGCGAACACTATGCTGCAGCAAGGGCAGACCGAACGCGGTCTGGCTAACACGCTGGCAAACGATGAGCTTAAGCGGGATATGGCGCAGGCTGGCGCGCTGACGCAGATCGGCGCACTGCAGACGGCACAGCAACAGGATTTGATCAACGCCTCGCGCGGTTTCTTCGACCAGATCAACAACTACCCCTCGCAGGTCGCTCAGGGGGCTACGAGCACGCTTGGCAGTGTCCCGCAAGGAACGACGACGACGGCTGACACTGGCCGCTCTCCATTCTCTCAGGCGCTTGGATTGGGCTTGGCCGTGGCTGGTATGGGCATTCCGGGTGGTGGTACGTTGCTCGGTGCTGGCCTATCTGGAGCGTTTCCGGGAACTTTCCCGCGCGCGGCTGCCAACGGCGGCGCTCTTCGGAGCTACGCGGATGGTGGCTTTATCGATGCACCCGCGCCTCAACGCCCGATCCAGCTTCTCAACTACAGCCGGGGCGGCCCAGAAGCTGCTCAGGCTCAGAGACTCAGAATGCGCGATGTCCCGACGCCCACGCCACGTCCCCAGTCCCCGGGGTTTGCCGGTGAGGTAATCGATCTGGAAAGCACCGCCGACGGCGATTGGGCAATGGAAGATGCTCGCCTGCCCGCCGCCGCTAAAGTGAAACAGGAAATGGAGCCGGTTCCATCAATCGGCGACATCCTGCGAAAGAAATTCCTGACAACCGACGAGGACGGCAACAGCCCGCTCTACGACATCGGCGTGGCCCTCATGCAGGGAACCGGCGAGCGCGGCCTCGTTGGCGATCTAGGTGCGGCTCTCGAAAGTGCTGAGGCGAAGGCTGCGGCGCGCAAAAAGAACCGCTCTGAGGCCGCGTTGAAAAAACAAGCGGCTGATGCTGCTGTTTTAAAAGCTGAGGCAGCTTACAGGGCTACTTTAGGGCCTAAAAGTGAGTGGGGGAAGCGGGCGCGCGATAGATCAATTCTCGTTGGTAAACACGGCGAGGACAGTCCCGAGGTAAGAGCTTTTGATGCGAATAAAAAGGACACAATAAAGCCGGGCCAGTTTGAGCGGTTGGTTAGTGCTATAAATGACCCGACCACGCCGCCTGAAATCCGTGAAATGTATCGCCGAAAACTTGAGGCGGACATCGCTGGGGACGGTTTCTCCGTTAAGGTCGGGCCGGATGGAACGATCAGTATTGCTCAGGGTGCGGCAGGGCGCGAGCAAGACGCCGTGAAGAGTGAAGTTGAAAAACAATACGGGCCGGGTGTCGCTTTGAATAATGAAGGCAAGCCCAAATACGTTGTTGGTAGCCGCCCATACGTTAAGGCGAAGCGGCATGTCGAAGGCCTAAAAATGGACGTGAGCGCAATTAAGGACACAGTCGCTCAAATCAAGGAGATAATCGAGAGAAACCCGAACGCTATTGGAAACCTTGGTAGCTGGCTAAAAGAGCAGGTCTCTCAGGACGCAAGAAATGTCGTTCTATTGCTTGGTCGCATCAAGGCAAAGGCTGCTTTTGGCAATTTGAAGGCGATCAAAGAATCCGACGCGACGTTGGGTGCTATTACGGCCCCTGAGTTGGAGCTTCTTATCAACGAGTCAGGCGCTCTTAGCCAGCTCGGGTCAAAGGATGTTCTCTACCGCGCTATGGATGGATTTGTCCGCGATTTCGAGCGCAAGGCCGGGTTTGTCTTTGAGGACTTCAACCGTCTTGATCCGAATGCTTCTTCGGGTTCTTCCGCTGCGTCCCCGCCCCCGAACACTACAGGTTCGGCGACGGGAAGCCCGGTAGTCGGCCCGAAACCACCAATGTAGGTGTCTGATGCCAATTACATATGAAGATGGCGCAGTTAAGGTTGTCACGTCGGCAGGCAGTGTCTTTGAGTTTGAGGTGCAAGACCCGGACGCTGGGATTAAATATCTGTCCGATATGAACAATCTCGCCGCCGAGCTGGAAAAGCACTATCCTGAGAATGCGTGGGCCATTGAGCGGACGAAAGATACACAGCTCGGTGACGCACTGCGCGCCAGAGCACAGGCCCCTCGCGAGGGAGAGGGTGCCTCAGACCGCGAAAAACGCCTGTACGGCACCATAAACGAAAAAGCCCCCCAAGACACATGGGGGAAAGGAATGGTGCGCTCTGTCGCAAGCGGGGCCACAATGAGCTGGGCGGATGAGATTTTGGCCCCAGCTTTGGCTGCGTATATGATCAAGACAGACCCAAAAGCCAAAGAAATGGGTTACGAAGCGGTCAGGGACCATATTCTCAGAAACGAGAGGGACGCGATGCGTCGCTTTGCGGAAGAGCACCCTGTTTCTGACTTGGCCGGTAATGTGGCAGGTGGCGTTCTGACGGCGGCGGCTCTACAGCCTCTGGCAGCGGCCATCAGGCTGCCGAGGTTTATGACGGCACCCGTTGGCAAGGGAGAGAAGATAGCCGGGGGCATAACGGTCGGAGGCGCTACTGGCTTGGCAACAGGTGAGGGCGCATCTGAGGGTGGTGACAGAGGCCTCTGGGACAGAGTGGTTGACGCCGGTATTGGTTCAATCGGTGGCCTTTTGGGCGTTGTCGGGGCCGAAGGTGTCTCTCGCTTGTTCGCCAAGTTTAAGACGGAGGGCCTGCCGTTTTTGATGTCTTCTAATGCAGCTCGGATGGGCGTCACACCAGAAGTTGTTGAGTTCTTCCGCCGGGTAGGCACGCTGACCCAAGAGCAGTTTGATGAAGCCGTTTCTCGTCTCCGCGCGAATGGCTCGGAAAGTGTTCTTGGCGAGACGTTAACCGGCGGACCTGATATTCTGGACGCTATTGCAAACAGTGGTATGCAGGCAGGGCAACAGGCCAGAAGTATTGTTGAGAAGAGGGCGAAAGCTGGCTCTCAAGAGCTGACGCAGGCGATGGATGAAACGCTTGGCGCTCCGCAATTGCTTTCTCAGGACCGCAAAATTTATGGGCGCGCTAACCCTCTCACCGACCTGTACGAGGAGGCTTACTCCGTTCCGCCCGACTGGGTCTCCGACAGCGGTCTGCGCTTGGAAGAAATTATAACCAAGGAGCTTGACCCTTCGGCGCTCAGGGCAGCCCAGCGCAAGGAGCGCATTGAGTACGGCGACAAGTCTCAGATTTCCCGCGTTGCCAAGGAGCAAGAGGACGGGACGTTTGTCTTCACAGAGTTGCCAAACGCGCGGCAATTGGACCTGATTGCTAGAGCCCTAATCGATGAGGCCTATGAGAGCGTCGGTAAAGGTAAAATGGGCGGCATGACTGACACCGGTCGCTTGTTGCTTAAGCAAGGCAGAGAAATACGGACAATCCTTCGCGAGCAGAATGAGGCCTATGATAATGCGCTTAAAGAGGCGTCTCAGGCCATCAGTTTCGCCCAATCTAGGGATGCTGGGTATGCTCTCCTGAACACGCGCATCACCCTTGACGACGCTGAAAGCCTGATCGGCGATCTTGGGAAGAGGGAGATGACCCAACTTAAAAAGGGCATCCGTTCTTTCCTCGACGACCAGATGGCAAAAGTCAATCAGGCGTTGACTATGACGGACACTGAGGTTGCTGAGGCCGCAAAAGGGTTCCGTATTTTGAGTAGCCGGGCTGCTCGAAATAAAATCAAAATGGTTCTCGGCAATGACGCGGACGCGTTTTTAAAGAAAGTCGATAAGGCCGTTATTCCCCTGCAGCTCAGGGCGCTAATGAACGCCAACTCTAAGACGGCAATCCGTCAGGCTATAAATGATATCGTCGATGAGCAAGTTTCGACTGGTGTTATGCCTTCGCTCCAGCGCGGGCGCATCCTCGACGCTGTCGGGCAGACGTTGACAAGTGTGTTCTCTGACCCCAGCGCGGGCGCTCGCAAGAAGAACCGATTGGCGAAAGAGCTGACCTCGCTCCTCCTGACGCG
>Ga0181594_10001982_pt1 | contig 18952 bp, 21 predicted proteins | sample 071ome_18_FD_145603 | JGI IMG/M metagenome (GOLD analysis project Ga0181594, IMG submission 145603) | Coastal salt marsh microbial communities from the Groves Creek Marsh, Skidaway Island, Georgia - 071413BT metaG (spades assembly) | ecosystem: Environmental > Aquatic > Marine > Intertidal zone... | reverse complement strand
GGCGAGGCACGCTTTACCCCCACGGCGCATCCGGTTTTGTGCGCGCACCTGCGTGCTAAGGTCGCCCCCCGTCAACCGGAACCCGTGCATGACCAATCGCCTCGCCGACGAAACCAGCCCCTATCTACAGCAACATAAAGACAACCCGGTCCATTGGTGGCCGTGGGGCGAGGAAGCGCTGGCGGCCGCGCGCGCGCAGGACAAACCGATCTTGCTGTCGATCGGCTATGCGGCCTGTCACTGGTGCCACGTGATGGCGCACGAAAGCTTCGAATCCGACGAGATCGCGGCGCAAATGAACGAATCGTTCATCAACGTGAAGGTCGACCGCGAGGAACGCCCCGACATCGACACCATATATATGAATGCGTTGCACATGCTGGGCGAACAAGGCGGCTGGCCGCTGACGATGTTCCTCACCCCGCAAGCAGAACCCTATTGGGGCGGGACGTATTTTCCGCCCGAGCCGCGATTCGGGCGACCGGGTTTCCCGCAAGTCCTCGCGGCAATGGCCAAGGCCTATGCCGAGGACAAAGACGCGGTGGCGAAGAATACCGCCGCGCTGGTCGAGGGCTTACAGAAGATGGCCCGCACCCCGGCGGCCGACGAGGTGCCGACGCTGTCGCCCGAGTTGCTCGACAACATGGCGGGCCGGCTGGTCGAATCGGTCGATATGGCGCTGGGCGGAATCGGCGGGGCGCCGAAGTTTCCGCAAACCTTTGCGCTGGAATTTCTATGGCGCGCGCATCGGCGCAGCGGCGACGCGACGCTTGCACAAGCGGTGCAAATCTCGCTCGATCAAATGGCGCAAGGCGGCATCTACGATCACGTCGGTGGCGGCTATGCGCGTTATGCCACCGATCCCGCGTGGCTGGTGCCGCATTTCGAAAAAATGCTCTACGACAACGCGCTGCTGATCGATTTGATGACGCACGTTTGGCAGCACACGGGATCGTCGCTGTACGCCGCGCGCATTCGCGAGACGGTGGGGTGGACGTTGCGCGAAATGGTCGCCGAGGGCGGCGGGTTTGCCGCCTCGCTGGATGCCGATTCAGAAGGCGTCGAAGGCAAGTACTACGTCTGGACCGAGGCCGAAATCGACGCCGCGCTGGGCATGGATGCCGACATGGTCAAAGAGGCGTTCGGCGTCACGCCGGACGGCAATTGGGAAGGCAAAAATATTCTCAACCGTAGCCACAACTTGGCGGTGGGCGACCCTCAGTTCGAAGGCGATCTCGCGCGCGCCTGCAACGTGCTTTACGAGACGCGCGAGCAGCGCGTGCGGCCGGGCTGGGACGACAAGGTGTTGGCCGACTGGAACGGGCTAATGATGGCTGCGATGGCGCGCGCGGCGGCCGTGTTCGACGAGCCGGGCTGGCTGGCCGCAGCGGAACGCGCGTGGACGTTCGTTGTCGACAAAATGAGCGACGGCGACCGGCTGTGGCATGCCGCACGCGACGGCAAGGTGCGCAACGCCGGGATGCTGGAGGACTACGCCAACATGGCGCAAGCCGGGTTGGCGCTGTTCGAGGTGACGGGGGCGGTCGCGTATCTGAAGCGCGCGCGGGCGTGGGCCGCGACGCTGGATGAACTTTTCTGGGATGCCGAGCAAGGCGGCTATTACCAAACCGCCTCGGGCGGCGAGCAATTGATCGCGCGGCCGCGCAACGCCACCGACAACGCGGTGCCCTCGGGCAACGGCACGATGGTCGGCGTTCTGGCGCGGCTTTATCTGCACACCGGCGAGGATGCGTACCGTGCCCGCGCGCACGCGTTGATCGATGCGTTCACGCCGGAGATCGCGCGCAACTTTTTCGGGCTGACGACGTTCCTCAACAACGTCGATCTGTGGATGAAGCCGGTGCAGGTCGCGATCATCGGCGATCGTAAAGAGCCCGCGACCAAAGCGTTGATCGCCGAGGCCTATGCGTTGGCCACGCCCAACCTGGTGCTGAGCGTGATCGCGCCCGATGACGCGCTGCCCGCCAACCACCCGGCGGCGGGCAAGGCGCAAAAGGACGGCGTGGCGACGGCCTACCTGTGCATCGGCGAAACCTGTTCGCTGCCGGTGACCGATGCGGGCGCGTTAAGCCAGGCCATGCCCGCATGACCCCCGCGCCGCAGCTTTCGTATCCCTCGCCGGTGGGCGATCTGACGGTGAGCGAGGATGAGGGGGCGATCGTGGCGCTCGACTTTGGGCGCGGGATGACACAAACGCGCACCGCGCTGCTGGATGAGGCCGTGACGCAATTGGCGGCCTACTTCGACGGATCGCTCACCACGTTCGCGTTGCCGCTCAATCCGCATGGCACAGCGTTCCAGAAGAAGGTGTGGGCCCTGATGCAAGCGATCCCCTATGGCGGGACGCGGGCTTATGCCGATCTAGCACGCGATCTAAAAAGTGCGGCCCGCGCGGTGGGCGGCGCGTGTGGGGCGAACCCGATCCCGGTGATCATTCCGTGCCACCGGGTGCTGGCGGCGGGCGGCAAGATGGGCGGCTTTTCGGGCGGCGAGGGCATCCCGACCAAGGTCGCGCTCTTGCGACTGGAAGGCGCGATCGCGCTTTAGACTCAAGGGGTTGGGCGGCCACCGTGACTCCGTGCGGGGGCTTGGCTAGAGTCCGGGTCGAAAAATTCGCACCAAAAAATCGGGAGCACAGCATGGGCCAGGAAATCCAGATCAAGGGCAAAGACGGCGACTTCATGGGGTATCTCGCGACCCCGGCCGGGGGTTCGGGCCCAGGGATCATTTGCATCCAAGAAGTGTTCGGGGTGAACACCTGGATGCGCAACATCGCCGACGACTTCGCCGCACAGGGTTATGTCGCGCTGGTGCCGGATCTGTTCTGGCGGTTGGAGCCAGGCGTGCAGATCAACGGCGAGGGCGAGGAAGATTTCGCCAAGGCGTTCGATCTTTATGGGCGCTTCGACGTCGAAAAGGGCATCGCCGATATCCAAGACAGCATCAACGCGCTGCGCGGCAACCACGGCGCCAGCGACAAGATCGGCACCGTCGGGTTCTGCCTCGGCGGGTTCCTGGCCTATATGTGTTCGGTGCGCACCGATGCGAACGCCAATGTCGGCTATTACGGCGTCGGCATCGACACCATGCTGGGCGAGCAGGGCAATATGAAAAGCCCGTTGATCCTGCACGTCGCGGTCGAAGATCAGTTCGTGCCCAAGGAAGCGCAAAAGAAAGTGCACGACGGCCTGGCCGGCAACGACAAGGTCACGATCTACGATTACGAAGGTCAGGACCATGCGTTCGCGCGCAAGGGCGGCGACGCCTATCGCAAGGAGGCGGCCGAGCTGGCGGAATCGCGCACGCTCGACTTCTTCAAGCAGCACCTGGCCTAGGCATGGTCAAAGCATTGCAAGCGGCCCGCGCCGGCGGGCCGGAAGTGCTGGAATACGTCGATGTCGAGGTCGGCGATCCGGGGCCGGGCGAAATTCGCCTGCGCCACGGCGCGATCGGCGTGAACTACATCGACACCTATCACCGGGCCGGCACCTATCCGGGCTCGGGCTTTCCGCGCATTCTCGGCGTCGAGGGCGCCGGGGAAGTCACCGCCGTCGGCGACGGGGTGACCACGGTCAAGGCCGGCGATCGGGTGTGCTACCCGCTGGGCCCGGGGGCCTATTGCGAGGAACGATTGATCAATGCCGGCATGGTGGTGCCGGTACCGGACGGCATCAGTGACGACCAAGCCGCCGCCGCCATCACCAAAGGCATCACGGTGCACCATTTGTATACCCGGGTGCGTCAGGTGGGCGCGGGCGATTGGGTGTTGTTCCATGCCGCGGCCGGTGGGGTGGGCTTGTTCGCCTGCCAATGGGCCAAACACATCGGCGCCAAGTTGATCGGCACGGTGTCCTCGGACGCCAAAGCGCAACTCGCGCGCGACAACGGCGCGGCCGAAACCATCGACTACACCCAAGAAGACTTCGTCGAGCGGGTGAAAGACATCACCGGCGGCGAGGGGGTGGCGTTGGTGGTGGACGGCATCGGCGGCGACAACCCGACCAAGTCGGCGCAATGCTTGGCCGCCTATGGGACGTTAACGACCATCGGCCAGGCCTCGGGCCCGTCGACGATGACGATCGACGATCTACCGCCCTCGGTGCTTTACACCAAGGGCTCGATCGCGACGCTGCTGGGACGGCTGGACGAGCTTCGCGAGTCCGCCGCCGCGTTCTTCGACCTGGTGCAACAGGGCGCGATCAAGATCGCGGTCAACCACACCTACGCACTGAAGGACGGCGCCCAGGCGCATACCGATCTGCAAGCGCGCAAGACCACGGGCTCGATCATCCTCAAGCCGTAGGTCTTATTGCCAGCGACGGCGCTTATCGAGATTGAGGTTGGGGTCACGGACCGGAAACAGCGCCATCGAGATTTGGTCGAGCACCGCGCCGAACGCGGGCGTCGCCGGATCGACGGGCGGGGTGCGCGCGTTGACCCGGTTTAGCGCCTCGTCGCGATAGCAATAGCCGACGACCACCCGCATCTTGCCGACTTCGGCACGGGTCGGGATCGACGCCGGATCGGGTCCGCATACCGTGCGCACGTCGGGCGTCCGTTCCGGATCGAAAACGAAGGTCAGGTGAAACCCGTCACGACGCTGCGCCTCGGTCGCCGCCTCGAACGTCGCCGGCGGGAAGTCGCCGGGTAGACGAAAACGTGCCGTCACGGCGCGGAGCGTGTCTTGCGCCGACAGATCGCCGACATGGCCGACCGTGCGGACCGGGATCGGCCCCCGGGCGGCGATAAAACTGACGGTGTCGCGGTCGTACCCGCCATAGGGCGTGCCGCCACCGATGATCGTACCGGTGCAGCCGGCCAGGGCCAGCGTGACGAGCCCGGCCAAGATGAATTTGGACATAAGCAATCTCCCCACATGAGGCATGCTCGATATATGGGGATCGCGGCGGCCCTTTACCGCGCGGACCTACGCGGCATTCAGCCGCAGTAGGTTTTGTACAACAGCTTGATCACCTTGGCGGCCTCGGGGCTGCCCAGGCTGTAGTAGATCGTTTGCGCCTCGCGACGGGTGTCGACAAGGCCGTCGTGACGCAGCCGGGCGAGGTGTTGCGACAGCGGCGATTGGGCGAGATCAAGGCGCTCGGCCAGCGCCCCGACCGATAATTCGCCTTTCGCCAGATGGCACAGGATCAGCAGACGCTTTTCGTGGCCCAGCGCGCGCATCAAGGCGCTGGCTGCCGCCGCCGACTTTGACATTTCCTTTATATTAAGTTTTTCTAATTTAGCCATTGTCTATATATTAGCATATTCATATATAATTGCGAGGCGGGGCGCGCCGCAACGATCCAACGAGGAGACCCCACATGAAACCCGACGTTCGTTCGTTTTTCGATCCGGCCACCTTTACGATCAGCCATGTCGTCCGCGAGCCGGGCGGCAAGCACTGCGCCATTATCGATTCGGTACGCGACTTCGACCCCAAGTCGGGCCGCACGTCGACGCAATCGGCCGACGAGATCATTGCCTATGTCCGCGCCGAGGGTCTGGTCGTGGACTGGATATTGGAAACCCACGTGCACGCCGATCACCTGACGGCGGCGCCCTACTTGAAAACCATCCTGGGCGGGCAAACCGGCGTCGGCGCCGACATTAAGACCGTGCAAGAGACCTTTGCCGGGGTATTCAACACCGGGCCCGACTTCGCGACCGACGGCAGCCAATTCGACCGCTTGTTTGCCGACGGCGACACGATCGCGATCGGCGTCATGGAAGGCCGCGTGATGCATACGCCGGGCCATACGCCGGCATGCGTGACCTATGTGTTCGGCGATGCGGCGTTCGTCGGCGATACGTTGTTCATGCCCGATTTCGGCACCGCGCGCTGCGACTTCCCCGGCGGCGATGCCAAGACGCTGTATGCCTCGATCCAAAAGGTGCTGGCGCTGCCGCCCGACACGCGACTGTTTATGTGTCACGACTACATGCCGAACGGGCGCGAGGTGATGTGGGAAACCACCGTCGCCGCCGAAAAGGCCGACAACCTGCATGTCCATGACGGCATCGCCGAGGCCGAGTTCGTGAAGATGCGTACCGAGCGCGACGCGAAATTGGATATGCCGGTGCTGATCCTGCCCGGCGTGCAGGTCAATCTGCGCGCCGGCCACATGCCGCCGCCCGAAGCGAACGGCGTTTCCTATCTCAAGCTGCCCGTCGACGCGCTGTAAGTGAGCGGGACCCCATGACCACCGACCGCCTGGACGACCAAGTGCCGGTTTGGGACCGCTTCGTCCGCGTTGCCCATTGGGCACTGGTCGCAGCGTTTGCCGTCGCCTATCTAACCGAGGACGACGCCCTCACCGTTCACGTGTGGGCCGGATACGCCGTCGGCACGATTGTCGTCCTACGGATTGTGTGGGGGTTCGTGGGCCCCCAGCACGCGCGCTTCAGCGACTTTCTCTACCGACCCGGCGTCGTTCTTGGGTATCTCGGCGCCCTTCTACGATGGCGCGGCCGCCGCTACATCGGCCACAGCCCCGCGGGAGGTGCGATGGTCGTCCTCCTCCTCGCAGCGCTCCTGGGCACCGTCGGTTCTGGGCTTTGGCTCTACGCCCTCGAAGACAACCGCGGCCCGCTCGCCGGGATCGTCACCAGCGCATCGCCATCGACCGCATCGGTGACCGTCGCCCGAGGTGCCGACGAGGAGAACGAAGAGGACGATCACGACGACGAGCGCGGCCACGCCCGTGAGCACGACGGCGATGCCGAGGCCCTCGAAGAGATTCACGAAGTCCTAGCAAACCTGACGTTGGTTTTGGTGTTCCTCCATATCGGCGGTGTTTTGCTGGCCAGTTTTGTTCATCGCGAAAACCTGCCACGCGCGATGGTTACCGGTGCCAAGCGGCGCTAACAGGACGCGCCGCGCCAAGCGGCGACGTCCGCAACGAAAGGAATTTCAGGAATGGCTGCACAAGGGTTCAAGGACATGATTGCTAACGCAAATGCGGTGATCGACACGATTGCGGTTCATGACGCGGTATCGTTGGTCGGCGACGACAATGTCGTGTTCGTCGACGTTCGGTCGGCGGGCGAACGGGCGCAAGGGACCATCCCGGGCTCGATCCATGCGCCGCGCGGGTTTTTGGAATTCATCGCCGACCCGCAGGGGCCGATGCACCAAGCCGAATTCGCCAGCGGCAAGAAGCTGGTGGTGTTCTGCGCCTCCGGCGGGCGATCCGCTTTGGCGTCCAAAACGCTGGTCGATATGGGCATCAAGAACGTCGCCAACATGGCGGGCGGGATTGCGGCCTGGGCCGAGGCCGGCGGCGCGATCGCCAAAGGGTAGACGGCGCCGACGGGGCGCCCTTGACGCACGGCGATTAGGGCTCATGCTGCGCCTCCAAAACAGGGAGGACGCATGACCAAAGCCGTCGTACTGCACGCCACCGGGGGACCTGAGAATTTTTCCTGGGAAGACTGGGACCCCGGCGCGCCCGGCCCCGGCGAAGCGCGGGTGCGGCAGACCTTTGCCGGGCTGAACTACGTCGATACCTATTTGCGTTCGGGCCTCTATCCGCTGGCGAAAATGCCCGCCGTGTTGGGGCGCGAAGGCGCGGGCGTGGTCGAAGCGCTGGGCGACGGGGTGTCGGGCCTCAACGTGGGCGACCGGGTGGCCTACTCCAGCCACTTGGGAAGTTACGCCGAGGTCAATTTGGTGCCGGCCGACCGCTTGGTGCCCCTGCCCGACGACGTCTCCGACGAAATGGCGGCCGCGATGATGCTCAAGGGCATGACCGCGCAGTACCTAGTGCGTCAAACCAAGGCGCTCGGCCCTGGCGATACGCTGCTCTATCACGCGGCCGCGGGCGGGGTGGGCTTGATCGCCTGCCAGTGGGCCAAGCATCTTGGGGCGACCGTGATCGGCACAGTGGGGTCGGCGGCCAAAGCCGAGCGCGCCAAGGCGCATGGCTGCGATCATGTCATTCGCTACGGCGAAGTGGATTTTCTCGACGCGGTAAAGGGCCTGACCGACGGGCGCGGCGTCGATTACGTCTGCGATGCGGTGGGCGTGACGACGATCGAGAAATCGATGCAAGCGATGGCGCATCACGGCGTGTTGGTCTCGTTCGGCGCGGCCGCCGGGCCGGTGCCCCCTGAGACCTGGGCGAAGTTGCCGCCCGAGCGTTACCTCATCAAAGGCACGTTGCCGGGCTACACCAAGACGCGCGAACAGCTTCTGGCCTGCGCCGAGGATCTGTTTGCGGTGGTGCGCGCGGGCGCGGTGCGGATCGAAATCAACCAACGCTATGCGCTCAAAGACGCGACCCAGGCCCATACCGACCTCGAAGCCCGCAAGACGACGGGCTCGACCATTTTCGTGATTTAGGGAGACAACCCCATGACCAAAGCCGTTCGCATTCACGCCTATGGCGGGCCCGAGGCGCTCGTTTACGAAGATGTCGATGTGCCCGCACCGGGGCCGGGCGAGGTGCGCCTCAACCAAACGGTGGCGGGGGTCAATTTTCTCGACATCTATCATCGTGCGGGGACGCACTTTGCCAACCTGACGCCGCCGGCGGTGCCGGGGGTCGAGGCGGTGGGCATCGTCGAGTCGGTCGGCGCGGGCGTGACGCACGTCAAGGCGGGCGACAAGGCGGCCTATCCGCTGACCGCGGGCGGCTATGCCGAAACCCGGATCATTTCGGGCGAAGATGTGGTGAAGGTGCCCGACGGGATCGACGATAAAGTCTTGGCCGCGACCTTTATGAAGGGGCTGACGGTCGGCCACATGCTGAACGATCTGACCACGTTCAAGCCGGGCGACTTCGTGATGTGGCACGCCGCCGCAGGCGGGGTCGGCATGATCGGCTGCGAATGGGCCAAGCATTTGGGCCTCAACGTAATCGGCACGGTGAGCACCGAAGAAAAGGCCGAACGCGCGCGCGCCGCCGGCTGCGATCATCCGATCATCTACACCAAAGAAAACTTTGCCGAACGCGTGCACGAGATCACGTCAGGCGAATTGTGCCAGGCCGTGTTCGATGGCGTGGGCGCCGATACGTGGTTGGACTCGCTGAAATGCGTGAAGCCCTATGGGGTGTGCGCCACGTTCGGGTTGGCGTCGGGACCGCTACCGCCGTTCGGCTTTGCCGATATTCCGAGCGAAGGGTTCGTGACCCGCGCCAGCGTGGCGGCGGTGTCCAAGACGCGCGACGCCTACGAGAAAAGCTCGGCCTCGTTCTTCGAGATTCTCAAGCAAGGCGTGCTGACGCCGCGCATCGAACACGAACTGCCGCTCAAGGACGCCGCGGAGGCGCACCGGCGGCTGGAGTCGCGGCAGACGACGGGGTCGTTGATCCTGATCCCGTAAGTCACAGCGCCAGACGCATGGCGATGCGGTGTTCGGGCATCGGCAAGTAGCGTCGTTGCTTGTCGAGGTCGCCCTGCACGGTCGGACCGATCTGATCAGTGGGGATCGTGGCGAAGCCAAGCCGTTCGTAGTAGGGCTTGTTCCAGGGCACATGATCGTAGGTCATGAGCAGGATGCTCGTGTGCCCGCGGCGGCGCGCCAGGGCGATCGTTTCGGTCATCAGCTGGCTCCCGATGCCTTGGCGCATGTGGCTCGGCAAGACCGCGATTTGTTCGAGGTAGCCTGCGCCTTCGGCCGCGCTGAGCGCGAAGAACCCGACCCGCGCGCCGTCGGCTTTGGTGTCGGCAAAGACCAGGCCGCCCTGGGCGGCGCACCCGCGCCAGGCGTTTTGTTCGGCTGCGAGAAGGGGGTGGTCGTCGTCGAAATCGACCGTGATGCCGACCTAGGCGTAAAGCGCGAACGCGGCGTCATCGATCGCGACCGCGGTGGCGACGTCGTCAGGGCCGCCCGGCCGGAGGACGCACGGGGTTTTCGTCATGTTCGCTATTTCATGGTACGACCCCGTGGGTTGGCAAACGAAAAAGGCAGGAGGGGGCGATGGTTAAAGCCATTGTGATGCATGAACCGGGCGGACCGGAGGTGCTGAAGTGGGAAGACGTCACGGTCGGGGAACCCGGCACCGGCGAAGCGCGCGTGCGCAACACCGCCGTGGGGCTCAACTTTCTCGATACGCTGTTTCGCTCGGGCGCCATCCCGATGGAGCTGCCGGCGATCCTAGGCTGGGAGGCCGCCGGGATCGTTGAAGCGATCGGCGGCGGGGTCACGGCGGTCGCCCCGGGAATGCGCGTGGCCTATCACACGCCCAACGGTTGCTATGCCGAGGAACGCCTGATCAAGGCCGACGAGCTGGTGCCGCTGCCCGACGCGATCAGCGACGACCAAGGGGCGGCCGGCATTCTCAAAGGCATGACCGCGCAATACCTGTTGCGCCTCACCACGCGGATCAAGGCGGGCGACACCGTGTTGGTGCACGCGGCGGCCGGCGGGGTCGGGCTGTTCATGTGTCAGTGGGCCAAGCATCTCGGCGCGACCGTGATCGGCACCGTCGGCACCGACGAAAAAGCCGCACTCGCCAAAGCCCACGGCTGCGATCATCCTGTGGTCTATACGCGCGACGATTTTTTGCCCGTCGTGCAAGAGGTGACGGGCGGGGTGGGCTGCGATGCGGTGTACGACAGTGTGGGTGCCGACACCATCGAACGCTCGTGGCAATCGGTGCGCCCGCACGGCACGGTCGCCTCGTTCGGCATGGCCTCGGGCCCGATCACGCCCGAACAGCTCGCCAAGCAACCAACCGATCGGTACTTCATCCGCACCACGCTGCAGGCCTATAACGCGACGCGCGAGGACTTGCTAGCCAACGCCAAGGACTTCTTCGACGTGGTCGAAAGCGGGGCGGTCAACGTGACCGTCGGGCAGACGTTTGCGTTGAAATACGCGGCCAAAGCCCATGCCGCCTTGGTCGGACGCGCGACCACGGGCTCGACGGTACTGAAGCCTTAGGGCAACCAACCAACGACCATGAACCTTTCGTCCTTCGGCGGCATCGGGCGAGCGCTCGCCAACCGCAACTACCGCGTTTACAGCTACGGTTCGGCGGCGTCGTTGATCGGCACGTGGATGCAGCGCGCGGCGGTGGGCTGGCTGGCGTGGGAACTGACGCACGATCCGAAGTGGGTCGGCATCGCGGTGTCGGCCGATTTGCTGCCGACGATTCTCTCGAGCCCGATCGCCGGCGTGTTGGCCGATCGGTTTCATCCCATGCGGATGCTGAAGGCGCTGCAACTGATGGCCGGCCTGCAGGCGGCCGCGTTGGCGGCGCTGACGTTTTCGGGGTTGATCACGATCGAATGGCTGGTCGCGCTGACCGGGGTGCTGGGCGTGGTCATGGGATTCAACCACCCGGTGCGCCAGACCACGATCTACTTGTTGGTGCGCCGCGAAGATTTGTCCGCGGCGGTGGCGATGACGTCGGTCATTTTCAACACCTCGCGCGTCATCGGGCCGGCGGTCGCCGGGTTCGTGATTCATTTCGGCGGGGCGGGGTTCGCCTTCGGGCTGAACGCGCTGACCTTCATGATGATGTTGGCCGCGCTTGCGGCGGTGCACCTTCCGCCCCAGCCGCCGCGCGCGCGCCCGACGATGAGCGTGCTGGGCGACATCATGGCGGGCTATCGCTATGCCTTCGTGCATGCCGGGATCGGGCCGACGCTGTTGATCAGCTTGTCGGCGGCGCTGTTGGTGCGCCCGGCGGTGGAAATGCTGCCCGCCTTCGTCGGACAAATCTTCGAAGGCGGCGCCGATTCGCTGGGCTTGATCCTGGCCGCCAACGGGGTCGGCGCGATGTTGGCCGGGATTTGGCTGGCGTGGCGGGGCAGCGCCGAAGGACTGGTGCCGGTGGCGATTTGGAGCACGGTGCTGGCAGCGGCGGCGCTGGTCGGCTTGGCGACGAGCGATACGTTTTGGCTCGGCACCGCGTTCGTGTTCGTGCTGGGGATCGCCATGTCGCTGCGCGGCACGGCAACCCAAACGCTGATCCAAAACGCGGTCGATCCCGAAATGCGCGGTCGGGTGCTGAGCCTCAATTCGTTGATCTTCAATGCCGGGCCGGCGGTGGGCGCGTTCACGTTGGGCTTGATCGCCTCGTGGGCCGGGCTGCAACCGCCGCTTTATGTCGCGGCGGCGCTGTCGTTGGGCGTGTGGCTGTGGGCGTGGCTGCGCCGCGCGCGCCTGGCCGAAGCGCTGGAGGGGCCCGACACCCACGAACGCCGCGCCGACGCGGGCGCATGACAGGTGCCCCGGGCGCTCGTATTTGCTACCAACGGCGCTAAGCAACGCACACCACACCAGGGAGAAAAGGCATGACCAAGGCAATCCGCGTCTACGAGGCCGGCGGGCCCGAGGTGCTGAAATGGGAAGATGTCGACGTGGCGGCCCCCGGCGCGGGCGAGGCGCTGGTGCGCCAGACCGCGGCGGGACTGAACTTCATCGACACCTACCAGCGCTCGGGCCTTTATCCGATGACGCTGCCCGCGATCATGGGCAACGAGGGCGCGGGCGTCGTAGAGGCCGTGGGCGCGGGCGTGACCGAGGTGCAGCCGGGCGACCGCGTCGCCTATCACAGCGCGCCGGGGGCCTATGCCGAGCAACGCCTCGTGCCGGCCTGGCTGCTGGCCAAATTGCCGGACGACATTTCCGATCAGCAGGGCGCCTCGATGATGCTCAAGGGCGGCACGGCGCAATATCTGCTGCGTCAGATCTACGAGGTGAAGGCGGGCGACACGATCGTCATCCATGCCGCCGCCGGGGGCGTCGGGCTGATCGTGTGCCAATGGGCCAAGCATTTGGGCGCAACGGTGATCGGCACCGTGGGCTCGGACGACAAAGCCGAACTTGCCAAAGCCCACGGCTGCGATCATCCGATCGTCTATACCCGGGAGGATTTTACCGCGCGGGTGCGTGAGCTCACCGACGGCAAGGGCGTACCGGTGGTTTACGATTCGGTGGGCAAGGACACCTTCATGGGCTCGCTCGATTGCCTACAACCGCGCGGGCTGATGGTGACGTTCGGCAATGCCTCGGGCCCGCCCGATCCCTTGAACGTGTTGGCGCTATCGCAAAAGGGGTCGCTGTTCCTAACCCGGCCGACGCTTGGGCACTACACGCCGGACCATGCCGCAGTGGTCAAGGTGGCGAACGACCTGTTCGACGTGGTGTCTTCCGGCGCGGTCAAGATCGAGATCAACCAGACCTACGCGCTAAAAGACGCCGCCCAAGCGCATCGCGATCTCGAATCGCGCAAGACCACGGGCTCGACCGTCTTTACGATTTAGAGCCGTCGTTCAGCCCGGCGAGATCCTGGCGCAAGGCCGCGATCTCGCCGCGCAGCGCATTGACTTCGTTGCGCATGGCTTCGCGTTCGGCGTGCGCGATCTCCTCGGCGGCGCGCATCGCGGCGCGCGTTTCGTCCTGGTCGGCCTTGATCTCGGCGTCGTGTTCGGCCTGCATCGCGCCGACCACGACCGCGATGAACAGATTCAAGATCGTGAAGGTCGCCACCAAAATGAACGGTACGAAGAATAGCCAAGCCAGCGGGAACTGTCCCATCACCGGCCGCACGATGCCCATCGACCAGCTTTCCAGCGTCATGATCTGGAACAGCGAGAACATGCTGGCGCCGATATGCCCGAACCATTCGGGGAAGGCCGTGGCGAACAGCTTGGTGGCGATCACCGCGCAGACGTAAAAGACCAACAGCAACAGCGCCATGATCGCGCCGATGCCCGGGATCGCGCCAAGCAACCCCTGCACCACCTGACGCATGCGCGGCACCGCGGAAATCAGGCGCAAGACTCGGAGGATGCGCAACGCCCGCAGCACGCTGAAGGCTTCGCTGGCCGGCACCAGGGCGATGCCGACGATCGCGAAGTCGAACAAACTCCAGGGATCGCGGAAGAAGCGCCAGCGATGCGCGCCGAGGCGAAGCGCGATCTCGACGACGAAGACCGCCAAGATGGCGCGATCAAGGACGAGGAGAAACGACCCGGCCCGGTCCATCACCCAAGGCGAGGTCTCGAGCCCTAGCGTGACGGCGTTGACCAAAATGAGCGCGATGATCGCACGCTGGAAGCGTGGGTGTTCGACCAGACGAAGTAGTTGCGCGCGCATCGTCCCTTGTCTCGCGGACTAGTACGGCTGGGGGGCCGGCGCGGGCATCGGCTGGGCGCGCGTGGCGGCGCGCAGGACAGCGAGACCGTAAACCGCCGCCAATGCCGAGGCCGCCAGCACGCCAACGCGAACCGCGCGCGCCGCTTCGGGCCCCTCGAACGCCAACCCGCCGATGAACAGGCTCATGGTGAAGCCGATACCGCAAAGGATCGAGACGCCGTAGATCATGCCCCACGACACGCCGTCGGGTTTGCGCGCGAGGCCGAGCTTGACGGCCAGCCACACCGCACCGAATACCCCGATCTGCTTGCCCACGAAAAGCCCGAGCATGATGCCGAGCGTCACCGGCGCCAAGAGACTGCCGAAAGTGAGACCCTCAAGGCTGACGCCGGCGTTGGCAAACGCAAAGACCGGCAAGACGACGAAGGCGACCCAGGGATGCAAGCCGTGCTCGAGCCGTTGCAGCGGCGGCTCCTCGTGGAAGGATGGATCCTTCGAGCTCATCGGGACGAACAGCGCGACCGCGAATCCGGCCAGCGTGGCATGAACGCCCGATTTCAGCACGCTGGCCCAAACCACGAGGCCGATCAGGATGTAGATCGCCGGGCGCATGATCCCAAGTCGGTTGGCGACGAACAGCGCGCCCAGGCCGCCGGTCGCGGTGCCGAGCGAGACCAGGGAGAGATCGGCGGTGAAGAAAATCGCAATGATCGCGATGGCCGCAAGGTCGTCGAAGATGGCGACGGCGGTGAGGAAGAGCCGGGCGGCGACCGGGACGCGGTCGCGCAGCAGCATCAGGATGCCCAGCGCAAACGCAATATCCGTCGCGGCCGGGATGGCCCAGCCGTCGATCGCGATCGGATCGTTCCAATTGATGGCGGCATAGATCATCGCGGGGATGATTACGCCACCCATCGCGGCGAAGCCGGGCAAGGCGATTTGGTCGGCGCTGGATAGATGCCCGGCGACCATTTCGCGTTTGATTTCGAGGCCGATGAGGAAGAAGAAGATCGCCATCAAGCCGTCGTTGATCCACAACAGCAGCGGCTTGTCGATGACGAAGGTCGCGACCTGAACCGACACCGGCGTGGTCAGCAACCGGTCGTAGAGCCAAGCGAGGCTGGAGTTGTCGAGGATTAGCGCCAGCGCGGCCATCGCCATCAACATGGCGCCCGCCACCAACGGCGATTTGATCAGTCGTTGAAGATTTTCCACCCTTCGAACCCCGCCCGGCCCCATCTCAAAAAAACGCGTCCGGTCGGAAACCGGGCGCGTCCGGCCCCAGAGGTGGGGAGGGACGGGCAAAGTTCAAGCCGGATTCGGCGTGGATTTCCGGCGCTAGGCCACCATTTCGATATCGTCGCCCATGACGAACGGCGCAAGCGGGTCGACCGCAGCTTCCTCGCCTTCGAGGGTGGGCCGGACGCGTTCGATGGTCTGAGCCATGAAGTCGAGAAACGCCCGCACCCGCGCGGTATGGCGCAGCTCTTCGTGGGTCAGGACCCAAAGCCCGATATCGAGGTCGCGGTTGGGCGGCGCCACGCGCACCAAGTCGGGATCGCCGTCGGCCAAAAAGCACGGCAGCAGCGCCAGTCCCATGCCGGCGCGGCAGGCATCGAGGACGCCCATGTAGGTGTTGACCCGAAACACGGTGCGCGCGGGATCGAGGTTGGCCGTCATCCATTCGTAGGGCGGCGTCAGCACCAGGGCGCCGGAGGGCTGGATCCAGTCGTGGGTGGTGAGGTCGTCGAGCTCGGCGTTGAGCGCGAGGTAGTCGTTCGCGCCGTAGACCGCGAAGGCGATCGACGCGGCGCGGCGGCCGACCAGCTGCTCGTCGGGCGTGTTGGTCGGGCTGACCGCCACGTGCGCCTCGCGATTCAGGCTGGGCGGTTGGTTGGAGATGATCAGCTCGAGTTCGACCAGGGGGTAGGATTCGCGAAAGTTCGCGAGCTGCGGGGTGAGCAGGCGCTGTAACAAGGTATCGCGGGTCACCACCCGGAGCGGCCCGCGCAGCCGCACGTCGCGGCCCTGGATGCGGCGCGACACGGCGTCGATCCGCCCGGCCACCTCCGCGGCGGTTTCAGCCAGCTCTTCGCCCGACGCGGTGAGCAAATAGCCGCTGCGATGCCGGTCGAACAACCGCACCCCGAGGCTCTTTTCCAACCCGTTCAGGCGGCGGAAAACAGTGGTGTGGCTGACGTCCAGGATATCCGCAGCGGCCGATAAGGAGCCGCCTTCGGCCACCGCCCTGAACAATCGGAGGTCGTCCCAATCCATCCCTAGGACTTAGCCTATCTTTGCAGAAATGCAAGGATAGTTTGCAAACTGCTCTATTGCTGTGCATTCAGGCACATCCTATTTTCCATATCAACAACGAACACCTGGAGCCGACGAGATGAGCGCTACGTACTTGGACAACACCCCGTGCCTCCCTCCGGCCGGTCGCTGCAGTCGCTGCTTTCAACCGCGCCAAAATCATCACGGCGCACCTCAGCGGCCTCGATCGGCGCCTCATGCGCGACATCGGGGTCAACCACCGCGACGAAGTCTTGCTGGCCGCCCAGCGGCGGCAAACCAGTAAACGTTTTTAGGACCGCCGAAATCCGGCCTGATAGGGCCGGCGGCATTTAGGGCCTTCGGGCCAGGAAGTGAGGACCCCATGAAGATGTTTCGCCGATCGCTCCTGGTCGCCGGGCTCATTGGAGGGGTCGCGCTCACCGCCTTGCCGGCACATGCACAGACCGCGTGCTTTACACGCGATCAGGCGATCGAGAACCTGAAAACGAGTTCTGGCGAGGAAGTCGAAGCGCGCGGCCTGTCGAACGACGGCAAGGTCATGTTCGAACTCCTGACCAGCGAAAACGGCTCGTGGACGCTGTTGATGACCCATGCCGACGGCAAGACGTGCCTGGTCGGATCGGGCCAGTCGTGGACCGCGATTACCGCGATGAAAGCCAAGGGTCCCGCCGTCTAGGCGGCTCGGAACCCGGCGGGATGGCGATGAACCAAGTGCCGACGGAGACCTCCCTGTCCGAAAGCACTGGCGCCGTCCCGCCGATTTCTCCCCAACCGATCAAAATGCTGATCGACGGAGTCTGGCGTACCGACCTCGTCGACACGCCGGCGCTGCGGCAACGGCGCATGGACGAGCGCAAACGCTGGTTTCGCGACGTCGTCAGCAACGACCCCAATGCCGAGTTCCCGGCCGAAGCCGGGCGCTATCATCTTTACGTCTCCTATGCCTGCCCGTGGGCGCATCGCGCGATTCTGTATCGCCGCCTGAAACGGCTGGAAGACGTTATCGGGATGTCGGTGTTGCACCCCAAATGGGGCGGCCCGCAGGGCTGGCGATTCGGCGATACCGCCATGAGCACGCCGGACCTGGTCGACGACCGGCAGTATCTCTACGAGATCTATCAAGCCTCCAAGGCCGATTTCACCGGGCGCGTCACGGTGCCGGTGCTGTACGACACCCAAACCAAACGCATCGTCAACAACGAATCGCGCGAGATCATGCGCATGCTCGACGGGGCGTTCAATCATTGGGGCAAGGGCTGCCAGAATTTCTATCCGCCCGATCTGCGCGACGAGGTCGAGACGATGAACGGGCTCATTCTCAAGAATGTCGCCGAGGGCGTTTACCGCGCGGGCTTCGCGCAAACCCAAGAACGCTACGACAAAGCGATCGCCGGCCTGTTCGACACCCTCGACGCATTGGAAAAGCGCGTCGCCACGCAATCGTTTTTGTTGGGCAACCGCGTCACCGAAAGCGACTGGCACTTGTTTCCGGTCTTGGTGCGATTCGATTTGGTCTATTACCCCGTCCTGCGCTGCAACGTGCGCCGATTGGCCGACTACCCGGCGCTGACCGCGTATTTGCAGCGGCTGTACCGGTTGCCCGGGATCGCCCAGACCGTCAAACCCGATCAGATCCGGTTGCACTACGACGAACCGGAATTGCCGATCAATCCCAATATCGTACCCGCTCGCGCCGTTACCCATTAGACTAGCCGCATGATCGACGTTTACGGTTTGAAGAATTGCGATACCTGCAGGAAGGCGACGGTGTGGTTGTCCGAACGCGGAATCGAGTACGTGTTCCACGACGTGCGCGACGAACCGCTCGACGCAAAGACCATCGATGCGTGGCTCAAGGAATTGGGCAGCACCACCCTGGTCAACCGGCGCAGCACGACCTGGCGCGACCTGATGCCGGCGCAAAAGGACGGCGCCGGCGCGGTGCCTGAAGCCGGCAGACTCATCCTCGAACATCCGGCGCTGATGAAACGCCCGGTGTTCGACCTCGGGCGCGAGCGTCTGGTCGGCTTTACCGCCGAGATCCAGAAGGTGCTGAACAAGCTTTAGCCTTGAATTTGCTATTACCAGACTATACGTTCTGGTAATGGCCCGGCCCAAATCCTTCTCCCCCGACGAGGCGCTCGACAAGGCGATGGGTGTCTTTTGGCGTAAGGGCTTTGCCGATTGTTCGATCGACGACCTGGTCGCCGCCAGCGGGGTCAGCCGCTACGGCCTGTACAGCACCTTCGGCGAAAAGGACGAGCTTTACGCTGCGGCATTGGACCGCTACGCCGAGGGCGTGATCGAGCCGTTGTTCGGCCCGCTCGAAAAAGAAGGGGCCGGGCTGGCCGATATCCACGCTTATTTCGACCGCGTGCTCGCCGCCGGCGAACGGCCGGAAGCGCGGTTCGGCTGCATGTTATGCAACACCGTGGCCGAGGCCGACGATATCAGCGCCCCCGTGGCCCGGCGGGTGAGTCAATTCCTCGATCGTCTGCGGTTTGGGTTTCTGCGCGCGTTGGAAAACGCCAAACGCGACGGCGATCTTGCCGCCACGGCCGACCCCAAAGAGATGGC
>Ga0181594_10001975_pt1 | contig 19033 bp, 20 predicted proteins | sample 071ome_18_FD_145603 | JGI IMG/M metagenome (GOLD analysis project Ga0181594, IMG submission 145603) | Coastal salt marsh microbial communities from the Groves Creek Marsh, Skidaway Island, Georgia - 071413BT metaG (spades assembly) | ecosystem: Environmental > Aquatic > Marine > Intertidal zone... | reverse complement strand
CGAAGGGTCGTACTGGTTGGCGGTGGTGGCCATGGTCGCCGCGGTCGTGTCGGCGTTCTTGTATTTGCGGATTGTTGTGTCGATGTATCTCGGTCAGGAAGCCGACGATGCCGAACCGATTCGGGTTCCCGCTGCGGCAGCGGTGGTGATTGTGATTGCCGTTTCGGCAACCATCGGGTTTGGCGTCCTCCCCGGGGAGCTTGATGACATCGCTCGTCAGGCGATTCCTCACCTCATCTCGCTCGGCTCAGCCGTTGTTGCCTCGTGACCGACATTTCCGCCGGGATTCGGCTCAAATGGCGTTCGGTGAACGTCGGGCAAGCTAGCCTCGTCCCGGTCGGGAATCCGCAGTTCCCGGCTTTGTTCAGCCCAAAACCCCACAGGTAGGCTCGTTTCTCGTGTCCGATTTTCTTCGCAGCTATCTCACGGTCGGCATCTTCGGTCTCGTCGGTGTTGCCCTGGTTGGCGCTTTCCTCGGACTGGGTCGCCTGCTGCGCCCGAACAACCCCACCCCGGCCAAGGTGGAGGTGTACGAATCCGGTGTCGATCCGGTCGGAGACCGTTGGTCGCAGGCCAACATCCGTTATTACATCTTTGCGCTCTTGTTCGTGATGTTTGACGTCGAGGCGGTCTTCATCTTTCCGTGGGCTACCCGGCTCGAGGTCTACGAAGTCTTTGGCCTTATTGAGATGGCGATCTTTATCTTCATCTTGCTGCTGGGTCTGCTCTACGCCTGGCGTAAGGGGGTTCTCAAATGGGCCTAGTCGAATCGGGGAAGCTTCCCCGGCCGGTGTCGTCGCTGCTCAACATGAGCCGCAAGTACTCCATGTGGGTGTACCAGTGGGGTTTGGCCTGCTGCGCGATCGAGATGGGTGCGGCGTTTGCGTCGCCTCGTTATGACGTGATGCGCCTCGGGGTCATCCCGTTGCCGGCCAGCCCCCGGCAGGCCGACCTGTTGGTGATTTCGGGAACGGTGACCGACAAGATGGTTCCTTCGGTCCGACGCCTCTACGAACAGATGCCAGAACCCAAGTACGTCATTTCGATGGGGTCATGTGCCAACTGCGGTGGCCCGTACTGGGATTCCTATTCGGTGACCAAAGGGGTGGATCAGATCATTCCGGTTGACGTCTACGTTCCGGGTTGTCCGCCACGCCCGGAGGCACTCCTCGAAGGGATCGTCTTGTTGCAGGAGCGAATCCAGAACGAGGACATGGCCGAACGTTGGAAGGGTGAGCCGATTGTCGTCGACTGAGATTCCCACCGAAGACGGTACCGGTGACGACGTTGGCGAGACCCGAGTAACCGACGAGGCGCGCTCGGGACTGCTGGAGTCGTTGACCAACGAGCTCGGCGCGGCGCTGGTTGGGTCGCATCTGGTCCCCGGTGATGACCTCTGGGTCCGGGTTGCGCGAGACGCGTGGGTTCACACCGGCGAGTACCTCCGCACCGGTTGCGGCTTCCAGTACTTCAGCTTCCTTTCTGCCATTGACTGGTTGCCCTCGCCGTTTGGTCGGGACATGGATGCTCAGGTCGATCTTCGACTTGGTCATGCCGAATCCAGCGAGATTGACCAGACGATCGTCACCGGCGTGGCTGGTGGGGACACTCGTTTTCAGGTCTTTGCTCGGGTCAATGATGTGGTCAACGGTTTGGCCGTCACCATCAAAGTTGATGTACCCGATGATGACCTGTCGATCGCCAGTTGGGTCCCGGTGTATACCGGCGCCAACTGGCACGAACGGGAATGCCACGAAATGTACGGCATCGATTTCGTCGGTCACCCCAACCTGCGAAACATCTACCTCCCAGCCGAATTCGAAGGTAACCCGCTTCGCAAGGACTATCCGCTTCTGGCCCGCCGACTCAAGCCGTGGCCAGGGATCGTTGACGTGGAGAAGATGCCCGGCGAGGACGACGCAGAGGACAACGCAGAGGAAGGGAGCGATTCGTGACCGCAATCTCCGATCGCGATCAGCTTGCTTACATGGCGGCTCAGGCTGCCGATGCTCGGGTCAATGTTGAGTTGGAATCCGAGGGGATGACCCTCAATATCGGTCCTCAGCATCCGGCCACCCACGGAACCCTGAGGATCGTGGCCAAGCTCGATGGCGAGCAGGTGGTCAGCGCCGAACCGGTGATGGGGTACATGCACCGGGGCTACGAGAAGCTTGCTGAGGTCCGGACGTATCCTCAGGTCACCACTCTGATCAACCGGATCGACTGGGTGGGCAGCTTCGCCAACGAAGTTCCGTTCATTTTGGCAGCCGAAAAACTGATGGAGGTCGAAGCGCCACCGCGGGCTCAGTGGATTCGGACCATCTTGTTTGAGTTGAGCCGAATCGCCAACATCACCTTGTTCCTCGGCGATATGGGTCTTCAGGTTGGCGCGGTTACCCCGGCGTTCTTTGCCTTCCGGGATCGCGAACACGTCCTCAATCAGATCGAAGCTGCCACCGGTGGCCGTTTCCATCCCAACTTCGACCGTATCGGCGGCATCAAAGACGATCTTCCCGCCGGTTGGATCACCGAGACCCGTCGGGCCATGAAGAAGATGCGGTCCTTCTGCGACGAGATGGAACAGTTGGTTCAGGGCAACGAGATCTTCCAAGCCCGCACCCGGGGGATCGGGGTGATTCCGGCTGACGTGGGCTTGAGCTACGGCTTGTCGGGGGCCAACATCCGCAGTTCGGGTGTTGATTGGGACGTCCGCCGCGACAATCCGTGCGGTCTGGTGCACCACGAACTGGATTGGCGGGTTTGGACCCACCCCGATGGTGATTCGTTCGCTCGGTTCTGGGTGCGGCTCCAAGAGGTGCGGGAAAGCACCAAGATGGTCGATCAACTGCTGGACGGGCTTCCGAGTGGACCGATCATGGCCAAAGTCCCCCGGATCATCAAAGTTCCGGCCGGCGAAGCCTACGTCGAAACCGAAAACCCCCTTGGCGTCATGGGCTATTACGTGGTTTCCAAGGGCGACCTGACCCCGTACCGGGTGAAGATCCGGTCGGCATCGTTCAACAACATCTCCATCACCCCCTGGCTCCTCAAAGGGGTTTACGTACCCGACATCGTGACCATTCTCGGGTCGTTGTACTTCATTCTGGGAGACATTGACCGATGATCAATGCCGCCCTCGTCGTCGCCGAACTTTCCTACTGGCAACAGACCACGTTGCGGGTAGTGGCGGGTCTGGCTGCGGTCCTGCTGGTGGCCGGCACGCTGGTGTATCTGCACCTGTTCAAGCTGGTGTCGTTTATGCAGAGCCGACTCGGTCCAATGGAAGCCGGTCCGTTCGGATCGCTTCAACTTCTCGCCGAAGTTGGCAAGTTCCTTCAGAAAGAAGACATCTTCCCCCGCAAAGCGGACCGGTTCGTTTTTGCTGCGGCACCCTTCGTGGTGTTGATGTCGACCTTCCTGTTGGTGGTCGTGGTTCCCGGGGGTCCAGACGCCTGGTTCGTCGATTCTGAGCTCGGTATCTATCTGGCCATGGCCGTGTCCTCGGTGTCGGTGATCGGCATCCTGATGGCGGGGTGGGGTTCGGCCAGCAAGTACTCGCTGCTGGGCGGTTTGCGAGCCACCGGGCAGCTCATCGCCTATGAACTGCCGTTGATTCTGGCGGTTCTCGGCGTGGTCATTCAGGCTGAGACAATGAACATGCAAGGGATCGTTCTGGCCCAAGCCGAAGGAGAGATCTTCGGTTTCGGCGGGATCGGCAACCCCTATGTGTTGACCCAGTTTGTGGCATTTCTGGTGTTCTTGATTGCCATGCAGGCCGAGCTGACCCAGACCCCGTTTGATATGCCAATCGCCGAATCAGAGCTGGTCACCGGCTACATGACCGAGTATTCGGGCATGCGGTTCTTGTTGTTCTTCATTGGCGAGTTCGCAACGGCGGGGGTCTTCAGTGCGGTCGCCGCAGTGTTGTTCCTGGGTGGCTGGACCGTGCCGGGGATTGACCCAGCTGACAACCTGATGAACGTGCTGGGTCCGCTGGTCATGGTGGGCAAGGTCGTGGTGCTGACCTTCCTGATCTTCTGGTTCCGTTTCACCTTCCCTCGTTTCCGCGAAGATCAACTTCAGCGGTTGGCGTGGAAGTTCCTCATTCCTATTGCCCTGGCCAACATCGTGGTCACCGGCATCCTCAAGGTCGCTTTCTAGGACATCGCTATGGGACTCGTACCAGGATTGATCAAAGGACTCGGGGTCACCGGTGGCACCATGCTGCGCACCATCTTCCCCGATGGGCTGAAGAAGCCGATCCCGAACCCGGTGAAGGGTGCCGAGACGGTGCAGTACCCACGCGAGAAGGAAAGCCCGGCACCTCGGGCCCGCGGGGTGATTGCCCTTCATGAAGAGAACTGCACGGCCTGCATGCTCTGTGCCCGTGAGTGCCCCGATTGGTGCATCTACATCGAAGGGCATAAGGAGAAGGCGCCCCCTCGTCGGGCGGGAGGCAAGCCCCGGCAGGTCAACGCCCTCGATCGGTTCGATATCGACTTCGCGCTGTGTATGTACTGCGGCATATGTGTCGAGGTCTGCCCGTTCGACGCACTGTTCTGGAGCCCCGAGTACGAGTTTTCCGAACCTCGGATCGCCGATTTGCTGCACGACAAGAGCCGGCTGGCCGAATGGATGGAGACGGTGCCCGAGTTTGAGGCCTACGAAGACGGTTCGGAAGCCAAGACCCGGAAGGTGCCGACCCAATGAGCAGTTTGCTTGCTGCGGTTTCGGCCGATGCCGACCTGATGGTGGCCCAGAACGTGTTTTTCGCGTTGGTCGCGCTGGTGATGTTGGTTGCCGCAGTGAGGGTTGTGACGTCCGGCAACGTGGTGCACGCTGCGCTCTGGCTGGTGGTGGTGCTTGCCGGGGTTGCCGTGCAGTTTCTGTTTCTTGGCGCCGAGTTCGTTGCCGTCACTCAAGTGCTGGTGTACATCGGAGCGGTCATCGTGTTGTTCCTGTTCGGCGTGATGCTGACCCGAGCGTCAATGGGCGACGATGAGTCGGTGGTCAATGAGCGGCGAGGGATGTCGGCGCTGGTTGGGGTGTTGCTGTTCGCAGTGATGTCGCTGGCCTTGATCGACTCGTTCAACGATGACCGGGTGGTCATTGACGAACCACAGTCAGTTACCACGGTGAGCGACTCGATCTTCAGCCAGTACATCGTGCCGTTTGAGGCGGTCTCGGTGTTGCTGTTGGCCGCGCTCATTGGAGCGATCGTGTTGGCGAGGAAGGACTGAACTCATGTTGCTGAACCAGTTCCTGTTGCTTGCTGCCGGGTTGTTCTGTATCGGTGTCTACGGCGTGTTGGTCCGTCGAAGCGCCATGTTGGTGTTGATGTCCATCGAGTTGATCTTGAACGCGGTCAACATCAACCTGGTGGCCTTCGGGGCATTGACCGATGATGTGGGCGGTTCGGTGTTTGCGCTGTTCACCATCGCCGTGGCCGCCGCCGAGGTAGGCATCGGGCTGGCCATCGTCTTGCTTATGTACCGCAACCGCCGCAGTATCGACCTCGCCCAGGTCGATCTGCTGAAGGGCTGAGGTCGTCATGTTGTCTGTACTTGCTGCTGGGAGTGTTTCCAAGGTGTCGACGGTGACTCACGACGCCAACTGGTTCCTTGAACACGCATGGATCATCCCGCTGCTTCCGGCGATTTCGTTTGTGGTGATCTTGTTCTTCGGCAAACGAATGCCGAAGAAGGGGGCAGAGATCGGTATCACTGCGGTGGCGATCTCGTTCCTGCTCGCCCTCGCCACCGGGTGGTCGTGGATCGACCATCGAGACCACGTCGAATTCGACGCCGGAGGCGACGAGTCTGAAGTCGTCGATGATCACGGCGACTATCTCGCTCCCGATGAACTCGGAAACGACGAACACGCGGTCGTGGTTGATGATGGCCACAGCAACGTCAACGATTCGGTTCGGCTGGCGGTCGCCGCGGCCGAAGCTGGCGGGGAAGCTGAGGGCAGCCACCCCTATGTGGCGGTACAGACCTCGACGCAGTGGCTTCAGTCAGGAGGGGTTGAGTTCAGCGCCGGGATCCTCGTCGATGGCCTGTCGGTCATGATGCTGCTGGTTGTCACCCTGATTTCCTTGCTCGTGCACGTCTACAGCACCGATTACGTGGGAGGGGACCGGCGGTATACCCATTTCTTTGCCTTCTTGTCGCTGTTCACTGCGTCGATGTTGTTCTTCGTGCTGAGCGACAACATCCTGCAGATGATCGTTGGTTGGGAACTGGTCGGGGTGTGTTCGTTCGCGCTGATTGGTCACTGGTGGGAAGAGAAGCCCAACAGCGACGCTGCGCTCAAGGCCTTTCTCACCAACCGAGTTGGTGACGTTGGCCTCTTGGTCGGCATGATCACCTTGTTCTTTGCTGCGGGGGGTGGCACGACATTTGACACGATCACCATCAACGAGCAGATCGTGCAGGGTCAGGTGGGCCACACCGCGCTGGTCGTTGCCGCGGCGGCGTTGACTGCGGCGGTGATGTCCAAATCGGGCCAGTTCATCCTGCATACCTGGCTACCCGATGCCATGGCTGGTCCCACGCCGGTTTCGGCGTTGATCCACGCGGCCACCATGGTCGTTGCCGGCATCTTCATGGTGGCCCGCTTGTACCCGGTGTTCTTCGAGGGGATGTCCATCGGTGGTTCCAGCATCAACCTGCTGTCCACGGTCGGGGCGGTCACGCTCGTCGGTGCCGGCCTTCTGGCGTTCGTTCAGGACGACATCAAGAAGGTGTTGGCCTATTCGACGGTGTCGCAGTTGGGCTACATGGCCATGGCGTTGGGGGTTGGAGCATGGACTGCGGCGGTGTTCCATCTGTTCACCCACGCGTTCTTCAAAGCCAACCTGTTTCTCGGTTCGGGTTCGGTCGCTCACGCCGTGCACTCGTTCGACATGAAGAAGGACATGGGCGGGATGAAGAAGTACATGCCCCGCACGTTCTGGACGTTCGTGATCGGTTCGGTGGCCCTTGCCGGGCTTCCGCCATTGGCCGGGTTCTGGTCGAAGGATGAGATCCTGGTGGGTACTGGCGGATGGGGGTTGTTCGGCGGGACCGGGGGCAATGGCGCCTACACGTTCCATCTTGTGATGGGCATGATCGGCGCGGCGCTGACCGCGGCGTACATGACCCGCTGCATCTACCTGACCTTCTTTGGTCGTTGGCGAGGCGGTCATGCTCACGACGAGCATGCTCACGACGATCATGCCCACGACGATCATGCCCACCATGGCGAACCGCACGAGTCAGGGCCGCGAATCCTGATCCCTCTGTACGTGTTGTCCGGTTTCTCGCTGGTTATCGGCCTGGTCAACCTGCCGCCGGGTTTGTTCAGCGGCAGCTCGAAGGATCCCGCAGGTTGGCAGGAACGGTTCCTTCACTACATCGAGCCGGCCGGTTCGTCGTACTTCCCAGCCGTCGCCCACGGTACGCCCAGTTGGTCGCTGGCCTTGATCTCGACCGGGATCGCGCTGCTCGGCATTGGGTTGGCTTTCCGCTACTACTTCATTCGAGTTGACCGGTTGAGCCGGGTGACCGGTCAGTCGTTGACGAGTTTGCCCAACGGCTTGACCACCACCAATCGCTTGGCCCGGGCCGGCCATACCTTGCTCGTCAACAAGTACTACCTCGATCATCTGTACACCGGGATCATTGCCGGGTTCACCAAGGGCCCGTTGGCCCGAGCGGCCTACTGGGTGAACCAAAACGTGCTCGACCGGACCGTGAACTTGGCCGGCGAGACCGCGGTGCGAACCGGCAAGGTGGTGTACACCAAGATCGATCAAGGCGTGGTTGATGGATTTGTCAACCGCGCCGGACGAGCCTCGGACGCTACTGGTCAAGAACTCCGCAAGATCAATTCGGGCCGGGTACAGAATTACGCGACCCTCCTGTTCGCTGCTGCCGCCATTTTGGCTGGCGCATTCATCATCCTTTTCGCCCTATAGAACTCACTACCCAGAGGAAACAACTCACATGGACTTTCTCAATGACTGGGGACTCACGCTCGTGACCTTCCTGCCGCTTGCCGGCGCGTTGGTCATGATGGCCGTACCCAAAGACGACGAGAAGGCACTCAAGCAACTCTCGCTGCTCACGTCGCTGGCGACCTTGGCCGCGGGGGCTTGGCTGCTGTTCGAGTTCGACTACGAACAGGCGGGTTCACTGCAATTCGTCGTCGATCACGAATGGATTGAGGTCATCGGGTCGGGGTACACCCTCGGCCTTGACGGCATGTCGCTCCCGTTGTTGGCGCTCACCGTGCTGGTCATGCCGCTGGTGTTCATCTACTCGTGGGATCACATCCCTTCGCCGGGAAACCCCAAAGCGTTCCTCGCACTGATGCTCATTCTGGAAACCGGAATGATCGGGACTTTCGTCGCTCAGGACCTCATTCTCTTCTTCGTGTTCTTCGAAGTGGTCCTGCTCCCGATGTTCTTCATGATCGCCGTCTGGGGTGGCGAGGACCGGCGCTACGCCTCGCTCAAGTTCTTCCTGTACACCCTGTTCGGTTCCGCTCTGATGTTGCTGGGTTTCCTGGCGTTGTTCTTCCTTTCGAAGGACCCCGTGACCGGCGAACTGCTCCGAACCTTCGACATGCGGGTGCTGACCGATGCGGCAGGTGCCGGAATTGTGCGGAGTTCCCAACTGCTGATCTTCGGTGGGATGTTCCTCGGCTTCGGGGTCAAAGTCCCGCTCTTCCCGTTCCATACATGGCTTCCCGATGCCCACACCCAAGCGCCGACGCAGGGTTCGGTGATTCTGGCGGCGGTGCTGCTGAAGCTAGGGGCCTACGGCTTTATCCGGATCGCCATCCCGATGTTGCCTGAAGCCGCTGAAGCTTGGGCTCCTTGGATCGGCCTGTTCGCGGTGATTGGCATCATCTACGGGGCGTTGGGCTGTCTGGCCCAATCCGACATGAAGCGTCTGATCGCCTTCTCGTCGGTGGCGCACATGGGATTCGTAATGCTGGGAATCGCGACCCTGACGGATTTCGGCATCAACGCCGCCATCTTTGGAATGGTCGCCCATGGTCTCATCACGGGGATGCTCTTCTTCATCGCCGGTTCGGTCAAGGAGCGGTACCACACCCTCGAAATCAAGCGGCTGGGTGGAATGCTGTTGCAGGCCCCTCGCCTGGGATGGATTCTGGGCTTCACCTCGATGGCCTCGCTGGGCCTTCCCGGGCTCGCCGGTTTCTGGGGTGAGTTCCCCGCCATCTTGTCGGCCTACCAGCCGGCGAACGGTATCCCTGAAGAAACCTTCCGGGGGTACATGGTCGTCGCTGCGATCGGTACGGTTCTGGCCGCGGGCTATCTCCTCTGGCTGTTGCAACGTACTGCGATGGGTGAACCCTCCGAGGAATTCGCCAACGACCCCCACATCACCGACGTCAACCGGTTCGAATGGATCTCGTGGAGTCCTCTTCTGTTCCTCATCGTGTTGTTCGGCGTGGCCCCCGGGCTGATCTTCGAGGTCACCGACCCGGCGGTGGTGGAGTCGCTCAACAACTGCCTCCAGTTGCCAGCCGGCTGTGAAGGCGTCGCCGACGCAACGTCGGCGATGTTCGGAGGCTGATCGCCGATGATGTCCCTTCTCGCGCAGCAGACCAGTTCGTTCGTTCGGCCTCCGATTGACTGGCATGCCGTTGCGCCCGAACTGACCCTGTTGGCTGTGGGAGCACTCGTCACCCTGCTCGACATCATCTTCGTCGAACGCGGACGCCGGTTCACCTCAGCGGTGACGTCAATCGGCTTGCTGGTTGCCATGGTCCCGATCGTGACGCTGGCCTTGGATGGCAACGATCGTTCGCTGTTTCGCGGGGCCTTCGTGGTTGACAACTACGCACTCATCATGAAGGCCGTGTTCATCATGTCGGCCTACGTGGTGGTCTTGCTGTCAGCCAACTACGTCGCCGAAGGTGACTACTGGGAAAACGAGTATTACGGCCTCCTGCTGAGTTCGGTACTGGGCATGGTGCTCATGGCGTCGGCTCGTGATCTCATCACCGTGTTTGTGGCGTTGGAGCTGTTGTCGATCCCGGCCTACATGCTGGCCACATGGCGGAAACGTGACCTGAAGAGCAACGAGGCAGGAATCAAGTACTACCTGATGGGGGTGTTTGCCTCTGCCGTGATGCTCTACGGGATGTCGCTGCTCTACGGATCGGCTGGTTCAACTCTGCTCAGTGACATCAACGCGGCGATCGGATCGACCAACGCTCCGTCGGCGGTCGTGGTGTTGGGAATCGTGTTTGTGGTGGTGGGTTTCGGGTTCAAGGTGTCAGCGTTTCCGTTTCACACCTGGGCTCCTGATACCTACGAGGGCGCACCGACACCGGTAACGGCGTTCCTTTCGGTGTCGTCAAAGGCCGCGGGTTTCGTCGCCCTCATGAACGTCGTGTTTGTTGGCTTCATCGACCGGAGCGACGTCTACGAACCGCTGCTCTGGGTGTTAGCCGTTGCGTCGATGACGGTCGGGAACCTTGTGGCCCTGCGGCAGACCAACGTGGTGCGGATGCTGGCCTATTCCGGTGTGGCTCAGGCCGGCTACATGTTGGCTCCGTTGGCTGTGGCCGGAAGCGTTCCGGACAAAGCGTTGACCGCCACCGTGACGTACCTCGTGATCTACGCAGCGATGAACCTCGGGGCGTTCGCCGTGGTGATGGCAGTGGCCCGCAAGACCCGGTCGGCCGAGATCGAATCGTTCAACGGCCTGTTCCACTACGCCCCCGGCCTGACCGTGGCCATGTCGGTGTATTTGTTTGCGCTGGCCGGCATCCCGCCCTTTGGCGGCTGGTTCGCCAAGTTCCGGGTGATGGAAGCAGTCATTGAAGCCCATACGGCAGCTGGGGTGGTTCTCGGGGTGGCCGTCGCCGTGAACTCGGTCATCGCGCTCTACTACTACGCCCGGATCGGGTTGGGAATGTGGGCCAACGATGCCCCCGATGGGGACCTGACCCCGGTGCGGGTTCCGTTCTCGTTGGCATCGGCTCTGTTCATCACCGGTGGCGTGACCCTCGTCTTCGGCGTGCTTCCGCAGTTGGTAGGTGACCTGACCCAGGTCAGTTTGTTGCCGGCCATCGGCGGCTGATCGGCGATGTCGGCCCTCGCCGACCGCCTGCACGATGAGATCCGAAGTGGTGGGCCGATGCCGGTGTCGCGGTTTGTGGAGCGGTGCCTCTACGACCCCGATGGTGGCTTCTACGCCGAGGCTGGGCGAGCTGGACGTCGAGGCGATTTCCTGACCGCAGTCGAGGTGGGTCCACTGTTTGGCGCAGTTCTCAGTCGGGCCATCGACCAGTGGTGGGTCGCCCGTGGCTCCCCACCTCGGTTTGTGGTCGCCGATTACGGCGCGGGCCCCGGAACGCTAGCTCGGGCGGTTTTCGCCGCTGAGGGGGAGTGTCAACAGGCCGGTGCCTTGCAGTGGGTCATGATCGAACGATCGGCCAGCCAACGATCAGTCCACCCGGTAGGCCCTCAGCTGACGTCGGTGGCCGATGATGACGAGCTCACGCATGTCGATGTGGGCTTTGCCAACGAATTGCTCGACAACCTGCCGTTCGACGTGGTGGCGTTTCGGAACGGCCAATGGGTGGAACGACTGGTCGACGGGGTTGATGGCAGGTTCGTCCTTTGTGATGGCTCGCCCAGCCCTGCTCCGTTGGGGATCACTGCTGACCCCGTGCCTGAAGGGGTAGAGCTTCCTCGCCCAGTAGGGGTTGATCGGTGGCTGGCCGACCAGCGGGAACGATTCCCGGACAGCGCTCTCGTGCTGTGCGACTACATGGCGACCACCGCGGAACTGGTGGGCCGCAACGGCGGCTGGCTCCGAACTTTTCGCGGACACGGCTCCGGGCCGGACTGGTTCGCCGAGCCAGGAGCAAACGACATCACCATTGACGTGCCGCGTGAACACATCGAAGCTCATCAGCCCGACGAGATCATCGATCAAGCAGCGTTCTTGCGGCGCTATGGCATCGACCACTTGGTTGAAGAAGGTCGGCGGATCTGGCAGGACCGGGCCGGTGTTGGCGACCTTGCCGCGCTCCGGGCCCGTAGTCGGATCAGCGAAGCCGAGGCGTTACTCGATCTGGACGGGATGGGGTCGTTTCAGGTTGCTATGTGGCAGCCGGTGGATCGACGGGTTCGTTGAGCTCCCGGTATCCCTGAGCGATGTGGTCCAACCACCAGGACGGTGCGTTGTTGAGCAGGTTGCTGAGGTTCGAGTAATCCCACCAACGCTCAATGTGACCATCATCGGTAAACACCTGAACGGAGCAGAACGGGTGCAGGATCCGTTCACCGGTGGAGAACACCCATTCTTCGGCGTGTTCGGTGACCACCGCGGAACCTTGGGCAATCATCTGGCCCGGGACGTGGACGTGAGCATCGACAGGGTCCAGACCAAGCCGCAAACGGGCCACAATCTGTTCAGGACCGTGGGCCCCTCCTCCGGTTTCGCCGGTGCCAACGTCGACATAGTTGGCGTCGGCAGTGAAGAAGCTGGCGACGTTGTCCCAATCGTGTGAGTACAGCGCATCCCAAAACCGTTGGGCGATAGCCGTGTTGCGTTCGCTGATTGGATGTTCAGAGTCGGTAGTAGTCATGGGTGCAGCATCACAGGTCAGGAAGGCCGAGTTCAAGGTTGGATCCTTGAATGCCACCGGAAACGGCCAACACCTCACCGGTGACATAGGCCGACGCGGGCGATGCCAGATAGAGGACTGCCGCGCCGATCTCCCAGGCCTCACCGAGTCGCCCTAACGGCGTACCGTCCACCATGGCCTCGTGGATCTCGGGAGACTGCAGGACAATGTCGAGCGCCGACGTCGCAATGGCGCCAGGGCTGACCGCGTTCACTCGGATCCGCGGCGCGAGATCCTGAGCGAGTTCTCGGGTGAGGTGAACCAACGCTGCTTTCGCAGTCCCGTAGGCGCTCATGCCCCGAATGGCGAAATGTCCAGCGGTCGAGGTGATGTTGACGATTGAACCGCCCCCTCGCTGCAGCAGGTGAGGGACGGCCAACTGGGTCATGTTGAACGCAGTCGTCACGTTGAATCGCCAGGCAGCGTCGAAGGTACGTTCCGAGATATCCAGAAACGCCTGAGGCAAGGCCCCGCCCACGTTGTTCACCACGATGTCCAGCCCGCCGAATCGGTCGACCGCGGTCTCAATGAGTTCAGCCATCCCATCCCGAGTGGAAAGATCCCCCGCGACCGCCACCGCAGTGCGGCCGTGAGCTTCCACCGCCGCGGTGGTCTCGTCGAGCTGGTCTTGGCTGCGAGCTCCGATCACCACGTCGGCCCCGGCCTCAGCGAGAGCGGCGGCTGATGCGGCACCGATGCCGCGTCCGGCTCCGGTGATGACCGCGATTTTTCCATCAAGTCGAAAGTGTTCAAGCACCATGGCCGAGACCCTAGACTTTTCACCGTGACTTCGCCTCTTGGATCCGCCGCAGCTCGGCTTGACGACATCTTGATGGTCGATGACGTTGCTGGGTCGTTGTGGGCGGTGATCGACAGCGGTGAGATGGACAGCTTGGTTCCGGAGTTGCCGTTGTTGCGAATGGAGCAGGATCCCATCCATCGCCACAAGGACGTGCTGGCCCACACGGTGGCCGTGGTAGCCAAGACCCCGTCGGACCGGTTGGTGCGGCTCGCCGCATTGTTCCATGACATTGCCAAGCCCAACACCCGAAGCTTTGAACACGGTGGGGTGACGTTTCGTCATCACGAAATCGTGGGAAGTCGGATGACCCGAGCTCGAATGCGTGACATGGGCTACCCCGATGACGTCGTAGATGACGTGGCCGAATTGGTCCGGCTTTCGGGGCGGTTCAAGGGCTATGCCGACGGATGGTCTGATGCGGCGGTACGCCGCTACGCCCGAGATGCCGGGCGGTTGCTGGGCAGGCTCAATGCGTTGGTCCGGTCGGATTGCACGACTCGAAACCAGTCCAAGGCCGACAACCTTCAACGGTCGATTGACGAGCTTGAGGAACGTATCGCCGAGTTGGCAGAAGCCGATCGTCACCGAGCCGAGCGCCCTCAGCTCGATGGCCAAGCGGTCATGGACCATTTGGGGATTGGCCCGGGTCCCGAGGTGGGGCGCGCCCTGCGCTGGCTGCTGGATCTCAAACGGCGGGAGGGCACCTTGGATGACCAAGAATTGTTGACCCGTCTCGACGGGTACTGGGCCACGGTCGATCGCTGACAACCACCACGGTCGAGACGCGCTGTGCGGGGAGCGGTGCTCTATGATCGCGGTTGACGCTGCCTGCCGTTGGGCGCGGAATGAAAGAAGGTTGCGATGCAACGTGTCCTTGCTGTTCTTGCTGCTGTTGGGCTCTTGGCTGCCTGTGGATCGGGTGGAGGTGATGCCATCGAGGACCTCAAACAGGCCCTCATCGACGATGGTGCAACCGAGGCCGCGGCGGAATGTGCTGCGCCGGGACTTGTCGAGATGGGTTATACCGCAGACGACATTTCCGATTCCGACAGCGAGCCCTCCGACGAGGCGATCGAGCTGTACGTGAGCTGCCTCGGCGATGATGTGTTCGGCGACATGATGAGCGACTTGTCCGACTCTTCGGGTCCGCAAGCCTACGGTGATGACCCAGAGCTTGATGCCTTGTACGACGCCTGCGCTGACGGCGATCTGGCTGCCTGTGACGACCTGTACATGGAGGCCCCGTTTGGTAGCGACTATGAGGCCTTTGGTCTGGACTGTGGTGGGAATGACGGCGAATCGGCCCTGTACTGTTCTGACAGCTCCCAGTCCAGCGATGACCCTGAACCTCAGGCGTACGGTGATGATCCAGAGCTTGATGCCTTGTACGACGCCTGCGACGGCGGCGACTACGCGTCCTGTGATGAGCTGTATTGGAGTTCGGCGTTGGGCAGCGAATATGAGGACTTCGGCCTGACCTGTGGCAACCGGATTGAGTCCAGTGGTCTCAGTTGCGAGGACGCCGTCTCCTGAGTAACCGATCGGTGGAGTCCGGCGCCGGTCGGGCTCCACACCGGTTCCGCGTTGTCGCGCAACCGATAGCCTGACGGGATGCGTGTAGGAATTGTTGGTGCCACCGGCCAGGTCGGTGGGGTCATGCGGACCTTGTTGGCCGATCGTCGTTTTCCCGTCGAAAAGCTCCGACTCTTCGCCTCGTCGCGGTCAGCGGGTCGTTCGATCTCTACCGCTTTCGGCGACGTGGTGGTTGAAGACGCGTCCACTGCGGACTATTCGGGGCTTGATGTGGTGCTGTTCTCTGCGGGTGGGGCAACCAGCACCGAACTCGCACCACGGGTGGCAGCAACCGGCGCCATCGTGATTGACAATTCGTCGGCGTGGCGAATGGATCCCGACGTGCCGCTGGTGGTCCCTGAGGTCAACGCTTCGGCGTTGCAGACGATTCCGAAAGGGATCGTGGCGAACCCGAACTGCACCACGATGGCCGCCATGCCGGTGATGAAACCGTTGGCGGACGAAGCCGGTCTTGACGCCATGGTGATTTCTTCCTACCAGGCGGTGTCCGGTGCAGGGCTTTCGGGGGTTGACGAACTTGATCAGCAGGCGCAGAAGGTGGGTTCCGATGGGCCCCGATTGACCTACGACGGTCAAGCTGTCCCGCTTGACGCTGGAGAGAACTTCGTTCGGCCTATCGCCTTCAACGTGGTGCCGTTCGCCGGGTCGATTGTCGACGACGGACGTGAGGAAACCAGCGAGGAACAGAAGCTTCGGTTTGAGAGCCGCAAGATCCTGGGCCTACCCGAACTCCGGGTGTCAGGCACGTGTGTTCGGGTGCCGGTCTACACCGGCCATTCGTTAGCGATCAACGCTCGGTTCTCGCGACCACTGAGCCCGGATCGGGCCCGCGAACTGCTGGCCGAGGCCCCCGGCGTGGTCCTTCGCGAGGTGCCGACCCCGTTGGAGGCCGCCGGTCAGGATCCGTCCTATGTGGGGCGGATCCGCTACGACGACACGGTGGAGCATGGGCTCAGCCTGTTTGTTGTCGGCGACAACCTCCGCAAGGGTGCCGCGTTGAATACCGTTCAGATCGCCGAAAGCTTGATCGCTCAAGGCCTCGTGGGCGGCTAAGCGCCCGTTGGCGGTGCGGACCTTGGCTACGGCGGGTTGTCCACGTAACGCTGCATGGCCTGATCGAGGCTGATGTCCATTTGGTTGGCGAGCGATGCCAGCCAGGCCAGCACATCACCGAACTCGTGAAGTTGCTGTTCGGTGGTGCCTTTGCGGACCGCTTGGGCCAGTTCGCCGATCTCCTCGGCGAGCCAGGCCACGGTGGCTGGCACCCCCCGTTGACGATCGGAGGGCCCGTACAGTCGTTCCATCAACTCTTGAAGGTCGTTGAGGTCCATGCCGGTCGAGCGTAGCGCGGCCGGTCAGGCTGACGTTTGGGCGGCCCGGGCTGCAGCTACCGCAGGATGGTCGCCGAGCGCCCAGTTGAGGGTTCGCATCAGCACCGTGGCGGCGGGCCGGATCGCCACTGGCTCGGTGAGCGGCGGGACCGGGATCATGAGCATCTGGCGAGCAAACCCGGGCAGCATGGATGCTGCGGCGGCAAACAACACCCCGTAGGAGGTGCGGGCGGCAAGGTTGAGCGGCGGAAAGGCCAAGAACCGAATGGTGTCCCGAGTATCGGGGCTGACCGCCAACTCGGATCGGTAGGCAAGAAGTCGGGCACGGAGCTCGGATCGGGTTTCCGGTGGGCTGTCCACCCCCATGGCGGTGCCGATCTCGCCGATCTCCGCCACGTACTGGTCGGCTCGGGCATCGCTCAGCGGCGAAGCGCCGTACCGTAGACGGGCCCGGAGGAAGCTGTCGGCTTCGGTGCAGTGGACCCAGCCAAGCAGGTGCGGGTCAAGCGCCGAGTACGGCCGGCCGTCGGAGGCGGTGCCGTTGACCCGGGAATGAACCACCCGAACCATCTCGATGGCCTCATCGGCTTCGGTTTGGGTTCCGAAGGTGGTGGTTGCGACGAACGCCCCGGTTCGTTGCAGCCGACCGAGCGGGTCGGTCCGATAGGTCGAATGTTGGGTGACCCCGGCCAGCGCCAACGGATGCAGGGTTTGGAGGAGGAGCGCTCGTACTCCACCGATCAGCATCGACACGTCGCTGTGAACCTCCCAGATGGCCGAGTCGGGAGGGAACCGTCGAGGCGCGTCAGGGTCGTAGAGGTACTCGGGTTCGTCGGGCGAACCGGCCAGTGTCTGTCGGACGGTTCGGGCAACCCGCTGGCGAACCTCTCCGAGTGCGTCGTGGGGGAGGGAAGACACCTCTTCAGGCTACCGGGGGGTGCTTGTCGCTTGCTCAACTCGCGGCGAGCCGTTTGATCTGACGCTCTGCTTGCGCGAGGCGAATCGTTCTGTTCAACTCCCCTCATGGACATCCGTGAAGCCTTGTACACGACCCGGGCCATGCGCCGAGTAACGGCTGAACCCATCCCTGATCAGGTACAAGCCAGGATCCTTGATGCGGCGATCCGGGCTCCCAGCGGAGGGAACGGTCAGCAGTGGCGGTTCTTGCTGGTCGATGACCCCGGACAACGGCAGCGACTCGGTGAGTTGTATCGAGAATGTATCGACCTGCTGTGGGCCACCATCTATGCCGACAAGGTTGAAGCGGCCCAAGGTGAGGGTTCTGAAGCTGATGGCCTGCGGAAGATGATCAACTCGGTGAGTTGGGCCCAGGAGAACTTCGCTGTCTATCCGCTGTTGATGTTTGGGTTCGCGTACGGTGACACCAGCGGAGGGTCGATCTTCCCTGCGGTGTGGAGCGCACAGTTGGCGGCCCGTGCCGAGGGGGTCGGATCGTCGTTGACCAGCGTGTTGGCGTTCAAAGCTGACGAAACCCGAGAGGTGCTTGCCGTGCCCGACGACAATTGGAAGATGGCCTGCTGCGTGACCTTCGGTTACCCCACCGGCCGCTGGGGGGTACCGGCGCGCACGCCGGTGCACGAGGTGGCCTACCGGAATACCTGGGGGACCCCAGTGGGATTTTCTGTCGATGAGCCACTTTGGCCGTAAGGCGCGGAGCGAGCAGACTGATCGGCAATGAACACAAGGCGTGGGTTTGCGCTGGGGGTCGATACGGGAGGGACGTACACCGATGCGGTGGTGTACGAGGAAGCGACGCGCACTGTCGTAGCGAAAGCGAAGGCGCCGACCACCCACGACGACCTTGCACTCGGGGTTCGTCAGGCAATTGATCAGGCACTTGCCGCGGCCGAGACTGATCCGGGGGCCATCCAACTCGTGGCGCTGTCCACCACGTTGGCCACCAACGCACTGGTGGAAGGAAAAGGCCGGCCGGCCGCGTTGGTGTCGATCGGGTTTGACCACGATTCCTTTTCCCGACCGGACATGGTCGAGGCCATCGGCTCGGACCCACTCATCATGGTGTCGGGAGGTCACAGCAGCCACGGCGAACCGATCGCTCCGCTCGACGTGGATGAGCTTGTACGGAAGGTTGATGCGGTCGCCGGACAGGTCGAAGCGTTTGCCGTTACCGCCCAGTTCGCGACCCGGAACCCTTCTCAAGAACTCGAAGCTCGCGATCTGATCCGGGCCCGTACCGGACGACCGGTGACCTGTAGCCACGTGCTGTCGTCGAGCCTTGGGGGCCCTCGCCGCGGGATCACCGCCCTGCTCAACGCTCGCCTTATTTCGTTGATCGATGAGCTTGTGACGACCACCGGTCACATTCTTGAGGTGCGGGGTATTTCGGCGCCGATGATGGTTGTTCGAGGTAATGGTTCGTTGGTGTCAACCGAGTTTGTTGCGCAGCGACCGGTAGAAACCATCTTGAGTGGCCCTGCCGCCAGTTTGGTCGGCGCGGCCCATCTTGCCGATTGTCACAACGCGGTGATTTCCGATATCGGTGGCACGACGACCGATATTGCCGTTCTTCACGATGGCGTTCCACCATTCGATGCCGATGGGGCGATGGTGGGCGGACACCGAACCATGGTTGAGGCGGTCTCGATGCAGACTCACGGGCTGGGTG
>Ga0181594_10001972_pt1 | contig 19049 bp, 19 predicted proteins | sample 071ome_18_FD_145603 | JGI IMG/M metagenome (GOLD analysis project Ga0181594, IMG submission 145603) | Coastal salt marsh microbial communities from the Groves Creek Marsh, Skidaway Island, Georgia - 071413BT metaG (spades assembly) | ecosystem: Environmental > Aquatic > Marine > Intertidal zone... | reverse complement strand
GCGCCCCCTGCCCTTGTGGTCGACTGTGCCCCGATGAAAGAAGCCCGTGCTGATGTAGTCCCCTCCCTTGAGGGTCTGTTCCACGTAGGTGCAGCCCTCTGGGGGAGTGGGCCATACTGCCCTGATGCGTGTGTCTGGGTGCTGAGCGTTCATTCCTCACCCCACAGGTCATCCACTTCTGCAAGCAGCTCATCAATGTCTGCACGCAGCTGCTGCAGGTCGACCAGGTTGCGCAGGCCAAAGCGATGCAAAAAGCCTGCCTGTGCTGCGCTGGCAAAGCCTGACAGCTGCAGCAGTGCCCGCACACGGCGCAGAAGTGCAAGCGCCTTGCGAGTCTCTTCTGCGCTCATGGTGACTCCACTGCAGTGCTGTGCAGCGCTTGGATGCGGTCCTCCAGCCAGCTGGTGACAATATTCAGCTCAAATGCGAGGGCGCGATAGGTGCGCCCAAGCTCACTGAGCGGTTCTGCAGCAGCTGCTGACTTCAGGCGCTGGTCATGCAGACCTTGCAGAGCATGCTTGAATTCTTGCAGCTGCTCCGCCGCAAACAGCATGCGCTTCTGCTTGTCAGTCATTGCTGCCCCCTGTCCCTGTGAGGTTGTTCAGGTGTTTGCGCTCAATCCTGCGCTGCAGGTCAGTGCGAACAAAGGGTGTGACTACTTGCTCGAGGTAGTCAGGCACAGTGAGGTTTGCGAGTGCTGCAGCAGTGCGCAGCGCAGCAGTCAGCTCAGTGCTCAGCCTGGGGCGGTATTCTGGGTTCAGGCTCATTGCCCTGCCTCCTTTGCCAGCCGTTCTACAGTGGCGGTCAGGTGGATGACTGCGAAGACCACAGCCTGCTCATGCTGTTCTGCCCGCTGCCTGATTTCATCCTTCTCCAAGTACTGAGCCACAGAAGCCAAACGGGCAGCAGACTGCTCGAGCTGCTGCAGGTGGTGAATGATGTCTGTGTATACGTCTGCGCTGGGTGGCATGGTGACCTCACAAGCTCAGGAGGTTGAAGAGGAAGGCAGCAATGATGACTGCCCCTGCAATGTCTGCGATGGTTTCTCGTGTTTGGTTGCTCATGGTCCTCTCTCTTGGGAAGTGTCCGCCCCCTGCCAGGTCAAAGCTCGAGGGGTAGCCCTGGCAGGAGGCAGACAGGGGATGGTGCCCAGTGGCGTGCTGACTGGTTGCCACACGCAGCCATTGCGCAGCGCCTTGCGCCGCATTGAGGTTGGGTGCACACCACTGAGCGGGGGACCACAATACCCAGTGGGTCCACTGGGTGCAATGGTACCATGGGTCCACACTGTCACAGTTCGGTCATAGTTCTGTCACAGCTCATAAGCCTTGACCTGACAACCCTGCACTCTTGAGAACCAGCACAGACAGGGGAAAGTGCAGGGTGTGGGGGGTTACCCCCAATTTCTGCTCAACCCAAATTGCCTGTTTTTTTGTTGAGGTGAAATTACCCCTATACCCCCCACACCCTACACTATAGGCTATTGATGCACCTTTTCAAGAGTGCAGGGTTGACCGGTCAACCATACCCCCCCACACAGGGAAAGTACTTATGTCGCGCAAACCCATGACAGTAGAGCAGCTGCTTGAGGCAGTGGCACACCTTGCGCCTGAAGCAATCAGCTGCATTGAGGGCACCCTGCAGGGCAGACAGACACCCAACAAAGCCCAAATGGACACAGCTTGGAGGGTGCTGGAGTGGAGCAAGGCAGCAGCACAGCAGCGGGCAGAGAAGAGCACAGACACACCTGATGTGCAGGAGCTGCGCAACGTGCTCAGCCTGGTTGGAGAGTGGTAGGCTGTAGGTGAGAGGACACATGAGCATCTACATCCCCCCAAGCATCCCACCTGAGCTGCACCCCAAGGTCACAGGGGTGGTGGGTGACCCCTCGAGGTTCTGCCGACTGCACAAGGTTCAGGACAAAGACAGCAAGCGTGAGATACCCTTTGACCCGCTGCCCATGCAGCAGAAGATATTCCGGGCAGTAGCTCGAGGGCACAAGCGCATCATCTGCATCAAGGCAAGGCAGGTGGCAGCTACTACAGCCTGCAAAATGGTGCTGCATCAGCAGTGGATGAGCACCCCTACTGCTGCCCTCTTCGCACTGGTGAGCTTGAGGGCTGAGTCAGCCACTGCCCTGCTGGATGACAATCGCAGGTGGATGCACCACCCCCCAGCCATCCTGCAGCGTCAGCTTGACACCAGGGCCAAAGGTGAACTGCGCCTGGCAGACACAGGGGCCACACTCAAGGCTTTCACCTCGAGGTCAAGCACAGGCCTGCGCAGTTTTAGCCCCAAGGCTGTGCTGCTGTCTGAATTTGCCTTTGCCCTCGATCAAGAGGAGCTGCTTGCACAGGCGCTGTCTGCTGTGGGTGATGGGCTGCTCATGATTGAGAGCACAGCAAACAACCCAGGTGACCGCTTCAGTGAGCTGATTGCAGGCGCACCAGAAAACGGGTGGCACCTCATCACCCATTGGTGGCAGGAGGAGCCAAAGTACACAGACCCCCAGCCGGATGACCTCGAGCGGACAGAAGAGGAACAGCAGCTGGTCACAGCCTACGGGCTGACAGATGGGCAGCTTGCATGGAGGCGCCGATACCTGGCAACCCTGGGGCCGTACAAGTTCCGACGCGAGTACCCTGCCTGCCTGGATGACTGCTTCTTGGGCAGGGAAGGTGGCTACTACGGCGAAGAGGTGCTGCAAGACATCCACGTCATTGAGCATGAGCTGCATGGCAGCAAGCATGGGCGAGAGATTGAGCCACCTCACCCGCATGACCGGTATGTCATGGGTGTGGATATTGGGGGCGGTGTAGGAGGCGACTACAGCGCTTTGTGTGTGGTGTCAGTCAGCACCATGCAGCCGGTATACACTGAGCGAAACAACCGCATTACCCCCGCTGCATGGGCACACAGGGCCATTCAGGTGGCGAGCAGGTACAACCAGGCGCTCATGCTTGCTGAGTCAAACAACCATGGGCATGCCTTCTTGCTCGAGGTCAGCCACTGCGGATACCGCGAGCAATGGAGGGCACCAGGCGGTAAGCCTTGGGTGACCACACTGCAGTCAAAGCTGGAGGCCTTCGACACGCTCAGAGAGTCCCTGCAGGTCATTAAGGTCATGGACCGTGTGAGCTGGATGGAGCTGCGCAGCCTGACCATTCCTGCAGGCAAGGTGGCACCAGAGGCGCCCAATGGGGCACATGATGACAGCGCTATGGCTATGGCGTTAGCTTACCGGTGCCTACGCGATATTCCCTCATCATGGCGCACTCATGCGCTACAATCGGGCAGAACCCGAATAGATGACCTGATTGCACACAGCAGGGCGCGCCGTATCCGTTCTGCCCATCTTCCATTCTGAGGCCTGCATGCTGACACCCACCCAATGCCAAGCCATCTGTGAGCAGCATGACCTCTATTGGGATGGGCGCAGGGATGAGCTGAGAGAACTGCGCAATCTCTACATGACGCGCTTCTTTCAGCAGCAGCAGCCTACCCTTGATGGCATCCTGCGCACTGAAGTCCCCAAGGCCTATGCAGTGGTGGAGTCATACCTGGGCAGCCTGTATGCCAAGAATCCCAGTGTGGAAGTGCAGGCGGATATTCGGGGCAGGGGCAACGCAGAAGTGGCAGAGGCCACAGCCAATACCTACCTGCTGACAGTGCGGGAGCAGCTTGAGGACGCAACGCGCCTGGCACTCATCTACCCCTGCAGCTTCCTCAAGCTGGCACCTGTGCTCAGTGCAGACCCGCTCAAGCGGGTGAGCTGCGCAGCCCTACCCCCTTGGGAAGTAGTAGTCGACGCCACGGCTACGAGCTGGGAGCAGCAGCGCTATGTGGGGCATGTGTACCTCATGCCACTGCTCGAGGCTTGCGAGCGCTACAGCAAGAGCCCCGATGAGTTCCGCCCCAGGAGCTATACCAAGTGGATTGAGACAAGCACGATAGCGGGCAAGGACCAGCTGATGGGCCTGGGTGACCCCACACAAACCCCAGCAGAGGAACAGTGGGTCAGGGTTGTAGAGCTGTATGACCTGCTCAGTGACAACCTGGTTGTGTGGTCCCCTGACTACAGCAACGGGCAAGAGCACCTCTTCGAAGGTGTGACTGTGCAGGTGGGGGCATTGGACCCTGACACAGCAGCAGACACTCAGCGCCCTGATGCAGACCTCGAGCATGAGCGCACTGGAATCCCCTACAAGACGGCCAATGGCAGGCCTGTGGTCCCTATCATCCCGCTGTACTTCTCGCGTGACCCTGACACCCCCCTGCGAGGGTACAGCCTCATCCGTCGCAGTCTCGACCAGTTTCGTGAGTTGAACGTCATGCGCACCTACCAAGCGCAGGGTGTGCGCAGAATGGCGCGTCAATGGCTTGTGCGGGCAGGCTTCCTCAGTGAGGATGGGGCTGCGAAGATTGCGCAGGGGATGGATGGGGAATTCATCGAAGTGGACTTGCAACCAGGCGCAGCGCTCGAGGGCAACATGATGTCTGTGCCTCAGGCGCCCATCCCTGCAGATATCAGCTTGTACTCACAGCTTGTGCAGGCAGACATCAATGATGCAGGCCTGCTTGCCCCATTCACCAGGGGTGAAGTGACAAAGAGCACAGCCACAGAGCAGCAGCTGCTTGCAGCCTACACCTCAAGCGAAGTGGGGCGCATGGCTCGCACACGTGATGCAGTCATCACAGCAGTAGCCCGCACATACAACATCATGCTGTCTGTAGTGCTTGGGGATGACGCTGAGCCACTGAGCCTGCCCAACCCTGTAGGGCCTACCATCCTGAGCGCAGATGACCTGACTGGGGACTTTGGCTACTGGGCTGTAGACGCTGGCACTACACCCATGAGCGACTTGACCAAGCAGCAGGCCCTTGAGCGCCTGAGCCCACTCCTGCTGCAGCTTGGGGCAGACCCGAAGGCTGTGTTGGGTGAGCTGGTCCGCACCTACCAGCTCCCTGAGAGCTTCGCAGAAGTCATCGAACCGGAACCCCTCGAGCAGGCACAGCCTGCCCCGCTGCCTTTTCCCACTGCAGGGGGCATGCCCCCAGAAGGATTGTGACCCATGCCCCTTGTCATCGCCACCAAAGCTCCAGCGGGCATGCCTGCTGACCTGGCTGCCATCGCAGAAGACCAAGACGCGCTCATTGGTGATGAGATGGCTGCACTTGTGCCACCTCCTGAGCGCCCCTACTCAGCCAAGGTGTACAGCGCCCTCACCAAGGCCATTGCCAAAGCGGCACAGGTCATGGGGCTGGACTTGACCCCAGAGGCCTACACTGAGGCTGTGCCAGAGATGGATGCAGACGTTGCACGCTTTCTGGCCATGATGGCAGCAGCTGCGAGCGACTACGGCAAACCGTTCCCCGTGGAACTCGAGGACATCAAGGGAGACAGTGAGCTTACAGCCATCACTGCAGCGCTCACCCAGCTTGCGAGTGACAAAGGCTTTGCTGAGTTCCTTGATGCACCTGTGGAGGGTGAAGAGGTCACAGAAGAGGTGGAAGAGCTGCCAGATGGGGAAGTCATCGAAGAGGAAGAGGAAGACTTTGACTTCGCTAAGCGCATGCGCAGGCGGTAGTCATGGCGTTCACCTCCTTTAGGGCGCGTCTTGCGCAGCTCTTTGGGTTTGGGCAGCGCCCCAAGTCTGTGCTGCCCAAGACCCGAGCGCAGGCCTACTACCGCTCTTATGAGGGTGGTGTGATGGGGAACCTCACCCAGGCCATTGAGCGCAAACAGCCTGTCACGTTTTTCTATAAGGACAAGTGGCAGCCAGAAGGGACACCAGGCGCCCTGGGGCAGCGTGTGGGCAATCCCCATGCCATTTGGAAGCGAGGGAACGCCACCTATCTGCACTTGTACGTCGACCCTCAGTCAGCCACAGCCACAGGGGGCCTGCCAGGTTGGCGTACCTTCCTTGTCAATCGTATCCAAGGGGTGAGTGTGTTGGAGCTGGGCACCACCTTCCTTGGAAAGCCCGTCAAGTTTGTCACTGCGCCTGGGTGGAACCCCAGATGGTACAGGCAGGTGGGTCAACCCATCAAGCTCCTGAAGTAAGAGAGGACACATGAGCCATGAAAGTGTTGCAGAGCAAGTGCTTGCAGAAGTGCAGGCGCAGACTCCAGATGAGCAGGCAGCAGTGCCTGACCTGCCCGAGGATGCGAGTGGGGCAGCAGACTTTGAGGCTGCAGACGTGGAGATTGAGGAAGCAGCGGAGGATGGGGCAGAGCCCAAGCGCAGAGGACTGAGTTGGGAGCAGGCGATTAAGTCTGTGCCTCCTGACATTGCAAAGCTCATGCGCAACATGCAGGCAGACTACACACGCAAGACGCAGGAGCTGAGCGAACAGCGCAAGACGTTCATGGCAGAACGTGAGGCCTTGATGAAAGGCAAGCAGGCGCTCAGCACTGAGGGTGACCTGCCCGAATATGACCCCTTCGATGAGGCCACCATCCAGGCCCGCATTGAACGGGAAGTCAATAAGCGCCTGCAGATGGTGCTTGAGCCTATGCAGGCCGAATATGAGCAGCAGGTGGCACAGGACAGCTACAAGACCTTCCTCAATGAGCACCCTGACTTTGAGACAGACACAGGCCTGCGCTCAGAGGTGCAGCACCTGCTTGAGAGCAATGAGAGCCTCGACTTGGAAACAGCCTACTGGGCAGCTCGAGGGAAGCGAGCCAAGCAGGAGGCAGCCAAGGCCTCACAGGAGCGAGCAGCCAAACGGGCAGCAGCCAAGCAAGCAGCGCTCACAGCTACGGGCACCCCTCGCAGGGCAGGCACCCAGGGCAGACCCTCGAGGGGAGACCTCAAGCGTGCAAGTGCTGCAGATATTCTGGCAATGGCGCAGGCTATGCACAGGCGCTAACCTGTGTTAGCGTAGCCAAAAGTGAGGCCACCCCGCTGTGGAGCCTTGCGAGCAACAGCACTGCAATAGCAGCACGCTTTTACCGCAAGAACATCCAACCACAGTGGAGGGCCTACGACGATGGCACCCCAGTCAGTAATTAGCACCACGCTGCAGCTGTTGCGTGACAAGCTCATCGACAACAGCTTCCTTTCCCATCCTTTGTTCCGCGCAATCGAGCAAGCAGGCAACCTGGTCAAGGTATCTGGCGGCCTGCGGGTGGAACAGCCTGTCATTTTCGGTGAGCACTCGAGCATCACCGAGCTGAGCAACGGCTTTGAGCCTGTCAGCATGGCAGTCACTGACCCGTTCAATACTGCCAAGTACGAATACAGCAACTTCACCCAGCCCATTATCCTGAGCGCTGTGGAAAAGGCTGCCAACAAGGGTGACCTTGCTGTGGTCAACATCCTTGAATCCAAGATGAAAAACGTCATGCTTGGACTCAAGAAGGAAGTCAGCAAGCAGGTGATGGTTGGCAACAGCACCAAGCTCACCACGCTGCAGACCCTGAACGGCATGACCACTGCCGCAAGCACTGGTTGGCTTGAGGGTGTGGCTGCTGCTTCTCAGCAGAACACTGTGGGCGGTCTCTCCAAGGCTACCTATCAGGCACAGAACTGGTTCAATCCGTTCTTTGATTCGGGCGCAGGCTTTGACCTGTCGCACCTTGACCAGCTCATGATTGACTGCCAAATCCGGAACCCCTCGGGTGAGTTCCCGGACATGATTTTCATGAGCCCCAAGTGCTTTGCAGCCTTCCAAGCGCAACAGCAGAGCTACGTGAACTACGTGAGCGCAGCAGACCGTGAAGGCCTTGACCGCGACATGGTTGCAATGTGGCGCGGTGCCAAAATCTATGTGGAGCCAAACCTTGGCTTCACTGCTCAGAACCCTGCCAAGCCTGTCAGCGCCTACGTGCTCAGCAGCAGCAACTTCCAGCTGTATGCAGACACTGATGGCTTCTTCAACGTCAGTGACATGATGCCTGTGCCTGGCACTGCTACTGAGGCTGCGATGGTGTTCTGCCGTATGCAGCTTGTCACCGGTCACCTTGCTTCGCATGGTGTTCTTCTTGATGCGGAGGCCTGAGAACCATGGCTACTTCTACTCTCATTCAGTTCATTGACGCTGGGGAAGGGGCTGACACCTCCAACCGTCGTCAGGTGGAAACCTTCCTCGCAGGTGGCACCATTGTTGCTGGTGATGTGGTTGCCCTCGACACCACCCAGACGGGTGCTGACAAGGTGCTCTATGTCACACAGGCAGCCAATGTGGCCACAGGCAACCCACTTGCAGTGGGTGTCAGCCTGAACGCTGCAGCAGCAGGTGAGCAGGTGGAGGTTGTGGTGTCCGGCTATGTGGCTGATGTGAACTGCACAGCAGGCACCATTGGGGCAGCAGGCCTTCCCTTGAGCGCAGGCAAGACGGCTGCAGGTGAAGTGGAGGCGAGCGCCAACACCGACACTGCAGGCCTCTTTGCAGTCAGCCTTGAGGCAAAGGGCGCAACCACAGCCAACAAGGTTGCCATTCACATTCCCAAGCGCTTCTGAGTCCCCCCCCCCAGGCAGTCAGCAGGCTTCTGTCCTCTCTTCGCCTGTACTGCCTTGCCCCAGCCCTGCCCTGCTCATGGGGCTGGGGCATCTTTCCATGAGGTGCACCAATGAACCTGGGTGAACTACTCGACTTCTGCGGAAACCTCCTCGACTATGACCCCTCCAACAGCACGTATCGGGAGCAGCTCGTTAGCCTGCTCAATGATGCGCAAACCCGTTGTCTGACAGATAGGCCTTGGGCGTTCTGCTCGAGGGACCGCAAGCTGCAGGCATGGACAGACAGCACCCTGCAGCTGACGTTCACCAATGGGCAGGCGCAGGTCACAGGGGCAGGCTTCCCTTTGAGTGCTGACCCTGTCACCCCAGGTAGCAACCTGGCTGGGGCTGTGCTGACCTTCACAGACAGCGCAGGAACTGCCCACACGCATCACGTTGCATGGGTAGAGCTGACTACCCGTCTGTACGTCGACCGGGCATACACAGGTGTCACAGGCGCCTACACAGCCACTGTGCAGCGCAGGGAAGTGTACCTACCCAGTGACTGCATGACAGTGCAGAACGTGTCAGACCCTCATGTGGGTATCCCTGCCAAGGCTTTGTTCCTCTCGAAATGGGAACGGGAGGATGCGAACCTTGACCCCTCCCTGCTTGGCACCATTGAGGCATACCTGCCCAGTGAAGGCAAACGGGTTGCAGCTCCTGTAGTCCCTCGAGGTGTGGCCACAGTCGCAGCAGTGGGGCAGGGCGCGCGGACCATCAACCTGTATATGGTCAATGTGGAGGGGCCTGCAGCGCAGAACTACCCCACCTATGAGGCCCAATACAGCAGTGGCTTTGAGTCTGCACTGAGCAAGGTGGCTACCTACACCCTGACAGACACACAGACCCTGCAGCTGACTCCCGAGACGATTGGCAATGAGACAGGCCTATACCGTCGGTACTACTTCACCTGCCCTGAGGCCAATATCCTTGCCCCAGTGCGCATCAGGCATGCAGACACAGAAGACCCGCTGCCTGTGGGTGTAGACACTGTGGCACCTACTGGGGGCATCACCCTCAAGCCTGACCTGAGCCTCACCAAGCTGGACAGCCAGGCCTTCCATGCTCGAGCTATCCGCTACCGCTTCAACCAGGCTGCTGTTTATCAGTCCATTGAGCTGTACCCACACGTAGCAGCAGACCAAGACGTCAATGTGCGCATGGTGATTGCCCCCACTCGCATGCAGGAAGACCAAGACGCGCCCCTGGTGCCTGCTGCCTATGCACAAATTGTGGCCTATGCAGCGCTGGAGTCCCTTGCCCTCAAGGTGGACAATGCAGCGCTATCACAGGTCTATGCACGCAAGAAGGACGTGCTGTACAAGGCCATGGAGCAGAGGTACCTGAAAGAGGTGCCCAGGCGCATCATCAAGGGCCTGCCCACTGCAGGGTATCGCTTCACCCGCAACCCGTTTGGCCCCCTGTCCTTCTCATGAATCAGTCACAGTATCAGACCCCCATTGCAGGCGGTGTAGCTACTCGACTGCCCCAAAATCCCCAGGATGCAGGTGCGCTTGAGAATTGGCGCATAGACCGAGTGTCAGGGGGATGGTGTAGCCGTGTGGGCTATGAGCCCTACAGAGTAGGTCACTCGAACTGGGAACCGTTCAACACCACTGGACCCATATACGGGCTGCATGTTGCGCAGCAGCTGGGGGGTGGTGCAAGGCAGGCAGTGCTCTTTGAGGCAGATGGGAAGCTGCAATACTACTATGATGCAGCAGGGAGCACCCCAGCGCTTGAAACCCTGGCAAGTGGTCGACACATCCCCACACCCACTGAGGCAGGGCCATGGTTCACCGACACACCACACGGCACCATTGTCACCAATGGGGTAGATAGGCCGGTCATTGTGAACCCATGGCCCCTGGGTGACTTTGCAGAAAGTGCCATAGCCATCACCCGCTGCATCAGGCCCTTTGGCTTTGCTACCCTGCCTGGGGCGCCTGAAGCGCTCAAGGTCAACCCAATGCCTGCCCCAGTCGCAGGCGACTACAACCCTACAGTGCAGAGCGCTGTGACCTTGTGGGCTATGGCCAATCCGCTTGCCATCGCAGATGGGGGCAGGTGGGGCCTGGGGCTGAGTGGCAACACAGGAGCAAGCGCAGCAGCAGGGGACAGCAAAAGTGTGTTTTCATACGCTGTTAGCTTCATCTCAGACACAGGCAGTGAGGGGCCTGTCAGTGAGCTGGGAACGATTGCCTGGGGCCTGCCCATCAATGCAGAAGGCGCGCGCCACTGTGTAGCGGTCAGGCTGCCCATTGGACCAGAAGGAACGGTAGCGCGGAAGCTGTACCGCACCAAGAACTACAGCGATGATGGACTACAGCCAGGTGAGACCACACTGTATGAGCTGGAGGTCATCCGGAACAATGCAGAAGACCTCTACTTCGATGCGATTCGGACAGCAGACCTGCGCCTTCCTCGGGAGGAAATCGCTACAGGCCCACTACCTGCCCCCAGGGCAAGGTTCAGCGCCCTCTTTGCGGGCAGTCTGTGGCTGGATGGGGGCGCAGCAGATGGGCTGAGCCTGTACTACTCAGCGCCTGGCCTCATAGAGCAGTTTGGGACGGCTAACTATATCCAACTGGCTGCAGAGGGTGGAGCAGTCACAGGTCTATTTGGGGCCTACACTCGCTTGGTTGTCTTCAGGGAGCGTGGGATCGATGTAGTCAGTGGAACCTACAGCACAGGCTTTGAGGTCACCACAATCAGCAACTCAGTGACCTGTGTAAGCCCTCACACCATTCAGGCTGTGCCAGGGCTAGGGCTGGTCTTCCTTGCAAAGGATGGCATCTATGCGCTCACAGGAGGCCTGGAGGGTGGTGCCATTGCAGACGTGCTGAACCTCACAATGGGGCAGGATGAGCTTATCCAGCGCATGACCCCAGACTGCTTGCCCAAGGCTGTGGGCATCTTTTCTGCTGCAGCTCGAGAGTATCAAGTGTGGTACCCAGCGCAGGGCAATGACCGGCCCAACAGAGGCATTGTGCTGCACCTCGACAGGCTGGGGCTGATTGACGCTCAAGGCCTGTCTGCCTGGAGTGAGCGCAGCGGGTTCCCTGTGGGAGCCATCGCAACCAGGGCAGATGGCACCATCATCTTTGGGCATCACACAGGCGCAGAGGCAGGGGACACAGACTCGCAGAGGGGTCTGTTTGTCCAATCGGGCAAGCGTGCACGGGGCAGCGTCATCAGTGATGATGTGATGGTGTGGAACCCTCCCCCCACAAGCACATACCGGTCAGCATGGTGGTCAGCAGGTGACCCTCAGCTGCAAAAGCAAATTACCTATGTGACTGTGTGGGTGATGACCACAGGTGACGCAAGCATCACCATGCGCCATTACAAGGACTTCAGCCTCACCCCTGTGCTTGAGCGCACCTACCTTGCACAGCCCCCTGACGCTGCAGCGCTGCCCACAATGGATAAGACGCTATTGGGGTCGACCGAGTACCGGACAGAGCGCCTGGTGCCCCTACGCTACAGCGTCGCCCACATGAGTGCTGCATGGTTCTGCTTTGAGATTGAGACCACTGCTGATGTCATCCTTGTGGGCCACGAGTATGAGTACACCACCAAGGGCACCAAGGTGACGATGGGGGTGAGAGCGTGAAACAGTGGACACAGAGAGAAGCCACCCAGGGCGCTACCGCTTCCCCTGATGCAGTCAATGATGAGCTGCGAGCGCAGCAGAGCAGCATCACCACCCTTGACCGAGACCAGCTGCCCGACGACTACGTCAACGATACGCGCCTGGTGCTTGGGGCGCTGCATCACAGCTACACTGCCAGCAGCTACCCTACAGCAGACGGGCAGCAGAACACAGTCATCCTGTCAGACAGCTTAGCTGCAAACGCTTGGTACTGTGCTAGCCACACCAGCTACCCAGGGGGCTGGGTGAACGTCGACACAGGCACAGGCATCCAGCTGACGGATTGGAAAGGTGGCCACCTGCACTTTGAGTGGGCAGGCAATGCGTTCATCAATGGCTGCTTTGCCAGTGGCGCGAACATCGCCTATCCCAAGACCCCAAGGTACCTAAATCTGCGCATCACAGCCAATGGGGTAACCATCGCAGAGAAGCGCGGGCCTGGGTATCATGAGGCTTTCAGGGTCATTGCCAGCACACTGGTGGCACAGGGACCGCTGACAATCCGCTTGCAGTGGCGCATCACAGAGCCCAGTGAGGATGACCCTGTCTTTACATCAGGTGGGGATGTGGTGCCCCAAGCTCACCTGTGGGGCATGCGCTATCTGGCAATTGGGAGGTGGAGATGAGCCGCATCACAGACGGGCCGGTCAAGGATGGGGACAGCCTCAGTGCTGCCAGCCTCAATGACCGCTTTGCCTCCTACACTCAGACAGACCTCAATGCCTTCAACCACAGAGATGCAGCGCATGACCTGCCCCAGTTCGACACAGGCTGGTTGCTCACCCATGCGCAGACAGTGCAGATAGGCAAGCCAGATTGGAAGCACAGCAGCTATGTCACAGTGCCTGGGCAGGTCATCATGCCTGCGCTGCCTCATCCTGTAGAGGATGGAGCAGGCACACCCACAGTCATGAGCTTTGGGGCAGGCCTGACGATTTCCCCAGGTGAGGTTTTTCGCGCCTATTGGAACTTGTCAGTATTTGCAGGCCCTGGCAGCAACTGGAACGCAGCGGGCAGCCTTGGCTTCATGAACTTTGACAACGGGTCTGGGGGCACTCGAGCTGCAAGCACCTGGGGCGCAGTGTGGGTGACCTACTTACAGTGGGATGTGACAGACGCGACCCTCAACAACTGGGTAGAGGTGCAAGGACAGTCAGACTTCAGTACCATTATTGGCGCAAAGTATGGCAGCGTCATGGGTAGCACTGAGGCCACTGCTGTGGTGCCTGCAGACCTCAGACATGCAGACCGCCCCAGTCAAGGCACCCTGCCCAATGCCAGTGTGCAGCGCTCGCAGCGCTGGAGGGGTGTGAGTGGCGCTTGGTATTTTGTGCCTGGTGCTACTCGCACGGTCTATGGGTTGCGTGTGGTTATCAAGGGCATCATGCACCCCTGGAATAGTGGAGGGCTGAACTATCTGGTGCACGATACCGCTTACAGCTTGGATGCATTTTTGCGGTACAATGCGGGCAGCCTGTCAGTTCTCAAGCATCGGGTGCAGTGATGTCATACACCCCACCCAACACTTTCGCAGATGGCACAATCCTCCAAAGCAGTGAGCTGGAGGGGAACTATCAGGAACTGCGCAAATATTTACACAGTTTCATTGTAGCAGGGGATGTGGAGGCCTCGCAGTGGATTGATACGCGCCACATCCAGCCACCTGCCTATGAGGCGTACAGCGCTGTGCAGCATGGGGTGAGCGGTCATCAAGGAGGCAGCAACAGTGGGCAGACCCGCCTGACGTTTGCCACCAAGTACCTGAGCGGACAAGGCAGGACGGGCAGCACCTCCTTCCATGCCATCCCTGGCACTGCAATCACCCTGGATTTGCGCAGGGCCTGCACTGTGGCCTTTCACTATTGGTATGAGCTGGAGTGTGGACCAGACACCAGCACAGGCGCAGGGCAGGTGACCAGCACAGAGCGTCAGGTGTGGATTGCACCTTATGTGGGCAATGTCTCCACAGCTTACAGCAGCTACCGAGAGCAGGCGCAAGAGGGCTGCAACCACCAGACAGGATGGGCAAGCAGCACAGGCTTTGGGGCAGAAATCCCATATCCCCTGGGTGGCGCCTATCAGTCCAGAGATGGCACCCTCATCTACAATGCCCCTAATGCGCGCATCACTTTTGGCCTGGCTGCTCACTCACGCATTGACCGTGTGGCTGTGGTCAACTGGGGTGTAGCAGTCGAGTCATTCTACCTGTGAGACCAGCATGGCAATCGATCCCATCTCTTTAGGCCTCCTGGGTGCTGGTGTAGCACGGGCAGGGGTAGGCATTGCACAAGGCATTGGGCAGGCTCGAGCTGCACAGGCCTTGCGCTTGACCCCAGCGCAAGTGGAAGAGCTGAGGCGCCTGCAGGAGCGTCAGCGGGCAGGCGAGCTGGGGCTGACAGAAGCGGAAGAGACCGCACTGCGCAAAGCAGGGGAGGGGCAGCAGCTTGCTATCTCGCGAGAGATGGAGGCACAGCAGCTGCAGCAGATGGCAGCACAGCCCCAGGCTGTGAGCGGTCGCGATATTTTCCTCCGAGAGCAGGCAGCACAGACAGCCATGCGCACTGCAGCACAGCAGCAAGAGGCAGCCATCATGGAGGCCAACATTGCTGAGCGAGAGCAGGAGCTTGCACGCATTGCAGCCCTCGAGGGGCAAGCACAGCAGGCAGAAGCCCAGGAGCGGGCAGCCAGGGCGCAGGCAGTCAGCTTGGGGCTGGCAGGAGCAGCCGACGTGGGGATGACTGCGCTGCAGATGGCACATCAGACCAAGATGCAGGAGGCGCAGATTCCGAAGCAGTCAGACACTGACCTGCTGCGCCTGTATCGGCCCCAGCCTACTGGCTACACCTTTGGTGGTCTTGTACCCCTGTCCTGAGAGTTCCCATGGCTTCCCCCTTTTCCGGTCGCAGACCTCAGTACCTCGAGCAATACGCGCGCACTGTCAGCGCCTACCAGCGCTATCAGGACATTGCGCGAGACATTGCAAGCGAGCAAGACCGCCTAAACTACCTTGACAGCCTCATCCAGAGCGAAAGGCAGAACCTCACTAATTTGAGTGAGGTCTTTCGTGTGCGCCCACAAGACCTGGGCAGTGCTCAAGCGCTCCTGCAGCAGCAGTATGCAGGGGAGGATGCAGCACGGCGCAGGGCAGCAGCAGGCAGGGCAGGCAGGGCAGCAGGCTTGCAGCTACCTCGAGAAGCACGGGCAGAACTCACAGCAGTGACTGTAGGCCCAGGGCGCGCGCCACAGACTGCCCGAGATACAGCCCTAAGCCTCATCACTGCAGACACCACACCTGAGCAGGGTGCTGAGATTGTCCGCATCTTGGAAGCGGGGCAGGTGGATGAGGGGTACATCCAGCAGGTGCGGGCACAGCTCGAGCAGGTAGCGAGGGGCAAGGCACCCAGCGGGGCACCTCGAGCGCTCAGCCCAGAAGAGAGAGCAGCAGAGCAGGCCTTGCAGCAGCAGCTTGAGGCAGCGTTCTTTGCAGGCCCTGCAGGCATCCGGGGTGGGTACGATGGGCAAGCCATTGTGGAGCGCAGGCAGCAGACCCCAGCGCCCAAGGGTGTAGGGTTCTCCACTGAGCAGGATGCGTTTGAGGCAGCGCTGCAGGCCATGGCAGATGGAGTCATGGCTGTGGAGGACTTTGCAAGCGAGGAAGACTACCGCTTTGCAAAGTCCCTGTATGATGAGGCCAAAGCAAAGAAGGCCTATCGCAATGACCAGCGGGTGAACTTTGAGCCTGAAGTGCTTGCGAGCAGGCAGCGGGTTGCGCAGCTCGAGCAGCAGCGCAAAGAGGCACCAGGCGCTCAGTACACAGACCCTGCAAGGGAACGGGCAAAGCGTGAGCTGATTGCTCGAGGGTATGACCCTGACCTCAATGCAGGGCGCTACCTCGAGTACCAGAAGAGTCCCTACTACAAAGCCATGATTGGGGCAGATGACATCCTCACAGACATCTTGGCAGGTGACCAAGAGCTGCAGGCAGTCACCAAACCCCAGCGCCTTGCTGCAGACCTTGTGAGGCAGATGGACACAGCGGGCAAGGCCTACACCATCAAAGACCTTGAAAAGCAGCTGGGCAAGGTGCTCAAGGGTGATGAGCTGCAGGCTGCGCTCAGCTTTGCCCTTGCAGCCAAAGAGTATGAGACACAGGGGCTAAGCAACCCGTCACAGCGGGAACTGCAACGGGCAGCCAAGCAGGCAGAGGCAGGACGCGAGGAAGCTGCAAAGGCTGCAGACGCTGCCATTACAAAGGAGCTGGGGCAGGAACTTGACCAGCAGGCACTCTTTATGCAGCGCCTGCAGAAGTCTGCCACTCGAGAGGAAGCCCTTGCACAGCAGCAGGCAGGTGATGTGTTCAGGCAGAAGGCTGCAGCGCCTGTAGCAGCGCCCGAGCCTGAACGGGTCACCATGGACTTGGGCGAAGAGGTCATACCCCTTGCACGGGTAGACCCTTCTGACCCTCGCTTCAGCTACCGCAAAGTGGATGAGGGCTATGAGGTGACCCGCACTGACCTGCCTGAGCGAGCCCCCAGCCTTGCGCGCCCTGGCACACAGGCCTATCGCAGCATTGAGGGAGTGCTTGCAGGCAGGGAACCCCTGGCACCTCCTGCCCCAGCTCCTGTACAGCCTGCGCCTGCTGTGGAAGCGCCTGCAGGTGAGGCAGAGCCTGCGCCCAAGAAGGTGCGGTACAAGTGGGACCCTGTACAGCAGACAATGGTGCCAGCTTAGAGGTGCTGCATGGACATTGAGGTATCTGGGAACGTCTATGAGTTCCCTGACAGTATGGATGTGGAGCAAGCCACAGCCATCCTGAGAGAGCAAGGCATCATCCCTGCAGCGCCTGAGCCTGTGGTGCCTGTCGAACCCATGGCAGTAGTGCCCACACCCATTGCCCCAATCCCTCCTGCTGCACAGCTTGCAGCAGCTCGAGAGGAAGCAGCCAAAGAAGCAGCACGGGCAGAGATGGCAGCACGGCAGACCTTTGTACCCGAGCAGGAGCGCCCTGCGCAGGAGGCTGCCACCCTCGAGCGAGAACGGCGCAAGGCACAGGAGCAGGCCAAACGCATCCTGCAACCAGGCGAAGAGGAAGCAAAGCGGGTGACAGAGGAAGGCCTGCCCTTCTTCCGCCCCACTCGCATTGTGGAACAGGAAATACCTGCAGTCACTCCTGGGGGTGAAATCCTGACAGAGCGCAGCATTGTGGAGGATGGGGTACCCAGGCCTCCTACAGCAGAGGAAGAGGTACAGGAGGCCTTTGCCCTGCAGCCCATCCTCGGGGCTGAGTCTGCCCGTCGGATTGGTGAGCAGATTGCAGCAGACCAAGCAGCCATTGACGCCAAAGTGGCAGCAGGCGAAGAGGTGAGCGCCTTGGAATTTGCAGGGCCTGTACTGTCAGGCATCCTGACTCGACCGGGTGAGACTGCTGGGGTAGTCGAGACAGAGCTGGGGGCAGCACTGCGCAGTACAATGGGGTGGGTGTCTGCCCTCGCAGCAGAGGGCTACTTCAGAGGCTTGGGCTATGAGGTTGACCAATACGGTATGCCCAAAGACCCTGATGACCTGGGCTTTGCTGTGGCCCAAGCACGGCGCAGCATTGGGGTGCCTGACGTGGTGTATCCCTTACAGCTGCCCACTGCTGTGGGGCGCAAGATTGTGGGGACCGTAGCCCCTCAGTATGAGCAAGCCCTTGAGGATTTCATCAAGGCAGTGCCCCAGCTTGCCTTTCCTACCCCAGGTGTGGCCACTACTTCGCAAGAGCGCAAGCTCACCACCTTTGACCCTGAGGGCAGGCGCAGGGTAGCTGTAGTGGATGTGCCCAGTCCCCTCGAGGATTGGGAAGGCTTCGCACAGGCAGAGGTTGCACGCATAGCGCAGAACGTAGCGTCAGGGCGCACAATGGGTGATGAGTTCCTTGATGCTCCTGCAGTGCGGGATTGGTACGCATCTGTCTGGGGTGACCCTGATGCTGCATACTATGCGGGCAGCTTTGGGGATGTGTTCATGCCTGCAGGGCCTGGCACAGCAGCCAAGGGCGCCAAAGGAGCTGCAGCACTTGTGGGCAAGTCTGCCACAGTCACCAAGGCAGCCAATGCAGCAGGCAAGGCAGCAATCAAGGCAGCAGAGGCAGTGCAGGCGGGCAAGCCCTCCACAAGGCTGAGCAAGGCTGCCCAGTCTGCTGCGCTGGCAGTAGCCAACCCTGTGGCAGACATTGCAGCAGCAATCACCACGGGCAGGGCAGCAGATGGGAGGGTTGTGCGACGGGTTGCACAGTCTGTGCTTGACTCAGCAGCGCTGCCTGAGACTGTGGCGACTCAAGCCAAGCAGGCAATCAAGGCCACAAGTGACACCCCTGCACAGGTCATGAGGGATGTGGCACCCATCCTGGGTGAGGATGCTGCCCTCTTTGGCAGGCAGCTCATGCTCAATGTGCCAGATGATGTGGTCATGGTCACAGCCAATGTGGGTGTGCCCAGGGTCTTTGAGCAGTCGATGCGCAAGAGCTTGGGACAGTTTCGGCGCAAGACCTTCCAAGCGAGCCCACAAGACAGCCTGCACAAGCTGCCTGATGCAGTAGCAGACCAGCTCAAGCAGTATGAGAGGTGGCAGGATGTGCCTGCAGGCCTGCGCAGGGAGGCCACCACACTGCTGGAGGATGCCCATGCCATCCAGACAGCCCCCAAGCAGGCGCGCCTTGCCCGTGACCTGACTGCAGCGCAGACCTACCTTGAGGGGCAGACTGAAGGCCTTGACCTCCTGCTCAAGTCTCGAGGGATGCAGACCCCGGGCATGAGACGGGCCAAGGCTGTGCTTGGTGGTCCGCGCATGCTCGAGAGAGAGACTGCAGCAGTAGCCCGAGCAAGGCAGCAGATACGGGCAGCAGCA
>Ga0181594_10001971_pt1 | contig 19050 bp, 18 predicted proteins | sample 071ome_18_FD_145603 | JGI IMG/M metagenome (GOLD analysis project Ga0181594, IMG submission 145603) | Coastal salt marsh microbial communities from the Groves Creek Marsh, Skidaway Island, Georgia - 071413BT metaG (spades assembly) | ecosystem: Environmental > Aquatic > Marine > Intertidal zone... | reverse complement strand
CGGTGCGTAGTACATGTAGGACATGATCCGGTCCTTGAACTGCCAACCCTTGTCAGTGCGGACGTACTCGTCCTTATAGCGCAGCGCTACCCACATGGTGGTTCCGGTGCGGACCACCTCGGCGTGGGCGGCAACGAATCCGAAGGCGTGATCGGGGTCGTTCGGATCGAAACGAACGACGTGCCCGTGCGTGTAGTGATTGGTGGCGCCCAGAGCATCGAATCTTCCCTGGTAGGTATCGCGGATAGCTTGGCGTCCGTTGGCGGCAAAGACGCCATCGAAGGATCGCAGCGTCGCGTCCTCGGTGAAGAGGCGATCGATACCGTCAAAATCCCGCTCGTCCATGATCACGCCGTACATCACCACGAGTTCCTTGATCGCCTCGCGATCCTCAAGCCGCTGAATTCGCTGCTCGATCGTCAACTCCTGCGCCATGACTTCCTCCTGTGTGTCTCTACTTGTCTTCGAAAGCTGCGAGTGCGGACGGCAGATCGGCTCCTTGCTCGAGGAGCATCCGCGCTTGTACGAGCGCCGGGACTTTCGCCATCGCGACTGCTCCGACGTAATGGCCATCGCGCTCCATCAAAGCCAGATACGACCCGGAATCCATACTGCCGATCGCCACGTGCGCTACATCGCTGCTGCGGACATAACCAACAACCTGGATCTTCTTGCCGAACTGATCAGACCAGACGTAGGGCACCGGATCGAAAGCCTGGGGAACATCGCTGGACTCCCCAAGATCGGCCAGCACCGTTGCGGCAGCAGCGCGCGCCTGCTCCTGCGCGTGGGTCCAGTGCTCCATGCGGATGTCAGAGCCTTGGGAGTTCGACCTCCACCGAGCGACATCGCCCGATGCAGTGATCGCCGAGACCGGGGTGCCGTCCTGCATGAGCACCCGACAGAACTCATCGCACGCCACACCGTTGCTGACGCCCAAACCCGAGTCGGCGAGCCATTCGGTACTGGGCGCCGCACCAACACCGACAACGACGACATCCGCCACAACCGTGGTTCCGTCACTGAGCGAAAGCGCGGTGCGCGTCCCGTCATCGGCAATGGATTCGATAGCGGTTCCGACTCGAACATCCACGCCGTTGTCGCGGTGAAGGTGCTCGATCGTCGCCCCGAGTTCGGGCCCTAGTCCTCGCACAACCAAGGTTTCCTGCGGTTCCACGAGCGTCACCGATTTGTCGAGTCCGCGAGCGGTCGAAGCGACCTCCGCACCGATGAAACCACCACCGATAACGACGACCGACTGTGAATCTGTGAGCGCAACGCGAAGATCCAGTGCATCGGTGAGTGAACGCAGAGTGTGCACACCCGGACGTCCATCGAGATCGGGGAGCGTTCGCGCATGCGCGCCGGTGGCGATGATCAGGCCGTCGAAATCCAGGGTCGAGCCGTCGAACAATTGCACGGAGCGCTGCTCAAGGTCTAAGCAGGTGGCGCGGACCCCGAGGCGCAGGTCAATGTCGAGCGCCGCCCACTCGTCCTGCGAGCGCAGTGCCACCTTGTCGGTGTCCCAGATACCTGCCAGCAGTTGCTTGGACAGCGGTGGCCGGTTGTAGGGCAGGTGGCCTTCCTCACCAAGAATGACTACGTCGCCACGGAAGCCTTGTTCGCGAAGTGATTCCGCCGCACGAACCCCCGACAGGCCAGCACCAACCACGACGATCCGCACAGGGGTCTGCACAGTGGCCGTCGACTACCGCGTAGAAACAGCGGCGATGTCGAGCACGGGGCCGAGTCGAGGGCCAGGGGTGAAGGTGATCGGAATCGACTTATAACCGGTGTTGGTCCCCTGGTGGGGGTAGGGCACCACGTTGTCGAGGTCGACCTCGTAGTCCGGCATCCGGGTGAGAATCTGACTGAGCATTTCATTTGCCATTGCTCGAGCGAGGTGTGAGCCAGCGCATCGATGAACGCCAACACCGAAGGCCATGTGGCGGTTGGGCCAGCGCTCGATATCGACATTATCTGCGTTTGGGAAAGCAGACTCGTCGCGGTTGGCCGAGGCCCAGGCCAACAGCGCGCGATCCTCGGTGAACATCTGGCACCCGTGGAACTCGAAATCTTTTGTGACCGTCCGGGCAAGACCCTGGGTCGGGCTGAAGTATCGGAGGAACTCTTCGATTGCACGGTCGAGTTTCTCCGGATGATCGATGAGGTCTTGCCGGACGTCCTGGTTGTTGTAGAGCCACACGACCGTCTGGCTCACCAGTGACGACGTGGTGCCCGTGCCGCCGGCGAGGAGGAGCTCGACCATCGAGAAGACGTCCTCGAGATCGATCGGTTCTCCGTCTACCTCTTGCTGAACAAGGAATGAAATCGCATCGTCCTGCGGCTCACGACGACGGTCGGCGATGACCTCGCGCATCGTCGCGGAAATCTCCGGCATCACCTCTTCCATCGCACGCTTGTAATCGTCGCTGCCGGGGACTCCGGTGAGCGCCTGGTGGTGCACGAAAGCGAACTTGTGCCAGTCGTCAACGGGGAGGCCGAGCCAATCCACCGTCACGAGCGCGGGAACACCAATCGTGGTCGCAACGTCAGCCTGGCCGCTCTCGATGATCTCGTCGACGAACCAGGTGACGTACTTCTGCACCATCTCGTACATCGCCTCGGTTGCGGCGGGCGCCGTGATGGGATTCATGATCTTGCGGTACTTGCGGAACTCGGGCGGATCCAACTCGATGGGGATGTGCCTATGCATCGGAGTCTTGGGAATGACAACTGACAGGCCCTCACCACCGCTGGGAGTCCGCTGGCTGGTGAACGTTTCGTCATCGCGAGCCGCATCGAACACGCTCTGGTAATCCGAAAGGATCCAGTAGCCGCCGTACTCCTCGGACCACGCAACAGGAGTCGTCTCCCGGAGGTGCCGGTAGGACGCCACCGGGTCAACGGAGTGCTCCTGAGAATTGTGGTCGAAGTGCACCACCGGGCAGCGCTTCTCGGCACCCTGCTCAGACATGTCGGACCTTCCTTACGGTGTTCCCTGACGGGGTAGCGGTGAGCTTCCGTGAAACCATACCAAGTCTTACTGATAATCGTTATACTAAATTCGAAATTGTTGCCCGAGGAGGGGTTATGCGAGTTCGAGTCGATCCGGATGTCTGCCAAGGGCACGGCGTGTGCCGTATGAGCGCCCCGGAGCTCTTCCACCTTCGTGAAGAGGACGGGCAGGCCTACGTGGAATCAGAGGAAGTGCCCGCCGGAATGGAGGAGGCCGCCAAGCTAGGGGCCGCTTCGTGTCCCGAGCGCGCCATCACCGTCTGGGACGAATAGACGAATAGGACGCCAAGCGCGTGATTGACCACCCGAACCTGTCGATGGATGCCCTCGACCTCGTCGATCCCACCGCGCCGGTGTCGGAGGGCATCTTGCTGAGTTCGTCGATCGACGAGATCGAACTCGAAGATCCCGCTACCGGCGATCCGATTGGTGAAGTCGCTGAGTCCAACGAGGCCGACGCGCTCGCGACCATCAAGCGCGCCCGGGCTCAGGCCGAGGACGGACGCTGGTCGCAGATGTCTCCCGATGAGCGCCAATCGCTGATCGACCGCCTAGTCGGAGTTATGGAGAGCAGGGCCGAGGCGCTGGCCGAAATCGGGACCCTCGAAAGCGGCACGCCAGTTTCGTATAGCTCCGGTATCCACGTCCAAGCACCATTAGACGTATTGCGTCGCGTGACCGCGAGCACCAATGACCCCGGCCTCGACATTGCGGTGATCGGTTCTCATCAACCGATGTACGCCGCGATGCAGACGGTGGCAGATTCGCTCGGTCGTGGTCGAGCGAGCGTCGTGGTACCCACCGCCATCGCACCGTTGAGCACCATCGCCTTGATGAACTGTCTTCTCGAAGCCGACCTACCCAAGGGCGTGGTGTCGGCTGTTCTCGGAACGCCAGATGTCCTAACGGTGATTCGTAGTTGCGCGGCAGAGGTAGCCGCTGACACGCTGCGCGACTCGAGCCCCGGCAGCCCGGGCGCGGGATCGACACCGCTCATGCAGATGCCCGGCTCCGATGTGACCGATGCCCTCCGCACGGCGCTGCTGGCCTACCAATGCACTCCCGGTTGGCGCCCGGGGTCAGCGCACTTGCTCGTTCCGACCGACGAGCTCGACGAGTACGCGGCCGCGACGTCCGACGTCGTCGACTCGCTCGAGGTCGGTGACCCGTGGCACGAGTCGACCTCGATCGGTCCGATTCCGGGTGGCACCGAGGCCATTAGTGCATATCTCAACAACCTCGAGTCATCCGGAGCAACCGTGACCGCAGGAACAAACGGCGAAAACAACCAACTCTTCATCGCTGCAACCGTCGCGAGCGGACTCGATGATGTGTCGCTGGCCTTAAATGCGTCGATCTGTGCGCCGGTCGTGTGCGTCATCGGCTACTCCGACGCTGCAACAGCCGAGGAGTGGATGGCTTCCCGCTACGCACCCGTGACCGACTAACGACGATGGCCTCGCCGTCTTTGAGCATCGGGTGCGGAAGCGCCTACGCGAACGATCGCCTACAACCCGCCTTCGACCTCGCACGCAGCGGTCGGGTTCAGTACATGGGGTTCGACTGTCTTGCTGAGCGCACCCTCGCCCTCGCCCAGATGCGCAAACTTGCTGATCCGTCGAAGGGCCAAGACGAGCGCATTGCAGATCTCGTTCCTCTCGTTGCGGAATTCACCGACTCAGGCGGCCGAATCGTCGGCAACTTCGGAGCAGCCAATCCTGCTGCGGCGGTGGGCGAATTCGTCGACGGGCTCCGCCGAGCCGGACGCACCGGTGTCAAAGTCGCCATCATTGAGGGCGACGACGTCTTCGATATCGCCGTGCACGAAGACCTCGAACTGCCCGAACTCGACACCAGCACACAGGCGATCCGAGATCAGATCGTCTCCGCACACGCGTACATCGGAGCCGAGCCGATCGTCGAAGCCCTGGAGCGAGGTGCTCAACTCGTGGTCGGTGGCCGACTCGCCGACCCGTCGCTGTTCGTCGGACCCATCTGCCATGAGTTGGGCTGGAGCCTCGACGATTGGAATCGCGTCGGCGAAGCGACTCTCGTCGGACACCTACTCGAATGCGGCGTGCACTCCACCGGTGGAAACTTTGAGGACCCCCCGCATCGCGTGGTGCCCGATCCGTGGAACCTCGGGTTTCCACTGGCCGATGTCACAGCCGACCGCGCCGTGGTGACCAAACTGCCCGGCACCGGCGGTGCTGTCGATTCACGCACAGCACGAACGCAGATCTACTACGAGATCCACGACCCGCAGCACTACCTAACACCGGACGTCACTGCAGATTTCTCATCGGTGCGCATCGAAGAGACCGGTCGCGACATGATCAATGTCAGTGGAGCGCGTGGCTCAGCCCGACCGTCAAACTTGAAGGCCCTGGTCGGTGTCAATCGAGGATTCAAGGGCGTAGGCGAGATCACCTACGGCGGGCCCGGGTGTCTAGATCGAGCCCGGCGTGCCGACGAGATCCTTCGCCACCGCCTCGCCACGATCGGTGATGACATCACCGACTTCCGGATCGACCTCCAAGGCTGGAACTCAGTCTTCGGTGATGCCTACCGCCCGGTGGACGACGTGGCCGAAGTCCGCCTGCGCTTGGCGATACAGGCACGAACTCGCGAGGCTGCCGCCGCGGCTGTTTACGAAGTCGAGTACCTGTATTTCGGCCCGGCAGGTGGCGGAGGTGTTGTCACCAGCGTCACCCCGCACATCGCGGTGACTCCGGCGTACATTCCACGCGATCGAATAACCACGCGAGTAGAAGTGGTCACCACATGAAACTCCGCGAGATCGCCTACGCGCGTTCGGGCGACAAGTCCGACACCAGCAACATCTGCGTCTTTCCCTACGACGATTCGGACTACCCACTCCTGGTTCGGGAAGTCACCGAAGACCGTGTGGCCACACTCTTCGGGAACCTGGTTAGGGGCGAGGTCACCCGCTACGAAATTCCGGCCAATGCCGGATTGAATTTCGTCTTGACGAAAGCACTCGGTGGTGGAGTGTCATTGACGCTGCGCTCAGATCCTCACGGGAAGTCTTTCCAGTCCCTCATCTTGGACATGGATATCGACGTGGGTTCAGCATGACCGCGCACCCCGAGTGGTCCAACTACACCGATAGAGACCTCATCACGTGGCTCGTCGAGCGCGCGGAGACCTGGCCGTCAGCTACTGCGCTGACCTGGGTTCCCTTCGACGACCCCGAACAGTCCTGGTCATACAGTCAGTTGGTCGATGCAGTCATTGACTGTGCCGGTGCACTGCAGGAAAGAGGTATCGAGCGCGGATCAATCGTGGGTCTCGTCATGGACAACGGCCCGCATACGGTGCTCCATTGGTTAGCTGTTATTGCGGCTGGGTCGTCATCGTTGTTTATCAACGCCCGGTCAAGTGCAGAAGAGATTGCCTGGATCGCTGACCACAGTGGGGCCGATCTCTTCTTGACGGACTCAGCGCATTTCGCGATGACATCGGAAGCGACATCCGAAGCGACATCGACCGCGGTGATCGACGTCGAGGGTCAGCCATTGGCGTCGTCCTACGGTCGATGGCTTCGCCCCGACTCTGACCCCCGAGCCCTCGCAAGCATCCAATACACATCCGGAACCACGTCACGACCAAAGGGCGTTCGGTGGACCCACGCCAACTGCCTGTGGGCCGCCGAGGTTAATGCACGGCATCAACGCCTCACATCCGACGACGTTTGCCTCATCACACTGCCCTTATTTCACACGAATGCGCTCGCCTACCAACTGCTGGCGGCATTCGACGTGGGCGCGCACGTAGTCCTACAACCGCGCTTCAGTGCGTCTCGCTTCTGGCAGGTCTCAGTCGATCATCGGTGCACATGGACGGGGGTCGTCTACTTCATCGTGAATGCCTTGCGAGACCAGAGCACTCCTTCGCACCACTTCTACCGTGGATGGGCAGGAAGCGGTGTTGTGCATGCTGAGGACGCACCCGGACGCGTGCCGATTACGGGTTGGTTCGGTATGACCGAAACCGTCTCGCATCCCATTTCCACCGATCCGGTGCACATCGAGTCAGCGCCGCAGTCGACCATGGGCACAGTCGCACAGGAGTACGAGGTTCGAATGGACAACGTCACGGACAGCACCGGGGAACTTCTGGTCCGCGGCGTTCGCGGCATCTCCTTGTTTGACGGCTACCTCAATGACTCTGCCGCCACCGATCGGGTGCTGGGAGCCGACGGCTGGTTCCGAACCGGTGATCGAGTGCGAGTCGAAGGCGGCCATTACTTTTTCGTCGAACGACTTGGCGATGTCCTGAAGGTCGGTGGCGAGAACGTCGGAGCTGCGGAGATAGAACGGGCTCTCGTCCAGGTTCCTGGCGTCCACGAGGTTGCCGTTGTGGCAAAGCCGGACGAGATGCTCGGTCAGGTGCCCGTCGCTTTCGTGATCGCGGACGATTCACCTCATCTCAAGGAACAACTGCAGCACGCTGCTGAAATCTCGCTCGCAGACTTCAAGCGTCCCCGCGAGTACCGGTTCGTCCCGGAATTCCCGCGGGCAACTCTGAACAAGGTGGCCAAAGCGCGTCTGCGCGAATCACTGCACGAACTTGCGCGGGAGGAATCGTGACCTCCGGCCCCTTGGATGGCGTGACTGTTGTCGAGTTCGCGGGAATCGGACCCGCGCCTTTCGTCGCGATGCTTCTCGCAGACATGGGTGCCCGAGTCATTCGCATCGATCGAGTGGGTGGTCCGAGTGCGGACTACACGCCGAACCCCGTGCTCGAGCGCAGCCGCGAGTCGATCGCGGTGAATCTGAAGGACGACGACGGCAAGGCAGCGGCTGCCGCCATCGTCGCGCGCGCGGATGTAGTAGTCGAAGGCTTCCGCCCGGGAGTCATGGAGCGACTTGGACTCGGACCAGCGGAATTGCTGTCGGTGAACACGCGCTTGGTGTACGCCCGAATTACCGGATGGGGCCAGACAGGTCCACTGGCCGGCGAGGTAGGTCATGACATCACCTACACCGCGATCACCGGCGCGTTGCACAGTTTCGGAGAAGCAGATCGCCCACCCGTCGCCCCGCTGAACCTCGTCGGAGACTTCGGTGGGGCGGCTCTGCATGGCGCGTTTGGCATTGCCTGCGCGCTGCTTGCCGCTGAGCGATCAGGGGTCGGGCAAGTGGTCGACGCGAACGTGGTGGATGGCACGAACTCGCTGATGGCCTTGGTGCACGGGCTACGCGCGATGGACAAGTGGCGGGACGATCGTGAGACGAACCTGCTCGATGGGGCAGCTCCTTACTACCGCACCTACCGTTGCAGCGACGATCGCTTTGTTGCCGTGGGGTGTATCGAACGACGCTTCTTCGCCGAACTTCTCGACGTTATGAAGCTCGATCCCTCGTTAATTGACGCGCACGGAAATCGCGAGGTGTGGTCGAGCACCACCGAAATCCTGCGCACACGATTCGCCGAGCGCACGCGCGACGAATGGGTCGATGACGCTACCGGTCGCAACGCTTGCCTCGCGCCGGTGCTGGATATCGCGGAAGCAGCCGACTATCCCCACGCGCAGGCTCGGCAGAACTATCTACCGATCGACGGATTCGACGCAGACCACCGACAACCGCGTCCTGCTCCCCGGTTCTCCGGGACTCCGACAGGAGAGCCTAAGCCCGCACCCACACCGGGTGCGAACACTCGATCCATCCTCGCCGAGCACGGGTTCGACGAGGCGACCATCAACCGACTGATCACGCAACGCAGCGTGGCAACGCAGGGAGAGGATCCAACATGACAGGCACGCGGCTGGAAGGAAAGGTCGTCATCGTCACCGGAGGAGCATCCGGTCTAGGTCGGGCGTCGTGCGAGCAGTTCACGTCCCAAGGAGCCCGCGTGGTGGTGGCCGACCTCGATGCCGCTGCCGCCTCAGCGCTAGCCAACGAACTGCCCGGTTCAGCCATCGGCGTCGAAGCAGACGTCACTGACCCCGCCTCGATGGACGCTATGGCCGCTGCAAGTCTCGACGCCTTCGGGCGTATCGACGGTCTCTTCGCCAACGCCGGGATTCCCGGAGAAGGCGCTGCACACGACGTCGACTTGGACTCGTGGCTACGCGTCATCGACATCAATCTCAACGGTGTCTTCTACTCGGTTCGCTCGGTCCTGCCCGCGATGATGGAGCAGAAATCCGGATCGCTGATCTTGCAGTCCTCGCTCGCCGGCCTCAAGGGGATGGCTAACCTCGCGTCCTATTCCGCAGCAAAGGGCGGTGTCATAGGCCTGACTCGTCAGGTGGCCGTGGAGTACGCCTCATACGGCATTCGCTGCAATGCCATCTGCCCGGGAACCATTGACACTCCCCTCGTGCGCGAGGCTTACCGGCAGCGCTTTGGCGAGGAGGGTGCAGCCGCGGCTATCGAGCGCCGCGCCCAGGACTATCCGATGGGACGGCTGGGTGACCCTTCAGACATCGCGAACTACGCGACCTACTTGGCCAGTGACGAGTCCCGCTGGGTGACCGGCACAGTGCTGGCGATTGATGGGGGCGTCAATGCCCGAATGTGACGGGGAACTATCCGGCCGCGTTGCTGTCGTTACTGGTGCCGGCATGGGTATGGGCGAAGCCATTGCGCACACCCTCGCCGCGGCCGGAGCGCACGTGGCCGCGTTCGACGTCAATACCGAGGCGGGTGAGAGCGTCGTCGAAGCAATCACTGCAGCCGGCTGCGCCGCGCACTTCGGTCGAGTGGACGTGTCTGACAGTGCGCAGGTCCGCACTGCGATCGACGATGTCATGGACCGGTATGGACGTCTTGACATTGCGGTGAATAACGCGGCCATCGCTCCGGATGACAAACCCACGGCGGAGTTCGATGAGGACTACTGGGATCGACTGATCGCCGTTGATCTAACCGGCGTCGCGCTGTGCATGAAGTACGAGATCCGCGCGATGCTCGCAGCCGGCAATGGCGGATCCATCGTGAACTTGTCCTCCATTCGAGGCTTTCGACCAGGTGTAGGCAAAATCGCCTACGCCGCTGCGAAGCACGGAGTGAACGGAGTGACGAAGGTCGCGGCAATGGAATACGGAGAGTCCGGGATCCGGGTCAACGCCGTAGCTCCCGGCGCGGTCGAGACTCCGATGCTGCGGGCAACCCTGGAAAGCCGAGGGGACGACATCTCTCAGTACACGAAGTCGTCGAGTCTGCTCGGCCGATTGGGCGCACCTCAGGACATCGCCGACGCGTGCCTGTGGTTGGCCTCCGACCGATCTTCGTACGTAACCGGAACGACCATCCACGTGGACGCAGGGCTCGCGCAGGCTCGCTGAATTCTGGGCTCGCTAGCTGACTAGTTCGAGAAGTGTGGCGTTGGCCATGCCACCGCCCTCGCACATCACTTGCAGTCCCCGTTGTGTGCCCGTCCTGTTCATCGAATGCACGAGGGTGGTCATTAGCCGAGCTCCAGTAGCACCCAACGGATGACCAAGCGCGATGGCACCACCGAGTGGGTTGGTGGCCGACAGATCCGCATCGAGTTCCTTCGCCCACGCGAGGACCACCGGCGCGAACGCCTCGTTAACCTCGAAGTGTCCGACGTCCGACATCGTCAAGCCCGCCTTGTCGAGGATGCGCGATGTCGCGGGAATCGGCCCAGACAACATGAACCGCGGGTCTGATCCAACGACGTCGATGGCTGAGATACGCGCCAAGGGCGTCAGTCCATGCTCGTCAACCGCTCTTTGAGAGGCGATCAGTAATGCGGCCGCACCGTCGGAGATCTGGCTCGAGACCGCGGCGGTCAATCGGCCACCGGGAATCAACGGTTGCAGCGACTGCATCTTCTCCAGCGTCGAGTCCGGGCGCGGGCCCTCATCGCGGGTGATTCCCTCCCAGGGCACTATCTCGGCGTCGAATAACCCTTCGTCAGCAGCACGAATCGCGCGCTGGTGACTTTCCAGCGCAAAGCGTTCCATCTGATCGCGGTTGATGCTCCAGTGTTCGGCGATGAGTTCGGCTCCAGTGAACTGCGAGAACACCTCGTCGCCGAAGCGAGATCGCCACCCTTCACCGCTGCGCGGCTCACCGAGCCCGGCATCTCGTCCGGCAGTTGTGGCGGTGCCCAATGGAACCAGGCTCATCACCTCGACGCCTGCCGCGATCACCAGATCCTGGGTTCCTGATGCAACCGCTTGGGCAGCGAAGTGTGCCGCCTGCTGTGAGGAGCCGCACTGCCGGTCAATTGTGGTCGCCGGAACATACTCGGGGAAGCCGGCTGACAGGACCGCAGTTCTGGCGATGTTTGATGCTTGAGCCCCCACTTGATCGACGCAACCCATGATGACGTCATCAACTCCACCGGGGTCTACACCTACGCGCTCGACAACCGCAGACAGTACGTGCGCGCCGAGGTCGGCCGGATGCGCCTGGGCAAGGCCGCCGCCGCGCCTTCCGACGGGTGTGCGCACCGCGGAGACGACATAGGCCGGCTCAAGCACCTCTACTCACCTTCGATCCAGCGCGGCGGCCGCTTTTCCAAGAAAGCCTCCGCGCCTTCCTTGATGTCGCTCCCGTGGAAGAAAGCAAGGTTAAAGAACTGAGCAGTGTCCAACGCCTGCGGTGCTGGCATGTCGGCAATGAGGGAAAAGGCCTTGCGACCAAGTCCAATTGCAAGTGGACTGTTCTTTCCGAATGCTCGGGCATACTCGTCAGCTGCATTCCACATCGCACTAGCGTCGTCGTATACGTGTCGCACGAACGCGAGCCGGTGCGCTTCCTCGGCGTCAATAACCTCACCCGTCAACATCATCTCAAGGAGCACTTTGCGGGGCATGCTTCGCACCAGATGGGCGACAATGATCATCGGAAACATTCCGATCTTGACCTCAGGCATGCTGAAACGTGCGCGCCGAGTCGCCAAGACCACGTCGCACATTCCGGCCAGACCCATACCTCCGGCGTAGGCCGGTCCGTCGACCAGCGCAATAACCGGTTTCGGTGCATCGAGCATGCGCTGGTGCACATCGACAATGGCGGCCGGCCAGGCGTAGGCCGCCTCCGCCGGCATCTGTGTGAGGTTCTGCATTTGCCGCAAGTCGCCTCCGGCGCAAAAAGCCTCTCCGTTGGCCGCCAGTGCGATCGCGCGGATCTGCGGATCGACGAAGAAATCCTCGAAGGCCGCGAGCAAGGCTTCGGCAAGCGGGCCGTCCAAGGGATTGCGCACCTCAGGACGGTTCAAGGTGACGACACCCAGGGAACCACGACGGTCGATGAGGATCGGATCAGTACTCATGGACACCTAACTCTCCCACCTCGGGTCCGGCCGTCGCGACGCTAGATGTGGCGCGTCAATAGGTAGACGAAGCAACCAGGTGTACATGACCTTGCCCAGGTGGTCCGATCGCAAGGACATCGTTCCGCCGCCATCCAGCGCCCGCGTGAGAACGAAGTTCAACGCGTGGATGTTCGGCATCTCGTAGCGCGTGACAGTTCCTTTCACTAAATCACCGAAATGCTCAGCGACTCGTTCGGCTGTCACATGCTCACGGAGCAAGGCAAAGCACTCAGCGTCGTACGCGATGAGTCCGACATTGCACGTATCACCCTTGTCACCTGACCTTCCGTGGGCCAGATCAGCGACGCAAGTCACGACTTGAGTATCCATCAGGCCTCAATCCATGAGACCGATTGCTGGATGAATTCACGCGGCACCAAGGCCGGCCACAGTCCGTACAACTCCTTCACGGGTGGGCGGGTACCGATGCCGCTTACTCCCGCAGGACCGTTGTTGTACAACGGGACGCTTTCGGTAAACACCTTGCGGGCCTCCTCTGCCGTGGGGCAGCGAGCGGCGAAACGCACGACCACTTCATCGATGTCGGGGGCGTTCGGCACCGGTATCGCGCTAGGCCCCCATGCGGAGTTTCGACCGATGTACTCCACGATGGTGTCCTGCGCTAGAAATTCTGCTCGTGCCAAGCGGTTCTGCAGGAACTCAATTCCCCGACGCGCCTTCTCACAAGCATGAGGCCACGTGTACGTGAACTGGGCTTCGCCGATAAATCCCGCGCGGTATCCCATGGTTGCCTTCAACGTGTCAGGCCTGGGCCTACCCGTGGCACCAGTAATCCGAACCTGGTTCTCACCCACTTGATCGAGAGCGATGTTCGTGAAATCAGCAGTGACATCGGCGGTGAGATAGGCGCCTGGGTCCAAGATCTCATAGATCATCTGCTCGCTGAGTGTCGCGACATCCACGCGGCCACCGGAGCCGGGGGTCTTCGTGATAACGGCCGTACCATCTTCGAATATCTCGGCAATCGGATACCCCATGGACTCAAGACTCGGGATGTCCGACCAGTCTCCATCGAATAACCCGCCGGTGGCTTGACCGCCGCATTCGATGGCGTGTGCCACCGCGGTCGCCATGCCCAGTCTCTGCCAATCATCGAAGCTCCACCCGAATTCGTGGATGAGTGGTCCGAGATACAAGGCGATGTCTGTTACTCGACCACACACCACCACATCCGCTCCCCCATCTAGAGCTTCGACGATGCCCTCGGAGCCGGTGTAGATGGAGGCATGGGTTAGAAGATCACGCACATCCGTCAACTCAGCCCCGGTGTCCATGTTCGCGAAATCGACTCCCCGCGCCAGGAGATCATCGATTCGGTCCGCCACATCGTCACCCGTAACAACTGCGATACGCAATCCAGCGATTCCCAGACTCGTCGCCACATCTGCGATGGCCTCCGCGCACGCCTGTGGATTGGCACCACCAGCATTGGTCACGATTCGGATGCCTTTGGATCGGCACGTCGGAAGAACTCCGCGCATCAGGTCGATGACGTCGCGCGTGTAACCGAAGTCCGGGTTCTTGGCCTTTTGCTTATTCAGAATCGACATAGTCAATTCGGCTAGATGGTCGCAGCACAGGTAATCGATGTTTCCCTGCGTCACCATCTCGATAGCGGGCTTGACGCTGTCGCCCCAGAAAGCCATACCGGCACCGAGCCGGACGACTTTCTCCGGTTCCGTCATGACGCGAGACCGAGCATCCGCGCCATATTGCCGCCCAGCACCTTTGCTTCGTCCTCAGGATTCAAACCGAGTGCCTTGATGCCAGCGATCTCTGCGACCGGATCGGCCATCGGCCAGTCGGATCCGTAGACCACCCGATCCGCGCCATGGCGTTCGATGATCGCTCGAATTCGCTCGGGCTCCAAAATCGCCATCGTGGGTGGCCACGACGTTTCCAAGATGACTCGCGAGCCAACAACCACATCCTCGGCGAGATCCAATTGGTGGTAAGCGCCGTAGTGACATGCCATAAGTGTCAGATTGGGGATCGCGTCTGCAAGAGCCACGACCTTCTGCGGGCTGCCACGCTCGGTGGCGGCAGCGTCGCTGCCCTCACCCGCGTGAGTGATGATCACGATGCCGTCGTCGGCGAGTGCTCGACAGATCTCGATCACGCGGGGATCGGCGAGGTCGATGCCTTGGAAGTTCGGGTGAAGTTTGACGCCGACGATTCCGTTATCGCGGATCGATCGCATATTTTCCTCAATCGTGCGATCGGGATGGATGGTTCCAAATGGCACGAATCGAGAGCGGTCCACTGCGCCGATGAACTCATTGGTCTTCTCGAGGTTCTTCGGCACCGTAGCTACACCGAGGCAACATCCATAGTCGATGCCGGCTTCGTCGAGTTTCGCCGTAAGACCGGCTAATGTCCCGTCACCCATCGCATCGAGTCCGGCGATCTTGACCGACAGAACTTGGGCAGCAATGTGGTCCGGCCACACATGGCAGTGGCTATCGACGATCATCCGACAACCCGCTGCACAAGTTGCTTGGCAAGCGAGTCGTAGATGACCTCCGTTGCGCCTTCATAGATGCGCAAGGGTCGTGCCTCGCGATAGAGGCGCTCGATCTTGGTGCCCCGGGTGATGCCGTAGCGACCCATGACCTGCACACAGCGATCCACGACACGACCGGCTGCCTCGGTGGCTCCGGCTTTGGCCAAGCTCGACAAGTGCAGGTTGCCGCGGGCATCGCGCGCCGATGCTGCTGCGGCTCGGTAGGTAAGCGCGCGGGCCATCTCGATGTCTGCCCAGGACTGTGCCAACTGCGCGGGGATTCCACCGAGCTTGGCGAGGGGAACGCCGAACTGCTCGCGGTTGGCGGCGTGCTTGGTGGCCTCCTCCAAAGCGGCCTGCGCAACACCGACGGCAGCTCCAGCGACCGACACCCGGAACGTGGACAGCGTTGCGAGGACGAGGCCGAATCCCTTGCCCGGCTCCCCGATTCGATGGTTGGCGGGAACGACAACGTCTTCCATGATGACGTCGCCGAGAACGTGCGGCGCGATGATCTGGTGCGGATGCTCGACTCTGACTCCCGGCGCATCAGCGGGCACGAGGACCAGGGAGTAGACCTTCTCGCCATCGATGATCTCGGTACCGAGCATCGTGTAGAAGTCGGCGTCGCCAGCGTTCGTGATGAAGGACTTATGGCCGTTGACCCGCAGTTGATCGCCTTTGGGCCCATCCTCAACGACGATCGTGGTGCTGATGGATCTCAGGTCCGATCCAACATCAGGTTCAGTCAGACCAAGCGCGGCAATCGCCTGGAGTTTTGCAACCTGCGGCAGCCACTGCTCTTGGAGTTCCGGAGCACCCGCCTGCACGAGTGCGTAGGAACCGATGCCCTGCATACAGAACATGGAATCCAGGTGGGCAGACTCGAAAGCGAGTTGCTCGCGAACGACGGTCACGGCGAGGGAATCGACCTCGTCCCACCGCCCACCGAATCGCTGCGGAACGGTGTATTCCGCGAGGCCACTGTCGGCAAGGAGGCGTCGAACATCGGGATCGAAATGATCGGCCTCGTCTGCACGATCGGCGTACGGGATCACCGCCTCGGCAACAGCACGAGCCTGTTCGGCTAGGTCCCGATACTTCTGAGGAAGCTCGAACAATTCGTCGCTCAAAGGAACCTCGAATCCGCCTTGTAGGTGTGGAAAGCCTAGTTAGGGCGCTGGTTGAAAGCTTGGCCGTAGATCGACGATGCAATGCGGATGCGCTGCATCGCTGGTGTCCCACCTGCGATTGCCCAGCCGTGGGCATCTCGATGCATGCGCTCGAGGCCGTACTCCTCGGTGTAGCCATTGCCTCCGTGCATTTGCATGCCGAGGTCCGTCACGCGCTTGGCCATCTCATTGGCGTAGCACTTGGCTACGGAAACCTCATAGGTGTCCGGGAGTCCCTTCCCCGCCTTGAGAGCGGCGCGCATGATCAGCATCCGAGCAGCCTCAACCTCGATGGCCATGTCCGCCACTGTCTGCTGGACGTTCTGGAACTCGTTGATTGGCCGGCCGAACTGAATACGCTCTTTGGTGTAGGCCACGGTCCGATCAAGTGCCGCTTGTCCGAGGGCGAGGCTCATCGTGGCGTTACCCATCCGCTCGATGGAGAAGACTCCGAAGAGCTTGTTGAATCCGCCGGCCGGAATAACGAGGTTGGCAGCCGGCACCCGAACGTCCTCGAAGATCAGGTCCGCCGATGCGATACCCCGAAAGCCCATCAATTTTTCCTGGGCTCCGAAACTCAACCCCGGCACATCCGAGGGAACGAGGATCGCACCGATGCCCTTGGCGCCCGGCTTGTCGTCCAAGCGGCAGTAGAGCAGGTAGTTGCCCGCATGGCCACCGCCGGAGATCCATCGTTTGGTGCCGTTGATGACGTACTCGTCGCCCTCGAGGCGAGCCGACGTGCGCATATCCGTCGCAGCCGAGCCCGCGTCGGGCTCTGAGATGCCAATCGCCACGCTGGTCGTCCCGTCAACCACTCCGGGGATGACCGACTTGCGCTGCTCGTCTGTTCCAAAGAACTCGAGTACCCGCACGGGACCAACGTTGGCTTCGAATACCTGGAATGCAGCCGGTCGGCATTCTTTGGCCAGTTCCTCGATAACGATGAGGGCGTCCATGAGCGGCGCGCCGGAACCGCCGAATTCCTCGGGTAGGCAGATCCCGAGGAAGCCGAGCTCGGCGAGGCGAGCGGACTCCTCAGCGGGCAGCGGGGTCCGATTCAGGTCCCATTCGGCCGCCTTGGGGGCATAGACCTCTTGCGCAACCTCCCGGGCCACCGAGCGCAGGGCCTCCTGCTCAGGGGTAAGGGTGAAAGCGTCGCTCACTCGATCCTCCTCTATGAATCTATGATTACCATAGCAAGGAATACCCCAATGCCGCCAAGAAAGGCCACAATTCCCTCGTGGACACCCAACAAGCCGACAACCCCGGCAGCAGCCAAGCCCTGTTCGACCTCTCCGGAAAGGTCGCCTTGGTCACCGGCGGCACCCGCGGCCTGGGCCTGGTCATGGCCTACGGCTTCGCTCAAGCCGGGGCCGACGTCATCGTGGCCAGCCGGAAGGCCGAGGCCTGCGAGCAGGTCGCAGCGGACATCCGCGAGCAGACCGGACGGCGAACCTTGGGTCTCGGCTGCCACGTGGGGCAGTGGGACACGCTCGAGGGAGTGGTCGAGGCGTGCTACTCGGCCTTCTCGGGGATCGACATTTTGGTGAACAACGCCGGCATGTCTCCGGTCTACGACTCTGAAGTAGACGTCACCGAGGCTCTCTTCGACAAAGTGCTGGACGTGAATCTCAAAGGACCGTTCCGACTGGCGGCGTTGATCGGTACACGCATGATGCACGGGTCGGGCGGCAGCATCATCAACATCTCGAGCTCAGGTGCCGTTCATCCGCGCCCGGGCATACTCCCGTACGCCGCGGCCAAGGCCGGATTGAATGCCGTGACGACCGGGTTGGCCCACGCATTCGGACCAACCGTTCGGGTCAACGCGATCATGGCGGGCACATTTCTCACCGACGTGAGCGCCGCTTGGGATAAGGAGGCGTTCGCCGCCCGCTCTGCGAAGTTCGCACTCCAGCGCGGTGGGGAACCGTCAGAGATCCTCGGTACCGCCCTGTACCTCGCCAGCGACGCATCGACCTACACGACGGGTTCGATCCTTACCGTCGACGGGGGTCAGCCCTAGCCGCTGACTATTCCGTTGCCCGCAAGACTCGCTATCTCGGTGTCATCCAAGCCGGCGAGTTGATGGAGCACCTCAGAGGTGTGCTCGCCAACCGTCGGGACACCTACATATTCGGGACCTTCGAACGACCCAACATGCAGAATCGGGCCGGGCATTAAGACCTTGCCGAGGGTCCTATTGCCGGTGATTTCGACCAGCGTCCGTTCGAGGAAGTGCGGATCCTCACTGATGTCCCGTGCATCGTTGACTGCGGCCGCCACAACATCGCGCGATTCCAAGATTTGGAGGATCTCGTCACGGGGCTTGCTGCCAACCCACTCGGAGACGATCACCTGCATTTCGTCGTTGTGCTCCATCCGAGCTGCGTTGGTGGAGTAGCGAGGGTCCTCGATGATCTCCGGACGGCCCATCGCTTCGAATAACCGGACCGCGATGGTCTGCGATGATGCCGCGATCGACAGCCACTTCCCATCCTGAGCCTGGAAGATGCCTCTCGGCGAGGCCGAACCGGTGCCGTTACCGACTCGCTCCTGCACAACACCGTTCGCGGTCCAATTCAAGACGATGTCCCCGAGAATGAACATAAGCGGCTCATACAGAGCCACATCGACGACGTCACCCGAACCGGTGCGTTCGCGATTGAACAGCGCCATCGCCGTCCCGAAGGCAGCGGAGATTCCGGCGATGGAATCCGCGAATCCGAATGGCGGGGAAGTAGGCGGCGTTTCCGGCCAACCATTTATGTAGGCATAGCCACTTGACGTCTCCGCGACCGTTCCGAATCCGGGGCGATGGCTGTACGGGCCGGTTTGGCCGAATCCCGAGACGCGAGCCATGACCAGTCCGGGGTTATCTGCGCTCAACGATGCGTAGTCGAGCCCCCACTCCTCCATGCGGCCCGGCCGGAACGATTCAAGGACGACGTCGACATCCGCCGCCATCCGACGAACCAGGTCGCGGCCAGCCTCTTGCCGAAGATAGATACC
>Ga0181594_10001970_pt1 | contig 19054 bp, 19 predicted proteins | sample 071ome_18_FD_145603 | JGI IMG/M metagenome (GOLD analysis project Ga0181594, IMG submission 145603) | Coastal salt marsh microbial communities from the Groves Creek Marsh, Skidaway Island, Georgia - 071413BT metaG (spades assembly) | ecosystem: Environmental > Aquatic > Marine > Intertidal zone... | reverse complement strand
CGCAGCCAGCAGCCGGGCAGTGCTCCCGGCAGACCCATGGCGAAGTACCGCGGGTCCTCGAGGACCCGGGGGGCCAGGTCCGCCACGGGCACCAGTGGCTCGTCCACCGGCGTGATGGGGATGTCGCGCCAACCGGCCGGCTGCAGCAGCCGCGGCATGGGGGTGTCCATGCGGGGATCCGCGTACGTCATGCGATTCCCCATTCCGACGCCTGCACGCGGGGTCCCGGGTCCTCGCCCGCGAGCACCGCCAGCACGGGGGCCACGCGGTCGGCGGGCGGGGGCACCGTGGCGGGATCCTCCTCGGGGTGGGCCTCCGCCCGCATCTGCGTGCGCACCGGCCCGGGGTTCACCGCCACCACGCGGATCCCGCGACCGGACCACTCCTCGCGGAGCATCCGGCCCACCGACTCCAGGCCGGCCTTGGCGATCGCGTACGCGCCGTAGCCCGGGCGTCCCGCGGCCCCCGAGGTCACCAACACCACAGCGGCGCTGTCGGCGATGGCCGGGGCCAGGCGCTGGAGCAGCCGCACCTGGCCGGTCAGGTCCACGGTGATGGCCTCCCACGTGGCATCCAAGTCGGCGTCGGCCAGCGGGCCAAGCGGCCCCAGAACCCCGGCATTCATCACCACGCCCTCCAACCGTGGCACGGCCGCCATCACCTGCGCGGCCGCGGCGTCCACCGAGTCCGGCGAGCCGAGATCCATCTCCACCTCGTCACACATGGCCCCGGAGTCACGGCATGCCGAGGCCACCGCAGCCAGCCGTCTGCCGCGGGTGGCGGTGAGCACCACATGCGCACCACGTCGCGCGAGTTCACGCGCGACCGCCGCGCCGTACCCACGGGAAGCACCTGTTACCAGCACGCGCGACCCGGACAGGTCCGCGGCCGCCGGGGTCATCAGGGGACCTCAGCGCCTCCGTCGGCGGGCGTCGCGGGGCCGTCACCAGGCGCCGGCGGGGTGCCCTTCACCGCGGGGCTGATCTCGCGCACGTCGCTCTCGGGCTCCGTGCCGGCGAACTTGGCCACGTAGGCCGAGACGTCGATGGCGTCCTGGCCGGTCACGAGGTTCTGCGGCATGGCCACGGGGTACGAGCCCGGCTTGTCCGGCTGGGGGGAGATCTGGATCCAGCGCTTGGTCACACCGAAGAACTGCGTCTCCTCGAAACCCTGCTGGCGCGGGTAGCGGAAGGCGTCATCCAGGTTGGGTCCGCTGATGCCCTTGGTGCCCGCCTCCACCATGGTGTGGCAGCCGCCGCAGTTCTGCACGAAGAGCGTGCGACCCGCGTCGATGTTGGCCGACGCAAGCGAGTTCTCGGCGTCACCGCAACCGGAGAGCACCAGGGCGCCGCCCGCAAGGACGATCGCGACGGATGAGGCCAGGAGTCGTGAGCGCAACGGGATCCCTAGACGAGGTAGACGAGGATGAACAGCAGCACCCACACGATGTCGACGAAGTGCCAGTAGTACGAACCGGCGGTCAACGGTGTGTGGTACGAGGGCGAGAAGTCACGCATGTACGCGCGGCGCAGGCACAGCCCCAGCACGATCAGTCCCACCAGCACGTGCGCGCCGTGGAAGCCCGTAAGCGTGTAGAAGGCGCCACTGAACGCACGGTCCTGCGGGGTGAAGCCGAGGTGGGCGTACTCGTTCAACTGAATCAGCAGGAACGCCCCGCCGAGGATGATCGTCACCCACAGGCCGCGGATGAGTCCCTTGTTGTCCCCCGCCGCCAGTCGCTTCTCGCCCCACCACAGGGTGAACGACGACGTGACGAGGAAGATCGTATTCACCAGGGTCATCAGGACCGGCAGCTCGAACGGCTGGCCGTCCGCCTTCAGCGGTGGCCAAGTCTCGTTGGCCACGCCGTACCGGATGAAGAAGTACGCGGTGAACAGTGACGCGAACAGCATCAACTCCGACCCGATGAACAGCAGCATGCTGATCAGGGCCGGGTTCATGTGCTTCTTCTGCTCAGGCTGGCCGGTGGCCCCGCCCACGTGCGGCGCAGTGGTCGCCATCCGCTAGGCCCCCGCGATCTGTCCGAGGTTGACCGTCTCGACCGGCGTGTCGCCGGCGGCGGCCTCGGCGGCCTCGGCCAGCGCACGAGCCTCGCCGTTGATGCCGGCGATGATGATGCGGCTGGGCGCGTAGGCGCCAATGGCGAGCGGCAGGGCGACGGACGGCGCATCGTCCATGACCTGTCCCTCCACCGCAACGCCGGTGGACACCAGCGCGTTGACGGTGGCCGTCATGGCCTCGCCGGCCGCGCGTCGGCGCTCGTTGGCGTCAGCGCCCCAGCGGGGCTCCGGCAGGTCGAGCGGCGCGACAACGGTGAACCTGGCGGGCTGGGCGTCGGCGCGGGTGCGCACCACGGTGGCCAGGCCCTCGGCCCCAATGGCCTCGGTGGCCACGACCATCACCATCGGCAGCGCCGAGGCGCCCCCGATCGCACGGGCGTCATCCGCGGGCACCACGACGTGCGCGATGGGCGCCGTGGCGGCCTTGCGGATTCGGTCCACCACGTCGCGCTGCATCCAGCGGCTCTGCAACAAGGGCAGCGTGGCGACCACGATCTCGTTGGGGTCGGACTCCCGTGCGGCCTCGGTGGCCACGTCCACCACATCGCCCTCGGCAACGCGGCCGGTCGCCGCGACGCCGTGCCCGGCGAGGATCGCCAGGGTCGTCGCCAGACGGCGCTGCACCACCTCGCGGTCGTCATCCCCTACCGGTGCGACCAGCTCGAACGACCACAGGCCGTCGGCGTTGCGCGATCGGACCTCGTCGATGAGTGCCTGCGAGGTGAGCGTCTCGTTCGCCACCACCAGCACGGGGAAACGGGTGTCCTCCTTCAGCTCGCCGCCGAACTCCTCGGGGGCGAACACCACGGCGTGGCGCGCGTCCGGGATTCCGTACTGGTACGGGCCGCCGACCACCTGGGGTACGGCGTCGAAGTTGAACAACGGCGGCGGCGAGGAGACCATCCACTCGAGGGTCTTGCCGCGCCAGGGGTTCCACGGCGCCTTGGCGCCCGACTTCCACGACACGACGATGTTGTAGAAAAAGATGATCGTCGCGACGCCGAGCATGTACGACCCGACGGTCTCGATCGAGTTGACGGTCTCGAAGCGGGGGTCGTAGTCCGACACGCGGCGCGGCATGCCCTGCAGGCCCTGCCAGTGCATGGGCAGGAACGTCAGCTGGGTGCCGACGAAGGTGAGCCAGAAGTGCCAGTGCCCGAGGCGCTCGGACAGCATCTTCCCGGTCATCTTCGGGAACCAGTAGTAGATGCCCGCGAACACCGTGTACACGCTGCCGCCATACAGCACGTAGTGCAGATGGGCGGTGACGAAGTAGGTGTCCGACACCTGGATGTCGACCGGGACGACCCCGAGGAACACACCGGACAGGCCGCCCATGAGGAACGTGAACAGGAAGCCCAAGGCCCAGAGCATGGGTGTCTTTATGTGGATCTTCCCCTGCCAGAGGGTGGCCAGCCACGACCACATCTTCACGCCGGTCGGCACCGCGATGATGATGGTGGTGATCATCATCGGCACGCGCAGCCACGAGGCCATGCCCGACACGAACATGTGGTGCGCCCACACGCCGAAGCCCAGCACCGCGATGGCCACCATGGAGAACGCCATCGCGCGGTAGCCGAACAGCGGCTTGCGCGCAAAGGTCGCGATGACCTCGCTGATGATGCCGAAGCCCGGCAGCAGCATGATGTACACGGCCGGGTGCGAGTAGAACCAGAAGATGTGCTGGTACATGATGACGTCGCCGCCCTGGTCAGGCACGAAGAAGTTCGTGCCCATGATGCGGTCGAACATCGTGAGGAACTGCGAGCCGGCGACGAACGGCGTGGCGAACACCACGAGCACCGACGTCACTCCGGTGGCCCACCCCAGGATGGGCATGCGCCAGATGGTCATGCCCGGGGCGCGCATCGTGATGATGGTGGCGAGGAAGTTGATGGCCGTCGCGATGGATGACGCCCCCGCGAACTGCACGCCGAGCTCGAACAGCGTCTGGCCCATCGTGCCCTGGCTGGCCAGAGGCGGGTAGGCGGTCCACGCCGACGAGAACATGCCGGTGAACATGCTGGCCAGGAACATGAAGCCGGCGACAGGCAGGAACCAGAACGACAGGGCGTTCAGGCGCGGGAAGGCCATGTCCTTGGCGCCCAGCATGATGGGCAGCACGTAGTTGGCGATGCCGCCGAACACCGGCACGGCGAACACGAAGATCATCAGCGTCGCGTGCATCGACAGGAACCCGTTGTAGGTCTCCCCGTCAGCGATCTGCTGCCCCGGGGCGGCGAGCTCCGTACGGATGAGCAGGGCCATCAGCCCGCCCCACAGCATGAAGAAGAAGGTCATCGCCAGGTACTGGATGCCGATGACCTTGTGGTCGGTGTTCAGCCGGAAGTACTGCTTCCAGTTGCTGACCCCGTGAAACGAATGATCCTCATGCGAGATGTCGGCGCCCTTGGCCCAGCCCAGCCAGAAGTCGAAGCAGCCAATGCCCCAGAGGAAGCCGATTCCCCCGAGCAGTCCGGCCACGCCGCCGTATACCCCACCATCCCACAGCGGCTCGAACCCGAAAGCGGCGCGCAGCAGGAACACCAACAGGAACGAGAACAGCACCGCGCCGACCGTGCCGTAGAAGGCACGGATCCACCAGTACGACACCGGACGCGGGTCCTGGTGGTGGGCGTGGCCGCCACCAGGTGCGTGTGCGGGAGCGGGTGCGTGAGTTGCCATGTGCTGTTCGCTCGGCCTCGGTTGCGGTTACTTGATGGACTCGACAAAGGCGACGACATCCGCCAGGTCGGTGCCGGTGGCCAGGCCACCGGGCATCGCGCCCTTGCCGTTCTTGATCTGGTCGCGGATCTGGTCCGTGGTGAGCGTCGAGCCGACGATGGCCGGGCCCACGCCGGCCGTCTTGCCCAGGTCGGCGTGGCAGCCTGAGCACTTGGCCTCGAACACGGCCTTGCCGGCCTCGACATCACCCGGGGCGCTCTCCAGCTTTGTGGCGGCAGCCGCCGCAGCGGTGCTGGCCTTCACGCGCGCCGTGGCCTTGGCCAGCCAGGCGGCATACTCCTTCGCGGAGACGACCTTGACCTCGGATCGCATGACGCTGTGGCCGACTCCGCAGAGCTCGGCGCACACCACCGGGTAGGTCCCCGTCTTCGTGGGATTGATCCAGAGGGTGTGGGTGATACCGGGAACGGCGTCACCCTTGATACCGAACTCGGGCACCCAGAAGTCGTGAATCACGTCGCGGGCCCGGACATTGAGCTGAACCTGTCGCCCCTCAGGGACCACCAGCGTCCCGGTCTCGATACCGGCCTCGGGGTAACCGTACGTCCACATGAACTGCTGGGCATAGACATCCACGGTGATGCGGTCGGCGGCTACGGCCTCGTTTCGCTCGAGGACGATGTAGCCGTACACGGCCACGATCACCAGCGCGATCGACGGGACGACGGTCCACACGATCTCCAGCTTCGTGTTGCCGTGGGTCGGCGGCCCGTCCTCCAGGTCGTCGTCCGAGGCCCGCCACTTCCAGATCGCGTAGATCAGGATGCTCGTGACGATCACGAAGAAGACGGCGCTCATCCAGAAGAGGAACCACAGGAGGCCGAATGTGCGCTCGGCCTGCTCGGTGCTCGCGGGCGGGAGCCAGTCGATGATCAGTGCCTGGGCCGCGGTGATCGCCGCGACAACGACCGCAATGACGGCAAGCGGGATGATCGGAATCTTCGTGTACACGAGAGGGAATCCTAGTCGCGGAGGGGTCTGGCGGCGCCCCCGAAATAAGCGCGACACGACCCGGGTTCGGGGGTCCTGTTGTCCCTGATGCGGCATCCGGGAAAACCCGCAGGGGCGTTCATGCCGCCACCGCGGGCCGCCGGGCCATGGGCATCGCGGCGATCAATCCGCACGCGACGAACAGCATGCCGCCCGTGAACAGAGGTGAGCCCACGCCCACCTCCTGGAAGAGGGCAGTGGCCGCGATGGGAGCGATGAGGCGGGCCAGACCGCCAGCCGATGCCATCACGCCGAGGATTCCGCCCTGATCATCCGCGGGGGCCCGCTGCGAGACGATCGCGTTGACCGTGGGAAAGGTGAGCCCCGACCCCAGGGCCAGCAGCGCCAGCACCGGGAACAACACCCACAACTGCGCGGTGAAGCCCAGCATCACCAGCGCCGCGGCGGTCATCCACAGCCCGGCGCGCAGCACCGGCCACTCCCCCACCCGCGACGTGAGCCGGTGGACCACGCCGCCCTGCACGATCGCCGCAAACACCCCGATGAACACGAAAACCAGCCCCGTCTCGGTCAGCCCGAAGTCGAACCGGCGGTTGCCGAACAACGAGAACACCGACTCCATCCCCACGAACCCCAGGCCGCCGAGGAAGGCGATCCAGATGAGCGGTCCGTACTCACGCGACCCCACGGCGCGGACCAGCGCCGTCCAGCGCGACTGCCGCGCGCCCTCGTGGCTGCCGCGCGGGCGGCTCTCGGGCAGGCGCTTCCATGCCAGCGCGAAGTTCGCGAGGGCGGCCGTCGCGGCCAGGATGAACGGCGCGCGGGGATCAATGGCCGCGAACAGCCCCCCGATGCCCGGGCCGATGATGAAGCCCAGCCCGAACGCGGCGCCGATCAGCCCCATGCCGCGCACCCGATCCTCGTCGGTGGTGATGTCGGCCACGTAGGCCTGAGCCGCCGCGTACGACGCGCCGGAGATGCCGTCGAGGATGCGCGCGAGGAACAGCACCCACAGCGCCGGGGCAAACCCAAACATCAACCAGGCCACCGAGGAGCCCAGCAGTGAGCCAAGGATCACCGGCCGGCGGCCGAAGCGGTCCGACACACGGCCCCAGATGGGCGCGAAGATCAGCTGCATCAGCGCGTACACGCCGGTGAGCAGGCCGATCTCCACCACCGACGCCCCGAACTCCTCGGCGTACAGGGGCACGAGGGGGATGACGATGCCGAAGCCGATCAGGTCGATCAGTACCGTCGAGAAGATGATGCCCAGGGGCGTCGTGAGGAACCCCAGCCCGCCGAACCCGTGTCGCCGGCCGCCCCCGCTCACAGCGCGGCGTCCACGGCGATCACCACGAACAGCAGCGCCAGGTACAGCAGCGAGTAGTGGAAGGTGATCGCCGCCCAGGGGCGCGAGCGGTCATCGCGCCACAGCATCACGGCCATGCCCAGGAACGGCAGGCCAAGTACGAGGGCTCCCACGAGGTACACGACGCCCGCCCCCGCGGCGTACGGCAGCAGGGTGGTGCCCAGCATCACGATGGTCCACAGCAGCACCTGCACCCGCGTCGCGTGCTCGCCGTACACCACCGGCAGCATCGGCACGCCCGCCTGTGAGTAGTCCTTGCGCAGCATCAGGGCGAGCGCCCAGAAGTGCGGCGGGGTCCACACGAACACGATCGCGAACAGCAGCACCGCGCCGAACGTGATGTCACCGGTCACGGCCGCCCAGCCCACCAGCGGGGGGATCGCCCCCGCCGCGCCGCCGATGACGATGTTGTGGATGGTCGTCCGCTTGAGCCACAGCGTGTAGAGCCCTACGTACAGCACCACGCCCACCAACGACAGCGCGGCCGCGAGCCATGTGGCCAGGAAGCCCAGCACCAGCACGCTGACCACCACCAGCGCAATCCCGTAGGCCAGGGCCGCAACGGGGCTGATGCGGCCCGCGACGATGGGCCGGCGATCGGTGCGGCCCATCACCGCGTCGATGTCGCGGTCCACCACCTGGTTGATGGTGTTGGAACCACCGGCCGACAGGTACCCGCCCACCACCGTCCACAAGACGAGCCAGCCATTCGGCACGCCCTGTTCGGCCGCGAACATGGCGCACACGGTGGTGACCAGCAGCAGGGAGATGATGCGCGGCTTCGTCAGCGTCACGAGGTCGCGCACGATTCCCGTTGGCCGCGCGACCGCCCCGGCCGTGGCGGTGCTCACGGCATCACCGATGCCGTCCATGCAACCAACGCGATCGACATCACGAGGGGCAGGATGAGCCACAGGGTCTCGGTGGAACTACTGGCACCACGCGAGACCGGGGCACGCATGCCCCACATGCTGCGGATGATGGCCAGTCCGGCGCCCACGACGAGGACCGCGGCGATGATGAGGACGGCGAGGCGCACGGCCGCCGAGGATAGTGCAGGCGCACGGGCCGTCTGGGGGCCGTTCGGGTTGACGTTCGGCCCCGAAGGCGGCACCGTGCCGGGTCATGGACTCCCATTGCGACGTCGTCGTGCTCGGCGCGGGCCCCGCGGGCCTCGCCGCGGCGCTGCGGGCCGCCCGCTCCGGGGCGTCGGTGACGCTCGTGGAGGCGGGCGACCGGGTGGGTGGCCTGTGCCGCACGCTGCAGTCGGATGGATGCCGCTACGACCTGGGCGGGCACATCCCGTTCCTGCGCTCGCCGGAAAGGGTCGCGTGGGCCGAGGAGCTCATGAACGCGCCCCTCATCTGGGTGGACCGCCCTGTGGCGCGCGTGGAGGATGGCCGCATCCGCGCCGGGCGGTACATCGACCAGCACCCCGACCGCGTGGGCGACGCCGTGCCACCCGACGGCTCCGCCGCGGGTGAGCTGGGCTCCACCGTCGGGGTGTCGTTCCGCGACCGGATCATCCGGCCGTACATGCAGAAGGTGGACGGGTGGCCGCTCGAGGTGATCGCGGCCGACCGCGCCGTGAAGCTGCGCGATGAGCAACGGGCACCGGACGGCTTCTGGTTCCCCCCCGGCGGCATCGGGGCGCTGATGGATGCCATGGCGGCAGCAGTCACCGATGCCGGGGGCACCATGCGACTGAGCACGCCCATGACGGCACTGCACCACGAGAGCGGCCGCGTCACGGGCATCGAGGTGGGCGGCGCCGACCCCGGCGTCCTCCACGCGGGCGCCGTGGTGTCGGCCATCACCCCGGGGCTGGTGGTGCGCGCGGCCGACCCGACGGCGCCCGAGGGCCTGCTGCCCCCGGTGACCATGCGCGCCGTCGCGCTGGTGTACCTGATCGCGGACCGGGCGCCCGTCACCGACGAGGCCTGGATTCAGGTGTCGGACCCCCGGGTGCCGTTCTCGCGCATCGCGGAGTTCGCCAACTGGGACCCGGCGATGGTGCCGCCGGGCCGCACGGTGCTCTGCGCCGAGGTCTACGGAACGGGCGGATCCGACGACCCGTGGTGGTCGCTGGACGACCCCGCGCTCGCACGCGCCTGCGCGGGGGCCATGGCCGACCCACTGGGCTGGGTGGACGACCCGGCAGACTTCCGCATGCTCGGGGTGGTGCGCCTGCCGCGCGCGTACCCGCTCATCGAGGCCTGGCGGGTTGACGAGGCCACCCGCGCACCCATGTGGCTGTCCGGGATCGAGGGCCTGGAACTGGCGCGGGGGGGCACGGTGGTGACCGCCCTCGAGGCCGGCGAGGCGGCCGCCGACCGCGCGGGCGGCGCGGTGATGGCGGGCGCCGCGTGACCACGGCGGCTACGGGCCTGGCGGACCACCTTCGCGATCTGCTGGGCCCGGACCGCGTGCTGGAGGGCGACCTGGCGCGCAGCCTGTACTCCCACGATGGCTCCATCGTGGATGGCGCGTGCGGGTTGGTAGTGCTGCCCGAGACCACCGAGGAGGTGTCCGCCTGCATGCGGATGGCCCACGCCGCCGGTGTGGAGGTGACCCCGCGCGGGTCGGGCACCGGGCTCACCGGCGGCGCCGTGCCCCTGGACGGCGGGCTGGTGGTGTCGCTCGCCCGCATGCGGGCGATGGACCAGGTGGACGTCGCGAATTCATGCGTGTGGGTGCAGCCGGGCGTGCTGAACCTGGACGTCTCCACGGCGGTGGCGCACCTGGGCCTGCACTACGCGCCCGACCCGTCCAGCCAGCAGGCCTGCTCGATCGGCGGCAACGTGGGCACCAACGCCGGTGGCCCCCACTGCCTGGCCTATGGGGTGACCGTGCAGCACGTGATGGGCGTGGAGATGGTGCGCCCCGACGGCGAGGTGGTGGTGCTGGGGGGCGTGGCGCCCGACCCGCCCGGGTACGACCTGCGCGGCGTGGTGGTGGGCGCCGAGGGCACAGTGGGGGTGGTGACGCGCGTGCTGCTGCGCCTCACGCCGCTGCCGCCCGACGTGCGCACGATGCTGCTGGACTTCACCACGGTGGCTGACGCCTCCGCGGTAGTGCAGGGCGTCATCGCCGAGGGGGTCATCCCGGCGGCCCTGGAGATGATGGACCGCAACATGACCCTGGCGGTCGAGGAGTTCGTGCATGCCGGCCTGCCCACCGACGCCGCGGCACTGCTGCTGGTGGAGGTAGACGGCACGGAGGCCGAGGTGACCACTGCCACCGCGGTGGTGGAGCGCGTGGCCCGGGAGCACGGCGTGCGCACGGTGCGGGTGGCCCGCGACGAGGACGAGCGCGCGCTCCTGTGGAAGGCGCGCAAGACGGCCTTCGGGGCCGTGGCGCGCGTAAAGCCCTCGTACTACCTGCACGACTGCGTGGTGCCGCGCACCAAGCTGGTGGAGATCATGGAGGCCATCGGCGAGATCACCGAACGCGAGGGCGTGATGTGCCTGAACGTGTTCCACGCGGGCGACGGCAACCTGCACCCCATCATCGCGCTCGACCGCAGCGATCCGGACGAGACCGCGCGGGCCATGCGCGCCGGCGACCAGATCGTGCGCGCCTGCGTGGCGATGGGTGGCACGCTCTCCGGCGAGCACGGAATCGGCGTGGAGAAGCGGGACTACATGCCGCTGGTGTTCGACCACGACGACCTGGAGGCGCAGGCCTGCGTGCGGCGCGCCTTCGACCACTCGGGGCGCATGAACCCGGACAAGGTGCTCCCCACCGGCACGCGCTGCGGCGAGGTGGGGCTGGCCGACGCCCAGGTGCCCGAGGGCACGTGGATCTGACGCCCTCCACGCGCAAGGAGATGGCCGCCGTCCTGCGCGAGGCCTCCGCCGCGGGGCGGGTGGTGGACATCCGCGGCGCCGGACTGCACGCGCGGCGCGGCCGCCCGTTCACCGCAGACGAGGTCATCAGCACCCGCGGGCTGACGCGGCTGGTGGATCACGTGCCCGACGACATGACGATCACGGTGGAGGGCGGCATGACCGTGCAGGAGGTGCAGGGTGCCGCGGCCGCTCATCGCCAGGGGTGGCCTCAGGCCCCGGCCGAGCCCGGCGTGACGGTGGGCGGGGTTCTCGCCGCGGCGGTGAGCGGCAGGCGCCGACTGCGGTTCGGACCCATTCGCGACTCGCTGCTGGAGGTGGTGGTGGCGACCGGCGACGGCCGCATCGTGAAGGGCGGCGGTCGCACGGTGAAGACCGTGACCGGATACGACCTGCCGCGTCTGCTCACCGGGTCGCTGGGCACGCTCGGGGTGATCGTGCAGGCCACGCTGCGGCTATGGCCGCTGCCGATGGCCGAGACGTGGTTCGGCGCGACGGGCGACGACGCCGCCATGCTGGACTTGGGGCAGCAGGTGATCGCCGACCTGCACCGCCCCACGGCCATCGTGGCCTCGCCCAGTGCGCTGCACGTGTGCCTCACCGGCGTGCCGGACGATGTCGTGGCGCCCCCGGGCATGCAGCCGGGTGGCGAGCCGCATGGCCCCGTGGGCGCCGGGCTGGTGCAGGTGGGCGTTCCGCCGGTGGCGCTGCCCGCGCTGGCGCGGCGCCTTGCCGCGGATGGACAGGACTACGAGGCCTGGCTCGGAACCGGCATCTGCCACGTGGCGGTCGCGAGCGCCGGTGAGGTGGCGGCGGTGCGCGACCTGGCCGCGCTGCACGGCGGCCACGCCCAGGTGATCGATGGCGACGACCCGCTGAGGGCCGATCCCTTCGGGCCCCCGCCGCCGGGCGCAGACATCATGCGGCGCATCAAGGACGCCTTCGACCCCGCGGGAATCCTGTGCCCCGGCCGTTTCGCCGGTGCCGAAGCGGTGCCCGCATGAGCACCGGGTGGACGCCCGGGGTGCCGGCCCCGGAGCGCGACGACCTGAACACCTGCGTGCAGTGCGGCCTGTGCCTTCCCCACTGCCCCACCTTCCGCGTGACCGGCCTGGAGACATCGTCCCCCCGCGGGCGCATCGCAGCCATGCGCGCGGTGCAGGCGGGCGACGCCCCGGTACAGGGCGACTTCACCCGGTTCACCGATGAGTGCCTGGCGTGCCGGGCCTGCGAGGCCGCCTGCCCATCGTCCGTGCCCTACGGCCGCCTCATCGAGGCCGCCCGCGTGCAGGTGGAGGCCAACCGGCCGGCCGCCGAGCGCGCCGGGCGGCGGCTGGCAATCGGTGGGGTGATGGGCCACCGGCGGCTCACGCGACTGATGGGATGGGGCCTGGCCATCACGCAGGCCCTCCGGATTGACCGCCTGCTGCCGGGCCGCCTGCGGTTCGCCGCCCCGCGCGTGACCTTCCGGGGCATGCGCCGACCGCTGGCGCGGTCGTCGGGAGACGGCCCGACGGCGATGCTGCTCACCGGGTGCGTCATGGACATCGCATTCCGCCCCGTGCACCAGGCGACGCTGGACGCCCTGGTGCGCGCCGGATACCGCGCCGTGCTGCCCGAGGGCGGTGGGTGCTGCGGCGCCCTGGCGGCCCACGCCGGCGAGCGGGAATCCGCCCATGCACTTGCGCGGGCGCGGATCGCCGAGATGGAGCAGGCCGATGTGATCGTGGCCGACAGCGCCGGGTGCAGCGCCCACATGCGCACCTACGGCCACCTGCTGGCGGACGACCCCGGGTGGGCCGCACGTGCCGCCGCCGTTGCCGCGAAGGTGCGGGACGCCGTGGAGATCGACGCCCCTCCGGGGCGCCCGGTGGAGGGCAGGATCGCCGTGCACGACGCCTGCCATCACCTGCACGCGCAGGGCATCGGCCCGGAGGTGCGCCGCACGCTGCGGGCTGCGGGGGCCACCCCGGTGGATCTGGGCGACGGTGGGCGGTGCTGCGGCGCCGGGGGCATCTACAACGTGCTGGAGCCCGGGATGGCGGCCACGCTGGGCGAGCAGAAGGCGCGGGCGATCATCGCCACGGGCGCACCCGTGGTGGCCGTGGCAAACCCCGGCTGCGCCATCCAGATCGGCAACCACCTGGATGCCCTGGGATCCGACGTCCGCGTGCAGCACCCCCTCGAGATCGTCGACTGAAGACGCTGTTCCCGCTGACCGTCCCGGCGGAACCCGTGGGGACCGGGGCGCAGGCCAACTCGGGAATGATCGCCCGCATGACGCCGCACGGGCTCGCCCCCATCGCCGCCGCTTCACTCGCACCCGGCGAGACGGCATTCGGACCGGCCATGCCCGACCACCGGGTGCACCCGGGCGTGGGCGCGGGCGGTGTGCGGTTGGGGATGAGCGAGGGCCAGGTGCTGCGCGTGCTGGGGCGCCCGGATGACCGCCACGTGATGCAGGGGGCCACCGGACGGCTGGTTCACCTTCTGTGGACGGGCATCGCAGTGACGCGCTGGGCCGGTGCCGGGGGGCGCGTGGTGGGCATCGCCATCACCGATCGCGGCATCCGCCTGGAGGACGGCACCGGGGTGGGTACGCCGCGGATGCAGGTGCGGCGGCGCTTCCCGCGGGCGCTCACCGACCCATCATGCGACGCACTGACCATTGCGGGCGACGGGGCGGGCACGCCCATCACCACGCTCGCCTTCGGCCCGGGCGGACGCGTGGCGGAACTGCGCATCGGCCGCGAGATCGCCTGAGCGGACGCGCTAGCGTGCCCGCCCATGAGTGATCCCGCCGCCCAGTTCGGTCCCCGAGGGGACTTCTCCATCTCATGCGAGGTCGACGCACCGCCCGAGCGGGTCTTTGCCGCGTACACCGACCCCGAGGCGATCCCCCACTTCTGGGCACCCGAGGGCGTGGAGATCCCACCCGACAGCGTGGAACTCGAGCCCGTGGCCGGGGGCGCCTTCAACATGGTGATGCGCGTCGGTGAGCACGAGGTACCCATGACCGGCACGTTCGCCGAGGTGGTGGAGCCCGAATACGTGGCGTTCTACGACGGCGGGTCGGACATCCGCTGCACCATCTCGTTCGAGGGCACCGGCGACGGCCGCACGCGGGTAACGGTGCTGCAGACGAACGTCCCCGAGGAGTTCCGCGGCGAGAACGCCGAACTGGGCTTCCGGAGCAGCTTCCGCCGCCTGGCCGCATACCTGGGGGGGTAGCCCCGCAGGCACGTGCAGTCGGGGCACGCTGCGCAAGACCGAACCGCACGATTCGGGCATGACCCCCGACACCTGGGACCGTGACGCGGCGGGCGTGGAGGTTCGCCGCTGGTCGAAAGGTGAGGTCTAACCGCCCATGCGGGGATCCCGGACTGGTCGGGAAAGGTCCACGATTCCAGTCATGAATCGCCAAAACCTCCCCAGCATGGCAGTCGCGATTGTGGCCCTCATCGTCGGGCTCACCGGAACCGGCATCGCCGCCTACACCCTTCCCCGGAACAGCGTGGGCACTGCCCAGTTGAAGAAGGCCGCTGTGACCAACACACGTCTTGCGAACAACTCCGTGGGAACCAAGCGCATCAAGAACAATGCCGTCACGTCCCTGAAGATCCGGAACAGGACCATTCAGAAGGCGGATCTGAGCTGGGACCTGTGGCAGGAACTTGAGACAAAGGTGGGTCGAACGGGGCCAGCCGGCCCCGGGGGGCCTCAGGGGGCGCAGGGGCCCCAGGGGGCGCAGGGGCCCCAGGGGGCGCAGGGGCCTCAGGGGGCGCAGGGCGAGGCGGCGTTCACGCCCGAGTACGCCCAGTACAGCAGCCTGCAGGAACAGGGAGGTACGGCGTTTGCCGGGCAGGTCGTCATCCCCGTCCTGTTCAACAACGCGGACGTCTCGCCAACCTCCGGCATCTCACTGGACAACAACCTCTGGAACTGGAGGCTGGCCGGGCCGGCGGTCTATACCGGCGCATACTCGGCCCAGGTGCGAAAGACCGGTAATGGGACGGCAACGGTCCACATCTGGTGGCAGTACGCCACGCCCTCGAGCGGGTGCAACGAAGACGCCGACTTCGGGCCCATGGCGAATTCGTCAACGCAAAAGTCACTCTCGGCCGCCGGGGAGCAAGTGAACGTTGCCGTGCAGTACGTCATTCCCGTCCCGGCGTCCGGCATGTGCGCGCGGCTGGTTGCCCAATCCACCGCCACAACTCCTTCGGAGGCCGAGGAAATGATCTTCCCCTTCGAGCCCGCATCGGGATACCGGCCCGCCGGGCCGTCGTTCATTGCCAACGTGTGGCGCATCGCGTAGGCGGCACGCACCGCGCAACAGCTATCAGGTGCGGCTTATACCGTACGAAACCGCCGCTCCGCGCGATGAAACCGTGACATCAGCGCCCTGGTGGCGTGTCCCTGCCGTGGCAGGAATGAAACATCCGTCCTATCCTTCGCCACATCCGGCACGAACTTCCTGCCGCGTTCCCCGCAAGCGAAGGAGTGACGACGATGACCACCGAAGCCGACCCCCTTGGGATCGTCTCCGGCGCGCCGCTCGGATTCACCGACGCCCTGACGTACCCGCACTTCCAGTCGGTCTTCGACCGCAAGTCACGCCGGGTGGCCCTGGGCATGACGGTTGAGAGCGACGTCATCGAGTATTCGTCCCCCTACGAGCCGGTGCCCCTCTCAGAGCTTGAGGAGGCGCTCCTGGTCATGGCGGCAACCGGGTTGAACGGCTTGGCCCTTGCCGATCTCGACCCCCAGCGCGGCATGTCGACACTCGTGCAGTGGACCAACCGCACATGGCCAAGTGCTTGCTCGAACCACGGCACGGAGCTGTTCTGGAGCAATGACGACGGCCTATGGTGGCTGGATATCTTCAAGATGGTTCCCGAGCCCGGCGAGGTATCCACCCTGTCAGGCAGGCCCATCGAGGAGCAGGCCGACTTCGTGGTGGACCTCTACCGCCGGGCGAAGGTGCGCCTGCATGAGGGCCGGGCGCAGCTGCCCACCACGCTGCCGGGGCTGTTCGACTTCAACCAGTGGAACGCAAACAAGCCGGGTACCACGCTGTTCGTGCCCATCACGAACATGACGATGGAGTACATCAACGTGCTCTTCATCTACCTGGCCCGCTCGTACGCGTTCAACATCGTGGACGAGCGCCATGGCGGGCGCTCCGCCGGCCTACAGAAGTGGGTGGACGAGGGCCGCGTCAACGAGAACGTGAAGATGGGCATGATCGAACTCGAGAACCGCGTGCTCTCGATGATGGTCGTGGAGCAGGCCTTCATCTGCCAGAACCTGAACGTAGCCATGCAGGCCCTGGGCCTGGGCGGCTGGACCTTCACGGGGTACCTGCCCAAGTTCGTGATGGGCGGCGGCGACGTGCTGGGCCTGGGCTTCCGCTTCAACGAGGACAACGACGGCAATACCTATGCCGTGGGTCGGGACGGCTACTACGAGGCCTTCGTGCCGCCGTACTACAACGACATGCACGAGGCAGTGGACGCCTTCATGGCCCTGAAGTGGGGTGCCATGGACGCCGATGTGAGCAAGCCGTACAAGACCGAGTCCATGAACGAGGCCTTCACGGCGGCCATCCCGCGCCCGCACGAGGAGACTGTGGAGATGGTGAAGGCGTACTGCCAGTACGCCTACGACACCTACGGCAGGTTCCCGGTGGCGATGGACCCGATGTTCCAGCGCCTCACCACGCAGGCGCAGCACATCGACACCGACTTCTACGACAAGCACTACCCCGAGGGGTCGTACAGCGGCCAGCACGCCAACCACTTTCAGCGGTGGCACTCTGAACTCTGCGACCACGACGGCAAGCCACCGCGGCGGCAGTAGCCGGAGGGCACCTCAGGGGGATGCACGCGACGGGGGCCCGATGGGCCCCCGTCGCACATCCCGGCGCGATGCCCGCCCGCTAGGGCTTGGCGTCGCCCGCCGTGGCCTTGGCCTGGGCGATGATGCTCTGCACGCCCTGCAGGGCCTGCACCTCGGCCTGCACCAGGGTGCCGGCTCCGGTGGCGAAGACCGCCTTGGCGATCTCCTTCGGCGTCTTGCCCGCCTCAGCCGCTGCGACGATTGCCTCGGTGAGCTTCTCCTGCTCCTGCTGTGCGGCCGCCTGCAGACCCTGCCCCTCCAGGTTGGTGGTGGCAAGTGCGGCGGTGGTGGACCTCACGTCCGCGAGCCCATCATCGCCGAGCCCGACGCCCAGCGGAATGAGGGCACAGAGTGCGACGACCACGAGGGCGCCGACGACCGGTACGAATTCCTTGAATTTTCCCATGCGGGGAAATCTGCCATGCGCGGTGGACGCCTGCCCGTGAGCCGGGTTCTATGCACCAGCCGGAACGGCGGTGCGCATGGCGGCCAGCAGGCGCGCGAGGTCACGGCGGTCCGTGGGAGCAAGGGCGCCGACCGAACCGAAGCCAATCCCGAGGAGCGCCTGCACCCCGGCCTCCATCGCCTCGCGACCCGGGTCGGTGAGGCACACCACGCTCACTCGCCGATCGGCCGGGTCGCCGCGGCGCTCCACGAGACCGGCCTCACCGAGGCGGTCGACCAGGTACGTGGCGCTGGAGCCATGGATGAGCAGCAGGTCGCGCAGCCGCATGATGGGCAACTGCCCGTCGCGGGTGAACGAGAGCAGCAGTAGTACCTCGAACCGCGAGAGGTTCAGCCCCAGCGGCCGGAGGGCAGCCTCCAGTTCGCGGATCATCAGGGCATAGGTGCGCAGCATGGTGACGACCACCGTGAAGCGGTCGGCATCCGGGTACCGAGCATCCCACTGCTGGCGTGCCTTGTCTACCGGGTCATGGGCCATGGCCCGATGATAGTCGGATATCCGATGATTTGACATGCGACTATCTCCCGGCGATACTTCCCACGTGACTGGGCACCTCACCGACGCGCAGCGTGATGCCTGGGACCTCGCCCGCGAGTTCGCCGCCGGGGAGATCACCCCGCATGCCGCCGACTGGAACGCGCGCACGCATGTACCCCTCGATCTGCTGCGCCGCATGGGCGAACTTGGCCTGCTGACCCCGGCGATCCCCGAGGAGTACGGCGGGCCGGGCCTGGACGCCACATCCCTGTGCCTGATCGTGGAGGAGATCGCCCGGGCCGATGCCGGCGTGGCGGTGGCCGTGGCCGTGCAGAACGGCCTGGTGGGGGCTCCGCTGATGAGGGCCGGCACGGAGGAGCAGAAGCGCCGGTGGCTGCCCGAACTGGCGAGCGGCCGGACGATGGGCTGCTACGCGCTGACCGAGCCCGACGCGGGATCCGACACCGCCGCGCTCTCCACGCGCGCGCGGCCGAACGGCGACGGCTGGCGCATCACCGGCGCCAAGCAGTGGATCAGCAACGGGGGGTTCGCCGACCTGTTCGTGGTGTTCGCACGCACCGGCGGCGAGGGCGCCCATGGAGTGAGCGCCTTCATCACACCCCGCGCCGAGGGGCTGGAGGTGGGGGCGGAGATCCCGAAGATGGGGCTTCATACGTCATCCACCGTGGGCCTCTCCTTCGACGAGGTCCCGGTGGCGGGTGACGCCATGCTGGGCGCGGAGGGAGAGGGGCTCAAGCTGGCCCTGGCGACGCTGGACGGCGGGCGCATCACCATCGCCGCCCAGGCCTGCGGGATCGCGCAGGCATCCCTCGACCTGGCGGTGCGCTATGCGAGCGACCGGGATGCCTTCGGCGGCCCCATCGCCCGGTTCCAGGGAGTGCAGTTCCCCATCGCCGACGTGGCCGCGCAACTCGATGCCGCGCGCCTGCTCACCCTGCACGCAGCCGGCCTGCGCGACGCCGGCCACCCCCACGGGGCGGCCGGGGCGAAGGCCAAGCTGTTCGCATCATCGGTGGCCGTGCGCGCAGCGGATGTGGCGGTGCAGACACTGGGGGGCTACGGCTACTCCGCCGAGTACGACGCCGAGCGGCTCTACCGCGACGCCAAGATCACCGAGATCTACGAGGGCACCAGCCAGATCCAGCGACTGGTGATCGCCCGCGACCTGCTGGGCGACGCCGCGCGCTGACGC